>Ga0214481_100237_pt1 | contig 29308 bp, 21 predicted proteins | sample M1_20Mar14CPVII9_4_FD_165057 | JGI IMG/M metagenome (GOLD analysis project Ga0214481, IMG submission 165057) | Marine eukaryotic communities from Monterey Bay, California, United States - M1_20Mar14CPVII9sort6BwellG10 | ecosystem: Environmental > Aquatic > Marine > Unclassified | place: USA...
TATACATAGGATAGAACAGGAAATAGGATGCGTTTGTTGTTTACGTCGTCGATTTTTTGCACCTCGCCTCAAATGACCCCAATCTTTCCGGTCTCGATATTGAGAATTGTTGTGTCGCAAGTTTATCCCTAATTGAGGAGAGAAACTGACAATAAAGCTATCTTTTCATTGCTAAACAAACCTTAAGATTTATTGACGCTTATTCCTATTATACAGTAACATCTACTTGACATTTAGAAACATCGATAAAGACTCTAACGCTTTGTCCAAACAATAAACCGTAAAGCAAATAGCTTGAATATCTCAATAGCAATCAAAAAGATTGCCACCGAGAACATACAATAGTACCATTTGAACGGGGCCGAAAAGCCCTCGTCATCGTTATAGTTAGCCCAGCCAAACACAAAGAGAATTAACTCTCCTGGAATATAAATTCCTTTCTCCATAATATCAAACACGAAGGTGGCAATCCCTAACAAGTCGTTAATGATATCCGATATCTGATTCTTAGCATCTTGAGGTAGAAGGGCACCAGCCAAACACAACACCATATCCAAGCTATTATCCTCGTCTGTTCCATTTGGAAGAGGTTGATCTGGTGTCAAGCCTGGGATAGTACTCTGGTCTTGAAGATGACGGCGCTGGATAGTCTTGACTGGCTCGATATCTTCAATGGAATATGGTTCTATCTGTAGAACAGGAGCCATGAGTTCTTGCAAATGGTCATCATCATCAAAGAAACAGCCCAACACCGACGTTACATTGACAGTCTCCATTACATCGTTAAACTGATTCGTACAAGGTGGACTTGATCGTAGGCCACTGAACAGATAACAATCAATGAATCCAGCCGAAAGAGCTTGCTCCTCGTCCTCAAAGCATCCACTAGCCATGGTGCATTCGATCAAGGCTGAAAGATTACTACTATCTAGGTTTGTTCCATCCCCGCCGGGTAACTGTGATACTAGACCGAAGATGCTTGACATTTGCTCCTTCTGTGTTGAATTGCCACCGTCAAAGGCGAATAACTGATCAACATTGACACCCTCGAGTAACTGTCCAACATCTAAATGGTAATCGCTCCCAGCCAATTCATTCGTCACTAGTCCCTGTAGAATGTAGTGAAACAGATTAGCCCAATAGGCCCATTTCCAACCGTCGGGCATTGCGGCATAGGTTATAAGGAAGCCCATCAAGATGACAGATAGCATCACGGAGAGGCCTCCTAATCCATTGGCACTCTCCTCGTTGGGTGTGGCCAAGGCGTATAGTTGGCCCATAGATTGTATCACCCAATTACTTAGGTAGAGCATGAGAATGAAGAAGCCAACCTCCTCACCACTAACTTTGAATCCAGCTAAGAAGTAGAAACATATGAACATCAACAAAGTGTTAATGGCATGAAAAGGCTGATCCGCGAGTAATTGGCCAATTCCGTATGATATACGTCCATAACAACCGCTGACCGTCTCCCGATATAGCACTGCACGATCCTCTACTAGAGGCACGACTGTAGCCTGCATAGGAATGACAAGAACGAAGACGAGGAAGAAGATGGCGCCGATACTAAAGACCGCACCACTGAGTATATTCTTTGGACCATAGAATAGAATTCCAAGAAAGAGTGACATGACGATTGATGAAGTCATTCTCATGAAACAGTAGCTAGGGTTCCTCCATTGTACGATGATGTGACGCTTTGTCAATAAGATAATCTCCTGTATGAAGTTGTTAGCCCTCTCAGTTGCAATAGAAGGAGGATCCGATTCTCTTCCCTTGTCCATCTCGTCATGAATTGAATCAACAAGTGCAGCACTAATGCCAGACGAGTCGAACGCCGCTTGGGCGTCATCGGGCTCCATATCGGCCAATACTGCCAAACAGAAATCGGCTGGGTTACATTGGTCTGGTACATTCTTGTTGGCAAGTTTGCTGAAGTGATCAAGCAAAGGAGAGCCTGACTCTCCCATATATGTCATCTTACCACCCTTGGTTAGTAATAGAACATCGTCAAAGGCATTAAAGATGCTAATAGAAGGCTGATGAATGGTAGCAACAGTAATCAAACCTAGTGAGTCTGTCGCTTGACGGACGGCATTCATAACAAGAGCGGCGGCATTTGTGCCAAGCCCCGTCGTTGGCTAAAGAGTTGGAATTGAAAGAGGGATGTGAGCAGATGTATGTGGATATGGACTACCATTTGCAAAGAGTACACACAAATGGACTTACTTCGTCTAAGAACAGAATCTTTGGTAGTGCCACAAGCTCGTTAGCAATGGTTACTCTCTTACGAGCATGTTTTGGGAGACCCTCACCATCTTTCTCTCGGCCTATGATGTGATTGCTCCATTCTTCGAGATCCATAAGTTTCAAAGTACGCTGAATCACACTCTCTTTATCAACATCCTTTGAAAGACGGCAGTTGGCAGTGAATCGAAGTGTTTCCAAGACAGAGAGATAAGGGTTAAGGATGTCAGATTGCTAATGTTGGAGGGAAGGAGACAGATGTCAGTGAATTGAGAAAGTACATATCCTTGCACAAAATTTAAAAAAAAATGCATATCATGTGCACACTTTTAGCATACCTCAGCATATCCTGATATCTTCCTCCATGCCGACTCTTCCTTTGGCCTACCATCGATGAGGATATCACCTGTGATCCTACCGCCAGTCTTGTACCCAGCGATGACATCAAGCAGTGTTGTCTGTGGTGATAGATACGAATGAAAGCAAGGTGAGTTAAAAGGATACCAAAGAAGGAAAAAAGTTGTTATGGTAAGTATTTGTGAGAGATTGGCTCACCTTTCCGGCTCCTGACGTCCCCATCAAACAAGTCATCCTACCACGACGAAAGTGCACATCAACATGATCAAGTAGAGTGATGGTAGAGGGTGCTGCCTCGTCATTATGTCTCCAGCTATTCCTTTCTTCCTCTGCCGCTATGGATCCTACCGATGCCGAAACCTTCTTTCCAGCTAGCTTAACTGTCACCTTCCTTACCAATTTCCTTATATTAATGCCAGCAGACTTGGTCTTTAATGGCACTTCATAGCTAATGTTTTTGGCAATTAGAGATGACGGCCAAGATGAGTCATTATTGGTGTCCTCCTCAGCATTACTTTCACTATCAGGTCTCTGACTTCCGATGCCGAATGATTTCATAACAGTTGCTTGAGAACGTCTAATTTGATGATGATACCATGACCGAGTCTTCTCAATGAAGATGAACCCGAGGGTATCGTATATCAATGCAAATAAGAAGACCGTGAATATGTCAAATACTTTGATAGATGTTGTACCGGCAAACGCAGACCTGGGAAGGTTATACCCACTTAACCACTGATTACCTCCAATCTCAATTGGCACAGCAGAATTACCACTAGCTCCTCCAAGATCAGATTCAAACATCAAGTCATAAAACTCGTTCAGCATTAGTCCTTCAAATGCGTATGACACTGGTGTTAACCAACTTAACCAACGAAGTATGGGTGGAATTGATAAGTAACTTGGCATGAATCCTCCGACGGTGCCGAATATCAAAATGATGACCGATGACATTGAATTGGCAGTCACTTGCTTCCTATACAAAGCACAGAGAAGTCTACCAAGGGCTTGTCCAGCACACTCCAAAGCAATTAACATACCAAGGAAGTAAAAGAATCTTCCAGCACCATTTCTCATACCGACCCAAAAGTAGGATACAATGGCAAGGATACACGCTTCTAAAATACTTAGCGGAGCATCCGTAAGAAGTAGTGCAATGTAGGAACTCTTGGAGTCATAAAACTCGGCACTTCGATGCTTGAAAAGAGTGGCACGCTCCCTGAAGCATGATGGAAGAGTCACTGCTGCCGAGAGCATGAGCACAATGAAACAATGGAGGAAGATGTATCCATTCTTTGCCAAGGCACCACCAAGATTGTTTGGTGAGTCGGCAAAGAGACTACCAATCACCACACCGAATAGAATTGCAATACACATTCTCATCCATGTAACCGCGTTTCTATTGATCAACTTAATCCTTCTTGTAGATATCAACTTGAACCGATACATGAAAGAGTTGGGATACTCCTCATCAGGTAATAGAGCTTGTACAGTCATACCCTTCTCGGCAGTAGAACGAAGCTGTGCAATCTCGGTGGTGTACTTTTGACATGTTTTAGACATATCATAACGTGCCTTGATTTCATCTTCTGATTTACCAGACTTGTCCAATGATGCTTCGAGGACTAAGTCGGCAATACTACCCTTGTCATCCTTGGTGTCATATACGTTGGATGTGCCTAGAAAGATATTTCGTAATAGGGATCGATCCATAGGACCAAAGTAATTCATTTCCCCATCGCTTGATAAGACTAGGAGTTTGTCAAACAATTCCACCATTTCATCACTTGGTTGAAGAAGGGAGATGAATGCCGAGTAACCTCCCTCGTGGCAGGTCTATAAGTTCAGCGGCATAGGTAAAAGAATGTATTAGATCATATCATATGGTGGCCAAGAACAGTATATAAACAACAACACCACACCCCATCCAAGATACAGCATCCAATAAACAAGACACATATAATAACAACTTACATTAGCCAAATCTTGAATCAACTTAACACTATCAGTACTACTCAAACCGTCAGTAATGTTCTCCAAACAAACATATTTGCAATTCTTATCTAATATCATTTCACCAACTGTTACACGACGTTTCTGTCCACCACTAATACCTCGTAAATTCTCATCACCCACTACAGTATCAGCCACATGATCAAGCCCTAAACTAACCAACAATTCATTAACATCCTCTTCAATCACTTGATTAGGGGTATCATCTGATGCAGTACAACGTCGAGCAAATTCAAATGTTTCACGTACAGTTAATACCGGAGCATGATCTTGATCAGAAGGTGAAACATATGGACATAATCGTTTCCAACCCTGATAACTTTCACACATTGGCAGTCCATTTAAGGCAATTGTACCAGCCTGTTTATCCTGTTCACTTAACCGACCCGATAATGCACGTAATAATGTAGATTTCGATTCATCATTACTACCTAATACTAAACATAATTGTCCAGAGGGTAATACGCCCGATATGTTATTTAATGCATATAATGGATCACGTGATTCTGTAGAAACGCCAAGATATTCTTGTGCTACATATTTAAATGGTTTAACGAGTGTGCTATACCATTTCTTCTTCTTGCCTGGTACGTGTACTGATAGATTGGAGAACGATAGGGTATACTTTTCGGGTAGTGTTTTGTTATTGTTTGAGTTTGATGGTTGTTGTTGTTGTTGACGAGATGAAGATTCGATGAGAGGTTGGTTTAGATCTTCATTGCCCGTCGTATTAGTTCTGCCACCGACGGGGGTTAAGGGTGCCACCGCCGCTGACATATTCTTATATTGCTTTTATGGGCTGATAGAAGAGCCAATAGACAGTACAGCGCCATTGATGATGTAGCATGCAAATTGTCTCTCTTTATGTCATGGTATCCTTGGTGAAGCAAAGACGTTAGTCGCCACATTCCTACATTGTATTTTGGCCATATTTCCTCTTTCATTTAACATCACCACTCGCCACTCAATAATCAATTAACCAACCAAGACGATGTCTATTATCACCAATAAGCGTCGACGTACCGCCGCTGATACCCTACATATTAGTGATTTACCAGTTGGTTTCATAGCTGATGTATCGGCGTATTTAGCCAAGACATCGAGGGCGATATTAGCGGTAGCTTTGCAACCACAATCGTCATCATCATCGACATGCTCACATCATATGCATCAACTATCAATAATAAGTAAAGCAATAATATCATCAACTGATTGGAATCATTATAAGATAGATTTCTTGGATATAGAAAGGAGATTACTGCAGAAACTAACCGATGATGATGTTGGTAGGGTATTGACGGCTGTGAATGCACATGATATGCTCAAAAAATTAAAAATGACTGGTTGTATTGCAATACCTGGCCGTGGTCTTATTCAATACCGGGATCCTTTATATTGGAATTGATCACTGTATAACTCTGATGAAAATCGCAACAAAGAGTAGTACCACACGACGATGATACCACAAATGCAACTTAATATTATTTCGAATGGTATCTTTGGCATTGGCATTATTTCTGATATGACGACAGGGCCGACAATTGAATGAGATGTTAGTCTAGTATTCGTATGTTGTATCTAGACTCGACAGTACGACACCAAGTACATTCTTTGGATGGGTATACTGGGATATACTAGATTCCATGTACAATTATCTAGTTGGTGTATTACTGGTATAGAACTAGAACGATAAGAATATGCGATAGATGAACTTATAAAACCTTATTGATTGTAGTGATATTAAGTTAATCAACTAGTTCAGGCATCTCATCATCACTGTCACTATCACTTAACATCGCTTCTTGTGGATTGCCACATGTATACATATGATGATGATGATAATAATGATGATACTCATGAAGAAAGTGTATATGATGTAAATTCAATGAGCGCCGAGGGTAACTTATCCAATGATCCATCTCTATTGTATCTTCACTGTGACTAGCTTCATTTGGATTTGCATCTTCTCTATTTCTAGTATCAATGTATATTAACCTACCAGGCCGAGGTTGTGGGACGACAACTTCTTCTTCAATTATCGGAGATACCCAATAGAAAGTATGTGGAAAGTCAATCCTTAATCTCCAAATCATTTCAAATGTAAACTGATATAGTCTACTACGAATGCATCTCGGCCTAGTATTCCTCCTCTTTGCAAAGTATCTAAGAAGTCTATTCATGAGACGATTCATCTCGTGAATCTTGGTTTGTGATAATCTCGTTCTTTGTATTACTTGGACGATACATAGACCAATCATCATATAATATGTAATCGTCATTATCGTTTTCGTTATTTGATGTGTGTGGACTGTGATCATCATTGGTACTTGGTACGTTTAGCAATGGACCATGTGTGGATAGTAGGCAGGTTAAATTCTATCATGTTTGCATCGGTAGCATCAGAAAGACCGGGACTGCTCGGCACGTCACTTAGATTAGCGGTATCCTAATCTACTTGACTTGAGGGCCTCGACTTCGAGTCAGGGCGGGATGAGAGGTACTGATAGTACAACACATTATACTATCATCTTAAGTTGTTGTTGTATCATCCTCTCCATCTTCTTCTGAACTACTAATGTTGCCATTATTATGGCTCCTTTGAAAAGCCACCAACTCGGCATATCTTCCCTTGAGATTCATAAGCTCGTCATGTGTCCCCTGCTCTACTACCCTCCCTGCGTCCATAACTACAATTTCATCACAATCTTGTATAGTACTGAGCCTGTGTGCTATGATAATACACGTGGTATCCTTCCCAACTTCCTTGAGATTATTCATAATCTCCAATTCGGTATGACTGTCAAGCGAAGAAGTTGGTTCGTCACAGAGTAGTATTGGAGATTTCTTGAGTATGGCACGTGCAAGTGATACACGTTGCTTCTCACCACCGCTGAGTTTCAACCCTCGTTCACCTACAATGGTATCATATCCGTTTGGTAAACTCATTATTATATCGTGAAGCTGTGCTCTCTTGGAGGCTTCTAATACATCATCCCAAGAGGCATTTAAATTGCCATAATGTATATTGTATCCAATTGAATCATTGAATAGGACCACATCTTGAGGAACGACCGCTATTGCCTTGCGGACTGATTCGGTTGTATATTCAGAGATGTCCTTGTTACCAATACGAATTGTACCCTTGTCAGGAGCATAGAAACGGTATAATAATCGTAGTAAAGTCGACTTGCCACAGCCACTGGTACCTACAATGGCAATTGTCTTGCCTTGTGGGATAGTGAACGTTGTTCCTCGAAGGATTGGTCGCTTGGTTGGTGCTGTCATATCATCTCCATCCTTCTTATCAACCACTTCGTTTGCACTACCATCATCCTTCTTCTTCTCACCCTTCGACTTTGGTTCATGTTTCGATATATCATATGCAAATTCCAACTCATCAAACTCAATACACGTACCATCCAAACTCGGTTCATAAACAACTGCATCATCTCGATCAACAATTGCCGACTTAGTATCCCTCAATCCAAACATTGCCTCCATATCAATAAAACACTGTTGTGTTTCTCTATACACACTCCCAATAAAGTTTAATGGCACGCTCAATTGAAATAACAGTCCATTAACTAATACCAAATCACCAACAGTGGCTTGTCCCGCCATTAAATCTTGTGTAGTTAAATACATTATTGTTGTTAACCCTACCGTGAATATAGCACTCTGACCAAAGTTTAGTATAGCCAATGATTGTGAAGTTTGTAATGCACTATATTGATATTGCTTTAATGTTGATTCATATGTAATGCCTTCGTGTTTTTCATTATTACAATATTTAACAGTTTCATAATTCAACAGACTGTCTGATAACTTTCCAGATGCTAAATTGTTTAATCGATTCATATCCTTACGGAATTGTGTCCGCCATTGTGTTATACCTATGGTATATCCGACATAGGCACCAATTGTTGCCAAGACAGTCGTGGCATGTGCAGCTCCAAATGTATACCCCAAACATCCCGTAACAACACCCACTTCCAATATCGTGGGTACAGTATTAAACACCATGGCATTTAATACAAAACTAATAGATCGATTACCACGTTCAATGATACGACTTAAGGATCCTGTATTTTTATTTAAATGATAGGATAAATCGAGTTTGTGGACATGATCGAATGTTGAACGGCCTACTGATCGGATTGCTGATTGGGCTACATTTGCAAAGATTGCGTTTCGACTTTCTTGGAATAGTGATGAGAGTGTACGTGATGTACCGTAGGATAGGAGGAGTATCGCCGGTAAAGCTGGTATACCTAATATTGTTGTATCTATTATTGATTGTGGTATAATTGATGTTTGTATTGCCAAATCTGCTGCTGCTGATGTATTGTCAGATAGTGAATTGGTGTAAAGTGGCAGAGTATCAATCAATGATTTGAATACATATGGCGTAGCAATGGTAACACCTTTCCCTGCTATCATTAGTGATATTGAGATTAGTACACGTTGTCGCATTGCTACTGCGTGGTTGTATGCTTCACTGTTTTGTACTTGTTGTTGTTTATCGTCGGTGGATAGCTTGTTCATATCGTCATGACTTTCAAGATCAGGAGGAGGCAACTTTGGCCAAACATGTGACCCTAGTTCCTTTGCTATTCTCCAATTTCGATGTGTTGATGATTGATTATGATTCTTTTTCTCTTCTTTCGATGTATGGATTGAAGATGGTGCTACATTGCTTGTTGTTGCAAATCGATACTGCTCATTATTAAATTTCTGCCCAATATTATGATATCTGATATGTTGCTCATTCTTATCAACTGACGATAATGAAAACGATGTTGATGATAGATATGATAGAGCTGATGTGTGTAGTAATCGACGGTTGATACTGTTGCTACTACGAAGTAGTGAACCTACTGCTAGTGAAGACATCATCATTCAGTATAGAGTAATCAGATAAATAGGTCTTTGCAATTTTGACTTTTGTGCCTAGTCGTCAAAGTCGCCACCAGAAGAGAATAAAATATGATATGAATATTGTGATACTAACTATTGTTGGATAAGAAGTAGCAGCAGCTAATGTTCGACGGATTCAATAGGAATGACGCTATAATTGTGTCATGTCGGCGGAAAAAAAGTGATGAGTTTGGTTTTGCTGAGATACTTACAAGTGGAATGTATTTGGCAATTGCAAATTCTTTGCTGCAGAGGTTCTCAGAGGTTGCATGTGATTTAGTGATAAGGACAAAGGCCACCGGCGGGTAATTCTTCATGTAAGTTGTATGTTCTACGATACTGTGTTGTCTACAGGGCGTATCTTGGCTGCATATCATTGAAATTAGAGAAAAGTTGTTATTATTTCCGTCTTTTTTTTTCTGTCGGTGCACCGTCTCACTCTCATCAACTTCCTTATCTATTATGGTACGTCTCTGCATACCTTTGCAGATCAAATTCTACTAATAGTGATTAATTTACAATATCATGTTTGGCACATCAGATAGTTTGAGTGTTTTTATACATCTGTACATATTATTACGATGTACTATGTTAATAGTTAATTTGTAATCGCTCTATTCGCGACATACAAACGTATATTGTTCAAGGTAAGTGTTTATGTACACATCTTTGTATCGATTAACAAATATATAATAATTGATAATATATGCCGATTTGCCTCTCTACTCATAGTTATTGAAACGAAACGAGATTCTTATCTGCCAATCAAAAGTCAAATTATATATTGTTGAACACTCAATAAAGTCGGCCATTCATATTAACCCAATGGATTAGTGCATCAAAATGGTATCAAGTTCAAGAAAGAAAAACAAAGGGAAGGAGCGAAAGGCCAAGAAGGTAGAGGTCGAGAGGGAGAAAACTCATAAATTATGGTGGGGTATGGCAATAGGCGAGGAGCATCTTATTGGGAAGACTATCACGTGTGATCACGGGTGCAGTGCATTACCACCAAACGATTTAGATCATCCTGTATCCAGTTTTATGAACGATTTCATTAGTCGCTGGAATCACGCAGAAGGTTCTGCTTTAACGATCATCGAACATTTGTTCAAATCACACCCTCTAATATGGAACGATGAAAGATACAGGGGAATGGTAGTAAGCATTATGATTAGAATCGGCACGAATCATTTGCTATTGAAAGATGGTGCAAATCTTGGTGGTGCAATAACTTTAGCCCATGCAATCGTTGTACTTCAGAATTATGATAGTAAAGATTGTATTCACACTGCTGCCAATACCGCCGCCAATTGCCGAGCAACACAAACAAAGACGAGAGATCTCAACACAGGTACTATTAGTGACAAACGTGATTGTTTAAAGTTCTATTCGAAAAGAGCATCCTGTTCATGTCTAAAGACATTGCATCAAATTGCGAGGAAAACTCTTCCAAAGTTGGGGTTCTGTTACTATTGTGAGTAAAGGATCGAATAGCTTTACCTGTATGTAGCAGGTGTATGATTACACAGTACTGTTCAAGAGATTGTCAACTTGCCGACTGGTATGAACATAAGAGTGGTTGTGATTCGTATGTAAAAGCTCATGCAGAACAGACAGCAAATGAGTCAAAGTAGAATGGGCAAGATATAATTCATAAAAGTAAAATGTGCACATATCATGTGTTGCAATTCACTACGCTTATTTTAGAGTACTCATATGAGATGTTGGTGTCGACACTGGCAAAGATGTTATGGACATTCTACTTCTAGATGACAATAGTTGTAGTTCGATGTATAATAGTGACAGTGACGAGCTAAACCCACTTTTTTGGCTTTGTGTTGAGCTTGGTCCAGTCATATTCTTGCTTCAATTGCTCATCCAAAAACTTAATTGCCGATGCATCTTCTTCACGAAGACGAATATTTTGCGTCAACTCCATAGCCTTTTCTTGACCTACTTGTCGTACAAATTTGTCTAGCCATGAAGTCATTGTATTGTCTTCTACCAATTCCTTTACATGGTTTCGTTTGTCAAAGTATGACCTTCCTCGTGGATCGAAGCCAATTGACCGGAAAGATTCCCAACTTCCCACATAGTGAACAACCCTAAATGGTGACAGTTTATTGTTTGGCCAGGCATTGGACCCAGTGCATAAGCTTTTTATCCGATGTGGATTGTCAATAGGGTTATTGTTATATCTTGATGCGTCAACGATGGATTTGCCGGTTTGTGGCGAAGTAAGTGGCACACGATGACGATAACGCAATGTGTGAAAGAGTGTTGTATTTAAACCATAATGATGAAAGATTGATGATGATGTCATATTGCTGCCATCGTCTTCTTTGTCTTCTTCTTCTTTAGATGGAACCAAGTATCGGGCAAATGTAACACAAGCCAATTCTTTATCTATATCCCAGCGAGATACAACATCTGCGATTGTAGTAGATGACGATTGATTCTCAAACTGAATCCTCGTAGCGGATATGTCGTTGTGTTGTTGTTTTCTTACAGTATCCTTTTCCACCTCGTCAAGGTAATTGAAGGCAAGATATTCATCAACATCAATGAGCATAGTCCACGTGTGATTCTCAGCTCTAAGTTGTGATAAACATGCCTCATAAAATTTGTTTTGCCTGTGCTGCTTTCTTCTTCTTAGCTCATCGTATGTTGTATCTTCATTCATTGTAAATTCTTTCTTTTGATAATACATATTCCCATCCTTCCACCATGAATCGTTCTTCCATATACTAATGTCCATCCCTGTATTGTCTTGAAAGGCATGTAAGATCGGTGTCGGATCTGGAAGATGCGCGTTTCATAGTTTATGAGGATGAGAATGAGAAGATTTGACAGAAGTTACTGTTAGTGCATTGGTTTGTAAAGACAGTCAAATAAGGCAAACCAAGTTCAAACGAAGTAACCAAATCACCGAGACTTCACATAATGAACACACGAATATTCATATCATAAAACAATACAAACGCGGACTTTCCAGTGTATGACATAACATCCACACCAACAATCAAACGACGCAATGGAAGAATCGTATAATGGTATGCCAACCACTCCGATAAGATAATGTTATCATCTTTGATTATAAGACATGCCGAGAATGGAAAACTTATACTACTGGGTAATATGGGCATAGCATCATCATTACTATTCTTGTCTATAGTACTCTTTGTCACTTGAATGAGGGAAGAAAGCTGAATGAATGCCAGAAGAACAACAATTGTCCATATCAAAATTATACGAAGATTCCTACCGATCTGCCGTTTCATCATCATTCTGTCACTATGTTATTATGAAGTATATATTTGGTCTATTTGGTGCACGTGTTGTGTGTGTAATTTATTGATGTTTATTGGACGACGTGTATTGATTATTTGTACAGCCTATTGTTGTAGGCGGCTGGATATGGTATTATTAGATATACTACCGGCGGATATTTTTGATACTACTCGATAACTATTTGCAATTGTCCTTCTTAGTAGGAGGATAGTATTTTGGTACGAGCAGAAGGTGCACCTTAGACAAGAATTACTTGCAATAGATTTGGTGATAGGTTGCCCTAAACAAATTTTATTAGTCGACTACTAATAGTAGGGTTGATACGCGATATCTAATGTGGTTTGGGTACTAGGAGTTATTGTTAGGCCGTACCTAGGAGGTGGTTCTCTACTACTTGAGAATTGCCATCGTCGGCGTCGGCAAATTACTTAAATGAAGGATACCGCAAGTAAGATACACAAAATATTCCACACGGAGGCATTTCCCGGAGAAAATAAACTGATAATTCGATATACCGATAGACGGTGCATCCTCTCAGGTTAGAGGGTCTCTATAGGGCGGAGACAGATGGACGTTGATTGTGCTAATAATCATTGCCTGCGTTGGTAGTGAAATCATAGACATCAAATTTTGTGCACATCATGTGTTGCAAATCAGTATTATCGGCGTTTGCCATCCTTCTCCTTGTTTTCGTAGTATGTGTTAGTGCTGATAACAACAATAGAGTACCAAATATTATAGTCAACGAATATACATCTTCACGTCGTGACCTCAAGAAGAAGAACAATGGAGAAAAGCCACGAGGGAAGACATCGAAGAATGATAAACGTGGCAAGAAGAAAAGTAAAGCAAAGAGTAAGAAAGCTGCAAAGAACAATAATATATTTCATAAAGATGATACACCACAACCAAATAACACACCATCGCCACCGCCGCCATCTTCTAGTGGAGATGAGATCATCATGTGTGATATTGAGAATTTCATATCCGTAACGACATATGAACAAAAAAGTGGCTGTGATTATACATTCAAGGTAACAATTGGTTGTAACGCCGACCGTACCTTGTGCACCTACGAGGAGGAATCGATAGGCGAGAAGGCCGAGGGTAGGTCTGCCTATGACACTTGCACTCCATTTAACCCCGACAGTTTCGGTATGCTTACATATGATAACGAGAAGCAACAATGTATCCTCGGAGGCGAGAAGGGGCTTGAGTTAAAGGACAAAATAGATTCAAATTGCAATGTCAAGTATAATGTTCAGATAGTAATGGATGTAAAGGATAGTTCTACATTGTTCCTTTATTTCAGTAATAATGGCGGTATGAGTTTTTATAATTTGGAAGAGCCTCGTGTGGCCACGAAGGATATTAATAAGCGTCGTCGATTAGAATCGGCATGCGTCCAAGATGATTGTACCATCGATGAATACGAGAAGGATCCTTTTTTCATCTCATCAAGCGAGGGTAGAGACAGTGACGGATGGGGTATTAGTAAAGAGAAGCCGTTCAAATCTGTCCAAAAGGCAGTGAATGAATATCAAAGAGCATTCAGTGAAAGGAAGTGTCAAATTATTTATGTTATGGAAGGTGAATATACAAATAATAGGTACGAAGACGGTGCCAAAACAAGTCTTAGTAGTGTGGTAGTAAGATTAAATGGTGTATCTCATCTTAAGATATTGAAAGATCCAGAAGCAACAAGTACTCCTAAATTGATATTCAATGGACCCGGTGGTATTATCCAAAGCGGTGCTCCAATCTCCTTTATTGAGATTGCATATTTAGAAATTATTGGCCCTAATGCAGATATTACATATGATATGGCAATGGATGATCGATACAATACAGTTGCAAATAACGGCTTGAGGTCAAATTACTTCAGAGGACGAGGTATAGCAATATGGAGTGGGCATAATATCAATATTCACCATATGATAGTTCATCATTGTCCAAACAGTGGGATACGTGTTAATCGTGGAGATTATATAAACATTACTGATAGTAAGGTCTACTCAAACACTTGGTGGAGCTCAGCAGCGGAATCGGCAATAGTATTGGCAGAGAGCGTGGACATTGATACAGAGAATAAGATCAAGATGAGGCTGAATCGAAATATTGTTCATTCTAATATGAACAAGATACCATACTACAATCCAACTTATGCATGGAATAAAAGTCCCATTGGAGACCATGATTGTTCAGATTTCCCGGGCTGTAAGATAGAAGTTGAGTCCTTCCTAGAGGACTACCCTAATCTTATTCAGAGTGAAGACTGTCCATGGGAGTGTCGTTATGGGAAGTCAACTCAGGGTAAGTAGATGTGCATATCATGTGTCATTTTTGTGGGGATACAGCTGACCTCCTGTCCAACTCTCAACACTCTAAGACTACATAATTGATGGCATGGGTGTATATGTTACACGCAATAAACATACTTATGAACATGGCCAAATGGAGCTAAACGACAACATTGCCTATGACAACGGAATCAACGGATTAGTCTACCACAGAACGGATCGTGGCTTTGTCCAACGAAACAAAATCTATAATAATGGTGTTGTACCATTAAATCTGACGACAGAAGTTAAACATGATTGGCATGTGAAACTGGGTAAAGGTAGACAACCGTACTCTGGACTTGTTATCAATAATGCTACAGGCATACGTCTTTGGAGTAACATTGTTAAGGCTCGAGATGAGAACGATTTTGCCTATAATATGATATCTGGTGGATCTATCACAAATGGTGGTAATAACGCAGTTTGTGAAGGAAGGGTGTCACAACGATTGAAAGATTGGGGGAGCAATCAAGACAAATCTCTATTTCGAACAGACGCTAGTGTCTGTGTCTTCCCCTAGAAAATGCTGTTTGTAAATTGTATAGACTATTGAATACATGTACTGCTATATGGTTTAGTTTACGTACTCTTATCATCATTGCCCTTGACTAATCTATACAAGTCATGTCTCTTTTGAGACATTGTCGGTATTGCAATCCTCATCTCATCTACCTTGTTCATATCTAAATCTGCAACTACCATATTAGGTTGCTCATCACATGTTGCCACAACCTCACCCCACGGTGATATTACTGTTGAATGTCCCCATGCTGAGTAATGCGGATACTTCCCTTCTTCTTTCGGTGGCGAGGTTCGTGCTGGACTTGCCGTTAATACATAGCATTGACCATCGACTGCTCGAGCTCGTTGCAATAACTCCCAATGAGCAGGACCAGTCGTCAAGTTGAATGCTGTTCGTTTTGATATATAAGAGGCAATATTGAGTAAGCTCAAGTATATGAGAAGAAGATATAGCACATCACCTTATCATCATACCTCCGGGATATATCAGTACTTTGCATTGGTGTATCTGAGTCAAAAGAAGTGCATATTCTGGGAAGCGAATGTCATAGCTTATGTTTGTAGGTTGTTACAACGACCAGATAGTGAGTAATCTAACCATCAACTCAAATATGTATAGAACAATAACATAGACACATGTACATACCATATTCCAACACCAATTCTACCCAATCCATAAACATCAAAGTAAGTAGCTCCCTGTTCACCTCCCGTTAATGTTTCACTCTCTTGAAAGCATATCCCTCCTGGAACATTGACATCAAACAAATGTACCTTACGATGTTTACCAACTACTTTACCACTTGGATTGATGATTAGACATGTATTGTATATCTTATTATCATTGGATACTTCCGGTATTGATCCTCCAACAATATACATGTTAGTTGTTTTTGCAATTTGCATTAAAAACTTTGATGATTCTCCCCCCTCATTAACTTTCTCGTCGTCGTTTGATAATGAATCACCGACATTTGGTAATACTTCTGCATACTCTTTAAAAGCTGATGTAGCATATGGACTATTCCATATCTCAGGTAGAACACATAACTGAGCACCTGAGTGATATGCTTTTTGTATGTATTCTTTTGCTGTTTGTATGTTGGTTGATTTGCAAGATGTTACTGGCATTTGCAGTAAAGCTACTCGATTATTAGTATGTTGTATTATATCAGTATTGGCTGTAGATGATAGTGATGTCGACATTTTAGTTGATGATATGATGCTTCTTTGATGTCTATTGTTAGTTGATGCCGATATTGAAGTGGGGAGGACGAATGTTGATGTTTGTGATCTTCTCGCCGCCGATGATACAAAAGTTGATATTCTACGAGCACTAGCACTACTGACTGAACTACCCCATGGAAAAGACGTAGCAATACACAAGGCTTTGACGGCGTATTTCATCTGCATATAGTAGGAGCATATTAGCTCTCTCAAACTCTCTTCGTTTCATGCTAAAATTATCTACAGTTTATTCACTTCCTTTGCACTAAAACTTCATTTTTAGTGGAGTAGAGATGGCGTCTAATAGTACCAATAAGCGCCGGCGGACCGCCGCTGATACCCTACACATTAGTGATTTACCTGTAGGTTTCATAGCTGATGTATCGGCCTATTTACCGAAGCCGTCGAGGGCAATATTAGCTGTAGCTTTCACCTCATCATCTTTGTTGCAAAATAATGATTTGATGCACCGACTGTCACCTATCAGTACAGCCATCATATCGGCACAACAATGGGATATGTTAGATTTTGAGGATATAAATAAAGAACTTGCAAACAAACTGACGGATGATGACATATATGCAATATTAAAAAGTATTAATGCACATGACGTGCTCAAAAAGTTAAAGTTGTGTGGGTGTATTAACATTACAGGTATAGGATTAAATCCATTGCAAGGAAGTGTAGTATTAGAGCAGATTGATTTAAGCCTTGTTAGAAAGTACGAAGAACCAAGGATTAAATCTATACCAAAGATTAGTCACGAGACTGTCATGCCTATCCTCGATAGTATCGTTTCTGAAAATGGTTGTTCATTGAAACATATAGTTTTTCCTCACATATGGCGTGTCGGTGAAAGGAGAGAGTCAGTAGAATCATTCCAAAGAAGATACAATGCCATGTTCAGGATGAAAAGTAATAGCTGTTCACATTGTAATGCCAACATGAGAGACCACGAATATTGGATGAGTGGTAATGTACATTGCAACGTCTGCTATGATTGTCTGAAACCATTTTGTGAAGAGTGTGTTGATGAGTTAGGATTGGAGAATGGGATTCTGACTTATTGCCATTACTGTGAAAAAGATTTCTGTCAGGACTGTGTCCCTAGAGTACAATGTGCTGAAAGATATTGTCATGAAAAGATATGCAGTGGGTGTGCAGAGACTTGTCATGTTTGCGAAGAACGTAAATGTGCGAATTGTTTATTCTATTGTGAAAACTGTAAAAGATACCATTGCGCTGGTTGTTCATCGTATTATGGTTCCTGTGAAGGCATTGGTTGTATAAAAGCACATTGTGGGGAATGTTATGATGGCAAAGAATGCGATGTCAAGCCTTGTGAGGAATGTGATACCTTCTATTGCTCAGGTTGCAGAGTTGAAAAAGTAAAGAAAGATGGAATGGCTTCGTGCCGTAGTTGTGCTGCTGATATAACGCCATTGGTGGTAGCTGATGAGATGAATAAACTCCGCAAAGAAAATGAAGAGCTAAGAGCAAAGGCTGCCAGGGATGCAGAGGAGAAGGAAGCTGCTGAGGCAAAGTTGGAAAGAATTGCATTATTAACCCGAGTATGAGAGGGGCATTACAAGTTTGGAGGTATGTGTGAGGTTCACTTGCTTGTGTCAATACATTTGTTTTCTAATTTTAAGCATACAATTCATCTGACTTGTGATTCTCTTTCCCCCAAACGGCAACGTCTTACTGTTAGTGTTAGGAGTAATAGATTGAAGGGAGGGTGTCACAATTCGCCGAATAATTACTTTAGTTGATCGATAGAGTCAGAGCTGCAGAGCCAACTTTGCCATTAAACTCCTTTGCTACTTCTTCCCAAGCCATCTCAACTGCGACTGGGTTCATGGCATGTATATCTAAAGTTGGTCCAGCCGTGTTTACCCATGAAGGTCCAACACAGGGATCTTTCAATCCACCGTAGATGCCATAAACTTCTTCGGCTTGAATCAATGGACAGGTACACTCCATTGTGGCGTCACCAGCGAAGTAGTCGTTAGTAACGGGCTTTTCCAATACCCGACAAGGAGCTAGCATGCAGTTGGGAACTAACCTCACTTCATTGGGAGAAGTAGTACACTCCCACGTGAGTATCATATCTCCATTATCATCAAATTCAATCCCATTCTCTTCTTTCAGTTCACGAGAGTATGTACTCACTGCATCTGCACCTGGCCATAGGCTACCATCGGAAATTGCATTACAAAGCGCTGAGGCTGGTTGAACTTGTGCGTCGGGAGCTACATCAATTCGAGCTTGTGATTCCCCAGAGATACCATAACATGGGCAATTGGCTGTTTTAGTTTTCTCGTTAAGTGTGCAATTGGCAAATGCACAGAGGGCATAAACATCTTCTTCACAGGTTACCAATCCTGAGTTGGATTCAGAATCATTGAGCTCTGAAAACTCGACAGGGTACTCTCCTACACCAAAGGACTTGGGAATAATAGGGGAAGTAACAGTACGAAAAGAATACCCAATTTAAAAGAGTACCAGAGCGAGATGATATGAGTTATACATGATATATGTTATACGAATACGATGTGACAAGTAGTACATATGATGTGTACAAAAAATGTGCATATGATAGGCACTTACCTTCGAAGAGTCTTCTGCCACGGCGTATGAACCATTAACGATGAATGATGCGGTCATTACAGTTAATAAAAAGAGCTTCATGATTGAAATGATTACGTTCGTTGCTAGTATGATGTTGTTAGGTAGGTGATAAGACGATGAGTTGAAGTTTGACTTTGAGGTCTGAGTTTGTGTTTTTTATGAGACTTTGCATTGCACGGTGAAATGATAACCAAGAGCACCGAGGCTTTCATATTCTTGGGGCCTTAAAGCTATAATATAACATTAAAGCTATAAACCGAGCTATATAGTAACCTGTTAATACAAGAGCAGAGCAAGACACTCTCAGGCCTCAGGCCTTGCCCCCCATTGCAGTCGTATCTTAAGTAAGGACCTATATAGTCTCATGGTATCCTCAGGTTTTAGATTTCAAAATCAGCTGGCAAGGCCGAACAATATCTTCAAAAGGTGCCGTCGGTAATGACATAGAGATTGGCATTGCTCATAATATAATATACTGGTAAGAGTATTGTTGATATTTTCGGTATTGTCGTGTTGTAGGGCTGTCTCTCCTCTGGAGTGATAACAGTTTGCAATGTGTTTAACCTTATTATCTCTTGTATGTTTTGTTTTACCTATCGGTGCATGATATGCAGTTGCTGCAATAGGCTGGTATTTGCAATATCATATGGTTATAGCTATATGATATGCATACATAACACAGTTTACTAACATATACCACAATTATCTTTCTATTCTACAAATACAGTAACGACACCTCAAGATATATCATTCTGACTCAAGCATAACAACTCAACTAACACCTATACAATAATCATGAAGCTCCTACGATCAACCTTCCTAGCATTCTACCTAACTTCCAATAACAATGTTTCGGCATTCTCATCAGTAGCTCAAACTAAATCACTCTCAACTCGTACTTCGCCCTCTACACCTACTTTAAGTATGAGTATAGAATCATTACATGAAACACCCAAAATGCAATTATCAGAAGAAGAAATCTTAAAAGAAAGTATGTTCCTACAAGTTGTACGTGAAGTGAATATGGCTAAGGAATATATGGATTATTTAATTGAAGAGAGTGGTGCTGATGGTGAAGAGGTTGTTGCAAAAGAGGACACTGAGGTAGCTGTGTCTGATGATGATATTGAACTATTCGGTGGTGGCGGTGATTCACCATCCACATCAACACCCGAGGCACCAATCATCTACAATCCATCCCTCCGTACCAACCTAGGATCAACAATCCTCTTATCAGGTACAACCGATTCCAACCTCCTCTCAATCTTAAATAATAACTTCTTCGGACAAGACCTAGTACCAAATTTTAACTTTGAACAAATTAAATGTTTAGTAAATGATGTCAAGCAGACGAAGAAAAGTGCTATTAGTAGAGAGGCACGGTATGGTGGATTATTGGATAAGTTGGTTATTGAGGAGGCGTCTAATAGTAAGAGTAGTTTACCTACGAAAGAAGAGTTGGAGGGTGTTACGTCTTGGATTGTACAATTAACTTTGGGTGATAGTACAAAGGATGAGTTGGAAACTATTGCAACTTTAGCAAAAGAAAGTGTTGAATTGAAGAATGTTGTTGTTTTAATTGATGGCATGGCATCTACCAAGAATGTTGTTGGCGGATGGGATTCCGTAGTTGAGGCAAGTAATGATAACTTTTCATGTACACTACTAGCAGTGGGTGAATTATACGATGGTGGTAAAGACGGAGGGTATTATCACATTGGTTCATTAGATACAGTGGATTCAATTAGTGCCGATACAATTGATGCACCCAAGTTATCGAAGAAGAAGGCATATCAATTATTAGCTCACGCGTTATCATTGGATAGTACCGTAAACAAATCATTAACGGCATTTGAATATCCAATTGTGGCATTAGAGGCAGTTACGGTGCCTTATGCCGAGGGTGAATTTGTAAAGAGAGATGATGAGGGTAATGAAAAGGATGATGAATATAAGAATGTTAAGATGGAGGGTAGGATGATTCAGGCTATGAGAGAGATGGGATTTACTCCTGTTAACGAGTTGGACGTGTTGGTTGGCAAGGGTATTGAGGTGAGTATTAGAGAAGTTTGTTTTGTTTATATGATGTGTTTAGAACTAAAACTGTGTCGTCCTAACGCTCTTCTTCACTCAACCACCACAGTCATTCAAGGAATATATTGCTAATCCACCCAACAAGAAGAATGCCTTTACTCCTGCAACTAAGACTGCACAGGATGAGGCCGATGAAAAGATCTTAGCCCAAATCGAGGCCGATATTGCCGAAAGGAAGGCTATTCAAGAAGTTCAGGATGCCGAACAGAAGAAGATTGATATTGAGGGTATTGCCAAGGAATGGGTAACTCGTGAGTATACACTTCGTATGCTAGCCGGTGATATTGAAGATTCCGTAAGTGAGAAGGACTTTATGATATCAGTATGGGATGAGGCATTGAAGGAGGGTGCCAAGGCATACGAATATATTCGATCGGATGAGTTTGCCAAGCAGAAGAAGGAGAAGAAGGCCGTGGCGAATGTTGAGGATAAACTATTCTGGGATGGTATGCCCGATGATATGCGTAAGATGCGTGAGAAGATGATTGAAAAGGTGAAGAAGCAGTATATGGATTTGCTAAGTGAGGAGGAACTTGAGAGGATCATCTTGAGTGAATCATAGATATTGGATTTGCTTTGGGGTACTTGGTTAGTGGTTTTTAGATGTGTGTTTGGTATCTAGTTAGGATCTAATTGATTTGTATATAGAGTAAAAGATGTTTTGCAACCAGTTGATGACATATCTAGTGTTATATGAATCATTAACAATACCACTCCTTTTCAATCACTCTAGCACGGTGCTCTATAGCCTAGAAGAAGACTTGGTTTCGCATGGTAACAATCCGCACAATAAGACTTCTTACCCTCATGATGGTATGATACACAACCCTTACATCGAGTCCTCTTGCACTCGTCACAAGTGTACAAACAATCCCCACATTTAGTTGCATTGCATTGTTGACATTGTGACCTCTCCGCACATCCACTACATGTGTTATTGCCACAGTCTCCTGTACAACACTCTGTTCTAGAGACACATTCTACACAGAAATCCTTTTCACACAAGACACAGTAGTTTAGAGTCTCTCCATTCTCATCTGTACAGTCACTACAGAAGGGCTTCAAACAATCATAGCATACATTGTTCTGAAACGTCCTCATCCATACTATATCGCTTATCTCCGCATTACAATTGGAGCAGCTAAGCCCACGGCTGTCATAGAACATATCGTATCTTTCACGAAACTGATTTAGGGATACAGAACGGGCGTTTTTGCCACGCAAATGTCTTGGAAACATTATGTGTTTTAAGGAACATCCATCAGAAGAAATGATACTATCGAGAATCGGCACAACAACCTCTTGACTAATCTTGGCTTTAACTATTGGGGTTTCATATTTCCCCACAAGGCTTAAATCAATCTGTTCCAATACTATACTGCCTTGTAATGGATGTAATCCTATACCTGTAATGTTAACACATCCACATAATTTTATTTTTTTGAGCACATCATGTGCATTAATACTTTTTAATATTGCATCAAGATGGTAGTCAATCAATTTCTTTGCAAGTTCCTTTTCAACATCTTCAAAATCCAGTATATCCCATTGTGATGCTGAAATGATAGCCTTGCTGATAGGTGATAGTCGGTGCATCAAATTATCATTTTGCCACAAAGATGATGAGGTGAAAGCTACGGCCAATATCGCCCTCGATGGCTTGGGCAGATATTCCGATACATCAGCTATGAAGCCAGCAGGTAAATCACTAATATGCAGGGTATCAGCGGCAGTCCGCCGACGCTTATTGGTATTGGTATTAGACGCCATATCTGCAATAACTAATAACCCACTGTTTGTGAAGGATACCGCACTCAATGTTTTGATCTCCTTATATACCAACACACATCTATCCCTGAAAGAAGAATGGCAGTAAATATATGTAAATCATTTAGTATGATATCAATTCGTATTACCATTAGCTAGAATTCAAACAAATAGTGTCAATTAGTGGTGATTCGGTGATTTGATATCCTTTCGAAGAAGGAGTTTTCAGTTTTCATTTTCAGTTTGTTTGCAATCATCAATAGCAACCCACGAGGAAAAGGTAACAACGTCCTCATACCATTCAGCTGGTTTGCCGGTGGTGTATTCCATATTTCTTCTCGACTAATATCAGATACACGGCGTAGGCGGCGGTGGTTTTGCAAAAGTGTTTATATCTTGTGATCCATATTACACAAAAAACATCAAAACATCATTCAAGATGAGATTTGCAAACACTATCCTCGTGACAGTACTTGCTGCTACTATACAACAACAATCTTCCTATGCATTCTCACCTATACCAAAATATCAACAGGTTAGTGCTGCTGCAATTGTTTCAAGTAGTAGAGGTGATACGAAGAAGCTATTAAGGAAAGATAATGTACGAGGAAGAGTAGATGTGCACCAATACATCACTTCAAACAATAACGAACAATCTGATATTAATAATAGTGAGTATCAATCATTAAAAGGAGCAGCTGCTAGTATCATCTTAGGTACAGTTACTGCAACTCAACTAAGTGTAGGATTGGCATCGGCTGCGTATATCGATGATACTGATGTGCAACAAGTTGCTAGCTCAGCTACAATATCAGACTCTGTTGTTGTAAACAAACAACAGTCATCAATATCTCCATTCAATAAAGAAGACAGAAGTACTTTAGATTCATCCATTAATCATTTCTTACTGGTAGCTGACTCCGATACGGCAACACTTGAAAAGAAGGAAGAAGTAACTACAGATACCAACAAGGTGACTGATGAAACTAAAAAGTTAGAAGAGAAACAACAGAAAGCCGAGGCTGCAGCAGCTAAGAAGAAGGCTGATGACGCCAAGAAAGTAGCAGAAGAGGCAGACAAGAAGAAGGTTGAGGAACAAAAGATTGCTGAACAAAAGGCAAAGGATGAAGCATCGACAAAGGTTCAATCTGAACAAAAGGCTAAAGAAGAAATAGCCAAGGCTAAAGAATCATCCACAACCAAATCAACAACCGAAGAACAAGCACTTCTCAATGAAGGAGATGAATTAATCAAAGATAAAATACAACGTATAGCTGCCACAAAACAAGCAGAGGAAGCTGAAGAACAATTAATCAAAGAAAAACAAGATAAGATTGATAAATTATATGCTGAACAAAAAGCACGATCAACAACAATAACCAAACTCAAAACAGCAAAAGAACAAGCCATCCAACAAAAGTTAACCAATCAACAAACTGAAACCAATAAACGATTAGAACTTGATAAATTATTATCAAATGCGGAACAATATCGTATAAACACTGCAGAATCAGAACGATTAATACAATTGGATATAAAATTAACACAATTGGAATTAGTGGCATATGAAGAACGTATTGAAACTATACAGGAACAGGTGAATAAATTGGAAAAGTTAAATGATGATACTAGTATTATATTGGAAAAGTTGGGTGTGAAAGGTGAGGATTTACCCAAGGTTGATGAGTCTACCGCTAAGAAGGCAGCTAGTACAAGGACATCGTCATCATTGAGTGTTAAACCAAAGACTACATCATCATCGATTAGTGGATTAAGCAGTGGTTCAGATGAAAGCAGTATTTCTTCCGACCTTAGTCCTGTTGCACTGGGTGTAATATCGATATTTATAACAGCAGGAACGGTAGCCGGGGCATACTTCTTCAATGATAATGACGATACAGATAGTGGAGGAATGTTAAACGATCCAATGGGATTTGGTAATACATCTGGAGGCGGTCCATCATTTCCACCTTCTCAGGGTGGTCCTGGATTGAACGAGAATGGATTCGGCAGTAATGCAGATTCGTCATATCCTCCTTCTCAATCGAATAATGCACAAGGAAATACCTTTGGTGGTGGAGCATCTGGTTTTTCACCTCCGGCTATGAAAGGACAGGAACAATCAAATAGTGGTTTTGGTTCAATGGGAGGTATGAATAAGGCACAAAGTGGGGGAACCCCATCGTTTGGAACAAGAGCTCAGCCACCATCTACAGGGTTTGGTACTAGTAGCAGTAGTAGCCCACCACAAAGTGGAGGCAGTGCAGGGTTTGGTCAGCAACAGGGTGGTATGAATAAGACATCCTTTGGAAATAGCAGTGCATTTGGAAATAAGGGATCAATAGGCAAGACTTCTTCTCCTCTAAGTGGCGGAACATCCTTTGGTCAGCAACAGAGTAGTGGATTTGGCAATATCACCCCGGCCAATACAATGAAAGGACCTCAGTCTACATCTAATGCGGGGTTTGGAAGTAGTAAAGGGTTTGGACAGCAAAAGAGTGCTGGATTTAGCAGTCCAGGAAGTATGAAAGGAGGTACTTCTTCAGCACCAGCGTTTGGTAGTAGCAGCGGAGGGTTCGTTAGTAAAAGAGATTCAATGAAGGGAGGTGAGACTAAGCAGCAGAGTGGAGGGACGCCCAGCTTTAACTCATCCTCGACGTTCGGAGGTGATAATAATACCAAACAACAGAGTGGAGGTACACCTAGCTTTAGCTCTCCTAGCATCAGTCTTAAAGGAAGTCAAGGAGAAGGAACGACTAAGAGTACAGCCGGCTCCTCAGCCTTTCCATCTGGTGGCACTAGCTTTGGGGGTGCCAATATGATGAAGGGAAAGGAAGCTGGATCGTCAAAGCAATCCTTCGGTTCTAGTTCAAGTTTCGGATCGCCTACCGACAAGAATAAGCAACCAGGAGGATTTGGGACAATGAAAGGCCCTCCAGTTACAGTTGAAAAGGGCAAGGGAGCCGGTAGTGGATTTACAACATTAGATAAGAAATCTCCAACGTCATCTCAAGGCAGTGGTGGCATGATGAAGGGTACGTCATCAGCTGGCAAGGATAGTTCTAGTTCTGCTCCTTCTTATGGTAGTAAGGGAGGATTTGTTAGTAAAAGAGATTCCATGAAATCATGGACAGATTCGACTACTGAGAAGAAGGGAGGAGAGTTTGGAAGTTCATCTGTAGGGTTGGCGGCTAAGGTTCAGAGCGGAGGAACGCCAAGCTTTAGCAGTGGTGGGCTCGGTAATACTGCAATGAAGGGATCTCAAAGTAGTTCGTCTCCGCCTGGATTTAGTAGTGCTGGTGGATTTATTAGTAAAAGAGATTCAATGAAGGGAGATGATAAGAAGTTACAGAGTGGAGGTACGCCAAGCTTCAGTTCTGTCTCAACTTCTGGAGGTGATAAGAAACAGAGTGGCGGCACACCGAGCTTTGGCTCATCATTTGAAAGTCCTAAAGGAGGCATTGATTCTAAGAAGAGTAGTGTCGGATCAACAGCATTTTCCTCAGGTGGAACTAGCTTTGGCGGTGTTAATATGATGAAAGGAAAAGAGGCTGGCTCTACTACTGACAAGAAATCCAACTCATTTACAATGAAGAATACTCCGAAGTCAACACAACCGGGAGGATTCGAAAACACCGCCAAGGGTGCTGGTAGTGGATTCACATCATTAGATAAGAAGTCATCCTCATCTCCGGGTAGTGGATTTGACAGCAAGAAGACAAGTGACTCTGTTGGATTTGGATCAGGCGGTATGATGAAAGGAACAGCGTCTTCTCCATTTGCAGCATCGAGCAAATCATCAACTGGACCTGGAATGTTAAAAGATTCAAGCTCTCCGTTTAAGATGGGATCGACAACTGAAAAGGGAGCCTTTGGAAGTCCTCAAAAGGGTAAGGAGGGCCTTGACGCGAAGATGAGTAAGAAGAGCAGTGTTGGGGCATCTGCTTTTCCATTAGGAGGAACTTCGTTTGGTGGGGTGAACATGATGAAAGGAAAAGAAGCAGGGCCATCGCCTGGAAAGAAGTCATTTGGTAGCTCACCAGCCTTTGGAAAGAAGATGATGAGTGATAAAGGGATCATTTCACCAATGGATAGCAAGAAAACTAGTTCGTTTACTATGAAAGGTTCAACAGATAGTAGTGGAATGAAGATGGATTCAAGCTCTTCTTTCAAAATGGGAGATAAAGGCTCGTTTGGAAGTCCCAAGGGCAAAGGAGGAGTCAGCCTTGATACAAATAAAATGGGTAAGAAGAGCAGCGTTGGAGCATCCGCTTTTCAATCTGGCGGAACATCATTTGGTGGAGTGAATATGATGAAGGGAAAAGAAGCCGGGTGAGTTCTATCTAACTGTATGTTATTTCCATTTATGATATGCTCGTATGATGTGTCATATTATGTTATGATCTGGTCTAATGTCATGTCGAATTACTAAACTGACACTTTGTTCTTTTCGTATGATGACTGTAGCACGCCGGGCAACAAACAGCCAGGTATGGATGCTGTTAAGTCGGTGCAATCGACTGGTATGAAGAAGTCATTTGGCAATTCACCAGCCTTTGGGGGAAAGAAGATGAGTGACAAAGGTATAACTTCACCAGCAATGGATAGTAAGAAATCAGCTAGTGCATTTACTATGAAAGGTTCAGTGGATAGCAACAAGATGTCACCGCCCAAGTCAACGTTTGGTTCTACACCTAAGACGATGAATAAAGCAAGCTTTGGTGCCGGCACGCCACCAAAATCAATGGATAGTAAATCTTTCTCCATGAAAGGATCAATGGATAATAAACAATCAAGCTTCGGAGCTGGCACTCCATCAAAATCGTTCGGCTCTACGTCACCAATGGATAACAAGATGAAATCAGGAATGGATGGTATTGGAATGAAGGGTGGTCTAGGATCAGATATGAAAGGTTCATTGAATAGTAAACAGCCAGGTGGTATGAATAGTATGCCGCCCATGAAGGGTGGTATAGGAGGTCCTATGAAGGGTATGGATACCAAGCAGCCAGGCAATCTAGGAGGTAGCAATATGCCACCATCGAAGGGTATCGGGGGACTGACGGCAAAGAGTGGTTCATTTGCTATGAAGGGAATGGATAACAAGCAACCAGGAGCAGTTATGCCGCCACCCAAGACATTTGGATCATCACTGGATGGGAAGAAATCTCCTAGCAATTTCGGAGGCCCAAACAAAACAATGGCTGTCAATGTTAAAGGCAGAAACATATCAACATCAAAGTCTCTATCAATGGATAACAAGATGTCATCTCCGGGGAGTATGGATAAGACCAGTACGATGAAAGGCTCTACAGGCGGATCATCTGCGTTTGGAGCTAATGGGATGAGTCCCTCTCAACCCAAGCTAGGACAAAAGAGTAATACAATGGGACAACAATCTGCTGTTATGAAAGGCCAATCATCTGAACCGGGTCCAAGCTTCAATAAATCCCCAGGTTCAACTAGTCCCAACAAGGCATTCGGTACAGCTTCTATCAATAGTCAAATGTTAGATGGATTTAGTAGCCCTGTATCAGTATCACCAGGATCTACATTGGGATCTTCGTCACAAGGATTCTCCAAGCAAAGTGTATCATCATTTAGAGATGGTGGGGCATCCAACCAAGCAGAAAGTTACCGAGCTAGTAATGAAATGGGCAATTCAGGTAGCTATGATACCTCATATCAAGGCTATGATAACTCAATGGATGAATATGGTTCAAGTCAAGGCTATGATAACTCAATGAACTCGTCTTATGATCAAGGAGGTCAAATGAACTCTGACTCCATGGGACAAGATTACTACACAGACGACTACTATACAGACGATTACTCATCAGATAATAGTATGAGGGACTTTAGAGACGGCTAAGTATTCAAGCCATAAACATAAACACATA
>Ga0214481_100239_pt1 | contig 29283 bp, 25 predicted proteins | sample M1_20Mar14CPVII9_4_FD_165057 | JGI IMG/M metagenome (GOLD analysis project Ga0214481, IMG submission 165057) | Marine eukaryotic communities from Monterey Bay, California, United States - M1_20Mar14CPVII9sort6BwellG10 | ecosystem: Environmental > Aquatic > Marine > Unclassified | place: USA...
ACAAACACACGGGGAAAGAAGTTTGGCGGCGCACCGCGCATCGGGGAATTCCGCGAGCTACTCGGCACGCAAAAGCGACACACGCTAATACAAGCGTAGTGGTTAATGGAGATTGCATTATTGTTTTCTTCGGTTCTGAAGGAATCTACTGTTACGATCTCGAAGGAGAACTGCGGTGGAGTCGGGATCTGGGGGTGATCAACGTCAGTAAATATGGGATTGGATGGGGATTCGCCAGTTCCCCTGCGGTTCATTCCGATCGCATCGCGCTGGTTTGTGATGATCCCGCTAATCCATTTTTGGTGGTGCTGGATCTCAAGGACGGCAAGGAGGTCTGGAGAGTTTCGCGAGAGAATATTTGTGAGCGCAATTGGAGCACACCCTATATTCACTCCAGTCCAGAAAGAACCCAAATTGTCGTCAATGGCTGGCCTTGGGTTGTCTCTTATGATTTAAAAACCGGGAAGGAATTCTGGCGGATTCGCGGCGGAGGGGATAATCCAGTCCCGACCCCATTTGAGTCTAATGGTTGGATTTATCTAACCAGTGCTCATGGTGGTTTATCACCAATTTATGTTGTCCGGCCTGATGCAACTGGAGATATTTCACCAACGGAGGAAAAGTCAAGTAACGACGGTATTGTTTGGAGCATTCCCCGCGGAGGTTGCTACATGTCCACTCCTGTTGTTTGTGGCGACTACTTAATTCTGGGAAATTCAAATGGTGTGGTGCGGTGTTTTAACGCCGTCACAGGCGAGAAGTTGTATGAGAAAAGGTTGGGTGCAAAAGCTGGTATTATTTCATCGTTGGTTGCTGCGGATGACAAAATTTATTGTGCATCCGAAAATGGAACTGTTTATGTTTTAGCAGCGGGTCCGGAATTTAAATTGCTGGCTGAAAATAAAATGGGGCACCCTTGTTTTGCAACTCCGGCGATCTCCGACGGAGTGATCTTTGTGCGAACGAGTGAAAAGTTAGTAGCGATCCAATAGGGCTTTCGGGTTTCCGGAATTTGTTTTGAATGTCCCTGTAGATTTATTATCAAACGGTGAATGATGAGAATGCAATTCAATATTCAAGCGTTTCTGTTGTTTGCCGCGATATTGTTGGGCCAGAATTTATCCGATTGGACAGTGGCTCAGGAATTAGTGAAGCAACCGAGAGCGGAATCTGCCTCTGACTATCTTGGCAATCCAAAGTTAGAAGCTTGCATCCCACCGAGATTTAAATACGTATACCGGATTGGTGATTTTTATATTTTGGGCACTGATGAACGTCCATGTGAGAGCGATCGAAACGATCGTCAGGGTGAGGAAGCGGTCCTACAGGCTGTGCGATTGTTTGGAAGTTTCTTGGATGCGAATGAAGACGGAAAAGTGGATGATCCGAGGCTACTTAAAAGTTTGGGTGATAACTTCGCTTTTGCGATCGGGTCGGATCTTAGACTGCGTCCAGTCGAAGAGCTAATTGAACGCAAAACTGGTTGCTATGTGATATCGATGAAAACGGATATTTGGCCGTTTTTTCCAAATTGGTCAGGGACAGGTTTTCCACTTAGCGGGATTAAGGACTCGATGTGGCGCCCAGACTCAATGAACGCACTTTGGGAAGAGTGTTTCCATACGATCACAGAGGCCTATCGTTGTTGCGATGAAGAGTGGGGTTTTGGGAAGAAGTCTCGTTTAGGTTTACTGATGGCAGAAGACATTGCCGCGGGCAACTATGACATCGAAAAACAGAATAAAATGGAAGGCGGAGATTACGATTGGGCCACCGCTGTGAATGAATATGTCCATCAAATTTGGCTGGTCAATCAAGCCGGGAAGAAAGCTGCGTTGACAAAGTCGCAGAAACAGGTGCTTAAATTAATGCAGGCGACCCGCGGCTTTCCAATGAAAGTGAATCCGAATTATCCATTGGATATCTCGATTCGAGTCCGCTGATTTCAATTTTTTACTGAGCAACTTTTTTGTAACTTGTATGAGCCTGTTTTAATCCAATTGGAATTCGCCCTTTAGAATTGGATGACCGTCAAGATTGACGGTGACCACGGCGCCGGCAATGAGTTTGCGCCAATCGGTAGTCGGCTCGAGAGCGATCAGATATTCCGATTCTTTTGAGTTGATTTGGACGCCACCAACACGGTGGTTGCCAATCCAAATGGTTCGCTTGCCTGAATCGTTGCAGACGGTGTCGAAGAAGGAGAGTTCCAGTCCGGGCGGATCAGTGTCGAGCGGAGTGAATTCTAATTCTGCGGCAGGATCCGCGTTGGTTTGGTGCGGTACTTGAAAGAGATCCGCTTCCCATTTGCAGTCGACGAAAGTTTGGCTAACGGTCTGATTCATTTTGCCGAAAATTGCAGCGGCGTCTGTCGCGTGCAGTGGTGAACTTTGCTCTTCAGAGGTGCGGTGAGCGGTATCGTCTGTCGGTCGCGAGGACTTGTTGTTCTTAAATTTTTCTATTTGTCTGGCTGCGATTTCACTTGGCAGCTTAAGTTTTCGTGCGAGACTTTCGATTGCTCTCTCTTCCCGTTCGTCAATCTCAAAGTCGGTCCCCGCCAGCATGAGTGAGAGGAAAAACAAAAGTTTTCTCGCGTCCGACGATTGGGGGCGTTTTATTTTTAGGCTGCCCTGTCGAACTTTGCGTCCGATCCATACGGTTTTTTTCGGGGAGATTCCAAACTGCTCAGCGATAGCGTTGACGGTGCTTACCTCCGCTGCCTTAATGGTTCGATCGGTAAACGAAAGGTAGCAACAGTAGGCGACTATTGCCATGCCTTCCCGTTTTGAACAACGTTGGCAATATTCAATAACTTTGGGGGGGAGCGGTGAGTTTTGCATCAGGTTTTTAATGTCTATTCAGGTTCAAAGTGGTTAAGTAACCTTTAGACCTTGAGAGGGAATGTGAACCGACGCCTCCGAAGTGGAGTGAGTCAAGAGATAGCGGAGATTGGAGAATACCGCAATTGTTTAAAAGAAATCACGCGATTGCAACCAGTTGCCTTGGATTGAGAAAGCGGATGTCGAGAGATCCTGGGGCGCTTAGCTTATTTTTGCGAGATCTTCCATTGAGTGTTGAGCCCACGTGATTGCCTCAAAATAAGTGTCTCTGATTTCGTTCTTATCGAGCGAGTCGAGTTGCACTTTTTCCCAATTTCCGGTCTCGTAAGCGATGGAACAATTAAGCACTTCGCCCATTCTTCCTTCACCAGCGGAGATGGCATCTACTACCTCGCTGCAGACTGGCAACATTGACAAAGCTTCGCTAATGGCAATGTCAAGTAGCGCGTCGAGTGACGAAAACAAACCTGTTAAGAAGTAAGATTCTGTTTTTTCATAGTTGAGTTTGATAGCCAGTAGTTCGCACATCTTCCCTCGAATCAACAGCGTTTGAATGAGCTCCATTGGTTTTCGGCCAGCAGCGGTTGCCAATGCAGTTAGGCTGCAGAGAGTTTTGATTTGTCGGATTCCAATGAGCGTGACTGCATGTTGAATGGAATCGATTTCTTTTGACAATCCGTAGTAGGCTGAATTAACGAAACGAAGCAACTTGTAGGCCAAAATTGGTTCAGTCAAGATGATGTCCGAAATTTCGTGAAGCGTTACCGATGGATTTTGAATCAGGGCAACGATTTGTATCATCGAGATGTGGTTAGCAGGAAGTTTCCGTCCTTGCACAATCGAGGGTTTTGAGAAAAAGAAACCCTGAAATAAATCAAAGCCTAAGTCTTTACAATTGTTGTATTCTTCAACAGATTCAATTTTCTCTGCTAGAAGTTTCACTTCGAACGGCTTGATGTGTTCGATTTGTTTTTTGAGATCCGCAGCATTCTCGAAAACGGAGACATCAATCTTTACGATATCCGCTAATTCAAGCATGGGTTTGAGGCATTCCGAGTAAACAAAATCATCTAGTGCAACTGTGTAACCTTCGCGTTTGAGATCACTGAGAGCAAGCATGACTTCGCGTGTCGGTTTTACATTTTCCAAGACCTCAATGACGACTTTGTCTTTGGGCAGGAAGTGGCAGTGCTGGTTTACAATGAATTCTTCTGAGACGTTAATAAACGCTGGGAGTGAACCAACAATTCTCTCCAAACCAATCTCGGCAAACGTATTGATCAGCAGTTCGGCGGTCGCTTTTTGTCCATCTTCTATATTGGCTTCATTGGTAAAACTGGAACGAAACAATAGTTCGTAGCCGAATGAGGAATCATCCTTGGCATAAATAGGTTGCCGCCCAACAAATACGCTTGATTTGCTACATGGTCGAAACGGGATTTGTTTTTCAGCGATGAAATGCATTGTCTTGGCAGGTGGGTGAATCGCGGGAGATTTTTGGGTCCCTGAAGCGTACGTCATGATTCCCCCCCTTAGGGATTAAAAAATTGCCATATGCTATTTTTCCATAGTTCGCAGGGCGAGCGAGTTAGGCAATAAGAGGTTGACCGCCAGATGCAATTGAAAACGCATAAATTTACGGTGCTTGGCGTTATTGGGGGGCAGGGAGATAGGCTTCCCCAGTAAGCAGGTCGTGGTGTGAATAATGTCACTAATTGACCGTTTCAAACTGGGGGCAGTTTGTTGATGAGTGACTGGTTCTGATTAAAGGGGATTCAATGAATTTAACTGGATAGAGCTTTTGGTTCTAAATTAATAATTCGGTGACTGTCCGCATTTGTATTTCCTGCGTGTTTGCCAGTTCAAGGTTGGAGAGCGGCCGTTTTGACTTGAGCTCTAAGTGCTCTGAAGTCCTGTTCGATTATGTGTTGGTTAGCAAGGTTTTTTTGAGAGGCCCCGGGCACGATCCCGGTAAACAGCAACGATTCGTAGGCAGGAAGGGGGAGTAGGTTACAGAGGTGCAAGAGGATTAACCTTGCTGCGCAAAGGTTTTGGCGGTTTCTAATCACCAAAATACCTCATTATTTGACATTCTTTTCTACGGCGGCGAAAATTCAAACTAGGACCTGTTAATAATGAGCCTTGTCGTTTGCTGCCGTTAGGTAGGTTGCGGGTGGGGACCGATCCAAAGACGGTTGGAAAGTCACGGCATGTGGTTGGAAAAGAAATTATTTCGCTACTGGTTAGGCTGCCTTTGGTTTTCCCTTGTGAGTGTCCATGCTCATGCCGATGACGAACAGTTGAAATTTTTCGAGACGCGAATCCGGCCTGTTTTGGTTCAGCACTGTTTTCCGTGCCACAGCCAACAGGCTTCCACGCTTCAGGGTGGCTTGTGGGTTGACTCATTAGAGGGTTTGCTTACTGGTGGAGACAGTGGATCTGCGCTTGATCTAAAAAATTCGAGTGAGAGTATTTTGTTGTCTGCCCTCCGGCATCAAGAGTTCAAGATGCCCCCTAAGGGGAAGTTGCCGGATTCAGTAATTCAAGATTTTGAAATATGGCTTGAATCAGGAGCGTTTGTTCCCGACTCATTCAAGACAGCCAACGGACCGCAACCGCGTGAAATCGACTGGGGCTCGGCGTGGAACCATCGGGCGTTCAGGCCATATGACGACCGCCCACCGCCGGTTGTTAAAAATGAATCGTGGGTTATCAACCCGATCGACCGGTACGTCTTACACCAGCTTGAATCACAACAGCTTCGGGTTCCAGAACCCGCAGACCATGCGACAATTATTCGTCGAGTATTTTTCGACTTAATCGGGCTTCCTCCAACGCTGGAAGAACAAGCAAAATATCATCGCATCCTTAACCAACCGGGAGGGTTTGGCAGGTTGGTGGATGATCTACTTGCCAGTCAACATTACGGAGAACGCTGGGGACGCCACTGGCTCGATGTCGCTAGGTATTCTGACTCCAATGGTGCTGACGAGAATAAGCCGTACCCGTTCGCTTGGCGTTATCGAAATTATGTGATTGAGCAATTCAATCGCAATTTGCCTTATGATCAATTCGTCCACCAACAGATTGCAGGCGACTTGCTGGAGTACGATGGAGTGGATCAGTTTAACGATCACATCAATGCGACTACTTTTCTGGCATTGGGGGTGAAGATTGATGCAGAGCAGGATCTCGAAAAAAAACGCAGTGACATTATTGATGAACAAATAGATGCCATCGGTCGGACTTTTCTCGGGCTTACGATTGGTTGTGCACGATGTCATGACCATAAGTTCGATCCGTTTACTTCGGAAGATTACTACGCTTTGGCTGGTGTTCTTGGAAGTACTCAGTTGCAGGATCGAAGTCTTAAATCTGCGCAAACACCTGTTTTGGAAGATCGATTAGATCAATTGATTGAGCAACAGATTGAGCTTAGAAAGACGGTTGGGTTGCAAATGGGGGAGGAGGCGATCGAACAGGCTCGTCAGTACCTCGCCGAAGTGCCAGAAGTCATCAGATGGCAGCGAGCAGAACACGGTGCCCAAATTCAGTTGCTGCTTTCTGAGACAGCTAATCAGCCGTTGGCTCCAGTGGGGGGACTGGTGAATTCCAGCAGATTGTCGGATGTTTTCAAGGTGGAAGCCGAGGATTTTGGCCGAGGGAATTTCGGGATTGTTAACGATGGCTACGGGGCAGGCATCGGAATAATTTCTGACAAGGCGGGAACTGGGCTGACAACATTCGAGCACGACCTGGTGATCAATGAAGCGGGCATTTATCAGTTGGATATCCGTTATGCTGCGCTTGAACCCCGTCCGGGAAAGTTGTTTCTTAACGGTGAGCTAATCAAGGCTTCTGCCATTGGCGGCACGACGGGAGGTTGGAACCCTGACGACCAGCAATGGCATGTTGCTGGGCGATTTCAGTTTGTCGAGGGAAACAATGTTTTGCGTTTTGAGGTTCAAAATGTGATGTCTCATATTGACCAAATCGCAGTTTCAAAAGTAATTAAAGATCGTTTTTGGGAGATGGAAGCCGAAGATTTCACCGACGGTGATTTCGTGAAACTTGACGTTGGATATGGAGTGGGAATAGGGATCGCTGCAACATCCCGACAGCGAAGTCTGAGTTTCGTTGAATATTTGCTCGACTCCCCTGCCCCGCCGCCTGGGAAATATTTGTTGCAATTGCGGTATGCAGCGAACGCTCAGAGGCCAATGATTCTTAAGTTAGACGACGTGATCCTTAAGCGGGATGCTTGCTCAGAGGTGACGGGTGGCTGGATGCCGGAGCACCAGAAGTGGGTAACTCAAGCCAGCGTCAATTTGAACCGTGGCGATCATCGAGTTCGGCTTGAGATCAATGATGTTTCGGTTCACTTAGATAAACTGAGATTAATACGTGTCGAAGAGGACGGTAAGTTTCGGTCACCCAAAAAAATTGCGATTGATCAGGGATTGAATCCATTCGTCCTTCTGCGTTGGGCGAAAATAATTCAGCGCAAAATATTGGCCAACCCTGCCGTGTTGGATAGTTTGGGCGATGAAATATCGATCTCGAAATATGTTTCTGGTATTGCGGAGGAAGAAGATTTTAAGAGATTGTCCGCCCCCGCCGATTTGGACGAGCTTCGCGGTAAGTTCGCGGAACAGGATGTTGATTTTTCAGATCGCATAGCTAAGGTTCGCCAAGCTTTGATAAAATTGAAGCAATCCGTGGCAATGGCTGTTGCAGATGGTGCTGTTGGAGACATGCCTGTTTTTATTCGCGGGAATCATCTTCAAAAAGGAGTCTTGGTCAACCGAAGGGCACCTCGTATTATTGCCCCGAAACTGGCGAGGTTTGGAGAAGTTGATGGAACCAGTGGGCGGCTTCAGTTAGCCCAAGCGATTACAAACTCTGAAATACCTTTGGCCGCTCGTGTAATGGTGAACCGGATTTGGCGATGGCATTTTGGGAAAGCGATTGTTGCATCAACAGAAAATTTTGGAAGTTCTGGAGTTCAGCCAACGCATCCAAGATTGCTTGACTACCTCGCACGCTATTTCGTATCAAACAATTGGGATATCAAAAAACTCCATCGACATATTATGGCATCGAGTACCTATCGAATGGGTTTTCATTTTGATCAGGAGTCGGCAAATCGTGATCAACAGAATCGGTGGTATTGGCGTGCGGCGCCGCGGCGACTGGAAGCCGAGGCAATTCGGGATTCCCTGTTAATGATGTCCGGTGAGTTGGATCGAGGGAGTGAACGTGGAGTGTTGGAAGGAATAGCGACCCTGAGTCCGTCTCCAGAGGATCTGGAACGAAATCGAAAGATTTATGAAGCATCAGTCCGACGTTCGGTTTACCTGCCTATTGTCCGGACGAATGTGTATCAGTTATTTTCCTTATTTGATTTTCCCAATCCAGCTTTTCCGACGGGCAATCGAAATACAACGACGGTACCGACTCAGTCCCTATTAATGATGAATCACGAATGGATTGCAGAAGTTGCCCGAAAAATGGCTGGAAGGTTGTTTGTGGAAACTTCCGATGACGGCGACCGCATTAAATATGCTTACCGACTGGCTTTCGCAAGAGAGGCGTCCCCTCAAGAGATCGCTTCAGCCGTCAAGTTTATCTCCGATTTTGGTAAGTCAGAGGGGGCGAGTCGTGACGATGCCTGGATTGCGTTTTGTCATTTAGTTTTATTGTCGAACGAAATGATCAATGTTAACTAATTGGCAATCAATCACGGAAAACAGGACGCCGACTCGGGTGAATAGTTGGAACATTAACCGTCGTCAATTGCTTCAAGCGGGCTGCATGGGATTCGGTGGCTTGGCCTTGCACTCGATGTTGGCGGGTAACTTAGCCGCCCAGCAGAATGCTGACGAATCGATTCGTACTCACGTAAGACATTTCGCTCCGCGAGCCAAACGTGTGATTTTTTTGTTTATGCATGGCGGTCCTAGTCATGTTGATTTGTTTGATCCCAAGCCAATGTTGAGCAAGTATGATGGCAAAGCTCCGCCTTTCGAAAGGACGAGAGTGCAGTTTGGCGAGCGCGGGAATCTACTGGCGTCTCCCTGGAAATTCAGGCGGACTGGTAAATCGGGCATCCCGATGAGTGAACTTTGGCAACATTTGCCAGAGGTTGCCGATGAGTTATGTATGCTGCACGGATTATGCGACACGAATGTCGCTCACGGTGGTGCGTGCATGAAGTTGTTCACTGGCTCGGAATCTCTGGTGCGGCCGAGTATGGGGTCGTGGGTTAGTTACGGTTTGGGGACTGAAAATCACAACCTCCCAAGTTACATAACCATTTGCCCAACGAGTCTTCATGGAGGTGTCGATAATTTCGGATCTGCATTTTTACCGAATGTTCATCAAGGTGTTCCCTTAGGCACGCCGGGATACCCTAACACTCCTGCAGCCAAAGCACGATTTGAGTTTTTAAAGAACGATCGTGTTACCCGCGAGCAGCAAAGATTGATGTTGAATCAATTAAAACGGATGAATCATGACCAGAGAAATAGAGTTGGCGTCGGCGGTGAATTAGACGATCGTCTGCAGTCGTATGAGATGGCCTTTCGAATGCAATCAGAAGCTCCGGCCGTACTCGACCTCAGCGGTGAAACCGAGGAAACACTGAGGCTGTATGGTTATGACGAGCCCAAAACCAAGAACTTTGCCCATCAATTACTTCTTGCCCGCCGCTTTTCTGAGGCGGGCACTCGATTTGTGCAGGTGAGCCATGCTGGTTCACTGCCGTTTAATAATGAACAATGGGATCAGCACTCACATATTAAGCAGGGGCATGAAATTAATGTTGGCCAGATCGACAAACCAATTACAGGTTTTATTAAAGACTTGAAACGTCGTGGTTTACTTGACGAGACACTCGTCCTGTGGGGTGGAGAGTTTGGCCGAACGCCCACCGCGCAAGTTGGGAACCCGCAAACGATTGGGCGTGACCACCACCCAGAGGGATTCACAATGTTCATGGCTGGTGGCGGCGTGAAGGGAGGGTTTCGCTATGGCAAGACCGATGATTTTGGCTACTATGCCATCGAAGGGCGAATGACGATACATGATCTTCACGCGACCATGTTGTATTTAATGGGGTTAGATCATGAGCGACTGACTTACCATTACGCCGGTCGTGATTTTAGATTGACGGATGTGCATGGCACGGTTGCCCATGAAATCATGGCGTAGATGTATTCGGCATTCGAATAGAATTTGGTAGCATCATTCCAGATACTCGTTTTCCGTGGTGGTTGATTCGTCAAAATATGGCATCGTGTTTATGAATTCGCAATTAAGTAAGCGCCATGTCGGATTCTTGAAAAGCGGTCAGCTGACGACCGAAATGTCGTTGGTCGCAGCGCTGATTATTTTATTGCTATCGTTTGCCGCACACATTTTTGATTTTATTGGGGTTCTTGCTTTAGCTGACGTCAGTTCACTTATGTTTGTCAGCGAGGCTGTGGTGTTTGGTATTGTCTCTGGAATTCTGGCTCTCCAGATTTGCCTACTCGCGATTTGGTGCAGCCTTGGCGGGCAGAGAGGAATTTTCCGAATTCCTTTGGCAACCACTTCGCTCGTTTTTTTAATCAATAATTGGATTCTGGCAATTAGTTCGGGGCGGTCTAGTTTGGACTTTGACGATGTGGCCATCGTTTTTGCAGGAGTGTTTGGTGTTTTTATCTTGGTCCAGTTGCCGCTGGTGATCATTCGAATTCTCTATAAGTTCTCGATTGTTCCCAAGTGTCTGATTTCAAGTCGAAGATTGACATCTAACTTTAAAATTCTCGATCTTTTCGTATTGATGTTCTCTGCTGCCTTATTGGTGTTGTTTACTCAGGTTGTGATCGATATCGCCATTGGGAATGCATCGATTCCGATTAGAAACAAAGCGTTTTCCAAGGTGATGGAGGTAATTGGAACCTTTCTAAAGGTGGGTGTAGGTGTTTCGCTGACGAGCCTTCTCGCGCTTCGAGTGGTGTTTTCAAAAAAATATCGCTGGCGAATCGTCGTGCTACTTATGTTGTCCATAATCTTTGTTGGCGTGTTTGGACCCGCAGTTTTAACTAATTTTGGTAATTTCAAACTCTTGCTCGTTCCCGTTGAGATGTACCAGTGGTTCGCATTTCTAAACGTAGTGTTTTGGGGCGAGGTGCTGATCTTGATGGTCTTTTACCTGTTGGGTTATCGCGCAACGCCAAAGCCTGATTCGGGGATGGTTGCACCACGATAGATTTGCGTTCTTCAGGCCAGTTTTGGCTGAGAGAGCAGGCCGATCAGAATCCCAGGCGTTTTCTAACCTTGGCTTTGAATTGCCGTTGTGATTTCATTGGCAATGAATTTAGAAAGATAATGCGGCGATTGGAGATATATAGAATCGTGAGGTTGTGACGCGCCGAGTGATTTTGACAGGAATTTGAGATAAGCATTCCGAGTGGCTGGGTCTCCTAAATTCCAGATCCCATCAATGCTGCAGGAAACCACGGTCTCACTGGTGTCAATAAATACTAGCGAGAGATTGATTTGATACGGGGCGACGGTTCTAAATTCGTTAATTCGAATCAGAGCGATTGAGTCTGCAGCGAATCGGCGAGCCACGGAGGCAATTTCGCGTTCATCAAACTTTCCCTGCATTACTGCATCGATTTGTGCTTCTAATCGAAAGTTTCCCGAGGTAACGACATCGCAAAGCTCAGCAGTTTTAATGGTCGCTGCAAGCTCGGTAATGATTTTTTGATGAGAGGAGTAATTGAATAATTCAGGGCCTGATGGAAGGATCAAAACCCGTTGGGAAAGAACTTCAGGGATTGCGGGATTGAAGTAGGCATGGCAGTTTTTTGGCGGTGGAACTGGGGCTACTGCTTGCTTGCGTCGAAAAGATAATCTTTTAGATGAGGAGAAATGACTACATCCACTGGAAAGCCCAAGCCCTAGCAGCATTAAAAGAATGCCTCGTCGCGAGGGCTCGCCAAATGAGTTGCTGGTTTCTGGAGTTGTCAAGTTGTTCATGATGGTTTTGCTTTTTCAGTTTAAGTGAAAACTGAATTTCCCATTTGGTTTTCGCGTTGCGATAGACCTGATTGTTTTTAGCAATTGCTGTTCGGTAATTGGTCCGACTGCCGGTTGCCGGTTGCCGTGTTGTGACACGGTTGCCAATCGTGCCGCGGTACGAATTCTCAATTCACTGTTTTTTATTGGCATCGTACATGGCCTCAAGCAAGGCTTTGTCGAGGGTTGCCTCGATTTCACGCAATTTAGTGTCGTATTCTTTTTCGACCTCTAGCTTTTGATTGGCAAGGTTTTCGTAGGCAAGTTGCAGTTGCGCAATTGCTTTTCGCTGGTCTTTGTTTTCAATTTGAATCTCATCAAATTTAGTCTCAGCTAGTTTGCGTGCTGTTTGCTCGGTCATCAGCTGCTTTTGAAGTGTTTCAGCGATGTCTTTTAAGTATGTTTTTTCCTGTTTTAGTTTTTTATTTTGATCCTCCAGCATAATTGCGATTTCAGTCGCAGTGCGTCTGTCATATCGGAATTCACTGCCATTTAAAAACGTGCCTCCCTGAAGTCGTTGGGACATCCCAGCTCCAGTTGAAGCGAAGCCCCCCGGCTCACAACTAAGATTCGGGATGGTGGATGGTGGAAAGGCGATTGAGGACAATGTGATGTCGGCGTCTGTGTCGGGCCCTGTGTCACAGGGAGTCTCTGCACTTGATTTTGGATGAGGGCGCCGCGTATACATTTCGGCCGGCATTTGGATGGCCGGCGTGTTTTCCAAACTGTTTTCCAAACCTAAATCGAGGGCATCAGTGGGTTGTGCTATTTGAGTTGGCGTTGAAGTTGGAGCGGAGGTTGTAGCCGGCGAAGCTAGTGGCTCTTCTGGGGTTAGGGTTGGTGACTGAGTTTCATCCTGGGGGGGGGTGGTTGCGGCTGGGTTTTCCGATTGATAACTGGCTTTTGCAACAGAGGATTTGGTATCTGTGCCGAGTGAGGATTTCGGTTTGGTCGCAGCAGGTGCCTTAATTGCCGAGCTTTTGTTGTTGGTTGGGAAATCAAGGAGCGATGTCGGTTGTGACATGCTTTCGAGAAATTGTATCGGGTTGGACGCGCAGCCGCTAAACCAGACAAGACTACCGATAGTTAGAAAACAAACGGCGCGGGTTAAATGTTGTTTGGGTTGACTGTAAAAATGCTTGGACAGAGACCCGTGGGAGAGGCGTGCAGTCTTGCATTTTTGTTTTGGCAATTTTTTATTCATAATCACACTTCACAATAATTCGTTCACCGCATGAGCAATTCACTTCGATAGAATCGACGGTGCCGTTAAGTTTGTTGACTTTGATTGAGTGGCCTTTGGGGTCATTGATGATATTGCTTGACGCTGGCCCAATGATTTGTTTTGCGGTGGGTCCGCTCGCTGTTTTCGATCTTAGGATGTTGCCTTTGATTGGCTTGTCTTCAGTACTCACAATTCTCTTCCTTGATGGTTTGTGTAGGCGATCTGGGATGGCCTTTGCAAATTTTTGCAATCCGTTGCAATTACTCAATGTTGACTTTGACTAGTTCTTTAAGACGAAATTTTGCTGCGGCTAAAATGCGAGATGTCCTCGACTCGGAAACACCGATCACCTGGCCAATTTCGGTAAGGCTCAAATCTTCGGTGAAGTACAGGGTCAGTACGAGTCGTTCCCGCTCGGGTAGTTTTTCAATACAATCTGCGACGAGTCCTTTAAGTTCCTCATTTTCTAATGCTGAATCAGGACTGTCTTCTCCTGATCGCCAAGTCGAATGAATGTTGCAGTAAAGATCGTTCCAGTTTTGCGGTTTCGAGAATCGCATGGCTTCGAGAACTTGGAGGATTTTTTCAATCCCGAGTCCGGTTGTTTCCGCCAGCTTTTCGGGCGTGACCGGTGGTTCCAAAGTCATGTAGGCATTTTTGACGGTCTTAATATGGGCCAGCATTTGCTGTGGAACGGGAGAGTTTTTCCGCATCTCATCAACAATGGCCCCGCGAATTCTGGGGAAGCAATAAGTGCGGAACTTGATGCCGCGTTCTGGCTCGAACGAATTTGCCGTTTCGACGAGAGCAACGATTCCAGCCTGTTCGAGGTTCTCTCGATCGTAATTGTTGGGCAAAATCGAGGTCATGGTACTCAGGATTTTGCGCACATAATCGACGTTGTCGAGTATCAGTTGATTGCGCAACTGCTCAACGGCGGCGTCTCGATATGCTTTTATCGCCTGATCCATATTATTGAAAACTTACTTTTGTTTTGTTACTCGTGAGTTGAGAAAATTTATTTTGAGGTGCGAATTAGCTCCTTTTATTATTTGCAACCTGAATGACGCTAACTCCAAAGGCGACAACCGATCCGATCAGGAAGGAAGCAATCACAGCCCGCCACAGGATGATTTGCGGCTCCAGTCCCATTGCCAGTCCGATCAAGGCAACGAAACTTGCGGTCAGAAGGCCGATGATTTTTCCAATCGGGCCAATTCGTTTAATTCTTCGATTGGTAATTTGGTTTTTAATGCTCAAGAGAATTGCTCCTGGGCGTTAGGATCAAGTGAGTTCGTGGGGGCGACCGGATTTGATTCCGTTCCAAAAATGTCTTCGCTCCGAATCACAGCAACCGGTTCAATTAAGAGGTCGCCGGGAATTTCGTTATATGAAATGATCGATATTTGAGGGAGCGAGCGATGGATGGTTTGCCGCATTGCAAGTCTCAGTGACGAATCCACCAGAATTGCGGTGGGTTTGTTTTGCATCGAAGCTAATTCCCAGGTTGATTTAAATTTGTCTACCAAGTTGGCCAGATGTTCGGGTTGCATGGCGATCATCTCCCCATTGGAAGACTGGCGGAACTGATGCTCGACTTTTGGTTCCAAAAGAACGACGCAGACTCTTCCCGTTTCATCGCGAAAATGTTCGACAATTAAGGCACCAATGTCTCCACGTACATATTCGGTAAGGTCGGCAGTTGTTTTGGCATTTCGATAGTGGTGTGAACAGGATTCTATGATTCGTTCCAGACAAGAAATGGAAACAGATTCTTTGAGGAGCCGAATCAATACCTGATGGAGAACGCTTGCACTCAGGCCCTCCGGTTTTATCTCTCCAACAACGGTTGGGGAAACTTCCTTAAGCTTGTCTAGCATCTTTTGCATATCTTCACGGCTTAGTAACTCATCGGCATGCCGTTTCAGGCATTCGCCTAAATGAGTTGTTAAGACGGTTGCTGCATCAACGACAGTAAACCCGGCAATCTCAGCGCTTCGCCGGTTGGCTTCAGTGACCCATTTGGCAGCCAATCCAAAGGCAGGATCTGTTGTATCTCGGCCTTCGATTTGCAGATGGACATTGCCCGGATTGATTGCGAGGTACTCGTTCGGTTGGATTTCACCTTTTCCAACAAGCCGGCCACCGATCTTGATTCGGTACTCGAGCACATTGATTTTCAAATTATCGTGGATTCGAACCTTGGGAATCCAAAAGCCAAATTGCGTACCGAGGTCAGTCCGGAGAGTTGAGATGCGATCGACAATGCTCTTGCCAATTTTTGGTTCTACAAGGTTAATGAGGCCAACTCCCACCTCGATGACGATGCGATCATTCTGAAGGAAGTTGTCGAGGTTCTGCTCGTCTGGAGAGGGCCCTTCTGGTTGGCTCTCCTCTTGCTCTTGTGATTCTCTTTGGCTCTCTATTTCTGTATTATTCTTTGCCGAGCGAGCCATTAAAAAGATGGCTAAGGCAATGCCTATAAAGGGTAGCTTGGGCAGGCCGGGGACACAGGCGATGAATAGTAGGATGACAGCGCCGGTAAACATGGCGCGATAACTTTTGACGAATTGACTGCCGATTTCTTCCCCCAGATTGGAGTCAGAAGAAGATTTGGTAACCAAAACACCGGCACTGGAAGCGATCAGCAATGCGGGGATTTGGGAGACCAAACCGTCGCCAATGGTCAAAATTGTGTACACCTGAACTGCTTCCATCAGCCCTTGGCCGCTGCTCATTCCAAGGATTACACCGCCGAGAACGTTGACTGCCATGATGACCAGACCGGCGATGGCGTCACCGCGGACGTACTTACTGGCACCATCCATGGCACCGAAGAACTCTGATTCGGCGGCTAGGTCATCCCGGCGTTTCTTTGCTTCAGTTTCGTTAATCGCGCCGATGTTAAGCTCGGCATCAATTGCCATTTGCTTACCCGGCAAGGAATCGAGTGTAAATCGCGCATTCACTTCCGAGATACGTGTGGCACCTTTGGTGATCACAATGAATTGAATGGTGACCAAGATCAGGAAGACGACACCACCGACAACAAGATTGCCTCCGACGACCAAACCGCCAAAGGCATCGACAATCATCCCGGCATCGCCGTTTAGCAAAATCAAGCGGGTAGTCGCGACATTCAACGCTAAACGGTAGAGCGTCATGAGCAACAGGAGTGACGGGAAGACGGAAACGTCGAGAGGACGCTTGGCGTTAAGTGTAACCAGAAGAAGCAATACCGCGATGGCGATGTTGGTCGCCAGAAACATGTCCAGTAGAAAAACCGGTAACGGCACAATCAACACCGCGAGCGTCAACAGAAATGCGGCGGAGAGCCACGTTTCGCTTTGCTGGGCAAAACTAAAATTAGTTTTCGATTTGTTGGTTGCTTTGTTTGCCATTAAAAGTAGTTGAGAGTGCTGGACTTTCGTTTAAACGTGGTTTTTTAAGGAATGAAAAATTGGTTCTGATGAATTGGTTTAAATAACAAAACTGCTGACGAGTGCTTTGGAGATAAGTTGCCATCCATCGACGAGCACAAATAACAACAACTTACAGGGAGTGGAAACGATGACCGGCGGCATCATCATCATTCCCAAGGACATCAGGATGGTGGATATGACCAAATCGATTAATAAAAACGGAATATAAATACAGAAGCCCATGATAAATGCGGTTTTCAATTCGCTGATGATGAACGCTGGTATCAGTACTTTTAGAGGTGTTTCCTCGGCAACGGTTGTCTCTGGCAGATTGGCAAGATCAACGAATAGTTGCAGGTCATTGCCACGTGTATGCACTGTCATGAAGCGTCGAATTTCCTCGGTGGAAACCGTGACAAGTTCGGTCACGCCAAACTCTGGTGTCGTTCCTTCGGACTGTTGTGCTGCCAAATAAGGCTGAACGCCTCGAGTATTGATCGCCTCGAGAGTGGGAGCCATGACGAACAGCGTCAGAAAGAACGAGAGTCCGAGCATGACCTGGTTGGGCGGTATTTCCGTCGTGGAAAGCGCTCGTCTAACAAACGAAAGTACGATGATGATTCGTGTAAACGCCGTCAAACTGACTAAGGCGGCGGTTGCAAAGCTCAACGCGCCGAGCAAAATCGCAATTTGCATCGGTGGCGCTAGCTCACCGAACGCATCGGTGGCTTCAACTTGAGCGAGTAAAATTTGGATGTCCATTGTCAGCCTCCTTGCCGACCAGTCTCTTGCAACGCAGTGACTGTTTACATCAGGTCAGTAAGGCCGAATTTTTTTAATGCGGCTTCCATGTCCTTTTGTATTTCTTTTTCTGACTTCGCCCGTCGTGGCGGAAGTTTTTCCCGGCTTGACTTGGGTTTTCCAATCGAAGCCAGCGAGTAAGTTGGGTCAGCGGGGCTGTCGTTTCTATATAGCTTTGGAACAGGGACATCGATGTCCTGCTCATTCGGTTCAGTATCAAAGGCGTCGAGTTGGCTGCCGAACGAATCGGTAAGCCGAACCACCGATTTAACGCCGAGGGTGTCGGTGGCAACGACGAGTCGATCCTGGCCGATTTGAATTAGCATCAAGTTGCATTTAGGCGCGATTTTGAGCGAACTAAGAACATCGAAATTGACATTCTTTTCGGCCGATTGCAGTTGTGGTTTTTTGGTGAACCAGACTTTGGCAACGACGATAAATCCTACGCCAAACGCAAGGACGATCATGGTGTTGTAGGCTAGATCTTTGACGACTGTCGTGAAATCAGCTGAGCGAACCTCAGGGCCTGGCGCATCGGCTGGAAGTTCATTCGGGCTCAGTGGTGTCGCAAGTGTGTCGTTTACAACGGGAACTAAGCCCGCGTTAAATCCAGTGGCTGGAGTGATTGGTGTTTGGCTTTTCGCACGTTCGCTCAATTGATCGAGCACACCAAGGACAGGGTCCATGTTTGTTTTTAACGGTTCGAGATGCGTGGCGCCGGTGACGTGTTGGTCAGTGAGTGGTTTTTCAGGGACGGGTATTGGGCGTAACGACGAATTCAACGTGTGTGTATCCATCCGCAATGGAGGAGTGAATGCGGACGTTTGGTTTTGTGCATTTACGAACGTCGCGCAAAACAAGAGGAGCGTCGGTGCGATGATTGAGATTTTTGAGATCATAGGATTATTGGCGTCAGCGCCAGCCTCAGTTTTGAGCTTCCACTTCGGTGATGCGAATCGCAAAACAACCATCCACTACGACGACTTCGCCGGATGCTAATTTGACACCTTGTGCCATGAGTTCGACGGGGCTGTCGATTTCTCGATTTAATTCCAAGACGGTGCCCTCTCCGAGTTGCATTAATTCCTGAATCGGAATGGTCGCCCGGCCAAGTTCCGCGGAGACGGTGATCTGGATGTTTTGCAGGCGTGCTAAATCTTCGGCACGACTGCTGCCGGAAGTGTCAGTGAATTCCTGATATTCGGGGACACTAATATCTGGTGAAGAATCTGAGTCCGTGGCGTCATTGTTAGTCTGCTCGGTGTTAGCGGGGTCGGATCCTGAGGCGTTCGTGTCGACTGGGTCGGCGACGCTTTCGGTCGGTTTCTGGTTTTCAGTATCAAGGCTCATGTTTTACTCCACCATCGAATCAATTTTGAGGACTTGCTGATTAAACTGCTTACCTGGCCAAGCGTGGAATAAAACCTCGCCGTTGACTCGAACGGCAACCGGTTCACGTACCGATTGTTCGAGGATAATGATGTCGCCAGCAGAGAGACCAACCAAGTCGGTCATGTCCAATCTGGCGAATCCGAGTTCAGCATCCAATTTGATGTTTATTTTTGAAATCATATTAGGCGAGATTCGTTGTCCCGTCTTTCTTTCCGGAGCAGCCATCGGATCAATTCCAAAAAGCGCTGCCGTTTCGTTGCAGGCAATTAAAAGGTGCATAACAGCGCTGCGACCGTTTAGCTCAATCTCGAGTCCACAAATCAAAACTTTTTTATCGGCTGCGAAAAGCCGATTTCGTTCCGGGATTGGATCGAATTCTTTTAGGTCAAACTGAAGCGGTTCTTGCTCCTGCCAACCTTCGCTGAAGCTGACAGCAATTAATTCAAAAATCAACGTTGCCAGTGACGATTCGATCGGCGTCAAATCCCGATGGCCGTCAGCCGTATCGTCTCCTCTAAGAATGTCCATCAGGAGAACTCGTAACTGTTGGTTCTCGATGATCAGTTGGCCTCGAACCGTGTTCTGTCGAAATCCAATTTCAGCACCGGAGCAAGGGTTGTCCCACGATTCCTGAATATCTACAAAAGAATGAGCATCGACTGTTTTTGCCGAGACTTTAATTTCTGATTCCGAGACGGTTTGCCATTGTTGGATGAAAAATTCACTAGCTTTTTCGCTCCAAATATCCAGTTGCTGCCGCAACGGTCGTTTGACGCGTTCGGATGCGGCGAAATCGTAGCGTTCGAGGGGAGCCTGGCTCATTGCACTTGAAAATCGTTAAATAAAACATCTTGGACGCGTTCAATACCGTCCTCAAATAGAACTTCGTTAAAATAGTCTCTAAGTTCGCGACTAACGCGGTTTCGGCCAAAACTGCCTGAGAGTTCTTCGAGAGTTTTGTCAGACAAATAAACCTGAATGTAATTGTTGAATTTAGGAGCCTTCTTAGTCACATCCTTTTCAATTTTTTTCTTCTGAGAAGCTGGAACCTGCAGCGAGAAATGGATTCTCAAAAACCTTGCATGGCGTGCTTCATTGAGATTGACCGTGATCTCGGGGAAGTCGATGTAGTCGACTTCTTCATTGGCGCCACTCTCGTCGGCGGCGACCGTTGTTTTGGAAAAGTTACTGAAATCGATTGGGCTAAAGAGGGGAACCGCTGCTCCGCCTGCGACTGCAATCACTGCGACGCCTAAAATTAAAATTAGCCCGCGCCGACTGCTCGTTTGGCTTTCTGCGTTATCGTCTTGTGAATCTTGCTCTGACATGCTTCTAGGGATGCTCGCAAACAAAAGAAAAGGTGTGGTTAGTGAATGACCAAAACTGGTTGGTGCAATCTTGTTTTCGCATTCAACGTAACCGTTAAAGTGACCCTAACCACTAGTGATGATCGACGAATGGCGGAAAATCATGTATCTGAAATGTACATGCCGATAGATTTTGCGGGTTCCCGCAATTAGATGGAATGTACCGATTTTATCGGCTCGGTATTAAGTTAGGTTAGCTACGCCCATTGATTCTTCTCGGATAGGTAAAGTTTTCCTCATCTAGGAAATCCTTTCCATCGTTAAGGTTTACCAAATCGTTTAAGTGAAAAGTGCTAGCGGGCAATTTCCTTTGATCTAAGCGATTTTGGAATTATCTGCGCTGAAATTCCCAAAATGATTTCAATTGGCCTCTCGATTGCATTGGATGCGTCGCTGACAAATAGGAAACGAGCAGATCATGATCAATGGAATTTATAGCGGAGCAACGGCTCTCCAGAATTACAGCCGCCAGCAGGAGGTTGTCTCTTCAAATCTAGCGCATTTAAACACTCCAGGCTATCGGCGACAGTTTCTTACGTTTGAAGAAAATGTAGCGGAAGTCGATGGGGTCGTGGGTTCTTACCCTGGATCGAGTATTCGTGCGGTGTCGACTGATTTTGAAGCTGGCCCGAAAAAATTAACAGATCGAAAGCTGGATGTTTCGCTTGCCGGTGATGGTTTCTTCGTTTATCAGGGTGCAGAAGCAGAGTTGTATTCGCGGAATGGTGTGTTATTTCGAAATCCACAAGGTCAATTGGTAAACGGTGACGGTTTGCCAGTTTTGGGCCAAGGGAACCAACCGATTGTAATTCCGCCGGATGTCTCGGATTTCGATCTCAATATTGAACCGAGTGGAACGATTTCTGCGGGCGGAACGATTGCGGAAGGTGGAATCGTTATTGGTCAGTTAAATGTGGTGCAGTTTGATAACAATCAATTGCTGAATACTGGCGGTGGTGAACTTGATTTTAACAGTCAAATCTATTTCAAGCTTGGCGAAGCGACGCTGGCACCCGCCGAAGATGCCAGCGTCTTGCAGGGGTACCGAGAGCTCTCCAATGCTCACCCCGTGACCGAGCTGATCAGTCTGATTGTTGGATCACGGGGAGTCGAATCAGCTCAGAAAGCGATTCGCGCAATTTCAGATGCAGTCAAAGAGAACATTAATTCATAACAACGAAGACAAACGCGTTAATAGTAAGGATTGAGTTATGCTGAAAGCGTTTTTTACCAGTGCAACTGGAATGCGAGCTCAGGAATTGTTGATCGATAACACGGCCAACAATCTTGCCAACGTAAACACCACTGGATTCAAAAAGAGTCATGTGGAGTTTTCTGACTTGATCTACGATGTTTCTAAAGTGCCTGGAGCTCCGATAGGTGATGGCCAATTTGCTCCGATAGGGACGCAAATTGGTAACGGTGTTCGAGTCACGGGAACCACCAACGTGTTCACTCAGGGTGCGCCGATTCAAGACGGCATCGAGACCCATATGGCTATCGAGGGAGAAGGTTTCTTCAAGGTAATAGACACTGCTGATTTGATTGGCTACACCCGAGATGGATCATTTACAAAAAATGTCAACGGAGAATTGGTCAATGCAGCTGGCCTCCGGCTCGAGCCGGGGATCACAATTCCAGAGACTGCAATGGGAGTGACGATTTCCGAGAGCGGTGAGGTTAGTGTTTTGGAGAATGGAGTACCGTCTCCAGTCGGTCAGATTGAGCTTTATCGTTTTGCGAATCCAACTGGTCTGCGGCAAGCTGGCGGAAACCTCTATCAAGTAACCGAAGCGTCAGGTCAAGAGATTGCGGGGAATCCCGGTCGGGATGGATTCGGTAAAATTAGACAATATAGTTTAGAGGGTTCGAACGTTGAAGTCGTCTCGGAAATGGTTTCACTGATTACAGCTCAGCGAGCCTATGAGATTAACTCCCGCGCAATCAAGGCGGGTGACGAAATGCTTTCTACTACCGCCCAGATCGTTCGATAGTTTAGGAAAATGATGCGTAGTAAAAGATTTATCCTGCAGGTTTTTATCGGACTGATTAGTCTTGGTGCCGTCGCCTTTGCGCAAGAAGGCAGACCCCCAGTTCGTCTTAAAGTTACCAATAGTGTGGTCGCAATTCCCGATTCAATCATACATCTTCATCAGATTGCTGAGATCGAGTGTGAACAGGTTGGAGTAGCCGACCGAATTGGCGCTATCGATATTGATGAGTTTTCGAGTACCGAGAACGAATTGTCGATTTCGAGTGGTCAATTGGGAATACGTTTGCGCCTTGCGGGTTATCGGCCCAGCGATTTTGAAATTGTTGGCCCCTCGTCAGTTAAGGTGGTCAAAGCGAATCATGTGAGCGCGGGTAACGCGAGAGTAGCTGAATTGAGAGCGAGGCATCTCACTGCATTAAAACCGGCAGGCGTTAAAGCGTTTGAGCCCGAGAAATACCTTGCCGATATGTTACGCAGGAACTTGTTAAAAGAATATTCGATTACCGACTCCGATTTACACGTGAATGTAGAGCAGGTAACAAACTTTCCAACGGATATAGCCGCTTGGGATTCTCTTAAAATCCTGCCAATTGGTCGAGCCGAGTTGCCGCTGGGGAATCAACAGTTCACCGGGATGATTGATGCAAAGGCAAAGTCAGAAGTCGTTTTTAGAGTTCGAGCAAAGGTGTCTGTGTACCGAGATTTTGCAGTGGCAAAGGACGACATCCCCGCAGGGACGGAATTGACTTTTAGGAATCTGAAATCTGAGCGGCGATTGGTTTCAACACGAACAACAAGCAGCAGCTTTCTGACTTATGTAAACGCACTTGGGAAAACAACGAACAAGGATTTAGAAAAGTATGCATTGCTGAAGCCTTCAAGTGTAAGTCGCATCAAAGCGAGTGAGAGAATCCTAGTTAAACGCAACACTCTTATCGACGTAATTGCTCGAAGCGGAAGTTTGAGTGTGGAAATGAAAAATGTAAAGGCTTTGTCCGACGGAGCTTTGGGAGAGAGGATTGAATTCATTCATCCTCGAACCAAGAGAAAAACCAAGGCCCGAGTTCTGGATGCGTACTCTGCTTTGATTGATTGAGTTTTTGATTGTTGGGTATGACTTTTTTTAATGGCTATTATTTAGGTGAGACATTCAATGTTCGAAAGCTACTCTCGAACGATTTTTTATATTTTCCCTCTACTTGCCATCGCAGTTTTGGGAGGTTCGTTAGATTCAGCAGTCGCCCAAACGCCTTCATTTTTTGAAAGAGGAATAAGGGGAGGCGGTGCCAGCTTATTCGGTGATGTTAAGGCGAGGCAACCAGGTGATTTGTTGACCGTGATCATTGAAGAGAAATCGAAAATTGAAAATAAAGATAATCGGTTATTGCGGAAATCAAATTCTGCGAACACTACCAATTCAGGAGATTATGCTCTCTCAGGAGGTATTGGAACGGGTGTTGGCGGTTTGAGTGCGAATGCCAACGCTACAGCAGATCGGGATTTTCAGGGTGACACGAGATACAAGAGTGAGCGGGACTTCTCAGATCGATTCACTGTTTCGGTCGTAGACCGACTCCAAAATGGAAATCTCCTAATTCGCGGGAAACGAATGGTCTCCATGGAGGGGGATGGTCGGGAGTTAATTCTTACGGGGATTGTTCGCTCGGTCGACATTAGCGTGCGCAATCAGATCTCGTCGAAAGACATTGGAGATTTGGAAATACGTTATGCAACCGATCCAAAAGAAGGTGTCGAGAAGCACTTTTTTAATCAGGGTTGGTTGGGGCGGAAATTTAATCGCTGGTGGCCATATTAAATTGATCGCGATGAGTGACGCGTTTACCTGGATGAGATGAACTGGAATGGATTCTAAGATGCCCCGAATGAAAATACTGACAACTCGTACTGCGATGGCGTTTTTGGGTTGCTGCGTCTTCGCTTGGGTGGCTCCGTTATGCCACGGCCAGGTGTCTCCGGATCCCGCTGAGAGCCCTGCGTCCCTTCAAGCTTCAGAACAGCCCGGGGGCCAACCTGAGCAGAAATCTGTTCCAGCCAAGAGAGTGCGGCACCGGGTTAAGGATATTACACGGCTCAGTTCGGATCGAACGAATACGCTCGAAGGCCGCGGTTTGGTTACTGGATTGGGTGCGGGCGGGAGTAACTCGGAGGATACGGCGCAGGAACTACGGAATTATTACAAGCGATGGGGTTTAAATATCGCTGATGTAGCTGAGGGTGGCGTCGCGCTGGTTAACATCTCAGTCGAAGTGCCTGCCAACTACCAAGAAGGAGAGACGTTAACCGGGACGGTGTCGGTACTCGATGAGGCGACGTCATTGTTTGGGGGATATTTACAGAGTGCTCTGCTTTTTCCCATAGGTAGTAAAGATGCCTATGCAGTCGCAAGCGGGGAATTGGTCGTTGGGGGGTTCTCGGCTAAAGGAGATGGTGCAGACATCACGAAGAATCATCCTACCAAGGCGAAAGTTACGGTTCAAATTGAGCGGGCGTTGCAAAATGAGTCGCCATTTTCAGGGAAAACTTTCGATTTATTACTGTTAAACAAAGATCGAGGCACCGCGGTTGCGATCGAAGAAGCCATCAATGCAGTTTTCCCGCGAGCGTCGCGAGGGCTCAATGGCGGGGTCGTTCAGGTCTGTTTTCCTGCTGAATTTGAAAATAACAAGCTGAAGTTTGTCAACCAAATCGAACAGCTTAAAGTGACCACCGACAGCCAAGCCATTGTCATCGTGAATGAGTCTACCGGCGCGATTGTGATTGGTGAAAACGTCAAATTGTCGACGTTTCTTTTTGGCTATGAGGATCTAGTCGTGAAGGTCGCAGAAAATCCCGATGTTTACCAGCCTGGTCCTTTCGCCCCCAGAAGCGCAGAGACGGTAGTAACTCCTAATACCGAAATTAATGTGACCGAATCAGGAGGGAATTACGCATTGATGGAAGAGCAACCAACGGTTCGCGATTTAGCTACTTTATTAAATCAGCTTGGAGTGCCCCCGCGAGATCTTATTCCGATTCTGCTTCAAGCCAGAGACATGGGGGCTTTGCAAGCAGAGTTGATAATTGAGTAGTGATAAAACAGTGGTTGGAAGAGTGAGTTGTTTCAGGTTAACGTCAAAGTGAAACTTATTACGAGAGATTCAAAATGATTGACGGTATTGGAAATTCGATTGGCCTATCACAGGCGATGGCTAGTCAGGTTGGGGGGGATGTCGAAGCTTTGCAGATGGCCAAGGATCGCATCAAAGCCGAAATCAAAAATGAAGCCATCGAAAAAGCAGCGAGTGAATTCGAATCCGTTTTTCTTTCGCTGATGCTAAAGGAAATGCGGAATACTCTCGACAGCGATGAAGGTGGTTTGTTTGGTGGGGATGGCAGTGATACTTATGGTGGTATGTTCGATATGTTCATGGGGCAACATCTTTCGGAGTCGCGTCCTTTAGGAATTGGTGACACAATCAAGGCACACTTGGAAGGGGTGTCGGGCGGTGTTGATCTCGCAAAGGTTGCTGAAGTCTACAGCCAGAATTCACCAGTTGGTGAGTAGCGAATTGGGTCAAGCCTATCAGGCGTTGCGACAAAATTGGGATGCGAATTTTTGATTAGTTAAATTAGTATTTAGGCAGTTACAAAAGTTAGCGTGAAGAGGGACTAATGGAAATTCAACAGAAACAACTGATGGAAAAGACGCGGCAAATTATGCAGCATCTTCGACAGGAATCGGTTTTGCTCGACGCTGTGATTGAGTCAAGTCTAGAGGTTCAATCTATTTTGAAAGAGCAGCGAAAGCGTCAGACAGACGAACTGGTTTCCAGTAACAGTGAGGCTGAAGCCGAACAGAAATTAGAAATGACGCGGTCCCATTACGGTAGGAATGAAGAGGTTCGCGCTCGCCTGAACCGCTTGAATTCCGAAATTACCGAGAAGTTTCATCCGGTGCTCGAGGCCCGCAAGCGGTTGCCGCTTCTTTTAAGCGATTTAGAAATGCAGGTGGACACGCCAGTCTCAGTAACGAATTTGTCCCGGAAGATTTCTGAACCATTGAAGAGCGAATTGATGGCGTTGCGAAATGAAGTGAAGACTAAGTACAACGAATTTTCAGCGATCGCGATGGGGAATCAGACGGTACTTGTGTATACGTTGAGCTACTTTGATCAAGTCTTGGCCGGGGGCCGGTCAGGCCTAAATTCGTATGATGCTTCTGGGCAGACGCAAAAGGGATCTCCAGATTCCGGTTTCCTCAAAACAAGTTGTTAGAGTGAAAAAATGAATCTTAATATTGGACTATCTGCGATTCAGGCAAGTCAGTTTGCGATCAATACGATTTCGCATAACTTGGCTAATGCGAGTACCGAAGGGTATCACCGTCAAGACGTCTTGCTGGACACCCGTCGTTCGACAATCGTCGACGGTAAGGTGGCCGGGGCAGGCGTCAATGTCGGTCAATTGCGCCGCATCCGTAACAATATTACCGAAACAGCTTATACCAATTCGACCTCTGATTTAAGCCGAATCGATCAAAGCTTGATGTTGGAGTCACGAATCGAATCAGTTCTCACAGTAGGTGACGGCTCGATTCAGGATGCGATGAATGGACTCTTTGATGAAATGTCCCGGCTCTCTGCAAATCCTGGGGAAATATCACTTCGAAATTCAGTTTTGAATCAGGCGGGGAATTTAGCAAGTCGTATTCGAGAGACTTCCAATCAGTTCGTTGATATTCAAGACGGCGTGAAGCAGCAGATTCAATTGGAGGTCGATACTCTCAATTTCGAAATTGAGGAACTGGTAGACCTGCAAAATCAAATCAACGCTACCCTGGATGATCGAGTCCCCAATGACTTGATGGATAAACGTGATCGACTAGTAAATCAGATTGCCGAGCGAGTCGATGTGCAGAGATTTGAATTTGTTCAAAATAATATGGGACTGGGATTGGCGGGAAGTTCTGTCAACATTGGGATGACCCCCATTCGTTTTGAAACAGTAACGGATGCTGCTGGAAACATTCAGGTTCAACTTGAGGAAGGCGACCGACCTGTGGAGTTTGCCGGTGGGCGAATCGCTGCACTTCTGGATGTGCACAACAATGTGATCGGTCGCTTTTCGGGTCAGATTGATACTTTTGCCTCGGAACTAATTTCTCAAATGGATCAGTTGCACGCGGTGGGCGTTGGAATCAACGGATCGTTTAAGACACTTCACGGGACGCGGTCGGTTAGCGATGTTGATTTGCCGTTAGCTGATTCGGCTGTCTTTCCCATCGAGGCTGGCGAGCTGTTTGTTACCATTACTTCTCCTTCCGGCGAGCGGCAAACGACTGGGATCTCCATTGATCCGGCCACTGATTCGTTACGTGATGTCGCGACCAAAATCACAACGATTAACAACGTTCAGGCGGTTGTGGACGGAAATACTGGGAAAATGTCGGTGATCGCACAACCTGGTTATCAATTTGATTTTACGGGTCGATTGGAGAGTACACCGGATTTGGCAGGTGTGACCGGAACCTCCATTCCAAGTATAGGGGGAGACTATACCGGTACTGAAAATCAAACCTACACAATCACTGCGCTTGGAACGGGTGAGATTGGCAAGACGGCTGGGTTGAAAGTCCAGGTTGCGGATGCCAGTGGCACAGTGATTGACGAGATCAATGTGGGAGACGGTTATGCCGCCGGGGACCGACTTGAGCTTGGTCAGGGAGTCTCGTTGGAGTTAAGCGTCGGTGATTTAGTGGCGGGTGATAATTTTGAAGTTGTAATGGTCGCGGATCCAGATACCACCGGGGTACTTTCCGCGGTCGGTTTAAATACCTTTTTTTCCGGGCACGATGCGCGCAGCATCGATTTGGATTCCAGGATAAAGGGCAACCCGGATGCAATTGCTACGTCTCAGTCGGGAGATTTGGCCGACACCAACAATCTAAAGGGCCTTATCGAGATGCGAAACCAATTCGTAGCTGGAGAAGGAACAACGTTTGAGGATTTTCTCGGGGAGCTCAACTCTGAAATCGGATTCCGTGTGCAAGCTTCCATTAGTGTGCAGGGTAGTCTTTCTGATTTGAAATTCCAATACGCAACCGAGCGAGATTCTGTTTCGGGAGTCGATGTTAATGAGGAACTCATTAACTTGACCCAATATCAAAAAACTTACGAAGCTGCAGTTCAAGTTGTGCGGGCGATGGAATCAATGCTCGACGAACTGTTTCAGATGGTCAGGTAAATAAATGCTCTTTCGAACGACATCTCAAACGAATACGAATCAGGCAATTCGATTTGTCTCTAATTTTAATTCGAACATTGCCAAATATCAGCGGCAGATTTCATCGGGCGTACGCCTTGAGAGAGCCTCTGACGATCCGGTTTCTTTTCGGCAAGTGACAACGTTGTCGACGCAACTTCAGCATCTTCAATCGGATGCTTTGGCTGTGAATGATACTGAGGCAAAGCTCAATATGAGCGTTCTCAATATGCAACAATCACACGACATTCTGGTTAAGGCAAAATCGCTAGCGCAGCAGGGTGTCCAGGCCAATACGCCCAGTGCACGAAATGCAATCGCAATTGAGGTAGAAAGCCTGCTTGCAAATATGAAGGATATTGCGAGTTCGCAACTGGGCGGTTCGTACTTATATTCGGGAGTTCGAGCGGACCAGCCCCCTTATGATTTTGGGGATCCTGAAGTAGAAGGCGGGCCTTTGGTTGCCGACTATCAGGGCGCGTCGGAAAGTAGTTATGCCTACATCGGGACAAGGGTGGCAATCGAAACCTTTTATGCGGGAGACGAAGTTTTTGAAAGTGGTGATCGGGGGGAGATGCTGGTCTACGGAGATACCGGTGCGAAAAACGGCGCCGGAACCGACAGCATGGTTGGAAGAGCAAATTTATTGGTGTCGCATACCTTGACCACTTATGACGGAACCTCTGGTGTTTCACCCGGAGCGAGTTCTGTTGATGGGGATACCGTGCTGGGTCCGGCAGGCGATAATCAAATTACGGTTGTCGATACCAGCGGAACTGGAACGTCCGGCACCGTTCAGTTAAATGGTGGCGAGCCTTGGCCATCTGCAAAGCTTCGACATCCCCCCCAACCTGACTAGCCATCGCCTGTGATAGGCCAATCGAATTTCCAATACCGTCAATCATTTTGAATC
>Ga0214481_100241_pt1 | contig 29251 bp, 25 predicted proteins | sample M1_20Mar14CPVII9_4_FD_165057 | JGI IMG/M metagenome (GOLD analysis project Ga0214481, IMG submission 165057) | Marine eukaryotic communities from Monterey Bay, California, United States - M1_20Mar14CPVII9sort6BwellG10 | ecosystem: Environmental > Aquatic > Marine > Unclassified | place: USA...
TAAAAGAAACAAGAGGCAAAAGACTTCTTTATTGTCCTCAACTACAACAACATCGGTCAGTAAAGACTCATCATCACAACCACAAACATCATTGCAACAATCATTATTATGGCCAAAGAATAAACCAGCCACTAAACATTTCCCAGAAGGATTACTACACAACCTAGATCAATACATATGGGATGCATTAGCTCATATTGATCCACAACGTATTGAAACATTATTCAATACAAAAGGTAAACGCAAACAAGTTGCTATCCGCGAGGCATTAAATATAATTGGTATGGGATGGGTTGCAACAAATGAAACTCCATATAGAAAGGCAGTTGGTGCATTGTTCAATGAGGCTGTAAAGATATATGAGCGTAATGATTGGGATAGTATGTCTAAACAAACACTACCAAAGATTACAAAGATTAAAGTTGAGGATGTAGAATGGAAAGCATCTAAATTTTATAATAGCAGTATAGAGTTGGAAGATGGTATTATCAAGACCGGACGTACCAATGAATGCATCTTCTCAAAACAATTATTGGACACTGTCAAAGCATCAATAGACGAAACGGGTATGGCAATTATACCCAATGCAGTTGACAAATCAACCATACAAAAACTACTAACAGGTGAAACAACGTCCAATAGTCATTCCGATGCAACACAGATTAATGTACAACCAAAGATTAATAAGCTACTATATACATCAGGTAATGGGAAAGACGGACGTTATAATGATATACAAGACAATACATATCTAAACCGATTACAAAATGTGATCATAAGCTCATTAAAAGGTATGAAAGAAACAATAAACAACACATCTGACAAACGAAAGTATATACTACTCAACTACTCAGAGGGTGGTGAGAATTGGGCACATCGGGATAGTATCAAGGATGATGATTACTTTCCATACCAAGGATTATTAATGTTATCAAATAGTGAAGATTATGACGGAGGTGAATTCTATGTTGCTAAACGATGTGATGATGATACAAATGGCAAGAAGCAACGTCCGTCGGTGATTCGAATGTGCAGTCCAAAGTTAGATGCGGGTGATTTGATACTATTCCAAGCTAGTAAAGAAGGTGAATATGATCATGGTATGAAGACTGTTACTAGAGGTGAACGTGTTGCTATTGGGTTGTTACAACCAGTTCCAAAGAAAGACTAAATGAATATAAGAAGTATGTATTTCCCATCAAAAATTTCTTTATTCTGTTACATGTTTGATGGGAGTGTTGTATTCGACACACCAATACACAGAGTCGTCTTCATGCATACTCTTTTCTTTCACATTCAATAATAACTTCTCTTTTGGATAAAACAATTAACTCTTCATTACACTGGACAATGATTGGATTCTTTGTACATTGATCACTATGCCCCAAGACCAAGATGGCATTAGTAATCAGTAGATTTGATACATCTAATGCCTATGACAACACTCAATTCAATGTACCTACATTTGCGGCCATAGACTGAGAAAGTAGACCACAAACAGGCTTGTAGTTTACGGATGGGTCGTCATCACACCCCAATACCTCACTAGCCTTCAAGGTTTCCCTGATCTCGATGATGATATTGCTAGTGTTTAGAGCCTTCCGGATACTCTTTTTGGCCTTCTTAACACTTTCTCCCATACTTGATTTCGAAGCTTTGGGCTTCCAAGGGTAGCGAGAAAAGATGCATGATGCCAATGCCTCTCTCAAGTAGTCCTTGCCAGTCTATGCATAGAAGAAGGAGAACGTGATGGTTAAAAGAGGAAAGGAAAACGAAGATATTCATGCGGCCAATGCCAAGTATACTCACCTTGGCCTTCGTTGGGGATGATGTGGGGCCAATAGAAGGACTGGAAGTCGGACCATTTGTGAATGTAGCAGTCTGTTCACAAGTGCATTGCAAAGATTCTGTAACCTCACTCTTCTCTGTGGTATATCCATCATTCTTTAGAATACTACCAACACTTGCATTCTCTACTAAGTTGGCCACAAATGTTTGACGATTTTTATCGGAATCCAATGGCAGTTGAATGATTTCAGACATTGAAGAAGTCGGAATATCATCTTCTGCGGCATACACAATCTCTTGATCATATAAGATAGTAATTTTGGAACAATCAGATTCTTCCTTGGTGTTTGTGATTGTGATACTGTTGGATATTAGATCAAGATCGGAGTCAGCATACACAGCATCAGCTTGGCTTTGAAGCTGAGTTTCAAGTAACTCAATGTCAGTCTGAGTAAGACATGCTTGAAGTAGCCGATTAGAAGTCATCAATTGACGGCGACCACTTCCAAAGTCCAATACAAGCTCAACATCTCTTACAGTTGTAGAATTCGGACTCGTCGGTTTAGTAGGCCCCTTTGTTGGTGATACAGAAGGCCCCTGTGAGGGTGAACGACTTGGCGCTGATGTTGGCTATGAGATAATATGCAAGATTGAAGAGTAGAAAGTGAACATATCATATGAGTAATACATGTGAATATCGATTGAGCTCTTAGTATCCTTCCAAAGATCAATACACAAGGCAGACACAGAACATGAAGCTTTACCTCTTTTGACGGCGATCCTGTCGGGACTGTTGTTGGATTAGTGGATGGCGAAACAGACGGTCCCTTTGACGGCGATACAGAAGGTTCCTTACTCGGTCCTTGTGAGGGTGGACGGCTTGGACTGGATGTCGGCTGTTTGGTGAGAATGATGTTAAGTGATAGAGGGAATATATCATGTTAGTAATTGAATGTGAAAGATACTTCAAGATACTTTTAAAAAGAAGCTTAGTTGAGCTTACCTCTTTTGATGGGGATGTACTTGGAGCTGCTGTTGGATTGGTCGAGGGCGATTGAGAAGGGCTCTGTGTTGGCTGAATAATGTGAAGGGGGGAATAAGATTTTTAGCATAAGGTATCCCCAAGATACACATGCACACAGAAGACACACTTACCTCCTTTGACGGAGCTTTGCTCGGAGCTCTTGAGGGAGATAGGCTTGGACTAGGTGTTGGCTGTGAGATGAATGATGAGAAGAAGAAGAGATAGAATATATCGTGACATAAGAATGAGATGGAAGAATAGAGTGATCATTGTGAGTTGTTTGATAGAGACTCTACCATATTAGTATCATTTTGAGGGAAGAATAAGATATGAATATGAGTTTAACATTGAGCTTACCTCTTTTGACGGCGATTCAGTTGGGGGTACACACTCATCTAACGACTCGGCCTCTGCTATTGCTAGTAAAGATTGGCATTCGTTGTTGACATCTCCACTTTCACAACAGTTCACAGTCTTGGATACTCCATCAGGTTGAACAACGGTCAAACTTGTCACACGAGGGGAGTTACTTGGAGCCGATGAGGGCTCACTACTCTCGGAAGGCTGTTGACTGGGACTTTCACTTGGTACTTCTGAAGGTTGAGATGAGGGTTGGCTTGAACTTGAGGGAACAAAAGAAGGTTCACCACTTGGTGCAGAGGACTGAGAGGGCATGCTAGTTGGCGCAGGCTGACATAACAATAGAATCGGAGGAAAGTGAGTCATTTGACAAATGAAGAGGCATCAATCACAGTATTCATATGATATACGATGACTTACACAACCATCCGCAACAATATCATTTCCATATTCACCCCTGCATTGACCAGCCTCATCATTGCAGCAGTCAATTAATGGGTTTATAGAACCCCCTTTTTTATTAGTATTCTTGCAAACACTGCCAGCGTTACACGAATTGATCAATTCAATGCCCTTTAATTGAGCTTCAAAACACGATGATGTGCTTGTACAAGACGAATCAACACTACCGATTTGAGCATTTCTGCACGAACTACTTTTGTTGCAAGACGAAACAGCACTACCAATTCTAGCAAATTCGCATGATTCTCTTCCTGTGCAAGATGGGCCTACAACATATGGAATAGTAGCACCATAGCAAGAATAAGCATCACCACAAGATCCATCTTTACAAACTGGAAAAGAAAGAGAGAAGTAAGAAGAATGGAAGTGTAATGATTGATTCACGCCCAACACAATTGTCAACCAAATACTACATGAATGGACGATTGCCTCACCTTTGCCTATAAACCAAGTGATGGCAGGCTGCCTTTTGATTGTACCATCAGAATTGAAATACCCACATGCACCTTCTCCAGTGCAACATTTACCACCACATGCATCGGCACAAGTTTGACCATCGTAATCACCTCTAACAAAGCCACGCCAACAATCAACATAAGCATCACTGCCTGATAAACCAGATGTCTTATAACAACGATCCTTGAATTCTTGGAGGGCATCTAGCCTACGTCCTTGAGCTTGGGCTTGACGATCCTCAACATCTTGAGGCTGAGACACACTTAACACTACCACTTCCTGATCTTGAGGATCAACGTCAACAATAACCTCCTTGTCATGAGAGAGAACCCCAACACTTTCGGGCTTTTCAATTAGCGTCTTCTTGGGTAGAATTGAGGGGGTACTATCTACAAGTACTTCTTCATTCTCAGACTTTGACATACTTGGCTTTTGGGGCTCCTGGCGAGTCATCTCCTTTGTCAAGAAGAACTCCTGTTCATCATCCTTTCCCTTTATTGGCAATGTTAGTAAAGAATATGATTAGGGAAGGAGAGAATATTTTTTAATGACCAAATACACAAATTAAACTTACCCTACGACTGCCTTTACTACGAGGAATGATATTATGTTGCCCTCTTGCACTTGGGCTGGTAGCTAAAGCAACTGCTAACCACTTCATCTCTTCTCTCAATTCTTGATCAAAATATCGTGTCTGATATTTATCAAAGAAACATACGTTGATTTGGGAGAGCGTAAGTATGATAGCGATGGATTGATTGATTGAGTGTAATAAGTATAAAAGATAGAGATTAGGATATTGCAATTACGAGAAAGAAAGAGGAGTTAATAGAGTATTAGAGGGGCACACAGTTTAGACTTTGATATTGATGATATGAATACAATAATATCCCAAAAACCAACCAAAGATAAATTGTTATTGCAATACCCTCTAATACAACACTCTCACCTATATTTATATTATTTATCTAATGATTAGTTTTAGATAGCGTTGCTCTACTGTGTTTAGATCTAAGAGAGAAGATAGGGAGATTAAATTGTTAGTGGCTGGTCAGCGTGCATCGATTATTATTACCCATCTAATATCAATATTAATTGCAATTCAAGTATGTCGATTAGTTCAATATAAATCGATATAAGATATTATCAGTGGCCACACTCTCATTCTCATACTCATGCTCCATATGTCCATGTGTCATAGTCATAATAGAAATAGAGAAGATGCTACACACCCTCATACATACACACAGCATTCATTCAATCATCGATATCCACTATAACACTCCGTCGCCCTACAAGGCCCATTGATAATAATAATAATCAACAACACAGTGTCGTGTCATAAAACGATCTATGCTTACCTATTTCTTATATTTCACCAAACTTGAGTACATACCGAGTTGTAGTTGTAGATTCATTTACAACTAAAATAGTGTTGCTGCAGCTGCATATTGCATCATTATATCTGAATCGAGGCCATTTTTGTGTCGACGCTTTTGCAAAAGCAGATGTTTTTTGGCGAGGAGTACGTGAGGCAGATCTAATCATTTTCATGTGACATGAATATTGCTGGAGTCATAGGGCTTCTCAAGCAAAATGACTATGTCCAGTGTGCAGTCAGTTGGTTAGGGTCTTTTATTGAACCTTGAATGCGAGTTATCAGCCGATGGAGGATGAATGGAGCCGAGAGACAGAGCAATCAAATATGTTCTCTTTGTATTATGTGACGGATAACAATAACCTCCTCTCTGTTGCCGGGGTACATAATAATAATGGAGAGTGTTCTAATTCTAGGGAGGTAGTATCAAGTATATCTCGTGCAATCCTTTAAAGAAAGAATGTGTCGTACGAGCTTCCTGCTATCTTTAAATTCTGTTACTCTATTTACACTATATACATCCATACTCATATCTTTTATGCAGACTTGGCAATGTATGACTTACAATCAGAGTCTTGTACCGGTCTTGCTAATCCAGTTATAACCTGAGTACAATCCAAACTTGCCCGGCGGAACATTTGTTCAAGTTCCTTACTACAATCACTGCTACTATGGCTATGAGTCTTTAGTATCTCATTCGAATCAGAGGTCTGATCATCCTTCTTGGTAGACTGAGATGTAGAGCCCAACAATGTCTGCCTTGGTAATGATATGGGCTCTTGTCCTTGTACCTCTTCTTCTTGGAGAAGCGACTGTTCGTTTCTTCCAACTTGTTGAACTTCATAACTCATACCAACTTCTTGATCTTGCATGTGGATATCAGCATCAGCAGCACTTTCAATAACTGCTTCTTCACCTTGCCCTCTCTGAAGAGGAAGGGATATAGTACTTGTACTAGCAGTACTAGCTCGTAGTAAACTTGGCAAGATGGTATCATCTCCTTGTCCCTGTTGATGTTGTGTCCTCTCCATCATCTGTTGCTTAAGGAGTAACAAGTTCGATCCTTCACCCTTGAGGAAGTCGAGTACACGTTTCCTTGATCGGCATGATTCTACGATGTCGATGTGGTGATGAGGTTTTGGAAAGATGAAGAAGTTGTGTGTGGTGGTTAGTGGCCTGTTAACGTTGTGTATATAACACAGAACAAGCTGGTACAAGAGCACATAAAACAACACTAGAACTTACCCCTCATAGTCTTAGAATGAGCACGTCGTAAACCAAACTTCTTATCCCAATCATGTATACTTTGTTGACTTGCCTGTGATGCCTCCATTGATAATGCAAATTGTGGTTGTGTTGCTCTTGCTTTAGCCATTGTACTACTACCCTCATCACCACCAGTAGTAGTATTTGTTGCTGTTTGGTATAAAGATGACGATGAAGAAGCAAGAGATGACGAGAGGTTGACTTTAATTTCCTTTGATAGTGCCGTGATTGTTTCAGAGGATGGTGTCTCAATGTATGAACTAGGCTTTGGATTATTATCCTTGATAGTAGTCTTTGTTGGTTTGGGACTACTATTGGAACTTGGCTGCCATACCACTGCTGGTAGTTTCTTCTTCTTAATTTGATTCACCTTCTTCTTCTTCGACTCCTCATTCATTTGAACATCATTGTTGTTACCAACTAACAACGGTGGAGGGGGCATGGTATTAATTACATCCCCTCCTTCATCCTCCTTACATTCCTTAATACCAATATTACTAAGGAAGTAATTAGCAAACATTGTTGGCGTGTTAACATCACCAATCGTAACTTTGTCCAAGTTTGTGGGTGGTGATAATGTAGATTCACGTCGTCCATTACCATTATTTTGGGTACCAATACTACCAGCAGTCGGCGTCGGTGGTGGTGGCGGTAAGGCGGCTACCTTATCCTTATCACCGCTACTACCTCTACCCGGACTAACAATTGTATCAGTCAACATAGCCAATAACATTTCATTGGAGTTTAATCGACGTTTCTTTGGTTTGGATATGTTGGCGAAGTTGGTTGGTACTACCTCTTCGGTGTAGTTGGTATTAGTTACTAAACCACTAGTAGTAGGTAGCATGTTGGTATTACTTTGGTTTGGTTTGTAGATTGAATTCCTTCGTGTCATTTTACTTTCATTATTGATATTGTACTGTTCCATTTCACCCATGTATATTTGACCATTGAACAATTTGTTCATTGGATTATATTGTGAATTAGTAGTAGACCCCTGTTGTTGATCAATGGAATGGAATGGTCTACCAAATGTATCACCACCCATCCCGCCAATAGTTGTTAAATCATCTCCTCCATATCCATAACCCTGCTGCTCATATTGAAAAGGAGTTTGACCATAAGTAAATGAAGATGAATAAGGACGTTGTTCATATGATGTATAATTCTGTTGTTCGTTATTTAACGATTGTGTTAATCTACCACCATTGTTGTTATTGACAGCTTTACCACCCCGACGTGAATTTGGATGACGTTTACTTGGTAATTTCAATGGCTCGGGTATGAACTGTTGCTGCTGTACGCTCATCATATTGTGGCTGTTGTTGGTATTGTTAGTGGTTAAGTGGTCATTAGCTGCACCGCATGATACTACCTCTTCTTTACTACTACTACTATTACCACCCATGGCACTATTATCAAACAACTTCTGCTTACGTTCCTCATTCTCCCTCTTAATAACATTAATCGATTCATTCATTTCATTCACTTGACTTTGTTGCCATGTTGTTAAACATTCCTCCTTACTTGCAGTATTATTATGACGTTCGGGAGAATCATTTTTAAAGGATGATAATATAGTTTCTTGTTGTAATAATTCTTGTTGTAATATGTATAATTGTTGTTGTTCGGGGAATAGATTGTATTGCTGTGTTGTATTAGGTTGTTTTTGTTTAGCAGTGGTATGATTAGGTTGGTTTGTGTTGATGTTTATCATCGATGTTGGCATGTTGGTATTGATTGACTTTGTATGGGTTGGCATATTATCGTCAGTTGTTTGATCCATTGGTTGATTATTATTCGACGACATGGTAGTATACTATGAATTGCAATGAGGTTTGCAATGGTTGATGTATCAGGAGATTCAAAGAAATAATGGTTATGCTCTTCTCTGAATCGATACCTACGATAACTCTAGTCTGGTAGCTTGTACTTCTAGAGGTTTTATTGTAGAAGGTGTTTATCGAGATATCTTATAGATATAAATATAGATGTCCATATGTCGAGTATCGGCGGCGGTTGTTGGCTGTCGGCGGCTGTAGTATTGGGATTTATGAGAGTAGTCAGCATTGGTTTGTGTTGCGTTTTAATGTGAGAGCATCTTATGTGAGAGTCGACTAGTGACCGATACACATAAATACCGGTCTCAGCGCTTTGTCTATCTTCGAACTGTCTAGGGAAGAGACAAATCTTTAACCTCAAAAAATGCACAGCGATGACGTCAGTTAGTAAAGACTGCATACATTAGAGATCAGTGAGGAGCTAATTAGATTCTTGGCTAGGTAGAACAGAAAGAATAGGACAAATCTTTTGTGCCGTGCACAAAGCTCGATTAACAACTGCACGATTCGTCTACCTGCTTTATATGTTACCATTTACTTGTTCTACATGCTCATAAATCTCCATGCAAAACAGTACAACAAATAACAACCGTCATACAAACATGAAGTCTTCTGCTTCTCCAACTTCACCTTTGATTGGAAGTGTACTAGGTCTTCTTCTCCTCTCCTTAAATGTCATTGTTAGTGCTGATTCATTGGCATCATCCTACTTTTCTGAAGTATCAACCGATGACAAAGAAGTCTATACGAACTGGGTAGCTACTCATTCCTCATTATATCCTCGTCATACATTCATGCCATCATCTTCTTCCAATGATGACGACGACGGAACAGCAATCTTTTGGAATATCAATAATGATGAAGATACCATCGACTTTGCAATTGTAGTTCGATCCGAAGGGTGGGTAGGTTTTGGACTAAGTGAGGCCGGTGGCATGATGGGTAGTGACATGGCATTGTTTAGCATCTCAAATCCCGATGATATTGTGGATGCATATGTTGTTGATGACAAGTCTACACCGTAAGTATATGGCATTCTATCTCAGCAGACAAATCTCTTGTCATCTTATCTTTGTATGTAATTGAATACTAACCAAGGATATGTTTACTTCCCCTCACATACACAGACTGGAGGATGATTGTCAGGATTGGACATTGAAGGAAACCACGACAACTGATGGTTGGATGATCGTCGAGTTTAGTCGTCTAATCGATACAAAAGATAATCAAGATCACTCTATCAAGAATGATGTAGATTTGTGGACTCCAGCAACACGTATCATTGCGGCTTGGGGAGATAGTGATGACATCTCCTATCATGGACAGAAGAAGGCTCGTGGTTCTGTTCGTTTGTTTGCTACTCATTCCAATGAACTATCCGAGATGGAAGCCCAAATTGAAACTCTTGAAGATCAATCCGATGAATACTTTGACTTTACAGAAGATAACTTTACTATCCCTGCAGTGGATACTCATTATGAAGATGTCTGTAAGGAGTTTGATCAGTTCGATTTGAACTTGCCAGAAGGGCAGGATATTATAACGATGGTTGGAGGTGAGTGTGTCTCATTGTATAGTTTGGTCTACTCCCCATCCATATGTATACTAATGTCATATCTTTGTTCAACGACATTCAGTTGTTCCGCTTATTGATGACGAATCTGCTCAGTTTGTTCATCACTTCATCGTTTCTCTCCAGAAGGACTGTACCCAGGAGAGCTTTCTAACAAGGACTATGGTGTATGCTTGGGCACCAGGTGACGAGGGATGGGCGTTACCTGATAATGTTGGCTTCCCCATGTTTGATAATGTCAACAACCAAGCAATTCATCTCGAGATTCACTATGATAATCCATCACTCATTGAAGGAAGGAAGGACTCGAGTGGTTTAAGATTCTTCTATTCATTGGAAGAAAGGACTCATCGTGCTGGTATCCTCCAAGTTGGTGATCCCTTTCTGGCTTTAAATGGACAAGACATTAAGGATGGTCTAACTCAATATGAGTTTACTTGCCCCGGAGAATGTTCGTCTTCCATACTAGCCAAAGAAAGAAGCGGAGATAACCAAGCAGTAACTGTGTTCTCGGAATGTAAGTCCAATATGTCTTCACTCTCTCCATCTGCACTATCCAATCTAACTTTTCATGCTATTGTTTCCATCTTTATCAGTTCTGCATATGCATCAAAGTGGAATTCATATGAAGAATGAAGTCATTCGTGGAGAGGAACTAATCCACACTGCCACATCGGAAGTATACGATTTCGAGCAGCAAGGAGCCTATCATCATCCTCAGGGTAAGTTGCTTATATTATGATATCTATGCTGGGTCAGATTGTTGCTAATGTTTTGTCTGTCTATTCTTGTCACAGATTCATACGAGGTTTTGCCCGGAGATTCGTTTAGGGTAACGTGCTCGTACAAGGACGGCACCGCATTTGGTCTATCATCCTCTGAGGAAATGTGCATTTCCTTCTTTTACTACTACCCCGCCAAGACATTAATGGGAGATATTCCTTGGACTTGTCCCTTCCAGCCGTTCTGGACAGAATTTGGAGTCGATACAACTTTAACTTGCGCCACTGAACTTGAACATACCGAACTAAATGACATTAACGATTTGGGAAGAAGCTTTGGTAAATCTTCTTCTGATCAATGTACAGCCGATGATACTACTACTTCTGATAATGATGTTGATGGATCCGACCCTCAAGAAGAGCCTGACATTGTTATTGTCGATCCAGAGGATATGGAGGACGAGGATAGCAGTGCTGGTTGGTTAGGTGTATCATTCTTATTCCCATCTCTATCTGCATTAATTGCGGCATGTCTCATGTAAAGAATCCCAATCCACAGATGTGTTTGTATTGTATGCCGATGACTTGTATAGAAACTTGTTTAATCAATCTAAGACTTTGTTTTTGAACCAACTTGACACCTAAACTATGTACTGTCCAAATATAATATCCCAATACTCATACACTTATTATTAAATAATCCTCAAATGTCGCCGCAGTCAAACTGCTCATAACTTATGTGTTAATCTTTGCAATACTTACTTGATATACGGCGTTTCATGTATCTTCTACTTTCTTACACATAAATCACAGCAAACGGCGGCAGCGTACAATATGTTGTTGATAATATAATAATTAAAACTAGTTTGACCATTTTGTAATATCACTCGTCTTAATCTGCTCATCCAATTAACACCATTAAAATCTTTCCATTCAATCTTATCAAATATCGTCTTCCAATCTTTAATACAATATATTGTTACAGCATAACAATCGGGATTGGACCGTGGTTGATAAAAGCCTGTACACCACATATATTGCAAAACATATGTATTGCAATCTTTTCATTGAATTGATATGTCGATAGTTGATCTTGACCAGTTAATAATTGAAAATCTTTCCTTTGAAATGAAATGATGATTTTGCTTCATTATGCATATTGAACAGTTGCAACGGTAGACTGAGATAACCGTAGGCACTGTACATTTGAATTTGATAGCTTTGCAATGGCAGCTACCCTCTACGGTGATACTTTCCTCTTCCATATTAATTTAGTAGTCGCCTACTACTACGAGAGAGCTCTTCACCTTCTCGCGGGGAGAACGAATAAAGAGCGGCGTTTGGCGATAGTCATTTTTTTGCAATCAAAATTTGCTCTCTCTCTCCATCACTACTTTTACACGAACGGCAATCCAACTAAATACCCTCTTTGCAAACTAATAACTCTACGATGGGAGATGATATATTAGGTGAAACAGTAGAATCAAATCGGATATACACTGCATCATCTTCCTCGTCATCGTCTTCCCCCGATAATAATAACAAAACACAACAAAAACACAATATGTCATCGTCAGCTGCATCGAATCAACGTCTCTTCATTGACGCTTCTACCACTGCTGATCCTCAATCAGCCTCCACTAATAATACTAATAACAATAACACATCACCGCAGCAACAGCAGCAACAAGAGGGAGACACACCAACATCAGCCCGTACACAAAACACATCCCTCTACGCCGATGACGACTCCGCAGTCTCCTCGGAGGTAACAGATGACGGCACAAACAGTGATCCAGAAGTACCAATCTTAACACGAATGGAGGTAGTAAGAGAAGAGGAAGTATTACCACGTAATCGTAAGGAGTGGTGTATAGTCTTATTAGCTATATTATGTATATTGTTAATAGCCGCGGGTGTAGGTGTGGGTGTTTATTTCTTAGTACGACATTTAACTAATGATAATGATACGGATAAGAGTGTTCCCCCTCCAGTGGTTGTTACGACTTCTCCTACTGGTAGTCCAACGTCAATGCCAACTAATGGTACCTTACCACAACCAATGCCTGGCTTACCAAGTGATTTAGGAGGGGCTATTCAATTACATGTTTTACAACAGGGTATATCCAACTTGTTATCGTTTGGAGAGCCCCCTGATGGTACAACTGACGACATTATTGGTACTGATGACAATACTAATGAAGGAGGAAGTACAACTAAGACACCACAAGAATTAGCAATTGACTTCCTAGTATCAAAAGATACATTACCAGTAGAAGTATTAGATGCCAAGAATGACGAAGGAAATACCGATGATGTATTCGGATCTACAAACGATAAAGATGTATTAGTAACACGTCCATATATAACAATTGACACTCCCGCCTATCGTGTAGCACAGCGATATGCTGCCTTAGTATTATATTATGGTACAAATGGAAATGAGTGGAGTAGTAATAATCGATGGTTGGAACCGGGTGTACATGAATGTGATTGGGTGGGTGTTACCTGTGAATTAGTGGAAATTCCTAGTATCTCATTAAAGGATGCATTGGTTGACCCTACTGACTTACCCGCAACAACTGATGATAGTAATATGGATGTAACAATGGAAAGAATGATTACATCAATTGATTTACCCAAAAATAATTTACAAGGTAATATACCACAAGAGTTAGTTGCCCTACCATACCTTGAAAGATTAGGATTATGGTCCAATGAATTAACAGGTCAAATACCAAGTTCTATTGGTAAATTGTCAAGATTATCAAGTATATTATTGGATGATAATGATCTATCAGGAAGTATACCACATGACTTAGGTGATTTGAATGAATTAACTACCTTATTCTTAGGTCTTAATAAGGATATTAATGGACGTATACCAAACAGTATACATAACTTATCCAAGTTGCAAAAGTTGGGATTGAATGACTTATCATTATCAGGTCCTATACCTAAAAAGTTTGGTCAATTATCAAACCTTACATGGTTGGATTTATCAAAGAATGAATTAACTAATACATTGCCCAATGAATTAAGTAAGGTGACGAGTTTACAAACATTATTGGTTAATGATAATGAATTAAGTGGTAGTATACCTGAATCGTATGGTGAACGATTAGTGAACCTGGAAAAGCTGGAAGTACATGGTAATGATTTGACAGGTAGTGTTGATAGTAGTTTGTGTGAATTGACTACTAGTGGTAGTTTGGAGACATTGGTTGCTACTGATTGTAATAGTGCCGAGGGTGGAGGTGGTATGAATACGATTTCATGTAATTGTTGTACATCTTGTGTGTAAAAGGTGAAGAAGAAGATATGGGGGACGAAGAGGTATTGTTTAGATTTACTTTCTTGTGGGGTATCCAAGAAAGAAGAAGAAAGGGGTTTTGTTTGTTATTAGTATTCAAAGATATTCATAGTGCATATAAAAAGAATAAGTGATATTGTATTATTTGACTTGTAGTAGAAATGTATTCTTATTCTGTGATAGGTGCGACTATTGTCTAAGACAGGAAGTTGGGGAGAAAGATGGGATCATAAGATACTTCAAGGCTAGGCTCATCTTCCGCTTCCACCTGATCACTTGCAATGTCGTATGTTCATCTATAGGGAGAAGATAGACCATTGGGATGATACACCGCGTATAACGAGGCCGAGGAGGCTGTGCCAATTGTGTTACCGACGATGATACCTTCGTCTATGGTATGCCCTCAAATACGAAAATTTAAGGATACCTCTCTTTTTTTCAATCTCTCGGAATCCAAAACAACAATCGAGGCTCCAAAGTACTCTGACCATGACGACGACAATTACTATTATAACTGCGCTGCTCTTCATCTACCTTCCTTATAATGTATACTCCTTCTCGGTAGTTCCATCGGCTACGCTAAAACCGCGATTGTATGCTCAACAAAGCACCCTTTACTCATCAAATGATCAACAAGATATTGATGACTCATCACATCAACATGATGAACATCAACTTACAACCGCGGAACAAATAACAACTAGACGATCGCTATTGCAACAATCGCTACTTGCAACATCAATACTAATGTCAACAACTGCACAACTAACATCATCATCAGTGGCAAATGCAGCAATCGGTACATTACCAGAATTTAGTAACACAAATGCTATATTGCAATCAATAACAATTGATGTTACAGATAAGACACAGTATGATGACACTATCGACTTCTTTACGAAATCATTTGATGGGTGTAAGGTGGTACGACAACGGAATAATAGTGGAGGTGGTGTGAAGGATACGGTATGTTACATAATATACTTTATGATGTTTTATGCATTTGACTTTCTATTTCTTTGAGTATGTCTCATGTCTAATACCTACCTTACATCGACCGTGAATACAACTTCATCAAACACATACAAACAAAAACAAACGAACAACATAATAGTGGATAGGATTTGGTCCAGAACAATTATCAATCCCATCCAACTTTGAAATACCAGTATCATCCCCCTCACAATACGGAGGACATGCCTCAATCCATATACGATATGATCCATTATCAACAACACCATTATACAAACGTTCATCAGGTGAAATAAATTCAGAACCAACGAATGGTAATTCAATAGCATACTTACAATTAGGTGTGCCTCAATATCGTGTAAGTCAAATGGTTAAGAGTGGAGGGAATGTAATTGATGCCTATGGTTGGGTTAATGTTGTTTGTCCGGCGGGTTTACCTGTTCGGTCTATTATTGGTATTAGTCCGGATCCTATTATGTTTCTAGCTGTAAACTGTGCGGATGTTGTTATGAGTGAGGAGTTTTATAACAAGTTGGGATTTGTTAGACAGGTGAGTATGTTTGTGCATATGATGTGTTCATTTGACAAAAAGCCATCTTCTCATTCATGTATCTTGAATTGACACATTTGACATAAATCAATGTATCGGTGGTTATAGTCATATCCATATGCTAGACTTAACGAAGGTCAAGGACAATTTGAACCACCGCAACCTCCCAAATCAGTATATCTAGCACCATCACCAAACTCGATGGGTATACTTCTTTTGCAGAATAAGCAACGAAAAAAGGCAGTTGTTCCTAATCCAGTTGTTAGATCATTGAATGTTGTATATGCTCCTCCAGAGGGCAGTGATGATAGTAGTGGCGGAGGCGGTGCAAATGACTTGGAACCACAATTGAAAGATCCCTCGTCATTACCGATTGCATTCATCCCACAGGATACTTTGGAGAAGGAAATTAAGATGACTTCTGTTCCGACTGCATAGTAGATACGAAGAGTAGATATTATGACTAAGTAATGATTGAAAGGTAGAAGCGGATGATGAAAATGGAAGTGAAATAGTGAAACACAAGAGTGAAGGCCGAGCGGCGGGTTTACTTAGCTAGCTAATAGATTATAGAATGGGCTGTAAACTTAATGAGTGTTTCATGATGTATACTTGATTATATCTCTAACTATTACTATTAGACTATGGTACAAAGCTAATAATCCCCTCTGCCATAAAGCATATTCCGTTTTATCGCCAATTCCTCCCTTAGATTTTGCCTTGTGCTAGAGTAGCTTGTTGTCTTCAGGAAGAACTACCACACTATATGCATATGCATAAGATATGGAAAGCTCCAATTAGTGACATAGTAGTAGGAGGAGAGAGTTAGGTTTTATATTCAATTTTCTGGCCTATACGGCGAAACTTTCCCATCACCTTATACCTTACACCAAACAAAATTTTGATACACATGAGATTGTGCATGGGCTTGTTGCTTACAATCCTTCTCATACAAAGTCGATAAATAAGCTATATAGTATATATATGGCAAATTGATACAATGATAATACTCCGACACTTGTTGAGGTGGGGTGGCGGCGACAACGATACCAGTCAACAAATTGATAATGATTCTACTGATAATCGTGTCAACAATAAACTCAACAATTTGCCCCCATCAAATCGTGATATGCCCCTAATAGCAGAAGTGGAGAAAGTATCAAATAATACTGATAATGAAATAAGTATACTAAAAGATATGGTAGTTCATCAGCAGGATCAACTTTCATTATTGAAGAATCGCGTCGGTGTAATGGAGAAGGTTTGCATAACATTTGCAAAGATTGATGACGGGAGGATGCTTTTAAATAAAGAAGAGTTGATTCATAACTTAGTTAATTCCAAGTATGATATAGTTCTGAAGGAGTTATGTGGTCATATGAAAAGTACGGAGGAACAATTCACATACTTCCCAACATCTCAAAGATTAGAAATAAGAAGAGAATGATTAGGGGAGGGAAGAGATTGTATATGTTATTTCTATTCATTGGATGCGGTTTTAGTTTCGTACGGGGTGTTAGAGCTATTGAATTATCTCTATTGGCAGCATGTGAGGGTAGCAACCCTGAGATATGTGGATGTATCAACGTTAAACAAAGTGACTACCGTGGAACAATTAGCTCAACTAAGAGTGGATATAAGTGTAGTAGATGGGATAAAGATGCTTTGACGTCACAGAAATATCCAAATGCTGGTCTTGATGAGAATTACTGTCGAAATCCAGATGATGATGACCAAGGTCCATGGTGCAACACTGATGATTTAGATGCTGTTGATGGCTGGGAGTACTGTGACATACCAGTCTGTGAGGAATCTTTACCATCTGCTCATCCATCATCATCTATTCAACCATCATCATCTGCACATCCAACTATTTCCCCATCATCATCTTTTAGACCAACAACAACTTCAAGGCCAACCACTTCTTCATCCCCAACAGTTGAGCCTCAATGTGAGGGAAGCAATCCAGAGAAATGTGGCTGTGGTAGTGTATATCAAGCTGATTATCGTGGTTCAATGAGCACAACAAAGACTGGACAAGAGTGCATGAGATGGGATGAAACTGATGATGATGATAATGATGGGTTCATATCTAAATACCCCGAAGCAAACAACTATTGTAGACAACCCGATAGGTTTCTTCACCGTGCATATTGTAAACCCGTCGACGGCCCAACCGAGGAGTGTAATGTTCCATATTGTTTTCCATCCTCATTAAGTTGTGATGATGATGCCTCCACTAACACTAGATTTAACAATGAAGTTCAAACCGCATGTGCTTTGATTCGGTGTATTACTTATTCTGATTTAAAATCATCTGAGCTGGTTGATTCAGTAGCACCGCTACGTGAAGATCTTGAGGTAGATTGTCGATGTGATTTTGAGCACTGGGATTGTATTTACGGAAGCAAAGGTTGTGAACGAGACACGGATTTAAAGGATATCAATGAATGTTGTAGAATCAAGATGGAATTGGATGATAATACAGCTATTTGTGATTGCATCCTGAAGCCTGAATGTGAGGCAGGAAACAGTAGAAGATGTTTTGAATACGCCGAAAGTTGTTTAAGTTTAGGGAATGATGACCAACTCAAGTGTGAGTACCAGACAAGAGCTTGTCACCTAACTTTAGAGAGAGACTCCAAAGAAGTTTCAGACATGGCGGCAAAGTACTGCTTTAGAGCTGATGCTACTTGCTGCGGGGAGGATAATAATGCTGTTGGGGGATGTAAATGTGACTTTTGGGAGTCTCTATGTACAAACTATCCCAATGCCAAATATGATTCTTCACAGACATATGGCACGACTTGCAATGAGGCAGCTCGGATATGTTGTGGAACAGGAGAAGAAGCGAATGAATACCATTGCAAGTGTGACATTTACTCATATGCAGACACACTTGGTTACTTGAATACAGATGATGCTAAGGATCTTTGTACAAAAGTAGATAGCATTGTCCCAGACCGTGAAATTGAACGACAAGCACTTCAAGCTGTTTACAATGAAACAGGAGGTGTTAACTGGTATAACAATACTGGCTGGATGATGACTGGGTTGGATCACTGCAATTGGTATGGCATCAAATGTAATAATGAAGACAAACATGTTACTGAAATCAATCTATCAAGCAACAACCTTGCTGGAGAGTTCCCAGCAGATTCGCTCTCCAAGTTATACAGACTAATCTACCTCAATCTTAGTGTCAACAGGCTTAGTGGTACAATGGCTGGGATATCTCCTTACAATAAAAATGGTGATCAAATTATACAAGTGAATGATACATCAATATTCTTCAACCTTCAAGAACTAGCTTATGCTGATTTATCTCGAAACAGTTTGAGTGGAGAAGTCGATGTACTCTTTTCACCGGCTTTGCAGTATGCCAACTTCAGTCACAACAACTTTACATCAATCAATAGTTTTAAGAAGTTCAAGCGATCACATCAGACTCTGACCGTTTGTGATGCAAGCCACAACTCCATTCAATCAAGTGTTGTTGATGTAATGAAGCATGTACCTATCAATATTCAACAGTTCCTCCTATCAAACAATCGAATAGACGGTTCGTTATCTTCATCCTTAGAGCACCTTGCATATCTAAGAAGGCTTGATATTAGCACTAACATGTTGACTGGGGAGTTGCCGGACTTTATTTCATACCCAAGTCTCCAACTACTAGATTTGTCAGATCAACAAAGTACAGGTCTTGTTGGGACCATACCAGGAACTTTGGTGAATCTTCTGTTCCTCTCAACATTAAGGCTTGCTGGTAATCAACTCTCAGGTAGCATCCCACCGGTCTTTAGTAACTTTGCACAACTCAAGGTATTAGATCTATCAAGGAACAAACTGAGTCACAGCATACCTAATGAGTTAGGAAAGCTAGTAGGCGTGTTACAAAGTATTGACCTTTCAAACAACACATTATCGGGTCTTGTCCCATTAAAGTTTGGACGCTCAGAGAATACAGAAGTGCTTCTAACTGGAAGTATCTTACATTCTTATATCAACCTCAGTGGAAATTTGTTGTAAGTTTATGAGACGACCAATTCATCCAACAGTGCTTGCCAAAACTGTATAGCTTACACTTACTTTTATCTTATACTTCCACAATATAGGGATCCTCCTTCACCTCTTAGTCTCTGTGTTATGACCTGAGAAACAATACAGATATGTGCCCTGTAGAACGAAACGCTTTAAAGATGTTCTATGACTCGACCAAAGGTAGTGAATGGACTGATAATGAGAAATGGTTGAGTGAATATACTGACCATTGTAATTGGTATGGGATCGAATGCAATACGGAAGGTGATGTTACCCATATCAATCTATCAAACAATGGGCTTTTGGGTAAGCTAACTACGGACATATCATCTTTGCCGTATCTTGAAGTACTTGATGTGAGTGACAACAACTGATCCATATCTTTTGCAATGTAAAGCTATATGTTTACTCTTCTTTGCAGGAAAACAGGGTATTACCAACCGGTAAAATGAACACATCTTTTACTTTTGCACTTTTTCTTAACTTACCATATCTTGATATTTGCATACTATCTTGAAACTAAAATGGTTAATGCACTATTTAGGGATCAATCCCTAGTCAAATAGGGACTCTTACCAACCTCAAGCGTCTTCGTCTCAGTTACAACTCATTGACTGGTACAATACCATATGAGATGAAAGAACTGAAGCAGTTGGAGCTTATTCACCTGCACTCTAATAGATTCTCTGGTACGATACCACAGCTGGGCTCAACCTTTCCAAACTCCTCTTCTTTCATATCGGACTGTGGCAATCCATCTGAATTCGAAGAAAGCCTTGTTTGTACAGAGTGTACAATGTGTTGTGAGTAGTATCTGTTTTGAGGTATATATCTTCCAAATCTTCCAATATAAAAACTCATTCTAACCTTGAAAACTCTCACTATCTCACTAGGCAATTCCCAGGAGGACTGCTACCCAAAAGAAGATTACAGTGCCGTTCAGAAATTAGAAACTGACTACTTTCAATTCTCATGGGTATTCATTGCAATTCTGGTTGCAATGTCTTGTATTTTAGGCTTGGCAGTGTATGCCTATGACAAGTACAAGAATCGTAAACTGCCCGTAGAATCTCTTCGTGGACAATCCACGATAGATCGAGATGAGAAGTTTGCTTTGGACATACTTGGTCAAGGATCAGTCTATAAGTTCTTCTTGGGGACTAGTATTGTCGGTTGGATTATAGTTCTTGCAATCATGTCTTGCCAAGTTGGTATGCTGTTCATATTTGTTAGGGGAGCTGAAATCGACTTGTCTGACGATAACGTTGACTTGATCTACTCATGGAAGTGTACAAGGGATCAAGACGACTGCCGTGACACCTCGGATCTAGACTGGCGAGGATGGCTAGCCTTCGGCATACTCATGGCTGCTCATTTGATGAAAGATTTAATCAATGGCTCGAGAATGGTCATTCTCAGTGCCAAACAGAGACATACAAATCGGGACAGGATGAGGTACTTCGTTGGTGGGACCTTACTAACTACAGTCACGTCGTTTGTTTTGTATGTATCCACTATCTACAATGCAGCCATTGCAACAAGTAATACGGCAATTATCGAAAACTCAGTCATCATCCTTTTCATCATGGATGTTGATGAGCTATTTTACGGTATCTTAGTGATCATCAATAGTGGTTGGGTGAAATCAATGTCACTTCAGAAAGATGAGAGTAGTGGTGTTAATGCCCAGTCGGAGGACGTTATAAGAATGATGCGTACTAAAATACACAGTCTAGAGAGGCAAGTTGAGTTGCTTACTCGAAATAATAGTGTACACAATCGAAATATCGAGCTTATAATGCAACGCATCCCTGAATTGAACGATCTCCAACTTCTCACCACTACCCCACAAGCACAAGAGGACTATGATGAAGAAAAGGAGACTATAAGTAGGAAGACAATGTGAAGGTATATGTTTGAGTATACTAGAATTAAGTTTTTATACTAGGGAGATTTTAGGATCAGGACCTACTAATCAACATCTATTAAGACTTGATCCTATTCCTATCTTATAGGGATCAACTAACTACTATCATCTCCAGAAATTACTAGTACCCTTATCGACCCCAGCCAGATCCAGATATGAAAGTAATGTCCGGGTATGAACACTCGTTGGACTCCGTAACTTCTTAAATGCACGTCGTTCGGCACTACGAACATCTGACATGGTCACGCTCCCTCCTGATATCTCGACAATTTGACGAACAGTCTTGCCTTCGCCACTGTCGAGTCCTAATCGTAATCGGAGTACGTCACGTTCATATGGTGTTAACTCTGTTGCCATTGCGTTCTCGAGACATTGTCGCAGGAAGGATATTTCTACTTGATCTTCAGGTCTTGGCTCGGCACTAAATATCGTTATGGTTGGTTATTTGAGTTAGACGAGGAAGAGAAGGTAGACATAAAGAAACTATACCCAGTACACACACATACAGACACTTACCATTTCAAAGTATCCAATATCAAAAGTTCTTGACTATTACTACCATCCCCTCCCGCCATACTACCCTTATAACTACCCCCGTTACCACTACCAATAGGTGCATCAACACTAACTAAACTCCCCGTAGCACGAATAGCTGTCCTTAATCGTTGTTCAGATATACCCAATTGTTCGGCAATATATTCCTGTTCCGGTACCTCCTCACCAATTTGTATATGATCTTTAACTATCTTATTATATTTGTTTTTAATATCATGTAATTGTGATGGTACCCTTAAGCATCCTGTTACGGCACGTTGGAAACATATACGTACGTAGGATGTTATCCAATGTGTAGCGTAGGTACTAAATCGTAATCCACGTTCAGGATCATACTTATCCACGGCACGTGCTAATCCCAACATACCCTCTTGTACCGCCTCATCTAATGATGGACGGTCCCATGATCCTTCATACATTTGACTTAGATATTTTTTAGTTGATTTGTCTGTACTCTTTTTACCACCATTGCTATTACCACCGGCACCACCCCCCGCTGAGGCACCAGCACCACTTAAATTGGAATTAGCCGTACTAAAACTATTCCTCATCCAATTTTTACTAATTGACATTACTAACTTGACATTACGTCTCATTAATACCTCACGTGCATACGCACCGTCTAATAATATATCAATTAATTCTTGTCGACCACCGGATATTTGCAGGGTATGACTAATATCATAATTTGACAATTCTTGTAAAGGTAAGTGTAATAATGATGTGTAGGAATTACGTTGTGCTATTGAGGAGGTTGATGAATTTCTGTATCCTGTTCGTTTATGTCTCATTCCTTTATTATTGGAGTTGTTGTTAATATTAGATTTTGGTGGTGGTGTAAAGTAATTAGTATCCGACGTTAATTGTGACAAATGTTGTGAACGATGTTGGGCGTGATTAATTAGTAAATCATCTTCAAGGTCTAGACCTGCGATTGAGTTACTTTCCTCCTTTACGTCATTTGGGGTTGAGGCTGCAATGGAGTCCTTATTAGGTCGGAAGCCATAAACACTTAAATATTCCAATTCATAACTTAAAAACTCCATATCCAATCCATCTGATTCCTCATTATTAACACCCTCACCATCTAAACCAACACCCAACTCGCCATTTAAATCACCACTACTATCATCATTTAACATATCCAACTCGTTTAATTCCCTCCGTTCCTCTCTTTCTTCTATAATAGTTAATATTTTCTCTTTTAATTGTCGTGCTTTAACAATTTGTCGTCCATATTGTATTTCTTCCTTAAATGATAATATTGTATGATCTAACATTTCTTGATGTTGAAATACTTGTCCTGACTTTGTATGTATTGTTGGTTTATACCACTTTTGTTCTACATCCATTTTGGGTTTCTTCTTGTCATTGTCATCTCTATTTTTTCTAGTGTTGGCGTATAGTTTAGTATTGGAGTTTATTGTCTTAGATTTTGATACTGCGGCCTCTGCTTTAGATGATGATTTGACAGTGGTAGATTTGGCAGCAGTAGTAGATGCAACAGTAGATTTGGCTGACTTTCGTTTACGGGGTTTTGATACGACAGAGCTTATTTGTTGCTTACTATTATTACCACCTTTAAGTTTAGAGGTGGCAGTAGTCGTTCGAGCACGTATCTTAACACGTCGGGGTGGTAATAATTCCTCATTTTCTTTGGACGATGATGCTAGACATGATTTTATTGACCTTCTATAATTATTATATTGATGATGTTGTATAGTTGGTGGTAGTAGTAATGAATGGTTGCCATCTGTTAGTAAGAGGCAGCATATTGATAAGAGTATTATTCTTCTTGACATTTTTATACTATCGAGCCTCCTGTTTATTGGTACGATGAAATATATAATTGACAATCGAATGGATTGATTAATAACAAACATATTGTTTGGGTTGTATGTATTTGCAATGCGCCTCAATCTCAACTAATCAAAGATGATCTTCTTCAACTCTCACTCTGCCCCTGGGCTTTTCACTGCCCTTTCTCTAGAGGGTGTTACTGTATGTGGACGTTGCTCGCGGCTTGTCTCCTACAATACGCATCGATTATAATGTTATTGTGTGATGTATATAGGACCATAATACTGTCAAGTCTATACATTGAATCAGTTGTAAAAAACCTCGGTTATACAAATATTCTAATCTTCAAAGATATATCATCTCCTAAACTCTCCATAAATATAATCGGCATATGCAAATGAGTATGATGCTTTTAGTTTGGATTCTATTAATTGGTACAAACAGTATTGCAAATGCCTTTTATACATATCAAATACCAACTACAACTACGATACTTTGCCCAGTATCGAGATTATACGGAATAAATGAATGGAGAGATAAATTCTCATCAACAACAAGTAGTACAACAACATCAACTAATAACAACAACTCCTCAACTATACCAGACTATACCCTCCCTTTGTTACTATTACCATTCAAACCAACTCAAATACTACTACCAGGACAAACAACCAAATTACAATTCAAACAAGGAAAATATATAGACATAATAGACGAAGCATTAACATCATATGAATCTGTAGTTGGATTATCAATCTTAGACGATGATGGACTTTTACCATTCGTCATATTATGTGAAATTAATGAAGAATCATTTGTAATGAATTCTGTAGGGTATAGAGGATTTTCAAGTGTGGAAGTTGATGTATGTGCTGTTGGTAGGGCATATCGTGTTACTACCAATACTAATGATCTAGAAGACGAAAAGAAACATCAAGAAGAAGAAGCGAGGACGTTTATAATACGAGATGATACAGTATCGGGTGTTAGTAAAAATATATCATTTCCAATTAGGAAACAACCGACGAAGACTGCACAAGATGATATACATTTAGGATTGGTTCATGAAATGTATGATGATATATTGAATGATGACGAGTTTGATATTGCAAATGAGTACCTTGGAATATTGGGTATATCATCGAATGATGATGGGCAACAAGAAGTACAGCAACCACCCTTAGACGATAGAATACTACATCAACAACAATTATATACCGACGCTTACACATTAATGTTGGAGCAACAGACTAGTCTACAACAATCGAATACAAGTAAAGAACAGCAACTTCTCCATTCGAAACTAGTAGCGGCTAGTTGGGGTGCACTTGCTGCCGCTACTAATACCGTCAGGGGAAGAAGTAATATAAGATCATCATCATCTACTATAATAACAAAGGCAATTGAAACAAGAAGTATAGTTGAACGACTTAAATTAGGGTTGGCAGCGATATTAGATAGTCAAATGCCATCTGGAAGGGAGGATAGAAGTGATATAGTTGGAGTGCCAAAGGAGAATACATTTCAATAGTATGTGTATGCTATGATTTCCATTATTAAGTGTGCTTCTTAGGTGGGTGGTAGTGGTAGTGTGGAGATTATTGATTACTTGAGAGAGGCATTGGCCTCAAGCATCTTTTCTCGCTACCCTGGAAGCCCAAAGCCTTAAAAGGTATACTGGATAAGGAGAAGAATGCCAGGAAGAATATTAAGAATGCTCTGAAAACAGGCAATATCTTTATCGAGATCAGGGAAACCTCGAAGGCTAGTGGGTATTGGTAAAGTACGAGACAGTTTGTGGTCTACTTTCTCAGTCTATGGCTGCAAATGCACTTTCATGAATTGATGAATGAGGATGAATTTGCTATTGCTAATGAGTATCTTGATAACATTCATGGAACATTGGGTATAGTATCTAATAATGAGCAACAAGAAGTACAGCAATCTAGTTCTTTGTATGATAGAATACAATATCAACAACAATTATACACCGACACCTACACAATAATGCTGGCACAACTATCAGACGCTAGTCTACCGATGTATACAAGTAAAGAACAACAACATCATCATTCGAAACTAGTAGCGGCTAGTTGGGGTGCACTTGCTGCCGTTACCACCGTCAGGGGAAAAAGTCAATCATCTGCTATAATAACAAAGGCAATTGAAACAAGGAGTGTAGTTGAACGGCTTAGATTAGGATTAGGATTTGCAATGATATTGGATAGTCAAATGCCATCTGGCAGGGAGGATAGTAGTGGTGTTATCGGAGAGCATAAGGAGAATACATTTCAATAAACTATTGCAAGGTTCACGCGCTATATCAAATGAATAATGTAACCACCTAGTACCTAGATAGTATGCACAACAAGATTTAGGGTTAGGGTTAGGTAGGGATGGTGTAAATCTTGTTGGGGCTTCCCTTCACTTACAAACTCTTCCCTTGGATCCTTACCGGCATGTTCTTATTGTTATTATAGTGGTACCTAGCCTCTAATGTGTGTTGAATGAAAGTTGTACCGCCGCCTACTTGTGCACCCGTCTTAACCCTGGAGTGTCTCGTTCCTCCAGAGATAGGAGCTTCGGGCATTTTCGTCGTCTCTGGATCTTTTTAAGAAGTTTTGTGGATCACATACTTGAGCATGCGTCGGCTGCTCAATATCAATAGTAGTAGTAGCCTTTAATACCATTTGTTCTACCAGCATATTATCATTTTGCTGAGAGTTTGTTGGTATTGAAATTGAAATATTATTAATAGTTTGTAAAGTTCTGTAAAAATGCATACCAATTGATGCAATAGCCAAGAACATCCAAAGATTGCATTTTTTACGCATTAGTATCAGTATAACAGACGACATGATATCACATTATTATTATAAGTAACGCTTGCTGTCTTTGAAGCTTAATTAGGTACATCCTACAAACTAAATAAGAGCACAAAAGATGTGCCAACCCTAATATTGAGGTTAATTAGTACGTGATTTCTCAGTAGTCATTCTAACCACTGGATTGAGAGAAAGCATTTCATGAGAGACGTAATTCGGAGGAAAGGGAGAAGTAATGAACAGTATAGAACAAGGTATCCGTCATGCGGAGTTCTCATTTGGTGTCTCTGTTAAACTTTTTAAGGGAGTTCGCGCTGTTTATTGACTCACTCTATCCTGATTCGCCGCTGAATAATCTCTCAATGAACAGTATAGAACAAGGATATGACTTAGAGTCATTAGAGTTCTCATTTGGTGTCTCTGTCAAACTTTTTAAGGGAGTTCGCGCCAGCAACACACTACAATTTAGTGTCTCATAATAATAATATTATTATTACTACTATTATTATCAGATACAACACATATATTGAATTCGCTATCGAACTGCAAAACAAACGCTCATTAGTTTGGTGAAATAAGTAAGTTGATTTTGTTGGCATATATGTGGTCGATTTATGACACTGTATTGTTGGTTATTATCAATGTGGGCGAGAGGTTTTTATCATGGGTCGATGTCGATGATTGAATGCTCATAGCATTCGTGTCTCTGTCTGTGTATGTACGGGGGTATGTACCTGCAAGATATTTCCTCTACTATATGACACGGCGCATGGGACTGTGGCCACTGATTTATGTTGGACTGGGCATACTTTGAATTGCAATTGATAGTAGATGGGGGTACTATTATCGCCACCAAACCAAGGATAGATGAGCAGGTTGTACTGATCAAGTTAGACTGTAGTTAGTTATTTGATTGGTTTTATTGATGCGTCGTTGTTTCCTTGGATTTGAGCTGATGCTTTTACTATACTCGGGCTGTTTGTATATTCCTTTCTCTCACCCCCTCTTTTGCCCTTCACATCTTTTCAAGAAACATAGAAATCATGCATACATACAGTCAGCTCGTTTTATCTGCGGTTGTACATGCAAGTATAGCGCAACAAAACACAAATGTTATTCTTCGTAGTAGAGGTGGTCGTAGGGTAAGTTTATTGTGACTAAATACCCATTCCCATTTGTTAGTATCCATTATGACTGTACCTCTGACCATAATCTCCAATTCTAATTATGCCATCCCTGATGTCTCCATACTATTCACATCGATTGAAGGGGCAGAATGATGAAAAGAAGAACAAATTCTTCTTGACGAAGGAGATGACCCGGAAGCCTCGTAAGCCAAGTAGGTCCAAGTCTGATGAGAAGGAAGAAGTACTCGTCGTCGTCGATGCTTCTCCCCTCCTACTCAAGAAGACTTCTATTGATAAGCCTGAAAGTGTTGGTGTTCTCTCTAACGACAACAAGGAGAGTATTACTTCTGTTGATGATCCTCAAGATCAGACCGTATTAGTGTCAAGTATGTCTCAAGATGTTGAGGATACTCGTCAAGCTCAGGCTCAAGGACGTAGGCTGCTAGATGAGGCTACTTTCTTAGCTCGTTGTGAAAGTACATCTGGTTTAACAGGCAGTAATGCATATGTTGATTGTGTTAGTGGCGTTGTTAATGGTACTTCCACATCTTGTGCCGATGCATGTATTGTAAATGGAGTGAGCAAATGTTGTACTGGATATCTTTCATGTGATCCGTACATCTATAATGGGCAAACTTCTGGTGGATTTACAGGCAAAGGTGAGCTAAGAGTCATCCATAATTCGATTGGCGGCTTGGTATTGTTGATCACTCACTTGCTCCTCTTCTTCTCTACTTGTGAAGTTTGTAAAGATGGGTCGTGCAGTAGTGGTGGTGGTGGTGGTGCTTGCTATGGTGGTACTATTCCATATGTTATTGGCCCATCCTGCACAGGAGATGGATCGTGCGACGGTGCTATAATTGGTAGTGTTGATTCATCATGCAAAGAAACGGCTTCCTGCTTAAGTGCTCAATTAAGTGACGTTGATTTGATCAACTCGTGTAATGATAACAACGCTTGCCAATCTGTCAATGGAGATCGGGCGTTTGATGAATTGATTGACTGTTGCAATGATAATAACCAATGCAAGGATAAAGATGAACTTGATATTGTTGCTGCTGGTTGTGTAAGTTGTGTTCGTGTACTGCTAACTTTGTCTTTCTTTATCAAGTCGACTCACTGTTTTCTCTCACTTTCAGTCAACGAGTGATCAGCCAACTACTCAAGAGCCAACGAGTGATCAGCCAACTACTCAAGAGCCAACGAGTGATCAGCCAACTACTCAAGAGCCAACGAGTGATCAGCCAACTACTCAAGAGCCAACGAGT
>Ga0214481_100242_pt1 | contig 29148 bp, 20 predicted proteins | sample M1_20Mar14CPVII9_4_FD_165057 | JGI IMG/M metagenome (GOLD analysis project Ga0214481, IMG submission 165057) | Marine eukaryotic communities from Monterey Bay, California, United States - M1_20Mar14CPVII9sort6BwellG10 | ecosystem: Environmental > Aquatic > Marine > Unclassified | place: USA...
GCCGAGTGATGGTAAGCCGAGTGATGGTAAGCCGAGTGATGGTAAGCCGAGTGATGGTAAGCCGAGTGATGGTAAGCCGAGTGATGGTAAGCCGAGTGATGGTAAGCCGAGTGATGGTAAGCCGAGAGATGGTAAGCCGAGTGATGGTAAGCCGAGTGATGGTAAGCCGAGTGATGGTAAGCCGAGTGATGGTAAGCCGAGTGATGGTAAGCCGAGTGATGGTAAGCCGAGTGATGGTAAGCCGAGTGATGGTAAGCCGAGTGACGGTAAGTCGGGAGACCAGTCAGAACCTGCTCAACCCGGGCAGAAGGCACTGGATAAGGCGATTGAACACCAGAAAAAAGCCGAGGAAAAATTAGGAACTGGCAAGCCAGACGATGCTAAGGCGGAGGAGCAGAAAGCGTTAGCTGATATGAATCAGGCCCTTTCCGAAATCAAAAAAGAGAAACGTCGAATTGAGACATTACCGCCCGAAGCGTTGCAGCAAATGGCCGAAGAGCAGCGTCGTAATCGTGACAAAACCATGGACATTCTTGAAGAGATGAAAAAGGCTCCCAAGCCAGAAGAAGAGCCTGGCGAGCAGTCTGATTCTGGTAAGCAAAAACAGCCCGGTCAAAGTAAAATGGATCAGGCCGGTGAGTCAATGAAAGGTGCGTCGGGAGACTTGGATGACCAAGATCCAAAGGAAGCTCAGAAAAAACAGAAGCAAGCAGAGAAACAGATGGAAGAAGCTCTGGAGGAAATTGAGGATCGTCTGAAGCAATTGCGGGAGGAAACTCGTCAGGAAAAACTTGCTCGTTTAGAGGCGCGGTTTAAAGAAATGTATGACCGGCAGGTCATTGCGGGTGTGATGACGGTTGAGTTGGATGACAAGTTAACTAACTTGAAAAATCTAGGCCGTCGAGATCAATTGCTAATGTTGCGAATCTCGAATGAAGAGTCTGAAATTAGCGAGTTGGGTCAGCAAGCTTACGACCTGCTTTTGGAGGATGGTACGAGTATTGTGTTTCCTGAAATTGTGCAAGATTTAAAAGTCGATTTGGATCGGGCTTCTGAGTTATTGGCTTTAGAACGCACGGGGCAACTTACTCAGTTGTTGCAAAAGGAAATCGAATCGACCATTGCTGATCTCATCGATGCTTTGAAAGAAGCTCAAAACGAAGGCGGCGGTGGCGGAGGCGGCGGAGGTGGCGGTGGCGGCGGAGGTGATCAACCCCTGTTGAAAAAATCCGCGGAGCTAAAAGTGTTAAGGATTCAACAGATGAGGCTCAACCGGCGGACGAAAAAAGTTGAGCAGTTACGTGGACAAGAGGATTTGGAGAAGTTGTTGGACCAGGAGGCGATGAATGCAGCTGAATTGCAGGCTAAATTGCTGGAAATGACCGAACGGATCATGGAAAAAGAGAACGATCAGTGATTTCTTGGGTTCAACAATTGTGGCAGAAAAACCGGTTTAAATTGCTGAAAAGCTATTTTTAGTGGCTGAATTGGTTTTTTTCGAGTTTAAGGTGATGGTCTCGGTGGCCTTTTGTTGAATAATATGAGATAGAAGAACTTTCAAATTGCGTATTATCGCTTGCGAAATTAACGAGGTGATTGAAATGAAAATTGGACGATTATTCCAGACCGCACTCGGCCTGTTGGCGATGGGTGTTATGTTCGTTGGAGTGACGAATTCGGTAGAAGCAAACGATCAACATTCCGAAAAGGTCAAAGCATCTTTTCTAGCGCACATCAATTCACTGGAAACTGTTCCCGCGTCACAAAAGACAGCGATACAAAAAACAGTTTCCGGGGCGGACAGTGATTTTTCTGATGCTCTCACTGAGTCACTGATTTTGATGTACCCCAAATATTCAGATGCGATTGCAGCATCGGATGCAAGTGGTGGGTACGAGCAAGCCATTGAACTTCTTTCGCCGTTGCAGCAGTCTGACGATAAGTATCTCGCGGGTGACGCAAGTTTTTATCTCGCAAGAACGCTGATGAACGAAGAGCGTTTTGAGGATGCCATGCCATGTTTGGAAAATTTGGTTGGTGATCTCAGCGGTTTTACCGTACATCAGGGCAGCGCACAGTATTACTTGGGTGTTGCCCAGGCGGGGCTTTTGAAGAATCAGGAAGCGGTTGAATCGTTGATGCGATTCCTTCAATTCAATCCGAACGCTCCGGAGAGACTGCGGGTGAGTGCGTGGCGGCAGGTTCAGCAAATTCAATCGATTCAGAAAGGTAAATTAGATGATGTTTACCAGAGAATGGATTATTCGCGACGGCGTTTGGAATTAGTGGAGACGGATGAAGTCACGCAAGATGAGCAGGATAAGATCGTCAGTATGCTGACGAAACTCATCAAAGAGGAGGAGAAAAAGGAGTGCAGTTCAAACTGTAAAAAAGGCGGTACCTGAGAGGCGAGTAAAAAAGCTTCTGGTCAGAAGCAAGCTCAGTCAAAGCCAAGTCAAAGTAAGAAGAGCCAAAAAGGTGGAACAAGTAGTAATCCCAACGGACAGGTTGTTAAGAAATCGTACGACGATTCCCCAGCAAGTCCTTGGAGTCGCTTGAGAGATCGTAGTCGAGATCCTGCCAACAACGCTGTAAAAGAAAAGTTGCCCGCGAGGTATCGCGACATTGTCGAACGATACACCGAGGCTGCGAATGGCGAAGGTGAAAAGTAACTGCCATTTTAATTAGCTAAGACAAGCATTACGGCACTGCCCAACGTGGGGAGTGCCGTTTTTTATTGCTTGTTCGCCTCTCGCTCTCAAGACATTTAACCTGTTGTGAGATATAATAACGGTATGATTTTTCAACTGCTTAATAATGTTTTCAATGACCGGTGTTTTTCTTCCGGTAGGTTGCTGATTTGGATGGGGATGCTGGCGGCTGTCTGCTTCGGCGATTGTTTTTCGCCTAAAGGAATACAGAGTAATTGGCTTGTTTCCACTGCAAAAGCTTCAGCGCGGCAAGACGGGCTAGGCCAAGTGTCTATCGAATTAATTAATGGCACAACCACTCAATCAACAATAACGGCGATTGGCTTGGGGGGGCAAATTGATGGAAGTGAAATCCCGTCGGGACTTAATATTCGGCAGGTGCTCGCAGTAAAAACTGCAAGAAAAGCCAATGACGCCCCAAGTGACAAGACAAAGTTAAAGTTTGTCGGCGGTGGAGAGTTGGGGATAGATTCAGTTTCCATGGCGGATGAGAAACTCGAATTGGTCTCGTCGCTTGAGACGCGAGAATTGCCGCTCGAATTGTTGCGTGCGATTGTGTGGAAGAACTCTCCCACGATCGATCGCAAAATTAAAACGCCCTCTGCCGACTTTGATACCGTTGTCGTCGATACACCCTCGGGTGAGAGGATGGTTGAGGGGATATTGGAATCGATTAATTCTGAATTTATAAGAATCAAGTATAAGGGCGAATCGAAGAAGATTGGTCTTGGGAAAGTGAAAGCGATCGTCACCGCTGACCTTGGTTTAGACAAACCAAAAGGTGCTGTTGCCGCGCTCCAGCTCGTCGATGGATCTCAAATTGTTGGTGAAATCCTCAAGTTGGAAGGTGGGGTTTTTGAAGTGGCAGTGACTGCTGGGAATGCTGTTCAAGTTTCAGCTGGGATTGTTGTTTCGATAGCGATTAAATCAGATCGTTTGAGGTATCTCTCCGATCAAGAACCGCTCGAGGTTCAGGAGAAGGCAGTTTTTGCTTTTCAGCGACCCTGGAAGAAAAATCTGAGTGTTGCTGGTAATCCGCTTGAGATACGGCTGAAGGGGTCTGAAGAAGTCCGGACATTTAAAAAGGGATTAGGAATGCAAGCTTCTTCTAGGCTTGTCTTTGCAAATGAATCCAGTTTCGATCGCTTCGCTGCGATCGCAGGAATTGCTGCTGAAACCAATGGGCGTGGCGATTGTCAAATGATTGTTCGTGGTGACGGTATTGAGCTTTGGTCTGAGCGTGTAACCGGCGGTGGCGGCCCCCTGGAAATTGATGTGGATATTGAGGGAATTAAGGAGATCGTTCTGATGGTATCCCCGGGGGCTGAGTTTGATCTAGGAGATCACGCAAATTGGGGCGAAGCTCGATTTCTAAAAACTAAATAGAAAATGGATTGCGTACGTCGGAGGTTTGAAGTTTGGTTCATCTAGCCTCGGTGAAATGAGCAACTGGCTTAACGGATAAGTGAAAGTATGAGTAAGCAGCACGTCGGGATTCGTTTTGTTTTTCCATGGCTCATGTGCATTCTAATTTCTCCCTGTTGCCAGTTGATTGCTGACGACGATCTGAGCTTAGAGGATCGACAGCGGGTAGCAGCGATTGAGCGTTACCGGATTCAGGCGATCAATCGAGTAATCCAAAGTGTGGTTGCCATCTACGATGAAGATCGCCAGGGCGGTGGTTCAGGGGTGATCATCGATCCCAGTGGCATCGTTTTAACGAACCACCATGTCATCATGGGAGCGGGCGTAAAAGGATGGGGGGGGCTCGCTGATGGTAAGTTGTACCGGTGGAAGTTAATCGGGACCGATCCAGGCGGTGATCTTGCGATCATTCAGCTGGAAGGAAAGTCGGTCTTTCCCGCGACTCCGTTGGGGGACTCAGATAAAGTCAGGGTCGGCGATTGGGCGTTGGCAATGGGGAATCCATTTATTTTGACGGAGGATCAGGCGCCCACCGTAACGCTAGGAATTGTGAGTGGCGTAAAGCGTTATCAGCCGGGAGCGGGGCAGAACCAACTGGTATACGGTAACTGCATCCAGGTGGACTCATCGATTAATCCCGGTAACTCCGGCGGCCCGTTGTTCAATTTCAAAGGCGAGGTGATTGGAATTAATGGGCGAGGAAGTTTTAAGGAACGAGGACGGGTCAATGTTGGGTTGGGTTACGCTATTTCTGCGAATCAAATCAAGAACTTTATTCCTGATTTATTAGCGACCAAGTTAGTAGAGCACGCGACCCTGGATGCGAGTTTTTCCGATCGTGGTGGGAAGGTAGTTTGCTCTCAATTAAATCGAGATGCTCCAGTTGCAACCGCGGGGCTCGATCTTGGAGATGAACTGTTGGTGTTCGAAGGAGAGAAGGTCAAAAACGCTAATCAGTTTACGAATTTAATTTGTACGTTGCCTGAAGATTGGCCCACCGAGCTTTTGATTCGTAAACAAGACGGAACCGAACATCAAATTGTTGTGCGGACTTTTGGGCTACCTTATGCCAAGCCTCGCGTTCGCGGCGGACAGGGTGGAAAAGATGAAGAGGATCCTGAAAAAAAGAAGAAACTAGAACGGCAGCGTCAAATGGTTGCGTTATTGTCAGCCAATCCAGGCGATATCCGCTACCCGGAAATCAACCGGGGGTATGCTCAGCGAATTCTTGAGCGATGGAAAGAAAGCGTGAATGCCGACTCATCTACAGGCGTCGCAAAATTGTCAGGTGAGATTTTAGAAGGTGGAAAAGCACAGGGGACTCAGGAAACATGGCTGGCTTCAGACGGTCGAATCCGTGTGAATCAAGTCATGGACGGACTGCTGGTTGTCTATCAATACGATGGCAATTCATTTTGGCAAACCAAAGCCGGCGAGACGACTGAGTTGTCTCTGCAGGAGGCGCAGTCGCGGTGGGGGTTTGAACAGGCATTGATGATGGGCTCTGTTTTTCGGCAAAAACCCCTCGATATATTTGGGCAGGTGCTGATAGACGGGAGTGATAAAGCAATGGGTGGAAATGCTTATCGGTTTAAAGTCGTTCCATCCGAGGGTGACGCCGTCTATTGCTGGTTTTCTATGTTCGACTTAAAAGGCAAGCCCAAGGTTAGTTTGGTCAAGTCATCTCTCGAGAGGGATTGCCTGATTGGCGGAGGTTCCACTTTTGCATCGTGGACGCAGGTCGGCCCGGTGCAACTGCCGCTCAAGCGTCAGAAGGTTTTGGGGCTCGAAGAAAGTATTGAGCTGCAGGTGATTGATTCGAGTTTCGAGTGGCTCGAGAGTGTAGGCGATGATTTGTTTTCTACGAACGTCCAAACGAAGTGAGTCCTTTGATGCACTTAGGTCAGGGCGTGTCGTCTGTTTTGAGGAGAAACTAAATTGAATATATTCGGTTGGCGGATAGCGTTTTTGATTGGGTGCGCGGTACTGATGACCGGCAACCATCTTGCTGTCGCCCAACAGAAAGATCAGCCGAGTTTTATTGATCAAGCGATCTCAAATTCACAGCCAAAAATGGTAAAAGTATTCGGTGCTTCGGCTGGAAAAGTGGAGGGGTTTGCGACAGGGATTGTCGTCTCGAAAGACGGACTAATTCTTTCCTCCCAAGGTGTTTTTCTCGACGGAAGGCAAGTCAAAGTGGTGCTCTCTGACGGTGCGGAGCACATTGCTACCATTCTGAAACGTGACCGAGAGACCCAGTTGTCATTGCTCAAAATCCAAGCCAATACGCCTAGGTTCTTTGAGCTTTCCACAGAGGCTGTTGGTGAGAAAGGAGACTGGGTCATTGCATTGAGTAATGCATTCAAAGTGGCTGATAAAGATGAGCCCGTTTCCGCAATGTTGGGTGTAATTTCATTGCGAACAACGATGGAGGCGAGGCTGACCAAACGGGATGTGGCCTACCGCGGGGAGTTGGTTCTCATTGATGCGATCACCAGTAACCCGGGGGCGTCGGGCGGTGCGGTGGTAACGCCGAATGGGAAGTTGGTTGGAATCGTTGGAAAGATTATCAACAGTTCGGAAACCAATACCCGGCTAAATTATGCGGTGCCAAGTTCAGTGCTTCATGAATTCGTGGCTGGAAAAGCGAGTGTCACCAATGAACCTCAGCCTGTGATGGAACGGCAGGACGTTGAATTTGGGGTCGTCTTGTTTAAGCTCGGTGGAAGAAATAACCCAGCCTATATTGATCGAGTCGTTCGCGGGTCGCCTGCTGCGAAAGCAAAGTTAAAGAGTGATGATATGATCGTATCGATTGCCGGTGAAAAAATTGGCAATTTAAAAGACTACGCTGAGTCTCTCAAATCCTTACGCGCGGAGGAAGAAGTGTTAATGATTGTGAAGCGCGGTGTTGAAATGGTGCGTGTTAGGATTGCCCCGCGATTGAAGAAATGACTGTATTTGTGAGAACGAGTCTGAGAAGCGACTGACTGTTAAACAAAGCGATATTCGTCCAGTAGTTGGAGTAGATGTGAATGCCTGTTGAAATTTTACGTTTGGTGGTTGGCTGTTTGTTTGGACTCTTGGTAAATCCATTCGCGTTTACAGTGGCTCAAACCGATAACGATCAGGGGAAGGTTGATGCCGTTGACGCGGCGGTTTCGGAACTTTCTGAAGCGGAGTTGATGGAAGCAATGACGCTTACTTCAAAAGCGTTTCGAAATGCGGCCAGTCGCGTGACGCCATCTTTAGTTACCATTGAATCGTACGGAGGTGTTTCTGCGGTTCAAGGGCGGATTGGAGGAATTCGCAAGCAGGGTGAGGGGAATACGACCGGGATCGTTATCTCTTCGGATGGCTATATTCTTACAAGTACCTTTAATTTCATCCAAAGACCACCCGTGATCTCAGTAATTTTGGGAAGCGGTGAACGCCATTTTGCCACACTTGTTGGCCGCGATGATACCCGAAAAATTTGTCTCTTGAAAATTGATGGACTGACTGATTTACCAACCCCGGTAATGGTAGACGAGTCCAAGATCAAGGTTGGGCAATGGGCGATTTCTTTAGGGGTTGGTTATGGTGACACAAGTCCGGCGATGTCCACAGGAATTATTAGCGCAAAAAACAGAATTGGTGGTCGTGCGATTCAGACAGATGCCAATATTAGTCCCGCCAATTACGGCGGTCCTTTGGTCGATATTGAGGGACGCGTGCTCGGTATTTGCGTTCCCATGAATCCTCAATCCCAAGCGGTGGGAGCGGGAGTGGAGTGGTATGATTCAGGAATTGGGTTTGCGATTCCACTCGCCAATGCGAAGAAGCTTCTGGATCGTTTGAAGGCCGGAGAATATATTCGACCGGCATTTATAGGTATTCAATCCGGTCCCAATCCACTTGGTGACGGAATCCTTATTAACAAGGTCAATCCTAAATCTCCCGCTAGCCGACTGGAATTAGCAGAGGGAGATATACTCTTAAATATCAATGACAATCCGGTCAACGATATGTTGCGTTTGAAGCAACTCATCAATCGATTTGAGGCAGGCGAAACAATTCGGATCACTGTAAAACGGAAATCTACGGGAAACGAAGAGCAATTGGAGCTGCCCTTGGATCCTCCTCCGACCAACGCAAAGGAACCGCTTGCGCTGCCAAAAATTAGATAGGAAAAGCGTAAGGTTTATCAGGTTGCTTTATTCTGCGTCGGGCGGTGTAACGCGTACTTTGGCATCGTAATTTCCAGTCCAGCGGTAGTTTTGCTGAACATAGGAATCTTGTATTGCGATACCTAGATAGAGTGTGCCTGATTGCTTGGCCACGCCAGTATGTTCTTTGCCAACCTTAAAGATCTTTCCCGAAGAGCCAATCCTTGCACACAGCGTACCACTCTGAATGCCCTGGAATTGCCCTTGGTTGGTCAATCCATCTGGAGTGGAAGAAGTACTCCAATTAGTCCATTGCACGACACCATCGGCTTTGATTGAGATCTTGTCTCCTTTGGTGACTCTGATGCGGGTATTAGCCGGTGTTCGCTGGAAGAAAGCATCGGATGCAATTTTAACGGTTTTCTTGGTCGCTGATTTCTTTTCTTGGACGGGACGATCTGCCATTTTCACATCGCTTAACTCGACCGTCAGTTGCCCAAATTTACTGTTAACGGTGAAGGTCTTCTGAAGAATTTTTCCGACGATATTAAATTCAGGGGTTTCGATTGAATCACCCCGAATCAACGCACGCTCAGAGGATTCTCCATTTTCTTCTGCGTCTTCAAATTCCTCTTCGATTGCTTGTCGGATTTCTGAAAGGCGTTTTTTTTGTTCGGCACTTCCGTCAGAATTTGCGTCTTGCAACTGTTCTCTGATTTGAAGCCCCATGTTCGTCAGTTCGCGATGGGCAGTCTCTCGCATGGCGAAATCTTTATCGCTAAGCTGAGCGATGAGCATTTTGATTTTTTTATCCAGCTCCGGAAAGCTATTTAAGCCTGGAAATAGTTTCTTGATTCGTGCGACTGGAACTTCAAGCACCCCAAACTCCGTATTGATGGAGATGAAGTCCATGGTTACTAGACCTGCAACAATCGAGCCGTCCCACATATGAAATCGAATGAAATTATCTGGAACTTCGTCGATCGTCTTTGCTTGATTGCCCGAGGGGGATGCTGTTGCAGCACTCTCCTGCGCTGTACCGGTGTTCGCGGCAAGAAGCATACAAGTTATTATTGTGAGAGCAATAAATTTGTGCGGTTTAATTGGACTGACTTTCATGACTTACCTAGGTGGAAATTTCAGGTTTCGCAATTGGATGGGAATCCCACGAAGTGTACCTATGAATTTTCGTGGAGACAGAGTTTCATCCGTGTTATCACCAATTGATTTTACCGCGTTCTTCTCGGATGGGGTAAAGTAGCTGGTATTATTCAAAAAAAAATATGATATTGAGAGAGCTTTTGCATGACAAATTTAAAATCTAGCCCAGGATTTCAATTGGACTCAATCCAGAATTCTATTCAGGAATTTGGTTTTGACGGTTGGTTATTATACGATTTCCGTGGTTTGAATGCTTTAGCGCTAAAAGTTTTAGGCATCTCCGAATCAGAGAAAGGTTCGCGACGTTTCTTTTACTTTATTCCCGCGCAAGGGGAGCCTGTGAAACTCGTGCATCGAATCGAATCTTCCGCTCTGGATCACCTGCTGGGGAAGAAAATTGTTTATCTGACCTGGCAGGAATTGCACAACGGTGTGCGGGAAATACTTGGGAATTGTCCAAAGGTTGCGATGGAATATTCCCCTGATAATGCTAATCCATATATTTCCCGAGTGGACGCAGGGACGGTTGAATTGGTGCGAGGTTTCGGTGCCGAAGTAGTGAGCTCAGGGAATCTTATTCAGTACTTTGAAGCAAGGTGGACGGACCATCAGTGGGACCTTCATTTGCAGGCTGATAAATTGAATCGGGCGGCGTTTAATGAAGCTTGGCAATTAATCGCCGAAAGGCTTCGCAGTGGAAAGGCGATTCGCGAGTCGGAGGTTCAAGACTATGTGATGGATTATTATGCGGAGCATGGGATGACGACCTACCACCCGCCGATTGTTGGCGTCAACGCAAACAGTGGCGATCCACATTATTGTCCTGTTCATGGAGCAGACTCCGAAATCAAATTAGGAGATTTTGTATTGCTCGATATGTGGGCAAAGATGGATGTTCCCGAGGGTGTTTATAGCGATCTCACGAAGGTCGGTTTCATGGGAGAGACGGTCCCTGGAAAATACAAAGAAATTTTCGACATCGTTGCTGCTGCCCGCGATGCGGGAATCGATTGTGCGAGGAGTGCTTTTGCTGAAGGGCGAGAGTTGCAGGGTTGGGAAGTGGATCGAGCGACGCGTCAGGTGATTGAAGATGCCGGATACGGCGAGTACTTTATCCACCGAACGGGTCATAATATTGGAACAGAAACGCACGGTAACGGTGCCCACATGGATGATTTAGAAACAAAAGAAGATCGTCTCGTTCTCCCGCTAACCTGTTTCTCAATTGAGCCGGGAATCTATCTGAAAGAATTTGGAATCCGCAGCGAAATCAATGTCTTTATCAATGCAAATTTAGAAGTGAACGTAACTGGTGGAGTACAAACAGAGGTCACGCCAGTGTTAAGCCAGTATTAAACGTGCTGCAACGGGGCATGCTTGCCCCATCAGCCCTGGTGCGTTCTATGGTTACTTCGCCATCAAGAAGCCGGCGATGAAGCCAACAAGGATGCCGATGGAGAGGCAGACCACCGCGGTCACAAAGAGTGCTGATAAAGAAAAAGTGATTGCATCGTTAATTCTACCTGCCGTTTTATACTGCTCGACAGTGGAGAGCGGCGGTGGAGGTTTATTGTGCTGGCCTGAGATCGAATTGTCATCGGACATCGTGCCGTGAATGCTGCTTTGCGAGGTATCGCTTATGTCGTGCATCGCCATTTCAGTAACGGCGTCATCGGGATCGGTGTCCTGGGCATCCGGGGAACCAATGGGTGCTGGCATCCAGCGAGGTCGGTCGCCCATATCTTCGCGAAGCAGCGGGCTGTCGTCAGCCGCCCATGGAGCGAGACGTTCGGCAACTTCTTCAGCGGATTGGATCCGCTCTTTTGGATCTTTTTCCATCATGTCACCAATTAGGTCAACAAAGTCATCACTGACTTCTTCGTTGAACCGTCTTGGGTGCCACGGCGTTTCCTCGAGGTGCCTCCTGGCTTTGCTTTTGGGCGTCCCTCCGGGAAAAGGAACTTTTCCTGTGACTGCGTAGTACAGGGTGCAACCGAGTGAATAAATATCACTGGCACTGGTGATGTGCTGCGGTGTACGAATTTGTTCCGGCGAAAGGTAGTCGGCAGTTCCTACGATTTTTCCCGCTCTCGGATCGGTGGCGTCGTTGAGATAGAACGCCAACCCAAGGTCAGATAGCTTGGAAACACCATCGGGGGTGACAAGAATGTTACCTGGCTTGATATCGCGATGAATTAAGTCACGCTCGTGTGCGTGGGCGAGCCCTTCAGCAGATTGCTTGATTATGTTGGCTGCCTGCTGGACTGAGAGTTTACCTTTCGAGCGAACGAGTCGTCGAAGGTCGGTGCCCGGAATATATTCAACCACGAGGTAATGAACGTTCCCATCTTCACCGGCGTCGAAAGCCCGCACAAGGTTAGGGTGATCCAGTTTTGCCTGAGCTCGAATCTCGCGGCGAAAATTCTCGATAGCCTCGGGCGTTGTTTTGTGAAGCGGTAAGACTTTGACTGCGGACTCTCGGCCGAGCATTTCGTGGACGGCTTTGAAGACCTGTCCCATGCCACCTTGACCAATCCAGTCCGTGATGATGTAGGGGCCCAGGTTTAGTTTCGTTCGCCCAGTCAGCAATTGATCCGCTTGGTAGGCAGAAATGACTTTCATTTCAACCAGTTGCTGGGCGATCCTCTTTTCGGTGAGCGTAGCTGAACTCGACGAATCGCTATCTTGCGTTTTCGCCAATTCGTTCATTGCAGTACGCAATTGCTCTTCGGTCACCAGTTCACTGGCGAGCGCAGTATCGCGAAAATTAGTTTGGGTGGTATTCATGCAAAACTCATTGCTTCAACTGCAGCCATCGACCGAATAGTATGGGTGAGAAAAAAGCGTTGCTGGCAAACTAGGGACAGTTTTTATGATAACGAATACCGATCAATGTTCCACCAAGATGGTGTTTCCGCTTGAAACGATTGTAAGACCCGGTTCGTGGGGTGTTCAATGGAGAGTTCTCGAGAATGAAGTGCAATTCCCCGTTTGAATGGGAGATCGCTTCCGTACTTCCGATCTCCCAAAATGGAGGCACCTGCGTTTTCAAGTTGGACGCGAATTTGGTGCTTTCGACCAGTTTCGAGCTTAATTTCCAGTAATTTGGTGGGACATTGGCGATTGGTGATTTCAGTGCCAATGGTTTTGTAGTTCAGGCGGGCAACTTTTGCTCCAGTGGGGGACTTTTTCCCTTTGGGGATGACGGTCATTCGGTGAAGTGATTCATTCTTAATTACCCAGTCTTCCAGTCTTCCGCTTTCTTCCTTCAAGCCATCTGGAATGATCGCCCAGTAGGTCTTGTCTGCGGTGCGGTTTCGAAACTGCTCAGATAAACGGCCAGCAGCTTTTGAGGTTTTAGCAAGGACGATAACACCGCTGACGAACGCATCGAGCCGGCTAACGATTCCCAAATAGACATTTCCCGGTTTGTTGTATTTCTTTTTAATGTATTGCCGGGATTGGCTAAGCAGACTTAACTCACCTTCCTTCACACCCATCGTTGGCAATAATGGCGGTTTGTTGACAACCAACAAGTGATTGTCTTCGAACAGGACATTTAGTTTTTCCGATCTTGGCCGCATCGTTTTCAATCATAAATATTTTCTGGCCACTGTAATAGATAACCGCTCTACAAGATTAGCACATTAAACCGGCATGACCAACCAAACCAATGAGTTCTCCATCATTCTTGCAAGCCAGTCGCCGCGCCGCGCGAAACTTCTGGAGAGTGCGGGATTTCAATTCGTCACTGACGCCCCTGATGATTCGGTAGAAAGAGGTATCTGTTCGAAGTGCTCTCCCGAGGATCTTGTTTTGCAATCTGCCTTTCTCAAGGCGCGAGCTGTCGCACCAAAATATAATACTGGAGTCATCATTGCTGCCGATACTGTGGCAGAGTGCCAAGGGGAAATTCTTGGTAAACCGGTTGATCGCGAGCATGCAGAGAAAATGCTGACGTTGATGAGTGGAAAAAAACACCGCGTGCTAACCGGCGTATGTCTCTGGAAAAAACCGGGTGATTGTCACCGACTTCATTTGGAGCAATCCGTGTTGACGATGGATGTTCTCAAGGCTCAGCAGTTAGAAGAGATACTTGACTCTGACAATTGGATCGGCAAGGCCGGAGCGTTCGGGTACCAAGATGGGCTCGATTGGCTTCATCTCGAGAGCGGGCTCGAGTCAAATGTGGTCGGCTTGCCGATTGAGCGACTCCATGAGTGGATCGGTGAACTATTGGAAATGAGTTAGTCCGGTTATTCCGTGATTAGATTGCCAGAGCTTAATTTCGCGGCAATTGGTTAAGGATTTGTTGGCGATAAAGTTCTTCTGAAATTTCATCGTAAGTGATCAGAGAAGTTGCCCGGATCTTCATTGCATTTTTTTTACCATCGGCGATTTGGGGCCCGGAAGCAATACGCTTGAGTTTGTTAAGGTTGCGACGCCGTGAGCCATTAAGTTTTTTTAATTCTTTGCCAAGCGAATTTGTTTTTTGCTGAACAAAAACCTGTAGCCTGGAAATTTCATCACTGATGTTCTGCAATTGAAATGAGTAACCATTCCAGTCGCTTCGTTTTTGTGATAATTGAAATTCAATATTTCGAATTTCAACCCGTGGATCATAAGCCCAAAATTGGCTGACGGGACCGAGGTTTAAGAGGGCAAGTTCTTCATAGAGATAGAAAAGTCTGTTTTGGCGTTTTTGAATTTCGAACTTTGTAGCTATTCGTTCCTGCTCGATTTCAGAACCTTGGTTTTCAAGCGTTGAGATCCTAGCACCGGCGTCCTGCCTGACACGTTCAATTTCTTCGGAGAGTTTTTGTTCGGAATCAGACAAACTTTCGTTTTCACGATTGAGAAGCTGCTCTATTTTTTGGTCGCGTTTTGCAACCTTTACGAGTTCCTCATTTGTCTTAAGAGTCTGATTCTGCTGGATCTCATTATATTTTTCAAAGACTTGTGCTCGACCCAAATTGAATTCGTTTAGGTGTTTCTCGGGCGCAGTTTTGGTAATCGACTGAGTCGTTGTGAGAAGTAAGTTTTGGTTCACGCGGTGGGCGACGGGGCCTTCTAAGTAACCGATCAGCCTTCCCAATCGAGAATAAATTGATGATTTTACTTCCACAGGAAGGTCGGGTGTCGCCAGTACCTTTTGGTTTAAGGACTGCATCGAGACGAGTGAAATTTCAAAGTTGTCTTCCAAGGCATTCAACCACGCCTTCAGCATCCATCCATCAAGATTCTTTGGAAAGGTCTCCGTCAGTTTTTCGGCAACCAGTTTTGCTTCGTTTGTTTTATTTTGCTGAAGACGGTTCACCGCGAAAGCAACCGAAACGATCGCGGGACGCGAATTCAAATCCTTGTAGAAATTTTCGGAAGCGAGCGCGTTGGGTGGAGTCCGCATCCAATACTCGTTGAGAAGAGTTTGAATGGAGTCTCTTGCATTTATTTGGATGGGTTGTTTCGGAGGGGTGAGGAGCTGATAGGCAACTGCGGTTGCGTTCCACAGTAATAAAAGTGCTATCACATAAAGAAGTTGGCGCCCTCGCTGGATTATACAGCGGTGCCGTGGAAGGAAGGTTGATTTGATTTTTATGTTGTCCACTGGTCTTTTGACTCGCATAAGTTACCCCTGACCAATTATCGGGAGCATTTTTTTATAATCAAGCGATTTAGAAAAGTAAGGTCGGTGGTTTAGGGCGACTGGGTTGGTGTTGGTGTGGTTGGGGTGTTAATAATCAGCATTGACTAAAAATTTGATACGGGACAAATTTAGGCTGAGCGGACCCGTATTTTAACGGAGCTCCGCAGGAAATCACTAACCAGAGGTGCACGGATGCTCATTTTGGTATCGCAATTAATCGAAAATTGTTTCGGGCTGATCAAGCAAAAGCTTGAGTCGATCATTGTCTTGTTGGTGCTTGGATTTCCTATGCTGGGTTTTGCTCAGCAAAGTGAGTTTGAGTTTTCGGTTCCACCGCTAACGGGTAGAACAGCCAGTCCAACTTCCGATAGAACTGCTGAGGGAGCTAACGGTTTTCATCAACAGCTCAGCCAAAAGCATGTTTCGACACCTGGTTTGGTTCCATCGCTTTCGATCAGCAGGGCGGAAGAGACTGCAGATCCTGTCGTTTTATTAGAATCGATGGAATCGCCGGAGCCACCAAGAGATCTTTTGATGCCGGTACCGCCAACTGCCAAGAGTTTTGGTGAACCCCTGGTCAATGACTTAAGGGTGGAAGGGGTGCGGCGTAAGCCCGAATCAGGGGTTGTGTCTGCGAATGCGGAGATGTCGATCGAAGAGTCTCCGCTGTCTACGCGTGGTTCGTTCATACCGATTCAAGAAGATGTTGCGCGAGCCCAACCGGCGATCCCTAAGTTTACTGCCGATAATCTACGATCGGATTTTTTACCGGCCTTAAATAAAAAGCAAATTGAAGCGACTGAAACTCAGCTACCGCCACCTTTAGATCAACCGATGCGGAAGGTGTTGATGGCATCTGAGATCCCAACTCATGCGCCTGATGAAGTGAATTCTTCTACGCCGAGTCGGCAGGCCAACGCTGTTCAACTCGCCGGTTTTACCGAGGCCGTTTATAAAAAAAGCAAGTCTGCTCCGGCAACTGCGAAAGAGTTAATCTCTCGATACTCTCTGGAGCAGTATGAAAATCCGGTGCCAGGCCAGCCAGTTAAACTCGTGGATTTTTTTCGCCAACCGCTGACGCTTGACCGCCGCAGTAGCCTAGTGCAACAGTATTGGAAAACCTATTTTGATTGGGCGAACTATGTTGCGTCGGAGAACTACCGCCAGTGGTTAAAACAAATCCCGATTCCAGAATCAAATTCGGAACAGGCCTTGCTGGCCGCGGTCGAGGCGGTCGTTGCTAATCAGGTGATGGCAGCAGAAATTGAGTTGCTGAAATCACAGTCAACGCTTGCTCAGTTTTGGCCAGTTCTAAGTCAAGATCCGATGAGCCCAATTCCAAATGATCTGCCGTTAATTCAACGGTACAATACGAACTACGAGCTTTATTTTTCCCGACAACTTGTACCAGCTAAGTTTCGAGGAATTGATAAGGTACTTCCTAAAATGCTCGCTCTGATTGAGATGCGTGCCGAAGCCGTGGGGTACGCAAAATCTGCAGCCGATCGAACGCTGGTTCCAACTCAAGGGATGCATTTGCTTACTGCTCTCGAAGCTGGGGAAATTTTATATACTGCAGAGCGCGACTTGATTGACTCGGTGGTTAGTTACAATCGGACCATTGGTGATTATGCACTAAGCGTTGCCACTCAGCCGAAGTCCGCGGCAGAGGTTGTTGAGATGCTGATCGCTAAAGTTCCCGTCACTTCAATGTCCCCCAGCGCGATTCCCCCAACGGTAATTCCAGCTAATGTGATCCCAGCTAATGCGATTCCAGCAAAGGCTCCTCCCGTCAAGGCGAACATGAGTGATGCCTCAAACTCGGTGGTCAGCAAGCCTCAATCACCAACGGCAAGCATTGCAAAAGCAACTGACTTTGCTGGTCAACGGGCGACGGTCGAAGCGCAATCGGGTACTACATCGGTATTGCAGACGAAGAAAGAGGAGCGGATTCAGGACATACTGTCTCCGCCTGAGTCGGAAGTCATTTCAGACAGGCGACCACCTCCGATTGGTGGCGCTGTCGCACAACCGGTTCCTCTCCCCAAGGTCATTGAATCGGGAGCAGGTTTTTCATTGTCGCCGGCAAACAAAGTACCTATCTTGAAATCTTCTGACCCGAAAGCACCGCCTGCGATAGGTGGATTCAAACCTCCAACTAGTTTCAAAACGACGCCATCGGTCGATGAGAACCGATTTTCAAAACCTCCTAGTGCGAATTTTAAGGCGGAAATCAACCCTCCGGCAAAGCAATTTAATTCAAACGGATTCCAGCCATTCGGAAATAAAGAGGTTGAGGTGAAGCAGCCGTTGAAGACAGGGGGATTTAAGGCGCCTAATTTTTCCACTCCGGGGTTTACCCCGGCGAATCAAAAGTGATAGCCCTTGCTAGGTAAATTGTCCTGACGAACTCGCTTTGATCAGGCATGTCTGACGCGTTTCCATTGTTTTTCCATTCGCTGAGGCGAAATCTTTACAATGGTTCCAAGCGGTTGAGCAAATAAAGAAACTCTCAATTCCTCGATCATCCACCGGTAGGTTTCAAGTTCTGGATCAACGATGCCGTGGTTCAAATGCAGCGCGGTTTCGCTGCAGTAGCGGTCCCAATGATGGCTGATTTCCTCGGTAAGGGCGCGGTCTTTGTCCGTCGCTGTAGCATCCATTTTTTCCAATCGATAACTCATTGCTTCAAAATAACGAGGGTATTGTTCAAGCCAGGACCATGGTGTTTCTGAAAGGAAACAGCCAGATTTCAATTCGCTAACTTGTAATGAAATATCGTGTTGGGTGCCGGTGTGCCGAGAGGAGAGACTCTCCAACTGTAGGTGTAGTTCCTGGGCTGCATTTGCCAGTTTCGGTAGCCACTTGGCAACACTTTGGCTGGCAATACTAATTCGCTCGACGGCGTTAGATTGAAGCACATCGTATTCCTCCCGCGATCTGGGGATCTTGTTGCGGTCAACAAAGGCGATTCTGGCGATCAAATCAGATAATTGATTGTTTAATTCTCCCGCTGGTATGATTTTCGACAGCGGAACGGCGTGGCGGTTTAATTCTGGCAGGTAATTTACCTGTGATTTGATCGACTTTTTATTGGTGATTCGGAATAGCCGTACCAGTCCTTGGCGAGTGGTTTTTTCACTGGCACTGGTTGAATCAGTTAGTCGGAGGCCCACCCCGTCTTTCTGATCCAAGATAGCTGGATAAGAGGCTAACTGTGTCGCTCCCCGCTGAATGGTGATTTCCTTTGGGAAATCTTCCCAGCACCATTCTTGAAGCCCATCTCGATTCCAGTTGGAGTCTTCGATTTCAACAATGTTACTTTTAAATTCGTCTCCGAGTTGTCCGCGAATTTCGGCGATGGATCGACCTTCCGCTACCACCTCTCCTCCCTCGTCAAGAACCTGCATGTTTACTTTTAGGTGGTCTTCCATTTTGTCCGTCTTGAACATCTCGGAAGTAATTGGAATTCCGCCAATTTTAGAAAGTTCTCGTGCTACAGCATTGAGAAAGATGCCCTGTCCAAAGTCCAGGTCTTTTGCGACCCGTTTGGCGGTGTCGGGGGCAGGAACCAGGTTGCGCCGCACCGATTTTGGTAAACTGCGAATCAGGGAAATTATTCGAGTTTGTAGAAGTCCCGGAATTAGCCATCCAGTTTGGGCGTCATCGAGTTGGCCGACTCCTTCGAGGGGCACTTTAATTGTCGCCCCGTCATCTTTGGAGCCCGGTGAGAACCGGTATTCAATCGGGATTTGCATCGACCCGACCTGCACTTGATCGGGAAACTGCTGGCCGACATCGGCGATTTCAGAAGAGGGGAGCAAGTCAGCCCGCGTCATTCGCAAAGTTTGATCGAGCTCTGGTGAATCCTTAATCGATCGTCGGAGGCTGAATCCGTCGACAACCAGTTCGGGTAATTTGTCTTGATAGAAATTTACGATGTCGTCGCTGTTGACGATCAAGTCACGGTCACGCGTCTTGGCAGCTTCGGATTTTACTTCTTCAAGCAACCATTGGTTGTGTTCGTAGAAACTTGGGGAATCCTCAAATTCATTGCCCACAAGCCCACGTTCGATAAAGAGATCTCGGGACAGCTCTGGATCAATTTTCGTGTAATTTGTCAGTCGCCCCGCGACAATGGGCAGTCCAAATAGGGTGACATGTTCGGAGGCAAGAACCGTTTGCTTTTTTTTGCTCCAGTGGGCGTCTGAATAGCGCCGCTTGACGAGATGTTTCGCAAGGGGTTCGATCCACTCAGGAGAAATTTTTGCAATTGTTCTCCCGTATCGGCGAGAGGTCTCAACAACTTCTGCGGCCACGATCCATTGGGGTTTGGATTCGAAAATTCCTGAACCGGGCCACAAATGGAATTTGATATTCCCAGCCCCTGTGTATTCGTGACGATCACCAGCGAGGGCAACACCTGAAAGTAGACCGGCTAATAAACTTCGATGGATTGCATTGTAGTCGTCTTTGCGAGAGCGAGTTTTCAGTTTTTGGTCGCCGGCCATCGATCGAAGTTGGCGGTGGATGTCCTGCCATTGCCGCATCAACGAATAGGACAGAAAGTTTTGCTGACACGCTAGTTTTAGTTTCGCACGGGAAAGATCTTCTTTGAGTTGGTGGAAATAATCCCAGATCTTTAAGAGGCTAAGGAAGTCACTCTTTTCATTTCGAAATTTCTCGTGTTGTGTATCGGCTGCTTGGCGGCGTTCCGGGGGGCGAACGCGCGGGTCTTGGATCTCTAGTGCAGCGGCAATGATTAAGATCTCACTTAAGCAATTTTCATCGTCGGCCGCAAAGATCATCCGTCCAATTCTGGGGTCGACGGGCATCCGGGCCAGCGATCTGCCGAGCGGCGTTAGCTGTCGCCTTTCATTGACTGCTCCGAGTTCGAATAAGGTTTTAAACCCATCGCGGATCGCTTCAGTGCGGGGCGGATCAAGGAATGGGAATTCGTCGATCTTTCCAAGTTTGAGTGCGAGCGTTTGAAGAATTACAGACGCAAGATTGGTGCGTCTAATTTCAGGAGTGGTGAAAGGCGGTCGAGATTCATAGTCTTCTTCGCTATATAATCGGACACAAATGCCTGGCCCAATTCTTCCGCACCGCCCTGCCCTTTGGTTAGCCGAGGCTTGCGATACTGATTGGATCGGCAGTCGCTGAACTTTACTTCGCGGAGCATAAAAGCTCATCCTCGCGGTTCCAGAATCGATCACATAGCGAATTCGCGGCACGGTAATTGATGATTCCGCGACGTTCGTCGCGAGCACGATGCGTCTCTTTTTTCCGGGCTGGAAGATTTGATTCTGCTGGTCGGTTGAGAGTCGTGCGTAGAGCGGCAGGATTTCAGTTTGACGCCCGGGGAGACGAGCTGCTCGAAGTTTTTTGTTCAGTGAACGGATGTCACCTTCCGTTGGTAAAAAAACCAGCATGTCTCCATCATCGAGTGCGGCTAGTTCGCGACAAACACGCACCGTATGCTCTTCGATTTCAGTTTTCTCTTGACCGATCTGACTGACTTCTTCCGGAGGTTGATAACGGATTTCGACCGGGAATGTCCTTCCCTCGACCGAGATGATTGGCACGGGGTGATCTGCAGTTTGAGTGAAGTGGTCAGCGAATCGCTGGGTGTCGATGGTTGCGGAGGTAATGATTAGACGAAGATCTTTTCGTTTGGCGAGAATCTTCTTTAGATACCCGAGCAGGAAATCAATGTTAAGTGAGCGTTCGTGAGCTTCGTCGACAATGATCAAGCTGTACTGTTCGAGAAACCGATCACTTTGCGTTTCCGCTAAAAGAATTCCATCGGTCATCAATTTAATGTAGGTTCGGTCTTGCGTTTGATCTGCGAATCGAATCTTGAACCCGACCTCTTCACCAAGAGGACGCTTGATTTGATGGGCAATTCTTGAGGCAACGCCTCTTGCTGCAATACGTCGTGGTTGCGTGTGCCCGATAAGCCCACCAGTTCCAAAACCTGCTTGCAGACACATCAATGGAAGTTGTGTCGATTTCCCGCTACCCGTTTCGCCACTTATGATGACGACTTGGTTGTTTTGAATGGTTTCAATGATCTCATCGCGACGCTCAAAAATAGGCAGCGTTTGGTCAATCTTGATTTCTGGTAGATTTTCTGCTCGGCCACGCCGCTTCGCAATTGAATGGGCAAGTTTTTCTTGCAACGTTACCAATGCTGCTTGATTGATTTTGCCGTTGGCCTGTCCACTTTTGTGCCGTTGGATTTCACGTTTCAGCCGAAACTGGTCGCGCAGCATTGCCGATGGTAGTTGCTTTTCGAGAGAAGAAATCGGAGAGTCCACGTTTGATCAACAGAGGTTGCGAGTTGTTGGGGCGGAGTGGGAAAGGTAACGATAGCGATAGATCCGTCAGTCGCCAATAATTTAAGAGGATCAACCCCGGAAATCGAGGATCAACTCCTGAGCCGTCAAGCTGGCCTTCGGTTGACAAAGCGTGAGCTATTCCTCTACGCCACTGAGATTACCGATTCAGATTATAGCAAGTGGCGTCGGAAATGCTGCGACCTTTATCGGTCAACGAATAACCGATTTTTGTCGCCGCCAGTAACCATGCTCGGGAAAGCGGTTGCTATTGGATGTCAGATTCAAAGGGAAGCAAGGGCGCGTCTTCCGTTTCAAATTGCAGATCTACGACAGTGTCGAGCTGGCGAGCTTGAGGAGCGTTCCCCTTTGAGCTGATCCATAGTTTCTGCGTCTTGGATCCCTCTGAGGTTGATCTCACCAAGTACTGGATCTTTTGCGTTTCCCCGGCAGCGAGGATCGGTAAATTCCAAGATTGAGTTTGTGTGCCAATGTTAGAAGCGTCGCCATTGGAAGAGAATTCAAGCCCCACCGGAAGGGTGATTTGGATACTTAGGTTTTCTTCTGTGCGAATGCTGGGGTTGTGGAGTTCCAAGTGGAATTCACAAACATCGTTGAGCCCCATGGTCTCTGGGCCGACCAATTTCGTATGGAGTGGAACTTGATGAAATTTTGACGAATCAGTGGAGGTGAACGCGACCCCTTTGAGCATTTCAGAAGATTTTGTTTGACCGGAAGTCGCTTTGTAAATCGCTTGTTCAGCTGAGTTTGCTTGGCTAGAAGAAACGATTGGCGGAACCGTATTTGTTTTGGTGACTGCGGCGGGTGCAGGTTCGGCCAGTGTGGGAGCGGCGTATTGAGTGAAATTCAATTCAGTTTTTGACGAGTTTAGCAGGGCGGCACTTTCGCTCGTTAAAACCGATGCAGCGGGGAAGACTTCCGTGGGTGTTCGTTGAATCGCAACTACTGACGGCTTGACCGCAGATTGAACGGAATAGGATTCAACTAATTTTGATTCCTGTTGTGGAACTGTTTCTGGAAGTTTTGCCACTCGATCGGTTACCATGCGTTCAGTTGCTACTCGCTCGGTTGGGGCTGGGGACTGAGTGTTGAAAAATGGGTTGCGCTGGAAACCGGGACGAGTTTCAATCGGCTTTGGCGAGGCTTGGCTGACTTGATCGGAGACCAACTCGCCTGGCGTCTTTTCAAGTAATTGTGTTATCTCGGAAGTAACGTGCCGACCATCGGGTTTCTGAGTTAATCGGATTTTGTAGTTCTGAGCTACTGAACCATTTTGGATTGGGGTGACCTCGATGATTTTGACGGAGTGCGGGACACGAAGTTTTACCGCAAACTCGTTGGGTAAATTTGGGTCAACCCGGTCAACGTCAACTGAAACACCGTCTCCCTCGAAAAATCCCTCGGCGGGTGGGCGAACAATGACTGTCGGTAACGCGGTGTTGGAACTGATTGGTAGCGGAGCTGGCTGCGGGGCAGCAATCGGTTGGGTCGGTGGTCGTCTAGCTGGTAAATTTTCGATGGCTGCAGGGGTCGGTTGATTTACCAAGGGCGGGGCAGCTTGGGGTGTTTCATTGAAGTTAGCAAGCTGATTAATGATTCGATGTGGTTGTGCCGGAGTCGTTGGGAGATCAACGACGGGTTCAATGTTGATTAGCTTGGCCGTCGTGCCCGAATCTTCTTGAGTTAGGGGTTCGGTTGCACCTGTCAGTAAGACAGCCGTATTGGGAGACTGGGCAAAAGCACTGTTAGGAGTCGCAGCGGCAACGGTAAGGCAGGCCGAGACAAATGTGAGTGCAAGAGGTTTCGTCCAAATTGGCATTTTAATTTCCACAGTTCCAGTAAGATGGAATTGAAATTCAGTTCTTTAATACAACTAGTTTTTGCGAATGGCGTTTCTAGAAGTGTTGTCATCGATCGGTGTGACTACTTCAGTCACCAGTTCGCACTTCCCCTGAAATCGATTCTCCATGCCTGCCGTGATCAGTTGCGTGTCGCGACCGATTGCGTTGGATTGAGCTCGAAAACGAATGACAGTTTCCGTTTCACTATCGAGGCTATCGATTTTCCAAGAGACAGTTCTTTTCGCTTCATCGATCCAGCTCAAGCGGTCGAATCCAGTCAACATCAGGTTCTTTGATATTTTCATTTGAACGATGATATTGGTCGCGTTTTGAGATGAGAAATTTCGGACTTTGATTTCAAAAAGGTTAGGTTGATTGAGAAGGAGCACAGTCGGGTCGCTGGTGGAAATCTCAATCACGCTCGTTTCAACAACGTCTAAAGGTTGATTAAAAGGCGTTGAAGCAAGGCTGAATTTTGATTGGGTGTTCGACGTAGATGCTTCTTCGGCGATCGCTGGAAAAGTCATGACGGTCCCAAACTCGAATTCGTGGTTGCTAGTTCGTTCCCGCCTGATCTCATTTCTAAACGGAATGGTGGGCAGGGGTGAACGCGTTCGAGGAAAGGGGCTTAGCAACGGTTTGAGACCTGGGTTGGAATAGGTTGCATCCGGTTCGTAATAGGCTCGGGCATACCCGCGAGCGGTTGGCTTGGGCGCCTCGACTCGGGTCTCGATATCTGAAGCGTTGGTCGAATCCTGCGGCATTGAGCGTGTGAAGGCGTTTGTGATTGTCGTTGGTTGGGAAGAGTTTTTCGACCGATCGGTAACCTGGTTTTTCTCAACCATTGGCTCGCCTTTTGACGGATTCACGTCTTGCCCATTGGACAGATCGCAGAGGCCCGCAGCGAGCATGGAAAACAAGATTGAAAGGATGAAGCGTGACATGAAAACCGTATTTCGGATCGCAAACAGGCAAAACTCGCCCCTTTTGATTGGGGTGTACAATTCTGACAATCGGAACAAACGGAACCACACACGCAGTAAAACCGATACATCCCAACCGGAGATCGCAAACGGAGGCGGACTTATCCTTAAAACCCGCAAAGTTTAATACAAACCGCTAGCATTTTGAGGCTGGCGTGCGGTACCCCCGGTGAAGGCACGACAGATTTTCAGAATTTGTTTGGGTGGGTGACCGAACGTGTCGGGCGTGTTGCGATACTTGTCCGTAACCCGGAGGAACTGGTGAGAAGAGAACTGGTGTTTCTCTTTCAGAACCCTGTCAGATCTACCTGACTTTCCGGACTGACAATTGGCACAAATTTTTGGCTATCTTCGGGTGGCTTTTACTCAATCCCCAAGAGGAGCAACGTAATGCTGGTACTTAGTCGAAAAAAGCAAGAGACTTTGGTTATCGACGATCGTATTGAGTTTGAGATCTTGAATGCGGATTCCGGTTCGGTTCGGATTGGCATCCGGTCACCTAATTCTGTCGAAGTTCGCCGTGGCGAGCTGTCGCATTCAATTTCTGTAGAATCGATTGAATGTCCTTTGGGATCTGAGGACCAGTCCGGTCAAAGTTCTTTCACCGAAGGCACGGTTTGCTCAAATTCCCTAAAAGATTTGAGCCAATTGCCCAATCCTTTTGTGGCGATGGATGATTGAGGTTGCATTTTTCTCATTTAATTAGCTAGGATTCTTTGTTTACTATGCGAAATTTCACATCTGCGTGAGCCCCAAGGCAGTCAAGAAATGCTGAAATCAAAAGAATCCAAGAACAATATTTCTGCCGAAGAAATCAATAAAATAATTACGATGAGGCTTCAGGGAAGTCGCCCTGTAGCGTGGGAAGAGGATATTTCCCGCAATACGTTAGACACCAAGCCTTTTGGAAATGTCGGTTCGCCAAATGAGTTGGAGGCATCTGAACTTGAGAATGCCAATCGATTAAGCGTGATTGAGTCGTTGATTGGGACAACAGACATCGGCGAGTATGTTTCCCGGGATGCTTACCCAATTCCGTGTGCTGAAGATCGCGAAGGCTATTCGCCGGGATTTGATGGAGTTTATTGGTTGAGCGGTTTTGAGGATTACCTCAAAATCATGGCGTATGTAAATAAATACTCGCTGAAGCCAAAGGCGGTGTTTGATTTTGGTTGTGCATCAGGACGATTAATTCGCCATTATGCGGCGCAAACCGAAATACCTGAGATTTGGGGCAGTGACATAAATGCCCGGCATATTCGCTGGCTCTACGAGAATTTGCCGCATACGGTAAAACCAATTTTTAATCATTGCATTCCAACGTTACCGATTCCCGATAAGTCAATCGATGTGATATCTGCTTTTTCCGTCTTCACCCACATTGATACGTTTGAGACATGTTGGTTAGCGGAATTGCGTCGCATTATGTCTGACGATGGGTTGGCTTATATCACTGTCCATAATGAAGACACATGGGATTTAATTCGCGAAGAAGTCGATAATGAAAAGAATCGTCTGGTTCAATCGATGTTGCGAATCGACCCATCGGTTCGCGAGGCCTTGCAGGGTCCACTTCCGGATACGCGAACGGTTTACCGGTTTTCTCAGTCCGGTCCTTATCGAGCCCAGGTCTTTCATTCAAATAACTATTTGCAACAGGTTTGGGGACGGTTTTTTGAGATAGTGGAAATCCTTCCCGGTCATCATGTCCGGCAGACGGTATTGGTGTTACGTAAGAAATGATATCTCTTTCAGACAGGCTAACAATTGAGTTAGCGTTTGTTTTTTTAGAGATTTGGCGGGGTTGGCAAGTTAAATGGATAAAACAAAAAGTCTACAGGATCAATTTGCTCCGAACCTAATCTGCTTTGGGTGCGGCCCCGCAAACGAAAAGGGCCTCCAAATTAAGAGTTTTGTCAGTGGTGATAAACTCATCGCGACTTACACGCCTCAACCGTACCATTTGGCATTTGAAGGAATGGTAAATGGCGGCATCATTGGAACCTTGCTTGATTGCCATTTAAATTGGACTGCCGTTTGGCATCTGATGGAGCGCAATCAATTGGCTGTTCCACCGTGTTGCGTCACGGCAAAATACGAGGTGACGTTTGAAAAACCCACTCCCTCGGAAACTGAGTTGCAACTGGAAGCTTGGGTTGTGGACTCATCGGCCAGAAAGGCCGTTGTCGAGGGAACGATTGGAATTAGTGGCGAAGTAACGGCTCGGTGTCGTGGAACTTTCGTTGCGGTTAAATCGAACCATCTGGCGTTTCATCGCTGGTAGATAAAACGGTTCTCCAGCATTCTTAGGTCACGAATGGAGAATCAGGCTTTCTGTAAAACGCCAGCAATGATTTCTTTGAACGAACGCTAAATCGACGTTAACTTAAAGCCAAATAGTGACGACAAATAACAAGCGGACGTTCGCTTGATGCTGGAATCGAATGATTGATTGATTTTCGGCAGCGAAAAAACTGTGAGACTCAGTCTACGGTCAAGGTTGCGTCGCAATACAAAATAGTTTCGTGCAGAATCGTGAGCATCATTCCCTGACCTAAATTTTGGGAATACTAAAATGTTATCACGGAGTGCACTTCAAGCACGGTCGACAACAAAACGTTGGCCGTGTTTTTTATTTTACTTGTTCGTTTTTTGAGTTGGAAATGCGTTATAAGGCAGCTCCCTAAGAAAGGCAGGCGGAATCAAAAGTCACTGAAAATTGTGTAATTCTGTTCGAAAGATTGAGGTGGACAGGAGCCAGCAACTTAGGGTTTGCTTTGAAAGTGTTAAAATTGGTAATTTGCGAAGGCGGTAATTGCATGTGAGTCATCTTGTTGTCGAGATGATACAATGTCGGACGGAGCGAACCCATGACCCAAGACAAACAGTTAACCCAAGACAAACGGCTAACCCAAGAAACAGAGTCTTCTGTTGCCAATTCAGACGCGGTCCGTCGGGTCGTTGAAGTATTAAAAAAAGAGTCGGCTGCAATCTTACGAACGGCAGAACGAGTTAATACTTCCATTGAGGAAGGCGTTGAATCCCTGTTTCAATGTCGGGGGCGAGTAATCGTATCAGGCATGGGCAAGATGGGGTGCATTGCAAGGAAGGCGGCAGCGACGTTCTGTAGCACGGGTACCCCAGCGGTTTTCCTTCATCCTGGTGAAGCGGTCCATGGAGATCTTGGAGTCGTCACGGAAAATGATGTGTTTCTTGCTCTCTCCAATAGTGGTGAAACTCGCGAGGTTATCCGCCTACTACCGCATATGGTGCGACTTGGGATTCCCATGATTGGATTGACGGGCAACCTTCGTAGCACGCTTGCTAAGCGTTGCCATGTTGTCATCGATACGGGAGTTGAGGCAGAGGCTGATTCAGTCTCGCTAGCGCCGACGAGTAGTACAATTGTTGCGATGGCGATGTGTGATGCGCTTGCCATTACATTGATGGATCGCCGGGGATTTACGAAGGAACAGTTTGCTATTTTTCATCCGGCCGGCAATCTGGGTGGGAAATTACTGATCAAAGTTTCCGACATCATGCATGTTGATTCTACGATTCCCATTGTTTCCAGCACTGAGGCAACACTGCGGGATGCTGTTGGGATTATTTCGGAAAAGGGATTAGGAGCGGTGTTCGTCGTGGACGAATCTGAGGCAATTGTGGGGATCGTCACTGATGGTGATTTGAGAAGATTAATTGATTCGAGTTCTGCCGATTCGCTAGGGAACTTTTGGAACGAATCGGTGTCAGAGCGTATGTCGAAGGCTCCGAGGACGATTGATCGCACAGCCCTCGCTGCGGAAGCGCTGCGAATCATGGAAAGTCACGAGATTACAATTTTACCTGTCTGTGATTCCGGCAAACTTGTCGGGGTCGTTCACTTGCATGATTTAATTCGTGTCGGTTTAGCTTGAGTTGATATGGAAACCGAATTCGAAAAGTCGAAACCAAGCGGGAAAGGTGAGCAACCAATTGCAGTGGCCCGCCGGACTCCTAAGACGTCCCGGGATGTCAATTCCGATGGAACCGAAGCGAGCAGTCAGGGTTCGCCCAACGTTACTACCTATTCAGCGCAATCTTCCATCCAAAATCCCTCTCAGCTGATCCGGGACATCTTCGTCGATTTTTGGCTGGGTCGGGAATTAGCGTGGCGGTTATTTCTTAGAAACATTCGGGGACTCTATCGCCAGACGCTGCTCGGTTTGTTTTGGGCCTTTCTTCCGCCGATTGCCAATACAGCAATTTGGATTTTCCTGAGACAGGCGAATGTGTTTTCGATGGGCGATACGCAAGTCGATGGCACGGTCTATATTTTAACGGGGATGATTCTTTGGCAAGCATTTATCGATGCCTTTCAAATGCCCCTCGCGATGTTCAACAAAAATCGTAATTTAATCAGCAAGCTTAATTTTCCCCGTGAATCGTTGTTGCTCGTTGGTGTCGGTGAAGTTTTGTTTGATCTGCTAATTCGTTTGCTGCTCTTGATTCCAGCTTTTCTGATATTCGAGGTGCCGGTGCATGCGAGTGTTCTTTACGCTCCCCTTGCAATTTTGGGATTAGTTTTAATCGGCGCATCATTGGGGTTATTGCTCATGCCCATTGGTTCGCTTTATCAAGATGTTGGCCGATTCATTTCTATGGTTCTTCCATTTTGGATGATCATCACCCCAATTATTTATGTGCCGTTAACAACCTTTCCCGGTTCTTTGTTAAATTGGGTGAACCCTGCAAGTCCCTTGTTATTACTGGCACGCGACTGGTTGTTAATTGGAACGACAGACCACCTCGCCATCGGGCTAACTTTTGCTGCAGCGGCAATCCCAATTTCGCTGATTAAAACTAATCCCAAAATTGCAAGGGGAGCGTAAAG
>Ga0214481_100243_pt1 | contig 29121 bp, 21 predicted proteins | sample M1_20Mar14CPVII9_4_FD_165057 | JGI IMG/M metagenome (GOLD analysis project Ga0214481, IMG submission 165057) | Marine eukaryotic communities from Monterey Bay, California, United States - M1_20Mar14CPVII9sort6BwellG10 | ecosystem: Environmental > Aquatic > Marine > Unclassified | place: USA...
TGGCGGTAGTAGAAGATTTGAAAGACTACAATTATGTGCTACATACAGTGAACTATTATCAGATAAGAATGATCTACTCAATAAACACTCACGGCGCAACACACATATGCTCTGATTGTAGACGGTATGCGGGTAATGTCAAGGATCTTCAAAACAGGAACAATGCCCTCCAGGAGAAGATTGATGAGCTCCATAACGATATTGAAAGACTGCAGGAAGAGATAGATCGCCTCCGTGCAACTTGAGAGTCATGAGAATTGTTCAAGATTCCCTCATCTCTGTGTGTGATGGTGTATCGATTTGACAGTGATAGAACATAATGTAGATGTAGAGTCATTGTATGTATGTTCTTAATTCGACCCATTGTTAAACCATCCATCGACCACGCCACCACTCACTTTACTATTTTTCTTGTCGTTATTACTACTACTTTTCTCTGTAATGGACAGGATAACATCTCCCTTGGATATCCTTCTCCGTCCTTCCTCCTCTTCCCAAACCTTCTTGTCATAACTGTCTTGACGACTACTACTTAAAATCTCATCTCCAAAGTTTCGATGTGCCGCTTCTAATATCAGCTCTGATATTGGTGGTTCATTCTCATCCCATTTTGTATTATCATCCATTGCTTGTATATCGTCCCAGGAAGATCCTGGTGTTGATGCTTCTGCTGGTTGGATGCTATCCCATCCTCCAGAAGAAGAAGTTGATGATGATACAGCAAATGCCGATGCCAATGTTGATGCTCCTTTATCACTACTTGACCAAACCTTTGCCCTTGCCTCTCTTTCCAATCGTTCTGGTCTGTTTGCAATCTCATCTAGTTCCATACGGAATTGTTTTGCATTTCTCTCACCAGCAAAGAGATGAGCACAGGCTTGGGTTAGGGTTTGACGAATGGAAACTGGATTATTGTGCACTTCCTCATGATCAGCATGTCGTCCATATACTTCGAGTATCTCTCTTCGGTTTGTACACAGAGGTTGATGCTGCTGTTTGTCATTATTTACATCTCCGTAAATCAACTCATCTGCCATTGCAAAACTCCAGGGATCAGCTACCATTCCTCTTCCAATCATGACACCAGATAATCCATTATTCTCATCTAAGATATCCTTGGCTTGTGTGAGAGAATGGATACCCCCATTCAGTACAAACTTTAACTCGGGATAATCCTGAACTAATCTATGCACATATTCATACTTCAATGGTGGTACTCTTCGATTATCAGCGGGGCTTAATCCACCCAGAACTGCAATCCTTGCATGTATTTGGAAGTTTGTAACTATTCCATCATTTGCAATGATTTCTATAAACTCTTTTAGCCTTTGATACTCGTTCTCATCTGAGATACTATCATATGCCTGTCTAGAAAATGGAGTTTCATTATTATCCCATAAACCGATCCGACACTTGACTGATACCGGCTATACATGATCTCTTACTAACTTACTAACATGCTTTGGATCTTTCATTAACGAAGCACCAAAGCACCTTTTCCCTGATACCGACGGTGATGGACAACCACAATTTAGATTGATTGCAGTATATTCACATATATTCTTATTTCTTTGAGAATAATCATGATAGGTTTTCGCACAATTGTATAATTGTGATGCATCATTCCCTCCAAGTTGTAGTACCGAAGGTCCTTCAGGTATAATTGTACTTTGACCAAACAAATGTTGTATGTTGCTATTTGATTTGTTGCTCAGTAAATCGTCTGCTGCAACCATTTCTGTACAAGTTAGAATGTTGGATGATATGAGACGTATTATAGTTCTAAAATGACGAGTGGTATAATCCATCATTGGAGCTAGACATAACCGTGAATGTTTATTGAGTAGATCATTCTTATCTGATAATAGTTCACTGTATGTAGCACATAATTGTAGTCTTTCAAATCTTCTACTACCGCCACCAAATTCTACAAAGGCAAGAGTTGTTGAACATTGTAATAATGATAGTAAAGAGATGAATTGCAATCGGTATAGTATCATTCTCTTGGGAGAGCACGCCATCATTTATTAAACTCTCTGACAGTAAATTTATCGATGCGATGATGATCATCTAGGAATAATATCTAGATAGGAGGGTATCCTAGGATACCAATAGTCTAGTAGATAGCCTCACATCGAGGTTGCCTCATTAGGTAGGCTCTGATCAGGTTGGTCTTGGGTTGGCGGTATCCTTTCCTTGTCTTCCTCCCCTGGGGTTCAAGTCTCACTACAGCACAGTGTAGTTAGGACAGGTATATAACCCAGGGGGAGATACTCCTTCTACTCACTCATTTTTATTTCGCTAAGTATGAAAACAATAATACGACTATACGAGGTTGCGGCGATGAGCCATATTCAGCCGTGGTATACTCTATGGATCCAATACTCGGCGAATATACTCATCGAAAGCACTACTAATAGACTACAAACTATTGCATTTCCGACGAACCGGGGTGATATCATATCAGGCATGATAAGTAGGTATAAAAACTGGCAATTTTACATATTATTCATCTATTTTATCTATGTTTAGTGCTTATTGCATCAAATATCATTGTAGAATATGCTCTTATGTGTTATATTGTTTATTAGGACTATTTAGTACTGTTTATCCCTCTCTAATTGAGCAGGATATGCATACATAACACATTGATATATCACCCCACAAATCACCCCCATTACGAATAGATACGCTCTCCATTGTACCATCCAACTGCAGTAACACCAATCCTTTTAATTATTCGCATATCTATCCGATTGATGCGGTTGATTGTTGAATATGACACCTCCTATTGCAATAGATAGCTTCATACACACTATCTCTCTATTATTCCCCACAATAATAACACCAATCTATCCTAACAACTTCACCAACATTATTACCTGGACATCTAACATTACTAATCCGAATCTATACCAATTAATGGTGTCTTTAATCATCAATTCTAGTTGTTTGGGGGGTGTTCACTGTTGTGTTTGGGAGGAGTATTGAAAACCACTCAATTTTTACAAATCACTCAATAATTTTGCAATAGCCTTCCCTACAGCCTCATGTTTATATGCAGTACCGGCTTGTATATAACTAACAGCCTCTAACCTGCCTATTCATCGATATGTGTATTGTAATGTACCTCATTTATTGGTATTAATAGATAGAGGAAGATAGTTGTACGCATGATGTGCACTAATTAGCACATGGTCGTCTTGTAGCAGCGAATAATGGGCCACTTACGCGCTATCAGCGGCGAGATAGACCGCCTAGTATTGCAATGATATCATAGGTCGTCGATAGACACGATAAGGGTGCTCTGCGGCGGCGATGGTCGTGCAGGAGAGGGCGATAGACCATGAGAGTATTGTTTTATGGTGATAATAGGAGGTGAAAATTGGATATAAATATCGGCTTATGTATCCTGCCAACCCAAGACCAACCTGATCAGAGCCTACCTAATGAGGCAACCTCCCTCACATCACTCGACCGTATCACTTCACATTATCGCTAAATAGCGATACCCAATCATCGCTAATACCCTACATTTTACAGACAAAATGCTAATTTCAGCGAAGACTATTTTACTCTGGACTCCCTATTAAGTTATTGCAATAAGCAATTACCATGATGTGGTGCCGTCGACGGAATAGCAGCCGCCGGAGTACACCGATGAAAGTGCCTGCCGTATGGATGTTTAGTAGGAACCCATAGGCGTATATCGATACGCCGGTAGCATGGTTAGAGACCGTTTATAGCCCTCGAAAGGACACTAACATGGTGCATCATCGTCGATTGATGTGGTTGAGGGTCGCGGCGTCGAACGATAACGCCCGGCATCATGGTATGACCACCCTACATTCTTTATATGGTCATAATAAAGGACTCGACGCGGCCGGACGTCTATTCTGATGGTCTACATGCGTTGCAATCGGAGTTTAGTATGGTGACGATAGGTGGCTGGTCTACCTAATGGGCTATAACTATTTAAATATACAAAAGTAATTGTCCTGGCCAACAGATTAGCGTATCTACATATAGTTAACTAACGTATAATACTATCCAGGACAATTACTTTTGTATATTGATTGAGCATCGGCCGACCTAGGATGGCCTATTATCATGGTTGATGCCTTTTTTGTGTGTGGAGGATACTATTTTACCTTGGAAATTCATATTCATTTGCATTTTTTTGAGCTCATAACCTGAGATGTAAAGTGATTTTCAGTAAGGGTATCCGATTCTTGTGGCCTCATCCCTCCCTGTCCCTCCTATGCCCTATGTATCATCCTCTTATCAGAGCTGATGATGCTAGGTATAGGAACATATCATTCATGTCCATGATTTAGTGGTTGACCAAACCTGATTTGGTAAGGTGCCATCAACATCATCTCGATAATACTTTGTCACTACTTTACCATCCTCCAACACAACGGCTGCCCGGATTAGTGGATCGGCTGATGCAACCTCGACAATCTTTGCAGCACCAGGTGATGTAGTCATAGCGGCTTCATCCTCAATAAAGGGTTGTGATAGATCTACCACATTATTATTTGCAGTGCCAGTTGCAATAACCGCCAACAATACGACCACTCGGGTATAACTCTTTGTTATCATAGTCTTGGTGTATGGCATTTGATAATAATATGGTACGAATATCTATACTGTTCTCATACCTCCTGTCGTGGATATCTAATACCTGCCGGCTATCCAGGCGCCTCACTACTCCATCACCTCAAATCTTTACAAAAGGATACCAAAATATCTTTTTGTATGCAATTTTCGAGGAGCATTGTTTTTAGATATGAGAGCTCCTATCAACCTCATAATATGGCGGGTATATGCCCCATAATCTTTGATAAACATTGATAACACTGTAATATACTATTGATAATACTACTAATCATTCTATAACACCAGACAGTTAATATTTGATTGGTGCGTTATCTAATCTAATAATAATAGTACATACAGAAAATATACATGCATCATGGTCAGCGCCTGGCAACAAGCACAGCAAGATGCTAATGATATGTCCGATAGTACTAAAAGGAGGATGGCGGGAATGTGTTGTTACAATCTGTTGGGATTAGTAGCTACAGCCGCGTTCTGTTGTGCTATCACAAGTTACACCTATTGTGATTTTGCAACCCGTAATGGTAAGTGTTTATTTGGGTATCATGTATGTGTTCCTTTCTTTGAAACAGCATATATCTCACACACATTATATCGTCATATCGTCATCATCATATCGATAGTCAAATTGAAGGAAGGTTTCACGCCTGATCAAGTTTGCACTGACGCTGGATATGATGGCATCACTAGTGAGCAATGTACTGCACTTCTTAATACACACGGTGTCAGATTTGAAGGCTTCTGGATTACAGTGTAAGTGTCTATTGGTACTTATTTTGCATATCGGTCAAAAGATAATGCTCTCTAACCTTTATTCTTCTGCATCTCAAACTCCAGTCCGGTTGATACTCAAGTTTGCTACCCTTACACACTCATTACGCCCTGGGGATATCAAACACCAGATATGGATACAAAGTTCAATTCTGCTCGGGCTCTTTCAATTAGTAAGTGGTTGGGGTATCCTTGTTAATAATGTACGACCTTCTTCACTTCCTATCTCACTTATTCTAACATCACTTTAGCTGGTATTGTGTTGGGCGGTGCAGCGTGGTTCACTCTCAGTAAGTATGGATAGTATCTTGTCGTTATTTACATACTACTAGACTCATACCCAACCTTCGACTTCTTCTTCTTCTTCTCTTGCTCAGTGCTGGCAAGTTGTTGTAAGCTTGATCAAGGAAAGCTCAATGGTCTTGCATGTTACTTCTTCCTTGCCACTCTCTTCCAAGGTCTAAGCTTGTTGATCTTCCGTAGTAATGTATGTACGCCGGGATTCTTTTCTGTCTATTTCACAGCGCCTGGAACGGCTGCTCCAAATACAATGCCAGAATGGATGGAAAGTGTGTCATGTAGTCTTGGCAAGGGATCTAAGCTTGCTATATCTGCAACTGTGCTATGGTTTGTCTGTTCCAATATGCTACCAGCCGCTGTCGTACCTGATCCATTGTGGAGGGGATCTGAGCAGGAATTGCCCGGTGTTGCCCAAGTATCTGCCGGAGACGAGGATGATAAACCTGCTGAAGCGGAAGGAGATGGTGTCGAGCAAGCCAGAGAGGACCAGGCAGTATAAGATGAGAGGATAGAGAGAGTTGGAATACCAAGACGGTAGGGTTAAGTGTAGTTTCTATTTCTAGTAATAAGTTGTATTATAGTCAAAATCACAAATAGGCAAACAGTTTACTACTTTACATCTATCGTCTCTGCTCTTAATATCCTGTATTAATCGGATACAGCATCATTCTATTATTGAGGAGAGGCTTCTTCTACTTCAACTTGTACGACTTATCGGCTCTATCCAATATTTATTGAGGAGGGACTTCATTATTTGCATTCCAAACTTCAGCATACTTGTCTTTACAAGCCTCGGGTGTCAATTCACTACCAACCTCTTTGGCCAATGCTTGTAATATTGGATGATCAATATCAAATATCCATTCTCCTTCGCCTGATACGACCAATCCTCCAGTAGAACCGGCAGCTGAAGATTCGTCCTTTGTCCATTGAAATGGAAGACTGTTGTACCATCGAAGTCTACTTGAACTTCATTGTAGTATCCTCCTTCTTCAAACCAACTGGATGTATATCCCTGCGGATCCCACTTACGAGCGGTTGCCGTTTTAGTTTCTTCGTCATAGTCTGCAGACATGAAGGAAACTGAATGAGCAACAAGATTATCATACATGCCATCTCCATTCGAATTGGGGGCGTGTTTAGGTGTGCAAAACCACTTAACATGTACATATCTTCCTTTAGATGATGATTCAAAGAAGTTTGTTTCGTCTGCTGCTTCTGGGTCTTCACGTAGCATGACACCTTGCTTATTAGCCGAATCTGTAATCCAAAACATTTGTTTCTCTTGTACATACTTGGAGATTCGTTCACGAGATGTCATCTTCTTTGTAGTAGTAGACGCTTGCCGATTGTTATCATCAACACACCTATTGTTTACACAAGATCCACTGCAACACTCTTTGCTACCGTCATTGTGGCCATGTCCACAACCTCTATCATCACCCTTACATTCATCACCATGACATAAGTTATCTCTACAATATTTACTACAACATTCGTCGTCGATATTGCAATCTTCATCACCATGTGTACATTCATCTTTGATAGCCATCATCTTATCAGTGAACTGATGCCCCATGCTTCTCACGATGCCAGTCTTTGAATTTATACGGAGATGTGGTGCAACCTCATCATGAGCTGAGGAGCATGTAAGTAGCGCGGAGAGGAAGAGTGCTATGACTTTCATATCGCTATGTTGTTAGGAAAGGATAATGGGAGACGCAACAACTTGTTCAGATATTGTAATACTATGGATATATCACTTCGGGCCTCTTTACCATCACAACATAAGTATGTAGATATGTTGCTTGCAATGAGATATTTAGCACTCTTATGTCTTGACGTCAAAGGTATCCTTTTCGGAAATTTTGACCTAAGTATCCATCATGATGTGACATGGGGCTGTAAAAGTATGATGGAGGGCCCTACAATCATGCTGGGAGTGTTCATCACTTTGTTATACATTATACAATGCCAAACAAGCACTATAATAGCAAGCCTACATCTCTGAGGTACCACTTGATGGCCAAATGTTGCCTGAAAGTCGGCAGGAAATCCAAATCCTGAGGCAAGAAACCTGCCTACATGGGGCTGTAAAAGTATGATGGAGGGCCCTACAATCATGCTGGGAGTGTTCATCACTTTGTTATACACCCATACAATGCCAAACAAGCACTATAATAGCAAGCCTACATCTCTGAGGTACCACTTGATGGCCAAATGTTGCCTGAAAGTCAGCAGGAAATCCAAATCTGAGGCAAGACACCTGCCTACATGGGGCTGTAAAAGTATGATGGAGGGTCCTACAATCATGCTGGGAGTGTTCATCACTTTGTTATACACCCATACAATGCCAAACAAGCACTATAATAGCAAGCCTACATCTCTGAGGTACCACTTGATGGCCAAATGTTGCCTGAAAGTCGGCAGGAAATCCAATTTTTTGCCCAATCTGCGGCAAGAAACCTGCCTACATGGGGCTGTAAAAGTATGAAGGAGGGCCCTACAATCATGCTGGGAGTGTTCATCACTTTGTTATACATGTATACAATGCCAAACAAGCACTATAATAGCAAGCCTTCATCTCTGAGGTACCACTTGATGGCCAAATGTTGCCTGGAAGTCGGCAGGAAATCCAAATCTGAGGCAAGACACCTGCCTACATGGGGCTGTAAAAGTATGATGGAGGGCCCTACAATCATGCTGGGAGTGTTCATCACTTTGTTATACATGTATACAATGCCAAACAAGCACTATAATAGCAAGCCTACATCTCAGAGGTACCACTTGATGGCCAAATGTTGCCTGAAAGTCAGCAGGAAATCCAAATCTGAGGCAAGAAACCTGCCTACATGGGGCTGTAAAAGTATGATGGAGGGCCCTACAATCATGCTGGGAGTGTTCATCACTTTGTTATACACCCATACAATGCCAAACAAGCACTATAATAGCAAGCCTTCATCTCTGAGGTACCACTTGATGGCCAAATGTTGCCTGAAAGTCGGCAGGAAATCCAAATCTGAGGCAAGACACCTGCCTACATGGGGCTGTAAAAGTATGATGGATGGTCCTACAATCATGCTGGGAGTGTTCATCACTTTGTTATACATATATACAATGCCAAACAAGCACTATAATAGCAAGCCTACATCTCTGAGGTACCACTTGATGGCCAAATGTTGCCTGAAAGTCGGCAGGAAATCCAATTTTTTGCCCAATCTGCGGCAAGACACCTGCCTACATGGGGCTGTAAAAGTATGAAGGAGGGCCCTACAATCATGCTGGGAGTGTTCATCACTTTGTTATACATGTATACAATGACAAACAAGCACTATTGTAGCAAGCCTTCATCTCTGAGGTACCACTTGATGGCCAAATGTTGCCTGAAAGTCGGTCAGGAATCTGAATTTATGCCAAAAATCTGAGGCAAGACACCTGCCTACATGGGGCTGTAAAAGTATGATGGAGGGCCCTACAATCATGCTGGGAGTGTTCATCACTTTGTTATACATGTATACAATGCCAAACAAGCACTATAATAGCAAGCCTTCATCTCTGAGGTGCCATTTGATGGCCAAATGTTGCCTGAAAGTCGGTCAGGAATCTGAATCTGAGGCAAGAAACCTGCCTACATGGCGGGGCTGTAAAAGTATGATGGAGGGCCCTACAATCATGCTGGGAGTGTTCATCACTTTGTTATACATATATACAATGCCAAACAAGCACTATAATAGCAAGCCTACATCTCTGAGGTACCACTTGATGGCCAAATGTTGCCTGAAAGTCGGCAGGAAATCCAAATCTGAGGCAAGACACCTGCCTACATGGGGCTGTAAAAGTATGATGGAGGGCCCTACTATCATGCTGGGAGTGTTCATCACTTTGTTATACATATATACAATGCCAAACAAGCACTATAATAGCAAGCCTACATCTCTGAGGTACCACTTGATGGCCAAATGTTGCCTGAAAGTCGGCAGGAAATCCAAATCTGAGGCAAGACACCTGCCTACATGGGGCTGTAAAAGTATGATGGAGGGCCCTACTATCATGCTGGGAGTGTTCATCACTTTGTTATACATGTATACAATGCCAAACAAGCACTATAATAGCAAGCCTTCATCTCTGAGGTGCCATTTGATGGCCAAATGTTGCCTGAAAGTCGGTCAGGAATCTGAATCTGAGGCAAGAAACCTGCCTACATGGCGGGGCTGTAAAAGTATGATGGAGGGCCCTACAATCATGCTGGGAGTGTTCATCACTTTGTTATACATATATACAATGCCAAACAAGCACTATAATAGCAAGCCTACATCTCTGAGGTACCACTTGATGGCCAAATGTTGCCTGAAAGTCGGCAGGAAATCCAAATCTGAGGCAAGACACCTGCCTACATGGGGCTGTAAAAGTATGATGGAGGGCCCTACTATCATGCTGGGAGTGTTCATCACTTTGTTATACATGTATACAATGCCAAACAAGCACTATAATAGCAAGCCTTCATCTCTGAGGTGCCATTTGATGGCCAAATGTTGCCTGAAAGTCGGTCAGGAATCTGAATCTGAGGCAAGAAACCTGCCTACATGGCGGGGCTGTAAAAGTATGATGGAGGGCCCTACAATCATGCTGGGAGTGTTCATCACTTTGTTATACATGTATACAATTGATGGCCAAATGTTGCCTGAAAGTCGGCAGGAAATCCAATTTTTTGCCCAATCTGCGGCAAGAAATCTGCCTACATGGGGCTGTAAAAGTATGATGGAGGGCCCTACAATCATGCTGGGAGTGTTCATCACTTTGTTATACATGTATACAATGACAAACAAGCACTATTGTAGCAAGCCTTCATCTCTGAGGTACCACTTGATGGCCAAATGTTGCCTGAAAGTCGGTCAGGAATCTGAATTTATGCCAAAAATCTGAGGCAAGACACCTGCCTACATGGGGCTGTAAAAGTATGATGGAGGGCCCTACAATCATGCTGGTAGTGTTCATCACTTTGTTATACATGTATACAATGCCAAACAAGCACTATAATAGCAAGCCTTCAGTATCTCTGAGGTACCACTTGATGGCCAAATGTTGCCTGAAAGTCGGTCAGGAATCTGAATCTGAGGCAAGACACCTGCCTACATGGGGCTGTAAAAGTATGATGGAGGGCCCTACAATCATGCTGGGAGTGTTCATCACTTTGTTATACATATATACAATGCCAAACAAGCACTATTGTAGCAAGCCTTCATCTCTGAGGATCAAGGTGGCACAAGCCAATAAGCTAATGATGCACTATGGCTGCAGTGTTGGTCTCAAGCTTCAGATGTCGATGGAATTCCTGATTATAGAACTGGGTATCAGTTTGCAGCCTCTACAAGAGTCCTACGCAAGATATGGCAAGTTCGTCACACATAGTTGGCTCAAGACACTCTGGGAGAAGGTTGACATGTTTGACTTTCTAATAGAAGTGAACAACATCTCTTTAAAACTCCCACGTTGGGGTGATGACTGGCTAATGCGTAAATTCTGGGAGATTGGATTTGATGAGGCTGACTTAGTCAAGTTGAACAAGGTCAGACTACACCAACAGGTAGTATTCTTCTCAGACGTGATGGATGCAAGTGGGAGAAGATTGGACAAGAAATATCTAGAGAAGAGGCCGGATGGAGAAAAGTGGTCTAGCCTAACATTCCCTACAGAAAAGCCACCACGTGCCTTCTTTAGTATGTGGAAGGAAGCTCTACTTGCGATTACTACAGGAGTTAGACTTGGAGAGTACGAATCTGAAGGCTACAAGACGTGGGATTGGAGATTCGATGACAATGAAGAGAACTCAAGGCCAAAGCTGCTACATCTAAAGGGAGACGTGATGGATGTATACTTCAAGTCCGCCGATGAACAATTTGTGCACATGCACAATCGATGGACGAGAACGAGGCTGGATGAACCGGTGGAAAAAGTAGGTCAGATTTGCAGTGTGAAACTCATCAGAGATGATACGATGGCAATAGTAGCCAAGGCTGACCCACCACCAAGTCCGTCTCACCCGTCTACCTTCCTGGAAGTACTAGAAGAATGGGGAAGTGAGTGGATGTGGGAGAAGTTACAACTCCAGGGAGAAGATGGGTGGCTGGAAGAGGCGATTCGAGACAACTCTCTTATTGCAGCGACGGATGGCTCATACATCAAGGAGCTCCTTCCAAACGTCAATTCAGCAGCCTTCGTGTTAGTATGTAGCAAGGGCAGAGGCAGACTGATAGGTGCCTTTCCAGAACAAACAATGGCGGCTTGTGCTTATAGAGGCGAGCTATTTGGTTTGCTTGCAATTCACCTGCTACTACTGAGTATCAACAAGGTCAATCCCGCACTAGACGGCTCTGTACACATCTTCTCAGATTGTCTTGGCGCACTTGGAAGAGTAGAGAATCTGCCACCTCATAGAATACCATCGAGATGTAGACACTCTGACATCCTCAAAACAATCATGGTCAACTGCAGCAGCCTCTCCTTCAAGAGGTACTTTTCACACGTGAGCCCACACACAATGGATAACGCCACAGCAGAAGAATTCAATAAACAGCCATTGGAAGTACGCTACAACAGTGCAATGGATTATGGTGCAAAATGCGAGCTGTGGGATCTCGACCCTGACGACCCACCTGATCAACAGCCCTTTCCACTGGAATCTATTTGCATGTTTGTTAGAGAAGAGAAGATGACCTCCGACACGGCCAGTCACATTAGATTTCATGCTCACAGAGAATTGGCAAAGGACTTCTTTGACGAATACAAAGTGCTAGATAGGGAGCAGTTTGAAGAGGTAGACTGGGATAATGTGCATGCAGCTCTCGAACTTGTTCCTCGGATGTTTCAAATCTGGGCCTGCAAACAAGTAATGGATATTGCACCGACCTTTAAGAACTTGTCAAAATACACGACGCAAGAGAGATGGTGTCCAAGCTGCTGTAGAAAGGTGGAGGACTGTGCCCATATTCTTGAGTGCGATGAAGAGGGAAGGGTGGAGGCGCTAATGCTGACAATAGACATGCTAGAACACAGTTATGGGTGGTGACGCTAAGCTTTTGTCACTAAGAGGTCAAAATATTAAAATCGTTCCATACTCTAGGGTCGTGTTCTACACTATGAGGGGAGCTTATTATTGAAATCAGGGCCTTCGTAGCACCTATATTAATGAAGATATTAACATTTACAATCTACCCCCTTCGGCCTATTTTTGGAATTTTCTGATTTTCACATTAACTAGTTTGTTGATGATGCTTGATTGGAGAGTCATTTCTTGCCAACAACAGGTCAGTTGGAGACGTCCAGCATATCAATGAACAGCTAATCATCTCCTCTAGACACTATATATCTTCATTCTGTATTACGTGGTCCTTATCATTGCCTTATTCACTGCCAAAGCCTAAGGTATGCGTGAAAATTGACACGAAAATTCAAACGTGCTCAGTAGATGTCTCATATCTTTGTATTCAACCATCTTCACGCGCTGTTTGTTGCATTTCTCGATTGCCATGTGTCCATAGAAGAGGTCTGGTGCGTTGGTTACGACCATACGAACACATAGCAAGAGTATAGCCATATTTACACACGGGCTGTTAGATGCGATTCAGCAAAAATGAATACTAAATTCTGAGGAGGCTGATACTCACCAAATAACGCCAATCACAACCGCCCAATGATCCCCACGCGGGTATATAATATTAAAGCGTCTAGTAACAAGGATTGGCGTTCCGGAGGCCGGTGTATCAATTTCTATACCTCAACATGGGTAGGGTACGAAAAGTGTGCGATTCACTATGATCGTTGTTAATGGCCACTTCTTCATCGTTTGCTTGCCAATGAACACTCTCTACCTTTACTATTGGTACCATGAACGAATGAGAGTCATTGGTTGGATCAAAAATGGAGCGTAACAAGTCCATATTTGCTTCACAGTATCATGGCGATTTAATATTTTCATTTCAACTCAATCTTGAGGTTTGGGAGGTCAAAGTCGTTGATTCGAAGCGTCCAACGATCAACCAATAGTCCCAAAGTCAGCTAATGATGTCCCTTGGATGATTCAGTGGTTATTTTTGACTAATATTGCGTGGTGTCTTTGGGGCATTGTTACTAATACTTGAGGTGGTACATAAAATAATGCCAAAAAATCAACCGAGGGTGAATTGTGTATATATGGAAGAGTAATGCCTTTCTGGGTTAGTAACCCAGCAACAACTCGTTTCAATACATCTGTAGAAGACATCCACACCGATAAATCACGCCCATACTGTTGATAATGATCTATTAATAACATTTTAGTGGGAGGTGGTGGTTAAAAGTGCATAATGTAAAAATCAATCTAACTCTAATATTGTAATAACCAACAATGCCCCGACGACCAAACAACCACTGATCTTTCATTTATACCATAGCAAAGGTTGGGTGCAAGTTTTGTTATTGTAGAGCACCATTGGACGGTGCCAGGCCTCAAATAGTGATGAAAAATGAGGGTGTAAATAACACCTCTTTTTATATCATGATGATGAGTGTCATTACGCAAATTTGAACAGTGCCCCGACCAGCCCCGACCTACAGTGTTGTTTATTGATGTATTGGTGAACATCTGGCAAGAGATCTTTGCTGTAAACCGTCAGATATATCCACACTACGTCCAACAAATCAACGTATATAAATTGCATGAATCGCTTGGGTGATATCATGATACGAACTCAAACTCCAATAATAAACTATTGTACTACTAACAACACATAACGAGTTGTTCTTTGATGTAATGGCTTGATAAGGGTGGGAGGGTTTGGCCTAACTCTCATTAGTTGAGGTGATAATTGCTGATGTAAATTATACCCCAATTGCAAAGGCTGAAACCCCACATATTTGATGGTCGTATATCATACCATGTACGCAAGCCCCCGAACCGCCAATCTACACAACGCTTCTATACACCAATAGCAATAGAATGGTACATTGGGGCACTTGGGGCATCATTATTAAAGGTTTGTCGTTGATAACAACATGAAATTGACCATTTTGTCAATTGTTACATCAAAACTCTAGGCCGGAATTAACGCCAATAAACACCACCCAACAAACTATCGGAGCGTTATCCGATGACGCAAGACAATGGTAGAGAGGCTGAATGCTTGTGGTGGTATGAAGAGACGCTAGAAGATGAGCATGAGTTGTGATTAGCAGTATGTGAGGGGCAGAAAAAGGGCCTTTTTCGGGCATAGAAAATTTGAACGGGTTATCAATGCCGACAGAACGCCCCATTTGGGGTTTCTATTCCCAACTTGAGCCCGTACAAAGGCCCCGAGTTTGGCGTTCTAGGGCTCCTTAGGGGGCTCTGGGGCTTTGTCGAAATCAAAAGTTGCTTTTTTTAGGTGCACTATAGCAAGATTTAGGGACTTTATTGGAAAGCTAAGAAGAAGCGCTAGACGATGGTATAATGAAATATACCAAATACACACTTATTGATAGAGATATGGCTTTCTAAATTTTTATAACCGATTTGGGACTTACTAAGGAGCTTCTTAGCGTCACCACCCATAAGTGTGGCTACAACAAGAGAGTACTGATCCGGGACTTGCAGACTGTTTAGTGAGATATGCTCGAGGGAGAGGCGGTGTAACAATGGAAGAGATCTGCTCGGGAAAGGATGACAAGTACTATCATTTTGCAGTTTCACAAGACAAAATTGGCTGGCGCAGGTTTATGGAAGGGATGATTTCCAAAGAATGCACCGAACTACAACTGCAATGGATGAGATACTGCGGATCGAAAAAGTTGATCACGTACTGGGCGACAGGACTTGTCACGAGACTGCTGGAAGTCACACATGGACAGTCCTTTGCTCTCAGGAAAGAAGAGATACAGATGGAGATTGAGATGCAGCAAGAGCTTGGGGAGGAAGGATTACTAGAGGAAGACAAGTATCTGTTGGAAGTGAACTTAGAGGATTTAGAGACGACGAATGGTGAAAGGCAGGAATACTGGTTATTGGCAATCAGAGCGGCTAGAGAAGCGTGCCGACTGAGGAGTGAGAGGGAGAGGGAAGGAAATGCCAACGAAGGAGATGATGGTTTGAATTTGACACTACCTCCGAGAGTACGGAGATGCACGAGATGCCCACGCAATGAGATTGAGACAGAGTCAGAAGACGATATGATGGAGAGCCTAATCAACGGAGTAGTTGAAACACACAATTGAGAAGGGACTTAATTATATTTCCACCCTGTCATTAGAACAGGGCTTATTAGCTTTCAATAGCTGATATTTCCCAACTGTGAGGATGGAAGGAGGATAACCCTCTCATGTGGTTTATACTGCGACGCTGTCTGGTTATACATCATCGGCGTATGAAGACTCCAATATTGGTTGAACTTGTCTGGGTAGTTGCATAGAGTGCTAATTTTACCTAATTTTCTAAGTTGTTCTGTTCTATAATAGCAAGCCTACATCTCTGAGGTACCACTTGATGGCCAAATGTTGCCTGAAAGTCAAGTCGGCAGGAAATCCAAATCTGAGGCAAGACACCTGCCTACATGGGGCTGTAAAAGTATGATGGAGGGCCCTACAATCATGCTGGGAGTGTTCATCACTTTGTTATACACCCATACAATGCTAAACAAGCACTATAATAGCAAGCCTTCATCTCTGAGGTACCACTTGATGGCCAAATGTTGCCTGAAAGTCGGCAGGAAATCCAAATCTGAGGCAAGAAACCTGCCTACATGGGGCTGTAAAAGTACGATGGAGGGCCCTACAATCATGCTGGGAGTGTTCATCACTTTGTTATACATGTATACAATGCCAAACAAGCACTATAATAGCAAGCCTTCATCTCTGAGGTAACACTTGATGGCCAAATGTTGCCTGAAAGTCGGCAGGAAATCCAAATCTCAGGCAAGACACCTGCCTACATGGGGCTATAAAAGTATGATTGAGGGCCCTACAATCATGCTGGGAGTGTTCATCACTTTGTTATACATGTATACAATGCCAAACAAGCACTATTGTAGCAAGCCTTCATCTCTGAGGTACCACTTGATGGCCAAATGTTGCCTGAAAGTCGGCAGGAAATCTAAATCTGAGGCAAGACACCTGCCTACATGGGGCTGTAAAAGTATGATGGAGGGTCCTACAATCATGCTGGGAGTGTTCATCACTTTGTTATACATGTAAACAATGCCATTCAAATAGGTATCACCTTTTTTTCAGTAGGGTTTGTCTTGAGGGTTAGGGTTAATAATTCGAGAGTTTGTAAATGTACATATGAGTAAAAAATAGTCCGCATCATGAGGTGTTAAGTAAGTGATTGTGGAGGCGATGGATGTTCTATCTGCTAGTAGTTCTACTATTGATAATATTTGATAATTGCAATTGTGATGTCTCGATTAGAAAGACGAAACACATCACTCCACCAATGGATGCAAGATGAGACAAAACGAACTACTAATAGTATCGATCAACAGAAAATTGATACCAAACAATCTCTGTTACGAAAGACAACTGTTGCATATGGTATTGTTCAACTATTAAAACATGCAAAGGAAAATAATAAGCAAGATGATAATACATCAAGATATACACTCTCTAATTTTTCAGTACAAACAAATACAAATTGCTTAAGTACAGATAATATAACAGATTGGCTTGATATATTAGATGTTAGTTTGATAATACCATCCACGGGTGATGTTATATTATCTGCCGAAATTAGTGAGCCATACTTTATAGAATCGGTTGATAGATGGGGACGATATTTAGAGGTTGAGATTACTCCGACGCCACAATCTTCTACTAGTACTGCTACTACTAATTGCAGTGATAGTAGTCACTTACAGTTGACATCCCTCAAAAGGAGATCTAGTAGTAATTCTTCCGGTAGCAGTAGTGATATTAAAGAATGTGGTATGTTATTATACGAGTTATTCTCGGGGAAATCCCCAATGTGCTCTAATCAACTGTATGGTAATACTAAACAAAGTGAAGGAGGGGAACCAGCAAGGAAGAAATCAACAGTTAGATATGATAAAAGGAAGGGCAAGTCATATTCAACATTACAAACTAAATCATACACGCCTCTGTTGGAATTGGGATTCCCTCCCTCTATTTCTATATTAGTATCAAATTTGATTGATGTACAAGAGGAGTATATATGTTTGGATGATGTTATAGCTGATTTACATTTGGCACTTAATGATCCTGAGGTTTTCCTTTTTGATTTGGAGGGGACTATTTCACAAATCAGAAGAGGGAAGTTGTATGGTAGAGAAAAAGAGATTCAACTAATTACGGACTCATTCTGCCGCGTCTCACAAGGAAAGAATGAGGCATTCTTCATTGGGGGATATAGTGGTAAGTTTCATATGTATGTTATAAACATTGCACTCTAGATTGATTGCTGTGATATCACAACTTACTTATTGACTAAACTTCTCCTCTAAACTATACCTTATTAGGCGCGGGGAAGACTATGCTCGTTCAAAGTTTAATAGATAGAGTTGATGTATCAGGCGGATATGTTCTTGTGGAAAAGATAGAGAAGATGTCATCTGAGCGACCCTTGATGGATATTCTTTCAGCCTTCAATCGACTTCCAATTCTAATGAAGAACAAAAGCTCACCAAAAGAGTTGCAATCAATCTCCGACAAGCTTAAGGATGAGTTCGATTCTGATCTGTCAGTATTATTTCGGCTACTACCAAATATGAGTGCTATATTCCCAAACTTTGACAAGCCGATAGTAAAAGCAGTCACCGAACAGGCCATGAGCTTACATAATGTCTCCTTCACCCTCCAACGCTTCCTTAAGATTGCATCAAGTAAATTACACCCTGTGATGCTCTTTCTAGACGACATCCATTGGGCTGGGACTACCACCCTACAATTAATTGAACGTCTACTTTGTGATCAGAGAAATTCTACATGTTTCATGTTTGTTGGATCATACAGGTCTAACGAAGTTACGGATAGTCACCCATTATTCAAATTGTTGTCTAGTGTAAGATTATGTGATATAGGAGCGACATCTTTAAATCTCGATGGCTTGGGTAAAGACGATCTGAATCGAATGCTTGTAAGTTCTCTGTTGCTGTTTTAATTCATTGTCTGACTCACATGAACTTACGCTGCTGTCACTGTCACTGCTCAACTTATACTAGGCGGAAATGTTTTGTCTCTTTCCGCGGCTTTGCAAGCCTTTAAGTGATATTGTCTTTGAGAAAACGTGAGTATATTATGTTCCCTGCTCATATCATACATGGTTAGCCCCTGACATGCCTGTGTATCTTTCTTATAGTCGGGGCAATCCATTCTTTGCCTTGGAATTCATAAGATCATTAATTGATAGTAGACTAGTTAAGTATAGCTTGCGTGAGAAGAGATGGATATGGGATGAAGCTCGTGCAAGATCTGACAACATCACAGACAATGTCCTTTACCTTTTATCAACTAAAATGGCTACACTTCCAGAGAACATACAATTAGTATTAAAGGTTGTGTCATGCATTGGAATTAAGATTCACCAGAACGTCATCGACTTGTTAAAGAAAACTCCCAAGTACGCCAACATAGATGACTGGCTCGTCCAGGCAATCAATGAAGGTTTCATCCGGAAGCTCGACAACTCCGAGTTCAAGTTAGTTCATGATAAAGTAAGAGAGGCCGCATATTCGCTCATAAAGGATGTTGACAAGAATCAGGTAAGTTTCTCGTTAGCAACTTGCATGCTTTCCCTCTTGAATGTGATTATGGTTCTCACTCTACCTTCTTCTTTCATAATGAAACAGTTCCATTATGATCTGGGTATGTCAATGTATACTTCCTCCTCAATAGATCAGGATGATTTGAGTGATGTCATCTTTCAGATTGTTGGTCAAATAAATTTCGGCGAATCATTGATACAGCCTAACAAGAAAGTAGAATTGGCCAAGCTTTATTGTAAGGCTGGAATAAAAGCTATGGATCTATCTGACTACGAGACTTCCAACTCGTACTTAAATACCGCACTGCATCTTCTCCCCGAGGATCGATGGAGCAGCAACTACAAACTGTGCCTGAAGATATACTTTTTATCGGCCAAATCTATGTATATGTAAGTAGCATGCACGTGTGCTTTTAAGCATGAGATGTGTACTTCTTTCAGATATCTCAGTTACTATTTACTTCTTCTTCCTTACAAAACATAATATTAGATGTGGTAATGCCAAGGCGTTGGAGAAGTTAATGGTTATTCTAGAGAAAGGACATTGTATAGAGGACAAGATTGATGCTTACTACCTCTATGCCACCATCCTGCATGCTTGGTGAGTGTGTTGTTGTTAATCAAGTATAGTATAATTCTCTTGTGAGGATATCTCACCCCACCTCTCTTGCTGCTTACAAAATCAATCTGCTAATATCCTAACAAAGCGATCAAAGGACGGAGGCATATGAAACTTGTGTCAGCGTTCTGACACAAGTTAATGAAACAATACCAAAGCTAGATGCGATAGGTCCACAACAGCTTGCCGATGTGATGAGGAAAATGGCAAAAACCTTATCGAAAATATCAGATGAAGACATGTATAAAATGAAGGATATGGATCCTAAAATTCAATATCACATGAAATTTTATACTCTTTTGTTCTGTATAGCTTATTGGCATTCGCCCCAGATAATGCCATTCATCGTCTGTAACATGATAGACTTTACTATTGAGCATGGTATCTGTGAAGGTAAGTTAGAAGTGACAGATATCCCAACATATCATTCTGATATCACATATCACTTCACATTCACTCACTTTCTTTGTATCCATTCTCTTTTTTGAATCAAGAGAGTGTATTTGGATTCTTATGTTACACTTCTTTCATAGCACATAACGCAACTGTGGGAAACGATGACATTAAGGAATCGTGCAGAATTAGCAAGGCAGCAATGGCCCTTATGAAACGTTTTGAAGATAACTCATCTGACTCATCTGAGATGGTACCTAGGAACTTTGCACACTGGGGTTACATTGCGACATATACAGAAAACTTGAAGGTTTGTGCATCAAACTTGAAAAGAGGATTTGAAGGTGTGCACATATATTATTATTATTATGAACTTGCAGTTTCCCATGTCATTTACTCATCTGCCTTTTGTACTCTCTACTCTAGTCGGTCTATCCGCCGGCGCCGGAACTCTCGCACACTTCGCCTTCTACAATTCGATAATGTTCGCTCGAAGTTCTGTCCTTGGAGGCGAGAATTTGCAATATCTTCTCGAAGAGGTTGATTATCATCTTGAGGTCATGGTTCGAATGAGAAATACAATTTCTCTTCCTTATGTATCTGCTTATAGAGAAACACTATCACTGCTCATTGATAAAGGAGAACATACATCGAACAAATCAAATGGGATATTGGATCATGAGATGAAGTCTCACAATCCAGTATACGAGCAACGCCATGCTGAGACGATCTGTTTTAATAAGATGCTTCAATCCTTTTGGCTTGGGCATTGTAAGTATCTATCGTACATCTCATGCCTCCCCTATGCATTTGCTCACTGTCTTACGATTCTTCTTGTATCCTACTTCCCACTACATAATCTAATAGCGACACGATGCCATCACTTTGTAAAAAAAGCAAATGAGAATAAGCTTCTAGGTCGACACAATAAATTGATGATATACTTTTATGGTACATTGAACTCATTTCGTGGTATCAAGAACAACAACGGCAGTGGCAGCCAGTTCGTTAAGATGAAACCGTTGTACACGGAGGCTATCAAAGCACTTCGCGGAATAGTAGAATTTTCTCCAGATAAGTATCAAAATAAAATGTTTCTATTGGAGGCCGAGTTATACTCGTTTAATAAGAAAGACGAACAAGCACAGGCAAAGTATGACTTGGCCATATCATCAGCTAAAGATTTGACATATGTCCACGAAGAAGGCTTGGCAAATGAGCTTGCTGGAGTACATTATAAGAAGAAAGGTGATGTAGCAGAGGCCTTAGTCTACTTTCAACGGGCAAAGGATTGCTACACTAGTTGGGGTAGTGATATGAAAGTTGAATCTATACAGCAACAAATGAGTAGATTGGCGGCACAAGGAGGCCAAGCATAGAAGGAAATCTTCATATACATAAGAGGTAGGATAGTGCGTGGTCAGTTAGTAGGGTATCTTTTTAAAATGATTCGTGTCATTATACTGAATTCTAGATTCCCGTATCAACTAGCTATTAAACTGTATTTGAGAAGTATATCAGGGTGTTAGATTGTGGATCATGATAAGAGGAGATAAAGGTTGCGTATCAACCTCTGAGGTATCCTACAGGATACCCCAGAAAAGAGATGATGGATTATTTTGTGTTTAACCTACCATATAGAAAGAAGTTAACTTAATGTGGTTTAGAACAGATAACTGATCTCTAGAATCCATAAGCACTTAGTCTAGCAGCTGATACTCCTTCTACTCCACTCTTCTTTCTCCTCTTCTTTCCACTATTATTATGACCATCCTTTCGTTTATCCTTCTTCTTTTTAGTCTTCTTTGATTCCTTGTGTGCTGTTTCAACGGGTTGATTGGTATCAGCCTTACTTACTGGTTCTACCGCCACTGAAGACTGTTTGGTACTACTAATCTCCTCCTTGGATGCAGTTCCTGACTCGACATTGGTATCAGATGTATTACTATCCCGACTCTTCTTCTTTCTACGACGGCGTTTCTTCTCCGGTTCACCTTCTGTAGTATCAAGTGGAGAGTCTACCTTGTCTGATACTTTTACTTCCTGATTATCATCCTTCTTGGTACCATCATTATCTGCAGCGGCGGCAGCAGCTTTAACAGCAACACGACCCTTTCCATTCTTCTTTTGTCTCCTACGCTTCTTCTTCTTACCATCATCCCCAGCGGTAGCTGTATTCTCATCTCCATCTTTACCATCACTAGTACCATCACCACCACTCTTCTTCCCCTCTTCCTCCTTGACATTCATTTCCATCTTCTCCTCTTTTAACATTTGTCGAAATTTCTTCCGTCGTTTCGTACCAGGTAAATATTCCTCTTCATCACGATACGGTGCCATTTTCTTTAAACTAACGAACTGTTTTAATGTCGTATCACGTGCGAATAATACTTCTTCTGTTGATAATCCATAGTTGTTTGCTTCGACTTTACGATATTTGAATCGAGTTGGCATATCACCTATAATGTCTTCATAATCTAATTTGTAGAGTTCATCGAACATTTTCGATTTGAGCTTTTTATCCATTTGTGACTCTTCGTTGTTGTCGTTGTTGTACTGTTCTTCTTCCCATTGTTGTTCATCTTCATCATAATAGTCTTCTTCTCCATAGTCCTCTTCTTGGCCTTCATCTCCTTCTCCGCCCTCACCCTCTTCATCATTATTATCAAACGTATCAACAACAACATCCTTAACATCACTACTTAATAAATCTGTCTTAACATCAACATCATTCTTCCAAACATCATCCTCTTTCTCATAATACTCATTACCATATGCTGTATTCATAACTTGTTCAAATTTTATAGGATCATAATCACCTTCCATTAATTTTAATATCATTTCTTCTTCTTGGATGCCTAGTCCTAATTCAGTGCCGGGATGTTGTAGCTCATCATTATTATCGGCTAATGTTGTTGTAGTAGTAGTATCATATTGTTGTTGATGTTTATATCCCAGTACATTACGAACCTGTTCCAATCTACCTTCCAATTCTTCCCTCTTTGCATTCTTTAATCTTTTTAATTGTTCTTCCTTGGCTTTACGTTCAGCTGCCTTGCGTTCTTTACGTTCGAGACGTTTGAGTTTACGACTTTGATCGGTACGACGTAATGTTTTATTAGTAGTGGATGTATTGGTATTAGAGGAGGAACGGGCATAGTGTACTATTGAATGTGATGCTCCCGACTCTTGACCACCACCTGCCATATTGTTGTTATTGGCCTCCTCAAATCGAAAGTTATACTTGCTTTCAAATTCATCCATTTTTTCTAAATCATCTAATGAATCTTCATCCTCATTATCTCCCTCTCTTTCTCCATTATTATATTTGTTATTATAAGCAGAGCCTAACTTTTTATTGGTATCATCATCCATCCAACGACGATTTGTCATAAATTCCATTAAGAATTGATCTGGATTATTAATTTCACCCTTTGGATCAATTAGCTTCTCATTGTCACCCGTCCCCTTTCCACCGCTACTAGCTCCCCCACCGCTACCTCCATTGCCACTAGAATTGGTACTCTTTTGATATTCCTCTAACCATAACTTATGTGCCATATCATCTTGATCTACATCATTTAGTTGTATATTCCGTTTTGCTTTTGGTTTAGTCCATTCATCTTCATCCCCACTATTGTCTGAGTTGTTGTTATCATTATTGAGAAAGGCATTACGTAACTGACGCTGTTCTTCGTCATATGCCAATGAGTTATTATGCTGTTCATTGCCACTGGCAGCTGAGTTATTGGGTTTTGATTTGGTATCTCCCTCTTCATCGTCATCCATTTGTTGTAGAATTTGTTCACGTACTACATCCTTATATCTTTTAGGTTTATGCTTCCTCTCTTCTTCTTCCCCGCTATCTCCACCAGTCTCTTCATCATTCCCACTACCACTCTCTTCACCAACCCCACTATCCCCACTAGCCATATCATCACCTTGCTTATTATTACCAGTATCAAAGAAGTTCACACTCTTATCATAAACAACATCCTTACCACTCTTAATAGCCTGTAATGTTTGTAATATTTGTACATCTAATTGTGGTGTTAGTAAGTTACCCTGTTCATCTTCACTTTCCGAACTACTGCTGCTATCACTATCATCATCATCAGAGTTGTTAGCGTGGGAAGAAGAGAGGTGACGATGCTTTGTCAACTCTTCACGTCGTTTTTTAGATTCATACTCTTTTGCGAATTTGGTATTGATTTTAAGGGATGGTTGTAATAGTTCATCAGAGTCTGAGTCGGAATCAGAAGAGTCGTCGTTTAGTAGACCTTTCATTGGTTTGGTAGTAGATTTGGTTTGTTGTTCTTCTTCACTATCTGAAGATGATGAGGAGGATGAGGATGAGGAGGAGGATGACATACTTGTGTGTTTTGTATATTGTATTTGTGTAGGTTATCAGGCAATTGCTATATAGTAGGTAGATTCTACAGTTAGTCTATTATCTGTCCGAGGTAGATCAGGTAGACATAATAGCAGCAGATAAGTGGAGATAGAGGGGTGTTTGTGTGCTGTTGTTTCATCAAGATTTTTTGTGGCTTTGCAATTTGCATGTGAAGCGCGTGCCCTTTAACCTCCGTGAATAAACTTAGCGAGTGAGCCAAATAAACCCCATGAATGAATTAGATAGGAAAGGCCTCCTCTCCCTACTCGGCATTGCTGTGTGGAAAGAAGAGAAGTGATGAGACATATCCTTTTATAGTAAAAAATTGTCAAATTTGAATCTACACGTCATCTAGCTTGATATGCATAAGTCTTTCCCTCTCATTGTGTGTCAAGTCACTAGTTGAGATCGAATTCTGAAACCACAACCAATTACTTCTTTTTAGACCAGATTGCATCAACTTGTGAAGCCCAACCAGATATGTTATACGCTTTATAAAGGGAATCTCTATTGATTCGTTTACATCCCTCAAAATTATTCACAAGCAATCCATCACACCAAGTATCTTTCTTTGTTATTATCATACCATTTGAATGCTCTTCTAATACATGACGAACTTCATACATTCTCTTCATACTTAAGTGCATTGAGACAGTTGAACGAGAAGCTTTTCTATTAGGGTCGAATTCTTGAGTTGTAACAACATCCCACCTAGTTTCATTGCTAGATTTCAGAGTATGCCCGAACAATTCTGTTTCTATACTATCGGAGTAAACCTGAAATAATCCATGGATGAGATCAGAGCTCTTTATCCATCCGTTTTTTCGGGGTAAAGTCAATCTCTTTTCGTTCTGCTTTTTGAATACATTTAGTATCAACTCATTTCCGGACTACTACCGAATAGATCTTGGCAGAAATTAACATCATAATAGGTTGGTAGTACCATCTTAGTTGTTTCTGGATTGATAACGTCATCGAGGTTTACATTCATGACACGATCTATGTCCGAATATATACCACCAACTTGATATATCACTATGAGACGAAAGGCATCCGTCTTCTCAACTATATGCCCACTTAATAGTTGCTCTATCACGCTCTGTGGTACATCTGGATGATTGAAACTCTCTATAGTGTTGTGTATATCATCATAATTGTGTATTATAAACTCCCAACTTGGATTCAACCTTTTGAGTTGTTTTGCACCATGTTCAAGTATATCATATGTCTTGTCTAATACATCTTTATCTGGCCATATTAAATGAATTTTCTTTGGAAATGATCCCAACGATTGAAGATGATTCAATGTACTCTGCTGTATGGATAGTCCATGTCTATGTTGTTGTATTATTGCAGCAAGTATACTATCCGTATCTATAGAAAGAAGTACTAACCATACCACATAGTAGATACCCAGCAAGCACAAGCAGTATACTACTCTCTTCTGTCTTCCATTTCTTCTCATTTTATATGATTGTGCAGGTGTATCTAGATAGATCTACGTCAAATGATTTATGTACAACATGACATATCATCGATATACCACTCTAATAGATCTCTCGGAGGTACATTTGATTGCTTGAAATATACTAGGCCGCCTTTAGGTAGCAAGATAATAAGCAACTATCAACAATCAACACTCACTGCGCATTGCACCTAAGCTTTGCAAATCGTCTCAGGACCAACACTAAGTGTATGTCCTACGAGCTCACGATGAGTTGAGATAGGGAAACTGCAATACTCTACTGTTGCATGTTAGACCAGAATAATAATGGGTATGTGCCACTGAAACGAATAAAGTCCTACCCATACATAAATTATTGAATTGGGAAAGATGGCATTATGTAATTATGTGCACAAGCAAGATACACTTTGAAACCATTCTTCAGATCATACCATTGTAACAGATTTCTTATCTAGTTTACAAAGATTTCACATCAATGATCAAATCATAAAACAATCTGATCACTCTTAGTCTCCCCCATAAGCTTTGACAGATCATCTAGCAAGCCTAGACTCTCAGCCCTACACTTCTTCTATTCTTCTTTCCCAACCTCGACGGCAAATAAACAATGATAAAACTAACACTTTATATCAACATCAAGTTCTTCTTTTCATTAACAGTATAACATATTGAAGAACGAGACATGTCATTCCAAAGTAATGTTTTCTCTTGCATATTATTCCGCCTTCCATTGCAAAATTGATACATATATATCCAATAACCAATCAACCTACACACCCACACTACTCATATTCTATAAAGAAAACTTCTTACCCCCCTTCCCTTTGTTAGTTTTAAATCCAGTCTGCGGCGGTAACTGCTGACTTTTATCCCCCGTACGTCACGGTTTGATATACTTGGTTTTACCATAATTCACTTGATGACGATCTCCGTGTTTGGTCAAATTTTCGGGATTCTTTGCAATACTAACACCCCGAGCGCTGCTACCATCGGGTAGTATATGATTGGATGTATCATGATCAAGCCATTGGAAACGCATTTCCTTTTCATCATCATTTGTAACTTGAGAAGAGGTGATTATGCCTGATTTATTATTTTTATTTAATATTTCTCCCTTCATATCATCGAATTGATCAAGTAAATCATCTGCTAGATTTGCAGCTCTCTTGGAACGTTGTTTCTTTGCCCCTCCCATTGTTAATACAAGATAAATCTATGTTGCAGCAAGTTGCAATAGTTGCAATAAAATTTACCTGTTACTACGCGTGAATCGATGGCGATAAACTTGCCATACATTCCACATGTAATCATCTCCTTTTTCCGCACATCTCGCCATTGCCAGCCATTGCCACAACTCACTCAATAACAATACTCTACACCCTCTAATATATATATAATTTAAACCATGGTACGATCTTATCCGCGCCAGTGCTTTTATTGCCTGGGATTCTGACCTGCATTTTATATGCCGAGGTCTGTGAAAGCGGTGTCCCGATCAAAATAATTCTTGGTAGTCTGAATGATGTACATAAAATGATTTGCAAATATTCTCAAGAGTATGTTGTATTCAGTCTACCATAGAGTACCAGTGATCATGACATCCTACTCGCAGATTCTCGGCGTAAGTACTTTATTATATCATATATCTCACCACATGCTCTATTCTTCATATCATAATCACAGGGAGTCCGTACCAAGACAGTTAAGAAGTCAGCACGTACCATCGTCGAGAAGTACTACCCTCGTCTAACCCTCGACTTCCACACAAACAAACGTATCATTGATGAAATTGCCATCACCCCCTCAAAGCGTATGCGTAATAAGATTGCTGGCTTTACCACTCACTTAATGAAACGTATTGCCAAGGGTCCAGTACGTAACATCTCCTTGAAGTTACAAGAGGAGGAACGTGAACGTCGTTTGGACTTTGTTCCTGAGGTTAGTGCCCTGGAGCAGGAGACTATTGGTATTGATAGGGAAACAAGAGATTTGTTGGAGAGTATGGGATATGGCAACATGAATGGTGTTGTTGTTTCTAACCAAGACAGGAATTAAACTAAGATTAGTTTTATTCTACACACTGGTGCTTGTCAGTTTAATACTACTCAGTATCTTTACAATCTAATTGCACCCCATCCAGAACTGGCAGGGGTTTGTGCTGTAGAATATTCAGCCATTCGTTCTGCAGCGGAAAGTCCAGCATTAGCTTCTGCCCTCTCCTCTGGTGTCAGCAGTGCATCATCATTTCTCTTCAATCGCTTCTCTAACTCGGCAATACGATGTGATGCATCCATATATTTAATGACAAAGAGAATTAGGATAAGTACAAATGCGGCAACTATGCCTCCTATCAACCAACCAAAATCAAACCACTTGCACTTGAAATACTTTAATGTGTGGTATCAACAACAGTGTGTGTGTAAAAGTAAAAGATGAGAAACTGGAGCAAATAGATACATAAGGAATAACAATCACAATCTTCTTAATATCTACTCACTGTATTAGTCGTTGAATTATAATCACCTGTTTGTAAACAAGTAGTTCTATCACCCGTCATGCATTTTAAACTATCACCAGAGCACACACCCCAGGAGTAGGGGGTCCAGCCCTAGGCCGATGTGACATAAATAAATTCTGAATACCGCTTGTCATATCTAGTGTCTCAGTAGATCACGCCGAAAAAGACACCTGTCCTCACCAGAGGGGTTGCAAATTTTCATTTTATTGATGCCACTATCGCAACTCCCGCCAAACCCCTTGGCAAGAATATCTCATATGTATTGATTCCAATGTAGAATTCCGGCTTCGTCATGGTATCACGCATCCCAGGGGTG
>Ga0214481_100244_pt1 | contig 29053 bp, 28 predicted proteins | sample M1_20Mar14CPVII9_4_FD_165057 | JGI IMG/M metagenome (GOLD analysis project Ga0214481, IMG submission 165057) | Marine eukaryotic communities from Monterey Bay, California, United States - M1_20Mar14CPVII9sort6BwellG10 | ecosystem: Environmental > Aquatic > Marine > Unclassified | place: USA...
CCATGATGATCAATATCCGAATAGCAAACCAAGTGATAACTGGAGCATACGTATCAAAATAGTTGACACCGTATGTCTGCTTGCCGCCGTGAATGTTGAGGCGAGCCTTGTACTTAGTAATCTCGTTAGTGGTGAGGTTACGCTTGCGCTTCATAGCCCACACAGATGGTATCACTTGCTGCTCGGAAGGCACTTGTGACCTCTTGACAAGCTCCCAGTTGTCGCTGTCGACATGACCATTGACCTCCTTGACGATAGCCTTTACAAACTCCTTGGAATCGGCTTGACGCATGGCTTGATGATAGTACATCGTATCGCCTTGCATCTCGGCATGAAATGCAATCGGATGACGCATCCTCTCTTGCAATTCCAAGTGTGCATCATGACTCTGCTCAAGCTCGAGTGGATCAGATTGCACACTCTGTGCAGAGTTGGCGGTGTAGTACCCTCGTTTGCCATGGAAGTGTCTCATATTAGATGACTCACTCAACTTAGCAGTTGGCCGTCGAACACGGCTCCCTCTGAGACTAGTAGCCGTCTGAGAAGTCTCATGACTGTGAGGAATGACCACTGGAGACTCGGCACTGCTGCCTGATGGAGTAGAGAATGATGACGATGGGAAGTGAGAAGACATGGTCTCTCCTTCTTCTTCATATACTTCATCAACTCGATGCGGCACTGCAGCATCAGGCTCCGTCTGATCACGCTCGAGCCATGCTGTTGTCATCTTCCTTGCAGGGAGCACGGTGATGCTGTACTGCACATCGTAATGTATCTCAAGGCAACTAGGCACATTGGCCTGCGGTTTAAGCCTGATCCAACAAGGGGTTTTGAGGATTATGTTGATGCAGACTTCTCTGGACTATGGAGCCCGACTACGGCGGCAAGTGATCCAAGCACATCCAAGTCTCGCTCAGGCTGGATTGTGTTTTATGCTGGATGTCCAATCATTTGGGCATCTAAGTTGCAGGGAATGGTAGCCCTTTCAACTACCGAGGCCGAGTACATTGCTCTCTCTCAATCTCTGAGAGATGTGTTGCCTATCATGGACTTGATGACCGAGTTTGAGCAACGAGGTTTCAAGGTGATGTGCACAGAGCCCTACGTGTACTGCAAAGCCTTTGAAGACAACAGTGGAGCCTTGGAGCTTGCTCGGCTTCCAAAGTTACGTCCACGTTCAAAGCATATCAACATCAATTACCATCATTTTCGAGAGCATGTTAGGAAAGGATTAGTCAAGATCTTCCCTATCGGTACAGACCATCAAGTTGCCGATATACTCACGAAGAATGTTCCACAGAATGTCTTTGTCAGACATCGGGTAAAGATGTGTGGACAGTAGCGGGTTCCTCAAGTCTCATTATATGTGAAGTGTATGCTACCATGCATTGGATTGGCCCTCCAAGTACTCACGTGGGACATGACTTGATAGCTGACGAGATGGTAACCATTGTGGATCCTCGCTTAATTGCAGGCATCGGTATACAAAACGTAGCCACCGGTGCTAGAGACCAGCTATTGCCTAGTCATGTTCTGGCAGCATATACTCACTTGAGAACAAGACGAGCCTTCCGGTCAAATTCCTCCACCTCTGTAGGTGCAGAGATGTATTGTCCGTGCTCTTATCTCGCAATGAGATGATATGAGCAGAAATTTGTTATATGTTAGGGATTGAAGACTAAGAGATTGGCTTGACAACATTGCCGAAAAGTTTGATTACCTCATACAGTGGGTGTTGCCATGCGCAGCCAACCCTGCTCAGAGGGGCCGTCTATCCGTTGCAAGGCGTGAAACTTGTGACAGATATTCGAAAAAGCTAAGACCTATCAAAGAATACTCGAGACCATGCCCGAGCGAGGCCAAGAGCCTCCGTCGTAGAGACGATCATCGACTTGTGATGCAGAGTTATGTTATGATATGCTTGTCCCAGACATACTGTGTCAAGTCGATGTAGCTCCGGTAGAGCAACGAGGTATGAATCAAAGTTGTGTACTTGACTGTCAGCGGTCGAGTATCAAGTGTGAAGACTCACATGACTCCCCGGAGTCTGAGCCAATCTCTCAAGTTCAATCAACGTCGTAGGCTGGATACTTTTTTCTGTTTCCAAATCAACGAAGGCCTGCGACCACAAGATATCCAAAGCTCCCTTACCCAAGCTGCAAACGAGAGGGAGTAGAGTGAAATGACGTTTATTGCTTGCACGGGATCTAGGTATGTGTATTTGGGATGACGTGCCCCAAACTACTAACGACTTCTATCCATTTGCAATCATATGCGGAGTATATCTTGTCAGTAGCGAGATGCACATATCATGTACATATCATGTGTATATCTCGATTGGTGGTGTGCTGGCAACTCTTTAGATGATCATATCTTGTGTCACGAATTGGGTGGAGGCTTTTACACTCTCTACAAGTACGATCTCAAACATCAAGTTCGGGGTTTTCTTGTTAGATCCAATACATCGGATCACAGGCTTTTTATGTCAGACAACAGGCTCTTTACTTCAAGGATACGCGCCTTATCAACAGCCATTCAAGACCTGATAAGATTCCTTATGTTCTCCAAAACCGGTAAATGACCCGACTCATGAAGCCAATTACAAGAAAGGCTATTGCTTTTATGCCGAATAGAGCTTTCTCTTTTCTCATCTCTTCATCTGCCGATGCCTCAGTTGATAAGAGAGTTGTCAACGAGGCTACTCCTAGTGATTCAAGCGGTGTCAACTCACTTCAATCAAAGTGTCAAGCGTTGACACCTAACCATAGAGAGTAGCAACTATAACTGCACACAAATAAAGAGTTTATTAGCTTATCAACAGCAATCGATTGTAATAACTATCATCCTTTGAACTTTGAGCCACCTCAACAGCTATCGATAGACGTATCTAGCTTCAGAGGTCCCTAAATTGTCAAGTCTATAGCACACCGATCGGTTACACACGTAATAATACAGCATACATCTGACCATCTCTAATCGGTTTACTAACACCCGTGGGACATAGCCGTAACATATGTTCTACTATACTTTTTGATATATTATCATTCTTACATATTGAATGTAGTAAATAATCTGAATTTGCAATTGCATCTAATGCTGTTGTTGGTGATATATTGTTTGTCTTTTCACGAAGTGTTCTAATGGATAGCAAATTGGATGTACATAATTCTTCGAGTTGTTTGATGAATGTATCCTTATCATGAGTATTTCCGGCGGCATCTGTGGAAACCACCATATCTATTGAAAACCTTGTTGTGTCAATAATGAGATCGTCTATTGCTTTTGGCGTCTATATATTGCCTCCTCATAGTAATCAATTGGCAGTATGGCAAATATCAGTTTTCAATATTCAAAACTCTGTAAGGGGAGAAGATTGATATTCCACTTGTAATATTCTCTTCTTCTTTGAAAATCAACGTGACATTATCGTAAGGGAGCAGAGAGGTTATCTACCAAAGCCAAATCCAAAGCCTTTGATAAGCTGTGACGGTAGTGATTATACATTGCAATTATTGGTAGTAAATGTGGTGAGTATCGGTGGCGGTTGTGGAGATTGACGGGCGTTGCATAATTATTTTGTGCTATATGATGTATGAGGAAAAAAATGTTGGTGTATGTGAATTGGAAATGGTATACCATACAGCCCTCTTCCCACCTTTATATATTGTTTGCAGTATGAATATAATATGTATACTATCATATTCGTATCTAATAAATCCATTGTCTTTGTACCATGCAGAGATTTAAGGAAGAACAAAAATGCCGGCGTCTTCGAGGAAGAGAAACAAAGGGAAGGATAGAAAAGCCAAGAAGGCGATGGAGAAGGAGGAAGCTGAGAGGGTGAAAATGCAACAGACATGGCAGAAGTGGGCACGGGGTTTTATGAGTGGTGCAGCATTTATTCAGTGTAATCATGGATTCGGCGAGTTGGCGCTAACGGACAAATCTCCTGTTTCTAGTTTCATTACTATATTTTGTATGACGTCTTTAGAAGATTCAATCCGAAAGTATCCTGAAGTTAAGAATGATGCTAGTCTACGTCAAATGACAACAGATATTTTTATCAGGATTGGGGCGAATATGCTATGTGAATGTGATGCAAAAGGTGATCATACAAAAGAAAACATGCCGCTAAAATTTATCATTAATGTCGCTCTTGCCATATTGTCGCTTGAGTATTATGATGGGACACTTGACTATATATCAAATGCAATAAATCCGAGTCTTCTAAAAAAGTACAGGAATATTCAGTGTGGTAGTAGTGCCAGACGTGATTTGTTAAAGTTTTTCCGGAAAAGATTGAAGTGTAAATGTTTGAAGAAGTTGCATTTAGAGGCAAGAAAGACCCAGCCAAAGCTAGGGACATGTGCACATTGCAATCAGGTAAAGGAGCGTGATTTGCTAATGGCATGCAGCAGATGTAGGATATGTGAGTACTGTTCAAAAGAGTGTCAAGTAGCAGCGTCGCCAATTCACCGAGAGATTTGTGACAAGTTCTTTGGTACTCATGAAGAACAGCAGCAGGCAAAATAGTGATGGAGTATTAGATATTCGAAGGAATCGGCATATAGTTCTGTAGTATGAGTATGAATAATTATATATAAGTATACAATACAATGACTACATTACAATTAACACACATTTGTCTTCGGGATCGGGATATATACACCTTCTCATAACAGCCGCTGCTCAACAAGTTCTAAGAAGACTTTGTACATATCATATACATGTAAGGTGTAACTCTACTGCTTAGTATTATTAGCCGCGAGTGTGGTGTGAAGAGTGTGTGTATGAGCGAGCGGAGCCATGTCTCTTGGACCTTGGGTAATGAGACATAATGATGCGAAGTTTTTAGGAGATAGTAATACAAGAGCAAGATGATGGGGCGGCTTTGTTATACCATAAAGCCAACGCTACCTCTCGGCAGTCCACTAAACAGTTCTATCGTACACTCTAAACACCATTATTGTTGCAAAAGAAGTGGCTCAAAAGACCGATAACATAAATATCAATACATAATAAACAAACATACCTACAAACTAAGTAAAAAATTTGCAATCATGATAGATCCACTTCTATCAGCAATGTCACCAGATTACATCCTACCAACATCTCAATCTATAGGTAATGCGGCCATAATTGCAGTATTTGCATATTTGGTACCACTATTAACAATGGAAATTAACTTCTTTAGATTAGCTGTATATAAGAGTTGGAGAAGGATGAACTCTAATGTTATGCAAAAGCAAAAGGAGAATATTAATAACAATACAGATGAGCACGACAAGAACAATACTGATACTAAAGCAGCAGCAGCTAAAGAAGATGATATTAGTGATACATCGTCAGCAGTAGGTCATTTAATGGCCGACGTAACCTCAGCGATACATGAAACTACATCAAATGTTCGACATAGTTTCTCTCCATCAAATGCTGCTCAAACTAATACCATCCAAGATCACTCCTCAACAATATACCGCTCAGCTAATCTCCAATTACAAGAGGCATATACAGCAATAAGAAAATCAAGTATGGAGGCAATAATCAGTTCTCTACTATTATATACAGTCACAGCTATAGGCATAAGTCTAGGAACTCGTGGATTAGATCCAAAAGTTATTGCGGTAGTTATCGGTGCTTCTCAATTCATGACGGCATTAATGGTATTCATTGTTAGTGCTAAAGTTCCTCAGTGGGTATGTATCTGCTTTGTTTTGTTGGTTGTTTGGTGTGGGTGTAGTAAGCTCACATCTTATGCACTTCTCTTCACATTGATGCAAATGCTCACATCTTATGCACAAACTATAGATTGGTGTATACCACGAGGGGAAGATTAGACTAGTGAAATGTTCATCACCCTATTCGCAACAATTTGAAAATATCAATCTCTCCTCTTCTTTCCAAGAAGAAGACGATACAAAGGCCAACTACACCAACAAGCTCAAGTGGAATGTACGGTTAGGCGTATGGTTTCACTTTTCGAAATTCTATATTATATTAATGCCATTTTATTGTGGTGTGCAGAAGATTACAATACCATTAAGTATGATATGCGGGAGCTTGTTTGGGTTCATATTAATGTGGGCTGTGTTTGGTAAGTGTCAAATGATGAAGTGATATGTTGTTTGCATATAGAGATGGGCATACTCTCACATCATACAAATCTAAACAGTGGTACATGAAAAGTACATTCATCATCGAAACATAGTCTCCTTCACAACTATCCTTCTACTATCAATAATATCAGCATTATGTTTCACTAGAGGAATGGCTTGGATGCAGATGGTATGGAAGTTAGATATTCTTAAAGATCCAGACGTATTAATGACTATTAGCTTCTTCACATGGTTGGCTATATTGGCAATCGTTCATGCCTTGTTTATTTGGCATACGTTGAGAACAGAAGAGAGTCAAACTAATAGTAGACGAAGGGGACCAGAGGAGACCGAGGAAGAAAGTCTTTTTCTCAATGAAGATAATGGTGGTAATCCTTCGACACATGAGGATCCATCCAACCACAGCAAGAAGAAGGCAATTAGAAGAAACTCTAGTTACTCGTCCTTTGTATTTGATCCACGGACGCACTTTAAAGATACTGAGCATCCTGATTTGGACTTGTCTAATCGATCCCCATCCCCTGCCGTTGACGACGCACCTGTTGATAAGGAGGAGGACGGGGACGAGCCTCATGTTGGAGAAGGTCAACAAGACCAAGCTGATACGTCACCTGAATTGAAGGATGAAGGTGATAATAACGAGAGTGATGAATACCTCGAAGGATACTGTATCGAAACACCAATGCCTGCTGCTACAGATAACAATATTGCAAACAGTATAGGACTACTACTCGGTGATGATGACTTTGATAATAATGAGTCCGCGGTCCTCGAAATAGACACAGAAGAAGACGCAGACAATCCACCACAAAAGAAACGTCGTCCTTTATGCTGCCGTCCAGCATGCTGTGAAGTCTTTGTTTGCTTCTCACCCGAGTATCAGCAGAGCTCGTGTTTATGGAAGGCCATTGTGTGGTTCAAGTTTATCATCATTATATTAACTTATCTCTTATGTCTATACTTTGTCACGGTTAGTATTGGGGCTACGGCTCAAATCAAGAGTACTAGAGAAAACTTACCAGCGGTTCAAGAGGCACTTTATAATCATATGAATGAGGGACCGGTATGTGCATTTGATAATCAAGGAGCAACGTCAAATATCACAACCTTTCCAAGTAAAGAAGCGGCACATGAAGCTGGATTTCTTGTACTGCACTGCGGTGCTTGTGGTGCATGTTCAACATGGGAGAATCTCATCATAGAGTATACTACTAGAGATACAATGGCAGCCAATGCAAACCAATGCGCGAAAGAGGCACTGTTTGGTGGAGGAGATGATGCTCTTACCAAATGTCTCATGGAGCCTAATATAGGATTTGGATACGAGTGTGCTATATGTTGGATGGAAGATATACTATGCACGAAAGAACACTGCTCATTTATATTCCTACAATCTCAAATGATTAATGAAGTTACGAACTTTGCAGTAGGACCGGATGACATAACCAGCGCCACGTGTGAGGAAGCTCATTGTGAGAAAGATCCCGGACAGTTTGTTCCTTGTTCTGGTGCAACACGAAGAAGAATGAATATCACCAGTTCAATATCAAGACCTGGTGATCAACAATGTGCAATAGTGGATGTCGAAAGTTGGGAAGATCTCTTCTTTGGATCGGGCGTTGCATAGTGAGATTGGAGAGAGGAAATGAGGACGACATGCTTTGGCAGCATATAGAAAGTCGTTGAGATTTTGATTAGATGAGGCAAATGGTTTGTCTATACAAGAAGTTTTGATAGATGTAGATTAAATGATATAATACTGTTTTGCTAATAACTCATTGATCCTAATAACCTAACAGAACACATGATATGTCCCCTACTCGGAGCTATTCTCTTGTGCCTTCTCTGACTCCTCCCTTCGTATCCGCATGGCCTCCTCGTGATCTCCTGATATCTCAGTAAGTACCCGTCTCATTGATTTCTTCATTGCCGGCGGTACAACTTTTGCACAAGCTGGCCAATGTACACCGCCAGTCTCTTCGTATATTTCATTTGCAATTATATTGTATGTATCCATCATTTCTGAGTTAGTTACACCACAAAAGTATAGTACTGGACATGGACCTAGTTCTGAAGACCTAATGACTGGAGAAGGACTTATACCACCATTGCCACTATCACTACTCTTCATGGCCTTATTCAAAGCATCCTCGACAGTACAATCTAAATAATTAACATTACCTCCCTCTCCATTCTTATCCATACCAACTAATCTTTGTATTACAATCTCATCTCTTGTTCGTTGTGGCATACCATCTTCAATCATATCCAACAATTCATCATTTTGGATTGTATTTGGTACTGCATACGCGACTAGTAATGGTCCTGGGCCGAAGACTTGTTCATTTGTCTTTTCGAGAGGGATGAAGTCTCCGTCTCTTGAATCTAAGAAGTTGTTTTGGACGAAGTCTAGTAGACCCATTTGCAATGTCTTTGTACAATGTTTGTGTTGATATGATGATAAAGCTTGGAATGTATTATATTCTTTATTAGTGGAAGGTGGCATCGGTAGTGATGTTTTTGCAAGATGATATGATATAGCTGGCATATAACAATTTGGATGCCTTATACCATGATGTATTGACAAAGTTGATGGCTGAGTTGAGAACCCATCACAAAATGATATTCTTTGTGTTAGAGATATCAACACCACATAACAGAGTGTTGCAAATTTAGACGATATGAAAGTCATGATACTATCTGCTAAAGATATACTGCTATATTGTTGGATAAGCACGCTGATTATAATAGAGAGGTTAAAGGAAGAGGATCACTTGTCATGCATAAATCACGCCCAATTACAGTTAACTCGCCAAATTATTCGCGAGCCCATAGCGGTACTCGAAATTACAACCAAGAGCAACTACTAATCTAATCGTCAACTTGATGGCCGCCGCGACGCTGCTACTCCTCCTCATTTGATAAGATTGATAACCAAGATGTTATCATATTCCAATACCGTCGGAGTATCAGCCAGCCGTGCATTAGTCTGGCGGAGATTGAGCTCATAAATCGCAAAAGCAAACAAATTACATCAACATCAACATTGATAAAACATCAACACAAGCGTTTCAGCATACTAACAACAACACGTATATCCTACAAAATAACAACAAACAATCATGGATCAATTTAAGAAACAAGAAGCCCTAATTCCCTACTTTGCCAACTCATATGGATGTGCAGTATTCTCATCAGTTGCAAAAGGAGGCATCTTCTTCGTGGGAGGAGCCTACGGTGCCGGTGAGATATACAAGTTAAAAAGCGATGGTAGTGAAAGAACACTCGCCGGGAAGTGTGATTTAGTACAAGCGATTGGTGGATTTGTATTAGGCGGTGAAGTCTTTTCCGAGATTATCTTCTTTGAAACAGAAGCTGATTACAATCATTTCATGTCTGGTAACTTTGAATTCTCAGCAAATGCCAAGGCAGTGGCATTAACAGCTAATGTCGAGACACACGCTACAACATTGGGTAATACGGGGTTACAGGGAGGTATTACGGCAGATCAGACTTCAGTTGCTGGTATCGACAGGGGACGTAGTAAACTTGAGTATACGAAAGGAATGAAGGTATTCACGTTAACAATGGGAGGTCTCATGTATGAGGCTACAATTGGTGGACAAAAGTTTAATATCAAAGAACAAATGGAGCAACAACCTGCCAAGGTAGAACAAACGGATCAACCTTCACCAGTGGCTGTGCAATGAATGGTTCATATACTTGAGTCTGAGGTGATATAGATTGAGGTTTTGCAATTAAAATAATTCAAAGGTCTACTTCTACATACACAATCCACTTAAAAGATAAGTAGTAATAATATTTTCCGTCTTATGTATTCAGTAGTGCAAAACTATGATGTAAAACCCTATATTTGATTCAGTCGTTTACTGTTTCACCAAAAGGTTGCACTGTCATGCATACACTGCAGAAGAATCGTTTGCCATTATGCTTGTCAGTTTCTCAGCCTCGACATGCTCATCACAATTCTCCCGGTGTATAGGTGACCCTTCTACTTGACACTCCCTCGAACAGTAATGGGAAACCATGCATCTACTGCATACCATCAGCAATGAACGCTCCTTGACTACTTGACAAGTGAAGCAAGACCCTAGTTTTGGTTGAGTCTTCCTTGTATATAAATGCGTCTTCTTCAAACATGAACAGTTTGTTCTCTTTCGGTAATACTTTAATACATCACGGTCATTATAAATATCTCTCATTTTTGTGGAAACAGCACGGCTAGCAATGGTTGTTCCATAATCACCAGTTATGCCCCAATTTTCAATAATGATAATGGCATGAGCTATTTCACTAACCTGATTCTCAATGTTGTACAGCATCCAGTTTGTTCCGATACTGATGAAAATATGTAATAACCTTTTCCTTTGATAATCGTCATTCAATACTTCTTCATGCTTTTGGATAACATGCCTCAATTCCGTACCCATAAAAAATGTGGTAACAAAACTAGCAACTGGATGAGATATTTCTGGTACCAGCTCCGAGCCGAAACCATGATTGCATCTTGATCCAGTACTCTTTCCGATTACCCAACTCCGCCAAGTATTATACATTCCCTTCCTGTTACTTTCCTCCTTCTCGGCAGCCTGCTTGGCCTTTCTATCCTTCCCTTTATTTCTCTTCCTCGACGACGCTGGCATTTTTTGTTTGCTCTGTATTGTTATGGAGTAAGATATGCACCCAAACTGTGTTTTAAGTCATGCATAGTATTAGATACAATATGTAAAATAATGATATTCATAAATATAGATATTCAAAGGTCCGTCGTGTATATGATATTCGTCTTTCTTCACATACACCATCATTTTTTTTGCTCACATCCTGATGTGTATGCACAAAAATGATACACACAACGCCCGTCGATCTCCGCCGCCACCGATACTTACCACATTTACTACCATCAATTGCAATTTATAATCACTACCGCTAACCGCTATCAAAGGTTTGGACTTGGTGTTTGTTCTCCTTGCATCAAGAGCGTCAAGCGAATTGGTTTTTGAAAGAGGAGAAGAGAGATTATTACAAGTGGAATATATATCATTCTTCTTTCTTTTTAAAGAGTTTTCTAATACATGAAAACTGATATCTGCAATATGAATTGCCGACTGTTGAATATTGACGAGCTCAAGGAGGCGATATATGACGGCCAAAAGCAATAAACGACCTGATTATTGACACAACAAGATTTGCAATAGATATGGTTTCCTCAGAGGCCGCCGGAGAGACCAAAGATGAGGATGCACTCATCAAAGAACTCGAAGAATTATGCACATCAAATTTACTATCCATTAAAACACTTCGTGAAAAGACAAACAATATATCACCAACAGCTGTAGATGCAATTGCAAATTCAGATTATTTACTACATGAAATATGTAAGAATGATAATATATCCAAAAGTATAGTAGAGCATATATTACGGCTATGTCCTAAGGCTGTTAGTAAACCAGTACGAGATGGTCAGGAAAGTTCGCGTTAGTATGTTTTATCTTATGAATTTATGTGTTCAATATGACGCGTTTTGTGATAAGAGTGCTTCATTTGGCCTTTATGCATCTTCTTTTGATTGTCTTTGCAAGCCGTATGCACTAACTTGAGTTACTATTGCCTTTCTTCTTCTTCACAAACCTCAAAACATGCATCTTCCAGATGTATCCTTTACATTTAGCTTGTGCTAATCCACACTGTCCTGGATCTGTTATTAAGTTACTTGTTAAGAAGGATGCTAGTATACTAGAGAAGAGAGTTAATGATGATATTGGTAAAAAGTTCCTATTGCATTACTACATTCTACGGCGGTCTAATTATGATTACAGTATAATAAAGTTTCTTGTAAAGTCATACCCAGATGCAGTGACATATATGCCTGAAAAACGTGAAGATTATAGCACTCCCTTTAAATTGTTATGTGGGACATATCAGGGGGAGTTATCATTAGATTTAGTAAAGCTACTGGCTGGTACCAACAACGAATGCTTGGAATTGGTACAGAGTAGACTACATTGTCCACCATTTTTATCGTTATTGGAGAATCCAAACATCAAACCATTTCCAATTGATACCGTGAGATACTTTATTGAACATTGTACTGTTGAGTCATTAAGTGAAAGTCATGTCTTTAATGGGAATGTTCTACATGCTGCCTGTTCAAACAAGAATGTAACATTAGAGGCTATACAATTATTATTGGGTATGGGTAGTGATGATTTAGTACGCACTGCTAGGAGCCAACGTAGTAGTAGAGACCTTCCAATCCATATCCTATGTGAAAACAAGGGATTAGATGAAGATACTTCCTTGGCCATTCTAAAACTTCTCGTTGATACGTATCCAGAATCTGTTGGAAGGCCTGACTTATACGGATTTCTTCCTATCCACTACGCATGTGTCAACAACTTATACAAATGCTGTAAATATCTTATTGAGAAGTGCCCTGAGGGTGTTGTAACAAAGACCAGTGGCAGTGAAGAAACTCCACTCCATCTAGCATGTGCCAATGGATCACTGCAACTAGTCAACTTCCTATACGATGTAAATCCTACAAGTATCACCGAACAGACTCATGATAAAGAGCATGAATATGATGATGATGGAGAGTATTTGGATTGGACAGAGTATTCAAATCTACCAAGGGGTTATTATGCACTGCACCTTGCTGTGTCAAACCAACATGTTGATATGAAAGATATCGTTCGGTTCATACTGGGGAAAGATAGTGGTGCTGCTTCTCGTGTTGGTACATGGGGTCGACTCCCTCTCCATCAAGCGTGCGCAGGCAATATGAATCTTGACATCGTGAAAGATATATTCAAGGCAAATCCATCGGCAATTCATACTAAGGATATGTTCGGCCGATTTCCTATACATTATGCCTGTGGGTGTGCCGAACTAAGGAGGAATACGTTTGGCAGCAGTATCAAGCTTTTACCTTCTTCAAAAAGGCAAACTTCCCTAGTGATTGAGTTTCTGGTTGAGCAATTACCGTACTCTCTCGGTGCACAAGATTTACAAGATAGAAACTGTGCCTTTTATGCTTCAGCATCATCACTGGCTATGAAGAAGATATCTCTTGTCGAAAAGAAGTGTCCAGAATCATTCAGAGTATATAGTCGCGATCACGGATTTCCTATACACTATGCTTGTACAAATGGAGCGGATATTGACGTTATTCTACATCTTGTGTCAATGTTACCCGGTACAATTCAATCAGAGCATCCTCTTTTGGGTGTACCGCTTGCTTGTGCAAGAGACTTGGGCTCGTTTGGCCTTCTTCTATCTATTTATAGTAAGTGTTTGAGCAAGTCGGTTGATGGGACACCAGCATTCCATGCCATATTACTAGATGACACAATCAAGGTCAAGTATCAGATCATGAACAGATTTATCGAATTCTCTCAATTAGAATCAAGGACTAAAGACTTCCAGGATGATGTACGGACAAAAGATAAGAGGACAGGGACATTGCCATTACATCTAGTATTTGGAGGAGGACAAAATTTTAGAACAGTAGATTCTGACGATCCTGAGATTCAATCTTTTCTCTTGGAAACAAACGTGCAACTATTAAAAGAGCTTATCGATTGCTATCCAAGGGCACTTGAAGAAGTTGATAATCGTGGTTGGTTGCCACTACATCATGCCGTGAGACATAATGCCCCTTTGGAAATGATTCAATTGCTTGATTGGAGGTATCGTAAGGGTATACAAGTTGCAGATAAACAAGGCTCGACAGTATTACACATTGCATGTAGACATGGGTCAAATGAAAGAGTTATCGATTATTTGATGAATGAGATGGGTGAAGAGGGTGCCTTAGTAGCTGATAACAATGGTTTCACCCCAGTTCATATTGCTTGCAAAATCGGCGTCCCATTTGACATATTCCATTGTTTGGTTTATAGAGATAGTCGGCCCTTATCAATTCATGATAACAGAGGAGAACTTCCACTTCACAAAGCTTGCAGAGCTAGTCATTTACATCTCATCAAGGAAATCATCGACTTGCAGCCAGCTTCTGTTTCGGTACGAAATAACCAGAACGAGTTGCCCATTTTCATTCTTTGCAAACGATCAGGAAAGGATAAAGAAGTTAGAGAATCTGTGGAGTACACCGAGACTATCTGGAAGCTTCTATTGGCCCATCCAGAGACTGTATCAGTGTAGATTTTATATATTAGTAGAGTAATGTGATTTGGCTACTTAGATAAGATATGCCACATAAGATAAAGTAGCCGCTGATACAAAAAAAGTGCACATGATATGCTCACTTTCTATTTTACATTATCAGGCTGCTATACACAAAAAATAATGTTTAATATGTACTGTCTTATATATTCAGTTATGTAAAACTTATATATAGATGATACATCATATACGTCTTCATTTAGAAATGTTTGCCAATGCGTGCTCATGAGCCTCGACATATTTATCACAATCCTCACGGTGATTAACCGAGGCTGCAACTTGACACTCTCTAGAGCAGTATTGATCGATCATACACCTACTGCATACCATAAGCAATCTACGTTCCTTTTCTACTTTGCAATGGTGACATGCCCCAACCTTAGGCATAGACTTCCTCGCCTCCAAATGCTTCTTCTTCAAACATTTACAGTTCATTCTCTTGCGGTAAAACTTCAATACGTCACGTTTGTTACTAATATCACTAACACCGACATCTCTATTCGTAGATGCCACCATGCGGTTATATCTGGCTGAATGATAATTGCCATCTACACTACTGCTAACCGTTTCGTCATAATTTTCAAGTACCAATATTGCAATAGTTATTCCCCAGGCCAAACCAACACCATCAAAATGTTCATCTTGTGCGATTATAAAAACCGTATTATCAAGCAAATGTGTTGCTACGATACGTATCAATGTATCCCTTGCCAATTTCCGATAATCAACATTATTCCACACTTCTTCGTGTGTTTGTAATGTATCCCTAATATTATCACACACTAAATAGTCAGAAATGAAACTTGAAACGGGATGTGATATATCTGGTACTCTTGTGTCCAATCCGTGATCGCATTGGACAATAACATCGCCTTTAGCACTTTTTCCACGTGCCTGATTCTTCCATAAGTTATACAGTTCCACCTTTTTGGATTCCTCCTTCTTGGCCTTTCTCTCCCTTCCTTTATTTTTCTTTCTATTTCCACTTGATGGCATTGTTTTGCAATAGTCTCTGCTAAAAAGTTACAGCGCCATGAAAAGTAGTGATGAACTAAAGGTGGTTAGCATTATTATAGATGATAATAATTGAGCATATGTGTATATCGTAATAACACGGCACAATAAGAAACACTTCAACTCTAGGTACACCGACCACTTTACATTTGTTCATATCAAATGCACAAAAATATCAAAGGCAGTCCTCAATCTCCTACGCCATCACCGGCCTAGCCCGAAGCTCATAGAATAAGAAATTAACTACTTACATCACTATCACCGCAGCTATTCACCCTTTTGATCAGAGATGATTGTTGGCTGCTCCACTCTTTGTTATGCAGCTTGCAAAAGTACTTGCTCAAAACTTATTTGAAACTTTTGTACTCTATGGAACTTCTAAACACAACATCAATTCATCATTGGCTATTTAATGAACACTCATTCCTCAGACAGTAGAAGAATACAAAGTACATAGACTATATTGCCACTCTCTCTTCTTGTTGTTGTGCTATTGGTAGTGGAATTATAGTTGGGCGGTTGATTGTCAACAACATAATGGTATCCTCACTTATTTTCATATCTTTGTTGATGGGTGGCATTGCAACAACGTCAGCATTGGCATTTACTTCGCCTGTTCGTCATGGTACCGATTACAGTGGTTACATAAGTTCTCTTTTTATACAGAATCATATACGGAGCTACTCGATGATACCCCGGCGGCGGCACAATCAAAATCATATCGTTTCAAAGACAATCTCTTGCAAATTACATGCTCAAAGGCAACACAGCTGTAGTAATATACTCTATATGAGTGAACAAGAAGATCAATCTTCTATAACTGATCTTACATCACTCCGTAAACTAGTTTCCCAAGCAACAACTCTCCACACCAAAAACTTATCAGCATCTAACATTTCAATACAACAGCTCACATCTCGTATAACAGATTTACAAACTGAAAGTTCCCAACCAAACTTTTGGGAAGCATCCAATTCACAACGGAATGAAGTAGTAACAAGAGAATTAACAAAGTATACAAAGTTAAAAGAACAAATGGAATTATGGGATAGATTGAGGAATGATTCTATCGATGCTTTGGAACTATTAGAAGAATTACTTGGCGATGAACAAAGTAATAATGACGATGATGATGAAATGATACAACTCACAATGGAAGAATGTGAATCATCAGCTACACAGCTATTAGAACTATCAACAAAGTATGAATTAGCAACACTATTATCGGGACCGTACGATGATTGTTCATCAACTCGGATAATACTAACAGCCGGCGCCGGCGGCACAGAAGCATGTGATTGGGTATCAATGTTATATAGAATGTACACCCGACACGCGACATATATGGATATGAAGGTATCAACAATCGAAGAAAGTGCAGGTGATGTAGTGGGATATAAAAGTGTCGAGTTGTTAGTAGAAGGTACGAATGCATATGGTTGGTTCAAGGGTGAGAAGGGTGCACATCGATTAGTCCGTCTAAGTCCGTTCAATGCAAATAATAAGCGACAAACAACCTTTGCAGGTGTTGATATCATACCAATATTAGATGAAGAAGTAATTAAAGATGTTGATATACCTGATAAGGAATTGGAAGTAACAACTATGCGGAGTGGAGGCAAGGGTGGACAGAATGTAAACAAGGTCGAGACAGGTGTTAGAATAAAGCATTTACCATCGGGTATAGCCGTCAAGTGTACCGAACAACGTACTCAAGGATTAAATAAACAATTGGCATTAACACGTCTCAAGGCACAACTTATAGCAATTGCACAAGAAGAACAATTACAAAATATTAATGATATACGAGGTGATGTTGTTGAGGCAAGTTGGGGTAAACAGATACGGAATTATGTTATGCAACCTTATAAAATGGTCAAGGATGGAAGATCTAGTTATGAAACTAGTGATGTTGATGGTGTATTAGATGGAGGTGAACAACTAGAGGAGTTCATTGGGGCGTGGTTAAGATGGAGAAGAAGTGAAGAGGAGATTAAGAAGGAAGAAGAAATGAAGCTAGAAGTTTAAAGATAGATTCGTTTCTACATGAATATAGAAATGATTTCATCATAACAAACTCGGTACCTACACTTACATCCAGGAATAATTGGGATACGCCTATTATCACATTCTTCGATTGTTGTTTGTGGTATATTTCTATAGTAGTTTTGTCTAAGATTTAATCCCTGTACATTCTATTCTTTATTGTAACCAGTATACCAATAGCGTATATGTACATCCATCAACTCGTCTTAACCACCACTTATCGGTGGTATCAATGCAACGGTATCACCATCTTTTATCTTCCAAACTTCACCCATCGGTACATATTCTTCATTTAATGCTAACGTTATACTATCTTCGTCTTGTACTAATGTTGCTAGTTTAGGATAGAGTGATGCCAATTTTGTTCTGTACCCATTAATTGTTGAATATTATACACCGATTGCAATTGAGTCAACATAGCAGCCAAGTGACATATCGATGGTAGCATAATTGATCGAGCAATTGATGTATCATACATTAAAAAAACAATCTCACCTCAAAGCTTTGGTATCGGCAGCTTCTGAATCTAACTCTACCGACGCCGACGTACACCCCGCTGCTTCTCTTGCCGATGCAAAGAATAATACCTTGACAGTAAGCGGCGCCATTTCTATCGAGTTAGTAGGAGAGTACCCACTTCGCCACAAATTAGATTTAGATCGAATAAAGTTGATGTTTTCTGGCGATACACTGGTCATTTTTCCTACTCAGCTGAGAGTAACGCCCGTCAACTTTACTCCTGATGCTGTCGATGCTGCAGCTGAAGTAGTTTGGCAAGTGTATAGTGTTCGTTTTATCATCGTCGTCATCGTACCGGCTGCCGACGAGTTGCAAATATACCAAACTTGATCTTTTTTGCAATGCCATCAACTTTATCACAAATGTTAGTTTTTGAGGATTTGGTACTGTTCTGCAAGTATTAGTATTCAAGAGAGCATTGGTATGCTTTCCCTATAATACGTCACTCATACTCTACAGTATACAGGGCTTATTACAATGCCGTCCAGTAGAAAGAGAAGTAAAGGAAAGGAGAGAAAAGCCAAACAGGCTGTTAAGAAGGAGGAGTCCAAGAATGTTGCAATCTATCATTCTTGGCAGAAGTGGGCATGTGGGGATATGGGGCAAAACCGAGTAACTATTCAGTGCAATCATGGATTAGTGACAACAATACCAGATGCATCTCATCCCGTTTCAAGATTCATTAATTCAAGTTATGCAAGTGATGAAGGAAGGGCTACAGTGCACAAACATCCAGAAGTTTGGAATGATAGTAGTTATCGAGCATTAGCATCAAAGATTTTGACTAGCATTGGTGTAAATTGTATATTACACGACGTCAATTGTCCTAATACGAAGCAAAATGTTTCACATATGGCCTTGATCAAAGCCATCATGATGCTTGAAAACTTTACTGGTGATATTGATTCAACAATACTCCGCCGTGCTTTTGCAACAAAGTTGAGACATATTGACATTGAGACCGACGTTAATAGTGTAAGTGGTTATGGAATAGGTTTAGGCAGCGTGATTTGCTTAAGTTCTACCGCAAGAGAATGAGCTGCTCTTGTCTAAAGAGATTGCATTTAGCGGCAATAAAGATGTATCCAAAGCTGGGGGAATGTTACAACTGCAAAGTAGAAATGAATCGTACAATGCTTATGGTATGTAGTAGATGTATGGTAACTGAGTACTGTTCAAGGGAGTGTCAAGTTACCGCATCATCTGAGCACCGGAATCTTTGTGATATGTTTGTTAATGCACATGAGAAGGTGGCGAATGATACTTCATAATCAATCTACACAATAACGGGCTTGATACTGATCTAGATGAATGAACAAACTGTAAACTGAATGAATATAACAGTATGGGGCGATGACACCTTGCATACAAAACAAAATACACACTTATCTTCATTCATACGTATTTAATTCTTTAGTTTATGTAGTTCCCGTTTCGTTGTTTGCGGCGCCATCCCAGGCCCACTTCATCAGAATATGAGCAGGGTATAAGCCCAATGGAGGTTGAGTGAGGTTAACATTGAGATTTTCTATGTCTATTTCACCACTCAAATCGAGTTTGGTAACCTCTTGTTGCAATGCCCAATAAAAGGCTTCCTCAGCACTTGTGGCATTATCAAGAGACTGTAGCAAATGTCCTTTGTTGCCCTTTGACAGCCACGGTTTGAATTTACCCGTAAAGTGATGGAAATCACGATAGGGGGCATGCGTCCATAATCCATTCCTCTTTAATATGTCACCATTTGAACAGCTTTTGTTATTAATATAATCAATGGGTGATGTAGCAATCATCTCAACCTCGCCATCCTCGTCCATATCAGCCCAGTGTTCTACCATATTACCAAAGACATTCGTCACGTCCTTCTTGTGGTACTTTGTCCACATATATAGCAATCCTTGATCAGCATAGGCACCGTAGAAGTTCCACCTGTTACTTCCGCTGTTTCGTCTAATATTCTTCCAACTAACATTATGGCCCCACCCTTCTTCTTCCGAAAATGGCGGCCATTGAGTCTTTGCATGCTGCGACTCCCTTTGTTTCCGTAATATCTCATTCAGTTCATCTAACTCTCCTTTGCCAGGTCATACTATGAAGAAACCGGCATTGCTGGGCTCTGTCTTCCATGCTAGTATGAGGTTTCGTCGTCTGGTTCTATTACCAACATAATCCCGCAAAGTATCACCGTGTTCCCCTTCACCCACTAGATCAAATACATAATCTAAATTACACAATGGCAATACATCTGTATCGAGGAATAGCACGGCATCAAACTCAACCATGTCAAGAACTTGAAATTTATCCATGATGGCAGTGAAGAAGGTGTCTGTCTTTTCATCGCCATTCTTGGGTAGATATTTCATTCTAACACCAGCAGATTGTAACCACCTTTCATGCTGTGGCGGTAATCGTTCGTCATTTGTTTTAACAGACATTCGTATCATACAATTATGTCATATTTGGAATTTGTTAACATGTAGGATGCTGCCAATATGTTGTAGAGATATCCCATGTATGCACCAGGCTGTGATGGATTGCATCCTGCCATTAAGAAAGCATATGCATTCTTGCTATTATTATTACTATTATTACCGACAATAGTAGTATTGTTTGATGTGCTCATGTTTGCTGTCAAATAATTTGTGTGGTATTGTAGGTCATGGTATGAAATGAGCATTGTTAATGCAGCACTGCAAAGTGCAATCATGGTTGATTTGATCCGCCGAGACATCACATACGCCGTACTGATCGTGTGTCAAATGCTTATGATTTATTTGTGGTATTGCAGTGATTGTTTGTCCACTCTCCTATGCTGACTTTGTGGCCGGTATTAGTTTATTATTGTTACCGGCTTATCAATTAGTTCGTCATATTTCCTAATCCAAACATCTTTGATATTATCGATAACTCTGCTCGCTCTCATCATACTTGTGCACATCTTATGCGTCCAATTAGTTATTGATATACACCGCCCACTAAAAACAACGTCCACTACCAACAAAGGACGAGAAGAAGAAGAATAGCAATACCACTATATCTTATCCTCCCCCTTTATGTACCTGCCAAGGAGAGAGGAGGACGGTTGCATTGTGAGTTGAGGAGTTGAGTTAAGAAGTTTCATTGAATACGAAAGTTTTAACGAATCGAGAAGTTTCAGTACACTCAGTGAAGTGCAGCCTCCGACTTCTTGTGTTGTTGAAATAGGGGGGAGGCAATCATCTATAAGAGCAGACTAGGAATCGCCGTGGTATATAGTAAGTAATGTAAGGTAGTTGTTTATATGTTTCAAGTTTTGGCCTCGGCGACGGCGGTGACCCTCAACTCAAGAGGACAATTTTTGTGTATATGATATGAGCAAAATATAATGTTGGTGTACATATATGAAGTGGGTATATTCTTATCGTGCCGTATGCTATTGTATATACACGCATCATTATAATCTATATATACTAACCTTTAATACATCTATCTTGCCACTTATCGACATATACACATGATAATAATAGATATTAAAACAGAAAAATGCCATCATCAAGTAGAAAGAAAAACAAAGGAAAGGAGAGAAAGGCCAAGAAGGAGGCCGAAGAGGCCGAGTCTAAAAGGGTGACAATGTATAATTACTGGTCAAATTGGGCAAGTGGAATAGGTTCTACATGCAATATTGTCCAATGCAACCACGGATTTGACACAACAATACCAGATATATCGCACCCCGTTTCTAGTTTTTTTACTGAATATTTCTTGTCTAATGATGTTAGGGATACACTACAAAGACATATAGAAGCATTCAATGATAGTGACAGAAAGTTAGCTATAGATATGTTGACGCTCATTGGGGCAAACTTGATACTCCACAAAAGTACAGCTGATTTTGTTACTGTTAAAGAGGCAGCTTTTGCTATAATGCTACTCGAAAAGTATGGGAAATTTGACGATTTTTATTCACTTTTGAATAGCCGTGATATCACAACAAAGATTGGAAATCTTAACATTCATAAGAAGAATACAAACAACAACCGTGACATGTTGAAGTTCTTTCGTAAACGAATGAACTGTAAGTGTCTGAAGAAGATGCATTTAGAGGCAAGAAAGACCCAACAAAAGCTTGGGGTATGCTTCCATTGCAATCAGATGAAGGAGCGTGATTTGTTAATGGTTTGCAGTAGGTGTAGGGTAGATCAGTACTGTTCTAGGAAATGCCAAGTTGCAGCTTCAGCTAAGCACAGGGTACATTGTGACAGGCATGTCGAGGCTCATCAGCAGACAATGGCAAACGATTCTTCATTATCTAATGAGCAATTTGAAGGATAAACAAAGTTTGTGGGTCTTAACATAGATAATAATCTATACATAGTTGCATGTTATATTTATATTAAGATGGTAATGAATTAGATCTATGAAAACCCCAATGCGGCTGTTCAAACATTGTGAAAGCTAACTACAGTATGCCCGATAATGCCAACACAGTATAATATGCTGCCCCCATTACCAAGCTAATGCCAACTCTTCTCATACTACCAGTATTTCGTCTAGGTACTGTGGGTTGAGGTGAAATCGTTGGAAAACTGGTAGGTGCCGTGGACGGTGCCGTCTCACATTCTTGTTCAGCGAGGGGAATCAAAAGAACTTCTCCACCATAGTATGTTCTAATGGTAACATCAAGCTCGGACTCATCTTCAAATATACCTGTAACTTGTGTTCCGTTCCTCGTAAAGCAACCATAGAATGCAATCACACCTCGTCGCTCAACTTTCATGTCTCCATTGAATGATCCTGAGTAAATATGAACAGTAGCAGAGTTTAAAACGTATAGACTAAGACCGTTACCTCTCATGCCTTTGCCACCAATGAATGAACCACCATATATGTATGTTTCCGTTCCAAAACCATTGACTGTTAGATACAGGAGAAGAGATAGAGATGAGGATGAGCAGTGAGGGTAACGAAATAGGATACCCATCGGTATCGTCATATTATAACATGAATGAGAGACAAGAACCACTCACCATGCAAAGCGTTTCCTCCGACGCCAGAAGGTGCATCACCTCCAAGAACTTGAATCCCTTCATAGAATTCTGCACGGCTTGCAGTTTCTGGACTTGACTGTCCATTGTTTACATGAATACCTTCCCCACCATCTTCGTAGTCACCTTCGATGAATGATGTATCGGCATAGCTACCATTCACAACCCCTCCTCTGCCAATCAGTGTAGATGCTATTGAGACTCTGCAATGGAAGACAGATAGTATGTGGAATGATAGATTTAAGCGTAAGTGCCAAAGAGCAAGAAGTCACTTCACTTACCTAATAGCAGGCCAATCGGTATTCAATGGAGCCTCAACATATCCTCCTTCCTCAAGCATGAGGGTGGTATTCTTTGTAACAACAATACTTTCATCTGTAAAAGAAGTTGCTTCGTTGTTAATAACAACCGTAGACCCGTCGTTGTATATGGTTATATCAGAGAATTCGATTGGAGAACCAGTAGGGCTTCCGTCACCAGTGGGCCTTGGAGTCGTTGGGTTTGTTGCTATTGGCTTATTGGTACTAACGGATGCTACTGGATTAGGCGAAGGCCTGAATGTGGGCTTGAATGTGGGTCTTTGCCATACTTGTGGTTGACCGGGTTTTGATTGTGGCGGTGGAGGAGGTGGAGAGTTGTTATCTTTCCACGGACGGTCAGCTGACGGAGAAACCGGCAATTCAAACACGAGCTTTAGATAAAGTAGACAACGGTTAGGCAAGGCGGAGAAGGAAGGCATAGAGCATCATTTATACCCACAAACTTACTCTGATTATGTTCTTAAAGTGCATCCTTCTTTCCAAGCCGTATAAGAATCGGTTAGTCTCTACTGAACCGACACCTGAACATGATAAACCACTAGGTTTGTGGCATCCTCGAGCAGCTATATTTGAGACGGCATCAATGAACATGTCATCATCATATCCACCATCGACAAACTTGTATAACTCATCTTGATATGACCATTCTTCTGTGCTATCATAGTAGTCTTGTACACGATCAATCTAAGAGAGGGAAGGGAAGGGGAGTAAAGTTAGATGAGACTTGCCAAGACGAACAGAGGATAGTTGAGAGATGCAACTTACCCATTCAAACATACCAACTACCCATCTCATTTCCATTGACTCGTCAGACGCACAGATAGCATCTGGTTCGGTACAAAAGTTGACCTTTGGGTATATTGCCGGTCTATCGTCTTCTGCTGCCTGAGCACCTAGATGGAAGTTGAGCTGTTGAGAAAAGAGAGAGCGAGAGTGTGCCGTGAGTTGGCAACTAAGATACATGTCAAGAATACAACAGGACAGATACCCTACCTTTCCATAATTACAAGAGCCACGGGTGAGCATTGCCCCTCTACCGTAGAAGCAGCACCCTTGTATATCAGTACGACCATATGAATTGGAGAATGTCGGGTCATTATTGTTCAATGTTTGTGTGGTGGTATCCCATGATCCTGCCGGAGTTGTCCCAGGCTTACACTGAAAGGGAGGTGGTTGTGTATCTACTACGAATGGAGGTTCTAATATCCGTGGAAGCTCTGCTTGCATCTCTGCATTAGTATCAACTGCACAAGTCATGAATGATTGCCACGGAGGACAAGTCTCACTTCCATAGTCTCTGCCGTTCTGCCCACAGGAATTTGCAATGGCATAGGACTGACTACCTTCCTGAACATCCCAATGAGCCTCGTTGCATGAATCATTAGCAATCGATTCAGCCATGACATTAGCAAAAAAGAAGGCCAAGTTTGCAAGACCTGCATTAAACCCTCGAAGTCCTTTCTTCTCATCACTAATGAAGAAGAATCTTTGCTCTCCGACACCAAAGTACCCTGTAGTTCGTATGGCCGAAAGGAATGGTTCATATCTATACGCCTGACTAAAGTAGGATACACCATCTAATGCAGCATTCTTTGACACAAAGATGTTCCCCTCAATACGACTACGCATCTTATGCAGCCATCTCATGGCATAATCAAAATCAAACTTGGGTTGAGGTTGTTCTGGCATTGCAAAGTTCCCATCCAAGTTGAATATATCATGTATAAGTATATTGAAATTCCTTCTCCGTTCTTCTAGAAAGTGTATACTTTGTATGGAACAGTAATATCCGTCACATCCTCGTGTTAAGACACTACTAACTGTATCTATAAATGACCCGTCGGTATCTTCTTTCATACCACCATCGACAAATGATTTCAACTCATCCATATATGTCCAACTACTTGATGAATAGGATTGTACCCGATCAATCCAATGGAATAATGCCACTACATATCGTAATTCTGGATATGTAGCACCATTCAACTGAGCATTCGTCACGCCACAAATTATAGAAGGGAATTGACAAAAGTTTATATTGGGATATCGACTTGGCCGATTATCATTGTACGCTGCCTTGCCCATGTAATAGTTGATACGACCTAATCCACATGTTGATTTAGTCATTAACATACCTCTACCCCAGAAGCAACATGCCTCTGTATCAATGCGTCCAACTGTTGATGGATAAGCTACTTTTTGTATAAATTCGATTGAATAACCATCCCACATTCCGGAGTAACCATCACTTGTTTGTTTTTTACCACAATAGAATGGTGGTGGCGGTTGATCTGATGTTCTTGCAGTATTAGATTGTTGGTAATTATACTTTGAATGTGTAGCAGCAGTCATTGACAAGTTTGGATTGGCAGGACATGCAAATGACATATCAATATCACTATTACCCGAAGAAGACCCTGTTGTAGGAATATCATAACATTGTTCTTCTTGATATGACCTACCAAACTGTCCACATGCATTACTTATTGGAAAGTATCGACCATTAACACCGTTTAATTCACTTAGTATACCGTTTAGTCCTCCATTATCTCCTTCACCACTGCCATTTGAGGAGGCAGCGGCAGATTGAGTATTCTTCATAAGCTTGTCATATTCTAATCCACTAACCATACCATTAAATTCTTCACATGCATCATATTGTATTGATTCAACCATTGCATTGGCTAGGAAGGCGCATATATTTACAATTGCATACTTTAGACTATTCTCTCTACTCTGATTTGTACCACTAGAGTCGGCAGAGCCACCCTGTTGTTGATCATTATTCTGTGAAATATAAAAAGCCATATTATTCTCATCATTGACAAACTCATTGCTACCACTATTGCTAGTCTGACTACCTGTACCTACATTATAATATGGATTCTTCAAATTGTGATAGGAATTACCTAATATACCATCGACACATAATGACCGTAATGATTCAAAGAAGGCATTGTAGGTGTAGAGACGGGATGGTTTAGTGCCTATACCGTTGGAAGATTGATCGATGAAAGTGGTTGGATCATTGTCTTCTTTTATTGGTGTTGCAAATGCATCTACAAAGAAGAGAATAGCGGGTTAGTAAGGTGTAATGTATTGCAATAGACAGTTGCATAAGAGGTCAATCGGACCAAAAGCACAAAGCAAAACTACTTATACTAATATTTAATAGTTTATAGGAACATACCTAAAGTTTGAAAAACAAAACTTTCAATATCAGAACGATGTTTATCAAATTCATCTTTTACTAGTAGATAGGTGTTTAATGGTGCCACTTGTGTTCGTCTATGTCTACTCTGCTTGTGGTTATGGTTGTGTTGCTGAGTGTTGTGTTGTTTTGCAATAATTGATGCACATGATATGCTCAAGATGATTAGTTGTAGTATTTGTTGTCGGCCGATACTGCTATTGCGCCATCTGCAGGCATGCCGACGAGATGTAGATGATTGTTGTGGTAGCATGATATGAGATATTGAGATCACAAATGCAACGAGACCGCTATGCCGCCTCATGGCCGCCTTATCCTCATTTTAGTCAAATTTTGATAGACTGACAACCGTTTGATCGCAGGATCAAATCCAAATTGAGGCTTATACGTAGCTTTGCTACCAAGAGCTTGCCTAATCTCTAAATAGCCGCCTTGGATTAGAGCTCTACATTATATAGTTGTAGGTAATACCCCTTACTTGGAAATTCAACAGATCCACCATTTACATGTAATTTACGTACAAAGTAAAAATGACCATTAGATATGTTTTGGTCATTAACCTAATATTTGAAATCGAGGTATGCATGCCTCGAGTCAAATTTCTTTATCCAACACCTACTCTTTGCGTGGGTGGATGATGAATTAAAGCCACCGCTACTAGGAATTCGACCATGAAAGTGGGTATACGCGCCGCTGAGATAATATAGGGGAGGGAGGTATGCTTGAAAAGGTATTAATCGGCCATCTAGGAGGGTAGACATGACAAGAAGTAGAGGGTTAACACAAGAAAGATAATATCTGTAAGGCACATCTGGGCTGACTCTCATAGCAATCAAGTGGATAAGTATAAAGAAGAAGGCAAAGTTCAATACAGGATTTTCTCTTAAATGGTTTTAATCTACTTGATATTCTTTCATAGTACTGTCTGCTTGATCAATATATATACCCCCATATTGATCTATAATTAAAAACCAAAACATTCTCTATAATAACGACTCAGTCCCCAGAGACGTTATTTTCTCTAAACAACAATCAATAACTTATACTAATAGGCGGTCAATCGTTTCCGCAGGAGTGCCGGCGGCGGTAGGTGATGATGAGCCTGACGAAGCATCATCTCCCGATAGCTTGGTTGCGGTGACGGTAAACTTGTGGAACTCTTTATACTCTTTCCAAACACGGAATCCCAACTTGAGTGGTCCAATGGATGTTGTAGTAGTAGGTGTTCCAAACTCGACCCAGTCATCAGACACTTTGTAGAAAGTATGAATCTGATTGTTCAGCCTTTGGACACGTAATGACATCTCGAGGTATCTTGGACTGGTGGAGGAACCTCCATTGGTACCATAGAGATATGTTACATCCATTCCACCTAATGGGTCTGAATCCCACACCTTACTCCTCAACCAACCAACAGTCAAACCTTCGAACGTTCCCAAATTGGTCTGTGCAAAGTCCGCCGCGTTTGTATCTTCCTCGGCAAGGAAGGCAACAAGTTGGCTCTGATAGCCAGTTTGGGTGAAGTTCGGGTCTTGTACGTACGTGATTTCAAAGTCAACATCACCAGAATAGGCAGACGTTGTAAGGGCTACTCCAAATTGATCAGCACTTGATGTAGAACTTTCAAGTACAATCTGATAGTCACTCTCGGACAATAATCGACCAGCTCCTGATACCGCATTGCCTGCAAAGTCAAACTCTGCTTTAGTGATCACCCCTTCAGGGACTTCAGGTTCTAGACCGTCTGCTGTGCCAGAGGCTGTTGGAGAATTCGTTGATTCGACAGGTTCAGCGGTAGTCGGCTCAGCACTAGTGGGCGATGCCGAAGTAGGCGAATCAGTTACAGGCTTCATGGTTGGTTCATCCGTTACGGGTGCTAAAGTGGTAGGCGATGCAGACGGTCCTTTACTAGGGCTCTTCGAGGGCGTGTTACTTGGGCTCTTCGAAGGAGATTGGGTTACGGGCGCTAAAGTGGTTGGAGAGTCGGATGGACTACCCGTTGGTTCGTTTGTTGGTAACCTGTATAGAGTTAAAGATATGATAGTACAGTGTTAGAGAAGATAGAGTAAAAGAAGGAAGTCATCAGCATGTGTCCACAAACTTACGGGTCAAACAATTCCTCTGTTTCGATCAAGTTTTCCTCACGGTCGAAGTTGCCAATGTTAGGCAGAATGTATTCCCTATCAACATCATCCTCAATTCCCAAGAATCCAGCAATGGCGGCGAATGGAGCCTCCCAAGGAGTGGTGGGAATCATACGACCTCTTCCAATTTCCAGAGGTGCACCAGCCTTGAGATGAGGATAATCTCCAACGATCTGTCCTCCCTTGACACTACCACCCATCATGATATAGTTTCCACCCCAGGCGTGATCGGTACCGGCGTTTGCATTCGGGCCGTTGGTACGAGCAAAGTCAGAGACTTGGATTAGCACCGTGTTATCCCATACGCCCTTATGCTCTAACTCCTTTTGGAAGAGACCGAGAGTGACTATCAGATTGTACTTGAAAGTTCTACATCAAGTGCTGATCAATTTGGAGTAGCCCTTACAACGTCTGCCTATTCTGGTGATGTTGACTTTGAAATCACGTACGTACA
>Ga0214481_100245_pt1 | contig 29015 bp, 27 predicted proteins | sample M1_20Mar14CPVII9_4_FD_165057 | JGI IMG/M metagenome (GOLD analysis project Ga0214481, IMG submission 165057) | Marine eukaryotic communities from Monterey Bay, California, United States - M1_20Mar14CPVII9sort6BwellG10 | ecosystem: Environmental > Aquatic > Marine > Unclassified | place: USA...
CACCAATAGAATAGATATTGCTGATGAAGAAAGCAGAAGAGGAAGAAGAAGAAGAAGAAGAAGCTCCGCCCATTTCCTCCGTTTCAGTTTCATCACTTTTGGAAGAGGTGTCATCTTCATTATCAATATTATCAGGTGCATTCCCAGCAGCACAAAGGTAATCGAACTTAATCTGTCCGTCAGTGACAGGGTCAATTACCCCCATGGTATTGCTGTAGAATAGCATCATTTGCCTGCTTTGCTCCCTCATCTGTGTCATAAATATTCATGAACATACTTGTGCTATTGTCATTCGACACAGAAGCAAGGAACAAACGATAACCAGGGATCGTCTCGAAGAAAGTATTAGCATCATCCAAACCAGCCATTCCATCTTGATAAAGATTAAGGTTAGAATATTCATTTTGTCTAGTAGCCAGATATTCACCGACTGAACTAGTAGTAACACATTCCGGTGAGCTATAATAAGTTCCAACGATTGTATCCTCCGTAAATGTGTTGGGGTATATCCTACCATTAAGACTACCCTCCTCAACAAAAGATTTGGCTGCTTCCTGTGCACCATGAGCATTCTCTTCAGTATCGAAGATGTTCATAAAGAATACAGTCGATGAATTCCCAGTTAGGGCGGCCGTGTATCTGTAAAATCCATCCATCTTTGTCACGACGGGGGCAAAACCCTTGTTGAACTCATCAATCACCTGTTGATCCGTTGTTCCAGTGATGTTCCATAGTCTAGTGACGAGATATCCTGTGAATGGTTGACAATCTCTACATGAAGCGTCGACGAAAAGGGAGGCGTTAGCGGATAGGATTGCAATTGCAATACTGACGGCGAGAGTAAGCTTCATCTTTTCTTCGTCTTCATAAGTATGTGATTTGCATTAGTCGACTGTATTATGTATGAGAAGGCGCTATTTGTTGATGCCTAACAACAGCTGCCTTTCTCCTCCCTTTTGAGTAGACGCGCGTCGTGTTTTAGTTTTACATACATGTGGTATCTTTTTCCATAGTATAGTTATTGTTTGATGAACCTGTCTACCTCTTATGATGCCCCAACCATCATCTGCTTGAGTTGTTGTGCTCTGTAGTAATGTAGCGCAGGCGCATTCGTAGGCTAGCCAATCTTGACGGCAAAAAATGCATGCAGGATACCCCAAGAGGCCGGAACCTACTCGACCCCTCAAGTAATAAGTACTCGCCGTTTTATGACGGCGGCCTCTATTACTCTATTGCAAGACGCTCAATACTGCTCATGCTCACCCACCAATGCCCTCTCCCGTGTTAATTTGGTGGCAATGTTGTAAGATATCTCAATTCTGCCTACGCCGACAACGAATTGTTGTGTCTATTGTCTATTATTATCAGCATCATCACAATATGCTCATAAATTCAATAGATATAATAACATTATGACAATCCTCATCGATAACAACAACTACTCATCAAACATGAACGACTCGTCCTTTATGAAGAGTCAACAGCATTCGGCCCGTCCACTCTCCCCTACACCACCTTACCTAACACCTACTAAGAAGAACAATACTAAGTCAGTAACCTTCAATGAAATAACAGAAGAGATATACTATGAAAACGATGTCGACCGTAGTATGTTTTATAACGCCTTTGACTTTGAACGAATGAAGAAGCAACGTTATAACGATATAGCAGATATACACTCCTTCAATTTCAGTGTAGAAGAGAATCGAGTATTCTTCAATGAAGATAAGTGCGTACTTAATGGGCTAGAGAACTTTTTAACACCCGAACTATACATGAAAAGTTTAAGACGGAAGAGAAGTTATGTACATGTAGTATTGAAAGAATACAAAAGACAAAGCAAAGCGGGGGTGTACGATGTTGAGAAGCTAGCTAATGTTGCTAAGCTCAAGAGTTTATGGAGCACACGACGTGCCTTCCGAATTGGTTGTCATCAAAGTAAGAATTCAGTAGGCGCTAGAGCCGCATAGAAATAGAAGAGATAGTCCGATATGTATCCTAAGGGTATTCTAGAGTAAAGTAAAATGTAAATCAGACTACGAAAGCACATGATATGTTCTCCTACTAATATCAACTAATACTTTTAACTATACATGAATGATTATCTATCTAGACCGAGAATGAAGAAGTATGCAAGAGACTGTTGTTTCGTTTCATACAATACTTATCATCAATTCCTTCTCAATCTTCTAGAATCTACTTTCGTCATGACGATTGACTCCTCCTCCACATTCTCGTCGTCAACAAACAATACATCTCGTCTTCTATTAGCTGTTTCCTCTCTATGCTTGGCTATTCTTCTATGAGTACCAAATGCTTCCTCATCCGTATCTTGTTGTCGACGATCTCTCTTCTTCAACATAAATCTACTACCCTGAGTAGCATTACGACGATTCTCATTAGAATTCAATTGTCTACGCTTACCAGATCTTGAGGTACTTAAATCGAAATGATCCATAATGAGACCATTGCCTGGCATGGATAGTCCTCCGTCGGGTTTATATGGCTTCCCTGCCTTGGCACCATGGCCGATACTCTCAGGATCAACATCGTAATCATTACTTCCACTTCCTGATATTGCAGACGATGGTTTCTTACTTGTTGGTCTCTTGGTAGGGCTTGGTGTATCAGGCAGAATCGGTACAGGAGGCAACGTTGGCGTACCGTCAGGTGATGTTGGAGCCGAGACAGATGGCGGAGGAGTCGGTACTGTAATATCAACTGGAGGTAGCGTCGGTGACGAGGTCTGTCCCTCCAAGGCTGGACAGAACACTTCATTTGCCGGTTGAGGTTGTTGCTATAAGCAGTTGAGTAGGACGACAAAAAGAGAGATGTGTGAGATTGTGCATATTCAACATGCTAGACGAGATACAGTTAAAGACAGAGAGACACTCGGTACTTACAAACATTGCCCAAGCATACTCATCACCATTCCCAACAGTCATCCAATCATCATCACCACAACTCATACTATAAGTCCACATTACTCGATTCCTCATAATCTCACCACTCTCAGTCATACCCACCAATATAAGTATAACACCTCCCGGTACTATATCAATCTGTTCCTCGATTGATAATGATGGGTCTAATGTGGAACTTATTGATGTAAATGATAATACTTCAGGAAGAGGAATGTCACTGTTACTTAGATATTGATCATCTTGATTGATAATGTTCATGTTTTCGGATGTATCCATTTCTAAGAATTGTGCTGAGAGTAATTGACTTGGTGTGAATTGTAATTGACGATGACCACTGTTGATATCACCATCAGTAGTAGACTCAATATTGATAGAAGTATCTTCATGTACACGATGACTCCTACTTCTCATCCTATATATCTCCTCTTGACGATCTTTAAACTCTGGAAACTTGTTAAAGAATTCATCATTTGGTAATAATGATTTCCATTGACCTAATCCACTTGAACTTGAATGTAATTCCAAATTCCTTAAGTGTGAAATAGAAGTTGGTTCAGACGACTCCAAGCCTTCTCCTTCCAGTTTCCGACGTCCTCCATCAGTTGTTGGTGAATATGTACCATCATCAGTAGGGTACAATGTTGAACTAGTTGGATAATACGTCGGTCTCGACTTAAGATCTGTATCAGATGAATGTGTACCATATAAATGTGCAACATTATATGCCACTGAATGCTGCTCACTTTCACCATCCCCTCCGCCACTTACACCACCTAGTTGGCCCATCATACTTTCCATATTATCAAACATACGAACCTGTTTCTTAATATCTTTACGATCCTTCTTATTCATTGTTTCATACTCCTCTACACTCAATCCATGTTGTGATAATAAGTTAGACTTTAACCCATCCTCACGTATCTGTTTCATATCTGATACAGATCCACCTGATTCTCTAACTTGTGTTTTAATCTTTTTAAGTTCTTGTTTGGTTAATCCTTCTTCTGGTTGAATGTTGATATCTCTCATTGAATCGGCTGGATTAACCTCACTTCCATTTCCTTCTCGTTGTTGATCTTCGTCTTGGCCACTTGTAGGGGCATACGTCGGCCAAGGCACTGTAGGACTGTATGTCTCTCCTGCATTTGCTGGTACATTTCCTCCCTGTCCTTCATTTTGAGCAGTGGGCATTTCACCACCCGCAGCCCAATCCAATGTCGTTGGACTAAATGTTGGCCACCAAGTTGGCATTGCAACATCTGGAGTAGATGCCGGTTGACGTGTCGCTGCCTCGATTGGTTGTGATGTTGGATTTGGTTGAGGAGGACGAGGTGGTAAGAATGGATCATCTGGTGTCTCATTGTTGTCCCCATCACTTGGCGGGCTATCTCCTCCGTTACTGGGTGGTAAAACATTCGAGGGAGCATCACCCAATAGACATAAAGTACCCGCTATACCTGAATTATCTTTCATTGTATCAACTTCACAATTTGAAGAGAGATTGATACGTATATTAAATGTTTGGGGTGAACAACTGCATATTGAGTTTGTGTTTTGGAGTGTCCTTGTTGTTACGACTTGGGCGGCATTGTTATTGAGTTTGTGTTGGTGTGATTTTTTTCGTTGTTGCAATTTGTGTGATAATTGATTTATATTTCCATCATTATTAATATTGATTGTACCGCTGCCTATTTGTTGTTGAGCAGTAGTTACTGTTGTTATAGCGAGTAATACTATTGGTAGCAACTTCATACTTAGTTATATATATTTTCCAGTTATAAGTATCGTCCGTCGAGTCGCGTCTACTCAGATTTTGCTCATATGATATGCTCAAGTTTGTATTGCAATAGGATTGATAATAAATGCCAATCTCTACTAGTGCCTACCTATAATAGCAGCTTTATCAAGTTATGTATAGATGATATGAAGGAGTCACAAAACAGATAGATAAACGGCAAGGGAGTAGCGGCAACAAGTCGTTTATCAAGTAGAATGTAGGCTAGCAATTTTTCATTTAGCCGTTTGAGTCTTTGTATCGCCAAATTCTCCTCCATATCACATCAATTGATTCATCACAATCCACCTGATTGCAAGTCTCTTCGATTGGATCTTTGTCAACTCTCGTCATTTAGTAACTCGACAACATAGTTAATCAGAATTAGCTCTTTCGAATGGTAGCAGTCTGGTAGTGTTGGCCTATGTAAGGGGAGGGAATGAGAGGATATACTCACGGTATCTTTTGAAATTTATTGAACTACTCAAAACTAACAATAAGAGGAGTAAGCGGAGGAGTAATCAAGCAAAGATGGGTCTACATTGTTTAATAAAGGAGCGATATATTCTTTTACTATTACTGTCACCTCTTATAATCAATCAAGCTAAAGTACATGCATTTATATCGAAGATACCATCACTTCATTTTACTAAAATACCTATCAATAACAACATACTACAAACTCCAATACAATTCAACTACTATAATCCACAACTATATGCATCTACAAAATCTACTACTGCTGCATCTAATACCAAGAAGAATAAAACACTAACAGATGATAACATATCATTCTCCTTCCAATTTGATACTACCAAACATAAACATCGTATATTAATCAAATGTTTATTTGCAATATTACTTTATATGAGTTGTGGTGTTTTATCCTATTCATTCATATTTGAAAAGTGGCCAATTGTGGATTCATTATACTTTAGTGTTGTTACCTTTACAACGGTTGGGTGAGTAGTTTTGATGATGTGTAAGGTTTGGTTGGTTTGTCTCTTTGGAAAGCACATCTCATACTGTCTCATACCATCTATTACACTTCAACAAATCATAAGATACGGAGACTTGATACCAACAACAGATAAAGGAAGAATATTTGCGATATTCTACGCCTTTGCTGGTATCTCAATAGTCGGGGCGTTGTTAGGAGTGGTAGGGGTTAACATTATTGATGCTGAGAAGAAGGCAATACAAAAAACTCGTAGCTTGGCAAGGACAAAGTTGCTAAGTTTATTTGATCCATCGAAGAAGACGTTAAAGAAGAAAGGCAAGGCAAATTGGAAACGTACGAGAAGAGAGAAGTTACTTCATATAATACAACAGAATCGAAACGTTGGTATACTACAAAGCATATATTCTCGGCTCTTTGCTATACGAATACGACCAGACAAAAGCAAGTCACTTTTACGAACTGTATTTGATACCTTCACTGATTGCTACTATATCTTTGTGCCCTTCATATCATTGGCATTATACATTGGTCGACAGGAAGGGTGGTCAATAATAACAAGTATATACTATGCAATGGCCACGGCTAGTACCGTAGGCTATGGTGATATGTCACCTACATTTCAACACACCAGATTACTGTCACTATTATTCATACCATTGGCAGTTATTAGTTTAGGTGAGATACTAAGTCGTATAGCTGGATACTTTATAAGACGTGATACAATCAAGGCAGAAAAGGAATTTCTGAGTCGTAGAATGACATTGGAAGATTTATATGAAATGGATACTAATAATAGCGGGGAGGTGGATCTTTTTGAATTCGTTTCCTTCATGTTGAGTAAGATGCAGAAAGTTGATATGGAATTGATGAATGAATTGAAGAATTCCTTCATGTTGAGTAAGATGCAGAAAGTTGATATGGAATTGATGAATGAATTGAAGGACTTGTTTGAAAGTTTAGATGAAACCGAATTCAGAAAGAGGACTTGTTGATTATGGCTCAAATAAGAGGTTGGCGTGCTAGTAGTGGTGGCGGTTCATCGAGCCATCAATAAAAATGCCAGCTTCCGCGAATGTTTGTTAATTATATTATACAGCATATATACCAACTATTTTCTTGATTTGATCTCTTTCTGATATATACCGCTCATCTAAAACACTTCTATACATTCAGCACTTTCATCCACATACACTTATCCATCCTGCTCATCATCTCCGACTTCTTCATGACAAGCTACGCCAAATGATACATGGCGTTTCTGATCTTCATCAGAAGAAGTATCCCCGCGTTCTTCTGGCAGATCCCCAGTCATTAGCGACCTAATACTACTCACACTTCCCCGGGTATCTTGAGTCTCCATTGTTATCCTTCTTTCCTTCATTATAGTGTCCTTACCTTCATTTAGTTTGTCCCAATATGAACTAGATGATTCCTCAGAAGAAGGCTCGTCTTCTTTTGGCGCTTGATGTTGTCTCCTTAGTGTTGCCAATCCATTCCTTGTACCACGTTCAGAGTCGTCAATACCAGCCATAAGATCGAAAGAAGATCTCCTACCAAGCATTGAACGTTTGCCGCGTTTGACTTTACGAATGTGTCTAATCTGAATCATGACTGCGATTGCAGCAAACACAAGGAAGAAGATAATGGGCAAGAAGAAGTTCTTGACTGTAATCTCGTCCATCTCGTCACCCTCAACTTCATCTGATAGATGCACATCACATCCTACCTGAGTTGAAAACTCATCTTTCGAGGTCTGAAGTGTCACACCAAGACGTTCACCTCGATACATCCAGTATGAAACTCCTGATGATATACCTTGTCTCAGTGGGAATGCCATCGGTACCTCAGCAACAACCGAGGTAGTATACACTAGTTCATTCGTACACATCTTCTCCAAAAAGCTCGTATCCATCGATGTATCCTCATATCCAATAGCGAGTACCTTACATTTACCATTCAGGTAGTCGTCCATTACCCCAGCAAATTCATTCCCATCCTCGTGAAAGTAGAAGTTAGCATTCGGGTAGGCAATCTGATACTCCTTCTTGAGAGCAGGATGGGCACATATCCTATATCCCGCTGCAACTGCCTGATCAATTGACTTCACAGCATCTGATGTCCCAGACAGTGTGAGGAATGCAGCAAGGTTGGCTACATATGCACTGACGGCAATGAGAATGAAGAAACCGAATCCAAAGAGAAGAAGCTTCGTCGGAAGACTGGAGGCATCATCTTGCTCAACTCCAGCACTACAAAAGAACTAATAACAACATAAAGCATGTATAGTCTGATGAGTCAAATGTTTCATTTGAACACAAAGATCAAAGATATAAGCTATTGTTGTACTTACCAATCCCTTTTCTAAGCATTGATCAAGGGATAAACGACAGTATCTGAGACCGCTATCTTTCAAAGTCAAAGGAGCCTTCTTCCTTCGTGATCCCATCCTCCTATTACTCTTACCTGATTCGATAAACCACACCGACAGTAAAGCAGCCACGGCAATCACACCTAACACTAATCCCCATAATCCCTTGCTAAAGGGTGCCAATACTTTGCTAACTTGATCCATGAGAGTATCCTTTGTTCCTGGCTTCGGTATCACCAAGTAAGTCTTATCATATGTAAAGGGTAATGAGAACGAGGCCATTTGCAGACGTTGAGAAGTTACCCAAAATGGACCGACTGCCATATCAACTAATCCATCTTCAATATCCTGAACGGCAGCAGTAAAACTACTCGCTGGATGTACGATCCCAGATACTCTCGATCGATGTGTAAAGTTCATACTTTGTATATCTCCATTCGATATCTGTTTTTGGTATATCATACATTGGTTAAGAAGTAGATAAACAATTAAAAAACAGTTTATAATAATCCTATATCCTGCATATGTACAATTCAATTCTTCTACTACTCACCTCCATAATTTGTTTTGCAAAGTGAATGTATACCCCATCATAGGGGACACTATCATCATAATACTCGTCTCCCCTATCAAGGAGGATCTCCCTTTCACTATCCATTTTATACATGTACGGATTAAGATATGTTGGTACAGCCCTATGAAAAATTTGCAATGTATGCATATAATCGTCAGATTTAGAGCGAGAGGAGAAGAATAAGAGGCATAAGATATGCACAAAAATAAAAACTCACGCCTCAATATCAATACCACCCAACGCCCTACTCCCAACAATATCATCCTCAACTTCTAACCAATCATCTGCTGTAGAATTACACGTCGAATATGAGTAGTATATATCTATATTCTCATTACTACTCTCTTCATATCCAAAATAGCCTGAACGATATACGCGTTCTTCACTATATTTTTTGCAATTCTTTGCATTGACGTAGCAAAATGCTCGGAAGCAATACGGTGGTACAATATTATTACTATTTGTAGTGGTATTTGATAAGGTTGTTTGATCTGTAAATAGTTGATCTAATTTGCACGAAGGGTCGTATAAAAGATCATGTTGTTGACAAGTTGAAGCTCCGTATGAAAATGGTACGCATGATCCTCCTAATGTGAGTCGTATACCTTTTTGACCATTAGATAATGTACAATATCTGTTAGTGAGAGATGATAGTGTTGTGGTTGTATTGAGGCACGGACAGCCTTCCATTCCAGCCATGACGACAGTTAAAGTTGCAATATGGAGTTGAGTAGTAGAGTGACAATAAAAAATGAAGAATAAAATGTGTCTCTGTCTGAAGTGACAAAGATAATGTCGACTGGGATATACCTAGGGATATAAAAAATGTAGTTAATGATACCCTTCTATATCTACTTTGAATATAGAGTATTTTATTCTAAGTTTAGTGGTTCACCCTTTATTTTAATTCCCCAAGTTCTTTTTTCGCCTATTGTCATCGGTACCCAGGGTCGTATCTGCATTGAAAATTTAGCATTCCCCAGATTATCTCGCACTCTCTATATGACCTCCTTATAAAACTGTTTGTACTTTCATAGTCCTATAATCATGATGTCAAAACACCTCGGAATTGCCGCTGTCTTTTTAACAATCTCCGTCTCAAATGTTACTGCATTTTCACCATCAAGATTCTCTCCATCTCGTGTTGTAATTGGCGGAGGAATACCATCATATCAATCCAATAACCCTTCTACTACAGCTCTCAACCTATACAAAAAGACAAAGTGGACACCATCAGGAGGTGCAAACGTTGCAATACCAAAATGGAATAAAGAAGGATACGATGGTGGGGTATCCTATGATGCTCCACAACAAGAAGGCTTATCAAATAATAATATACCAACAACATATGGTGAATTACTAACCAACGCAGGCGGTATGACAGACATATGTGCCTTCAATGCAGCCTCGACATCAATAACTAACAAATTGTCAAAAAATGGTAGTGTAACTGCTGATGATATACATAATCAAATTGCATTAGCAAATGAAATTGTTAGTTTAGTACAGTATCATTTCCCGGGTAGTTTGGGTAGTTCGGAGATATTACGTAGAGTGCAGAATGTATTGGATGGGATGGATTTGATTAATCAGAATATATTATTAACACAATCTGGTAAGAAGTTATGTAGTTCAATGTGTACGAGATGTGTTTGGGTTAGATATATCTCATTCTTAATCTTCCTCTTTCTCCATAAATAGTTTGTCCTGATGAAATCAATCACGAAAAGGGAGATATTACCGACCTCTTCATTGAAAATATTGGTGGGGGTAAAGTTTTTCACCTTGGTGGATTAGCAGGTGTACCATTCACTGGTAAGGTGAGTTACTTAGTTAGTATAGTAATGGTTTGCTCACATCTTATGTTCACAATCTCATGATCACACCCTATGCTCATTCTCCATTAATCTTCATTCTCAATAATAACAACAACAACATCACTTATTATAGACTGGATTTGGTGCATACTCGGGACATGTAGAAGATCACGGACATTGCTTTGTATTGCAAGCTCCACATATCGGTATGTCAAATGATTTGCAATTCGGAGAGTATTCACGAGATGGTCAGGCATCAGCCGGACATGCATGCGGTGCCGCAGTCGGTGCCATGTGTCACTGTGCCGCCGGTAATCCCATGCCTCGGTTAGACGCAACACCAAATGATTATCAAATGGCATTCTTAATACAAGAAATTGGTAAACGAATGGATTCGTTACAATACATTACCGATGAGAATAGTAAGCAGGCTGAGTTGGTACGACAGACATCTCATATTGGAAGAGAAATGTTAGATGAATGTTTACATACAAACTTTGGTGATGAGAATAGTATGTTGTTTGTACTAACGGGGATACAGATTAATATGCCATTCGATTTTGAAGACTACTTTCAGCCACTGAGCTTTGAAATTCGTAAGAAGGATGGAAGTATAATTGATTTGTTCCAACAGACATTTGGAATGTAATAAAGATCATGATTAGTAGATAACAGAGCTCTCCATTGTAAATCTTAGTCAACTTAGGTAGTCTTTGTTTAATATCTTATTAGAGATCGACGTGTTGTATTCATATAGTTATCAAAGTCTATTCCCTCTAGATGCCCGATAAACTTTAAGTGTAATATACGCCTCATTTGTTTCGTAGAAGATGCTTGAAAAACTTTGATGTATGTCCCGACACAGAATTTCATTCCTCTGCATTCTTCCATAACTTAGGTATTGCAAATGCAAATAAGTTCGTCGTTTGATAGTTGTTTACCCATTCCAATTATTGATGTGATATTTGAATTAATGATGTGTTCTGTGTTATTTATGGATTCAGCAGAGACATTACTACAGTCATCGGCTATCATATCGAGCTATAATCAATTCTATTCTATCCTAGACAAATCATCAATTTTTGTCGATACCAAATTGTATCTACTGCAGTTGTCGAAAGATGCGTGATATGTGTCCATATTACTATTACTAGTATATCAATTCCCAATGTTATATCGTCATTCACTCTATTATGATGATTTGACACAAGTTTGATAGCACGGATAAGGGTAGATTGCTAGATATGCATGGATAAGGATAAATAAATGCCCTGTTATGGATAATGGATATGACGTCAGTACTTCTTTAGACGAACTTATCACCACAAGCCAAGACTCTGAAGAAAGAGAACTATTCTTCCTGTCTCTTCTGGCAGCTACGTCAGTATATTAACATGTGAGAATCAGTGTATTTACATGTGCAAAGCATGAGAAACTTTTGATTTACTGACTCTATTCATCCATCAGCAGTAATGTCTGACATACTGCCTTCGATCTGAACATTACTACCAACATCACTGCCAGAATGAATCCTATGCCCTTGTACCTGGTTCGCTTCAATATACCTTTTAGGTTTGCGTAAAGTGAACGAGGACATTAGTATAAAGACTCAAGAAGTTAGCATGATATCATGTGACAAGAGTCCGCAAAGACAATAGTTTGAAGGAGATATGTCTCAATGCATTACTGCTAATCGTATGCCCCTGAATGGGTGGTTCGCTGCGCTCCCCTTCTCCTCTTCAGCGGATAATGATGGAGGATTCAGGCTCTTTATTATAAAGGAATATCAACGTCATCACATCGACGTCATACTTCTGGAAGCACACATCTGACTCATGCTCATAGTGTTTCATTTCATTAGCTCATAAATTACAACTTTGCAACTTTGTAACATCTCCCAGACTACTCCATATCATCATCATGAATCTATCTGCTGCATCATTGCTACTTCTCACCACCATTCCCGGTGCTCTATCGGCTAATAAGGTATGTCATTTGTTTATATATGTTGCTCATACATGTGTTTGTTCAGCGGTCAGCGGAGTCGGCCGAGGAGAGAGCAACGTCAGTCTCGATTGTCATTGCTCTCTTGTGTACGACGATGACGACGATCTCATTGCAAATGATAGTGTGTTTGAAGTCATCAGAGACAGCATCTTGGCCGTGTATGCACATCATCGGCCGATCGGTGTGTCGGTGTTGATACTACTATCGTTGGTCATCGGTGTCTACCGTCGGTGCAAAGTACGATGACGACGACGATATGATCTGTTGCAATGACGTATATGTTGCTAATATCATGTGTTCTGCAGAGAGTCGGAGGACAGCGTCGTGTTGTTTATATCCATCATCGGCTGGTCGGTGTATGATAGAGGCGATCTATATTGCGCACTATATTTTGATACACATCATATGTACTTATTTAGAATTAGAAGATACCACTACCACATTCGCCTCGCTCACCTGCATGAATACAATACATTCTCTCTCTTTATTCACACATCCCTCATCGAAGGTCATGCGAGGAAACACTCGTAACCTTCAAAACAATGGTAACCAAGATCCAGGAACTCCTCCCGGTCAAAACAATATGTTTGACGCAGTTGATCCCTTTGACCAGCTTTGTGGTCGATACTTTGGTTCTTCCACGGCTACCATTCTAGGACGTACCCTCTTCGGTGGATGCGTCAAGGCTAGTTCCAAAGATGAATGTGATCAGGGTGGATTCTTCGTCAAGAACTTTGTCACTGGAGAAGTTAATTGTGACGAGCGTTGTGAGCCCAACACTTGCCGTGGTGCCGAAGACATTATAGTCACCGCAGAGTCCAATGGTGTGTCTTGGTCAAGTGCTTCTTCAACCACCACAATGGGCATGGTAGTAATCTCGGTAAACGGCGGTAAGTCCAAGGATGGTTCAGATTGTCAGGGTGGTGGAGCTGGACTACCCATTCCATACGACTGTGAGGCTACAGTGAAGGGAGGTGCTACACGTTTCTCTTGCTTCAGCCAAGCAATTACACCAGGTCCTGTTGGAGGTGGGACCATCCCAGCTGGGGTCCTCCGTGCTGATGCCACCCTATCTCCAAGCGGAGTTTTGAACTGGCAGGCTAGTGCCCTGAATCCTGATGAGTTCGCTCCTTCTGCTGGTGAAGTTCAGCAGCAGGTTGGTGAATATCTCAAGTCTGGCAATATTATGGGTAAGAAAACTGACGATATTGATTGTTTTGCCCATTCAGCTGGAACTGTTGATGGCCTCATGACTATGAAAGTTAGTGACAAAATGAAGGCAGAAATTTGCTCTGGACGTTAATTTGTTCGGCACAGAGAGTTTGGTGTTGTTTGGTGATGTAGTTTTAACATATCAGCAATCAATAGTACCCTGATATTAATCCTGGGTGCATAATGCTACCTAAATATATGAGTAGTTGATAAGATAGCAATGTCCTGTGATATCCCTTGGTACATAATTATCCTGCTATGGTCTTTAGTCTTTACAATCTGTACAAATATGTACCCTGCTCACCTCCCTTCTACACTCGAGGCACAAGTTTCATGGCAGGATAAGGATCTGCCTTTAGCATTAACCGTTGTTTTGGTTTCCATGTCTTGGCATCATCAATAAGTGATATATCATAATCTTGGATCAAACGTGCTACCAACACCCGAATCTCTGCAATTGCCATATTAGCTCCTAAACATCTACGTTTCCCTCGACCAAATGGATCAGCGAAGGATGGATGGTCTATAATCTCAGATGGAGTACCTTTTCGAGACTCGATTGCATCAGGCATGAATCTCTCGGGCATGAATTGATGGGGACTGTCAACATACTTGGGATCCATTGGAAAACCCCGTAGATTGAGGGAAATCCTCTTTCCCGCTGGTACTCGGTATGCCTCATTGCCGACGATCACATCAATATCATCTTTTAACTTCTTGGTTGATATAGGCGTGCTTGGTGTAAGTCGATGACTTTCACGGATGCATGACTTCAGATATGGTAGATTGTCCATCTGTTCAACTGTCGTCAAGTCTGCACCCTTTAAGACGGACTTCAATTCATCAGCCAACTCTCTTTGCTTGTCAGGATTAGAAGCAAGATTGAGAAAGATCCAACTCATGACATAAGAAGTTGTATCTACTCCTGCCATCAGCAGCGGACCACTAAAGTCCAGTAGTTCTTCTCTTGATACCTTCCCTCGTTTCACAAGACGTTCAACGAATGGAAGATGTTCTTTCATTGCAGTGACCGGGCATTTACTACTCTCGTCTTCTACTCCTCCACCCTCTACTATAATAGCAGCAGCCGCCTCTGCATTCTTTTGTTCCACTTCTTTTACAAACTCATCAGTCTTTTGCTTACCAAACGTAAATGATTGATCCATCTTAACCTTAAACTTTTGATATAAATCACTATCAAATACTTTTTCTAATGGATTCGTTAATACCTCACCAGTTAAATCAAATGCTTGTGATGTTGAGATAACAAATTCTATATCTTTCGTAGTTGCCACTTCACTGTTTGTAGTCTGGGGACTCTTTCCATACATGACGGTGGTAAACATATCAAATGATGATCGTGAAATAAAGTCAACAAATTCTATATTCTTCTGCTCAGTAACTTCATAGCCTGCCACTTGTGATATTTGGGAAGCAGTCTTTGCAATATCAGGGAGATACATTGCCCATTCAACAAACATATCCTTCTCTAATGGTTGACGCCACTCCTTCCATGTTGGTCCTGTGCTGATACCTTTTAATCCCATTGTATTATTGGTCTCCTTGTAATAATCATTAAATGTAGTGACGTCGGCTGCAGCTCCGATCGGCCACTTGCCTTCCTTTCTCAATACAGTATCAAATACACGAGGGTCACATATTACTAATTCATCATCACCCATTATTGACATGCCAAATAGTGGTCCGTACTCGGAGTACATATCCTATATTGCAAAGAAAATCATGAGATATGTAATTTGCAAAAAAAGTGCATAAGATGTGCACAAGATATATACGTCATCTATATACACTCTTTATAATACTCAACTAACACACATTACATACTCACCTCATAAATACCATTTAAATTATCAACACCACCTCGTATCATAAAGTCTGGTAGTGTTCCCACGAACGGCCACTTTATTGGACTTGGTGGTTGTGTTATTTTAAATGCCATACAACAAGATTGTGTTGCAATTACCGCCGCCGCTACTACATAGAGGAGTAGGTTTTTGTTAATGGACATCATTGTTCTACTGCTATTTAGTATAATATACCCTGGATTATATATAAGCACTTTCTTCTTCTCCTCCTTATTAGATAGAGGTCGTAGCAAAAACAAATCAACCTAAAAATAACAACAATTTTTCTAAATAGGGGGCTAAGTAAGAGCATATCCCCGAAACCTTCTTATTATGAAGGCTCAATGCTTAGGTGCCGCTAGATTCCCCCGGAGGGCTACAGCGCGTAGCGCGCTAGTAGAGGCTATTTCGAAGAGCTTCCTCGGCGAGGTGAAAATGTCCTATTCTTTCTCCCATCTCACATCTCTAGGCCTTTCTCTTTGTACATACTTTGCATGCAACTCTTTCCGTGAAGCAACAACCTACTTACAATGTGATTTTTTTTTGTACAACATAGATTTCTTACATTCATTCATTTATATCTGACTACTATCTATTTCGACTTCGACATCTATCGATCTATCTCTTCCATCCCATTTCTAATTCTATTCTCTGTACCCCCGAGACACATAATACTGCTGCTCTTGAACAGCTCTTTGTAGCTGCTGCTGTGGCTGATGTCTCTTCCCATGCAGCATAAACTTCCTTGATTGATAGCTTGGAGATGACGATGATGGTGAGTATGAATCGCTCACTGAACGGCTGTATACTTGTCGACCATGGTTCGTCGATGATGACACATACTGCTGCTGATGCTGATTCATCAATCCTTGACTTCGTGAAGAGTTGATGAACCCTCGAGGTGACCATCGTTGATTCGTCGGTGGTGGTGGTAGAGGTTCTTGGTTACTAGCAACAGTAGACTGAGCAACCTGCATTTGATTATGAGTAGACCTCATAACAAGTGTCCCCTTCTTTTTACGCTGCTTACTTGGCTTGATTTGAGGTGGTGTTACTGCTACATGGTAGCTATCTTGAGGGGCATATTGAGCGGAAGGAGGATGACCTAGATGATGCATACTTGAGGTTCGAGCATGTTGTGAACTCATCATCATATTCTGATGTTGCTCTTGAGCTTGCTTCTGTTGCTGCAACTTAGCCTGTTTCCTTGGACTCAATTGATTTGGATAGTTCAATCGATCACATTGTCTTATGAACTGTTGTAATCGTTTGATGAATGCCGTAGGCATATCCATTTCAATGTTGTTATGACCAGCACCACGAGCCCAGAATGGAAAAGACAGTGCCTTGTCTGGCAAGGTTTGGAAGAGAGTCTCGCCGTGATAGAAGGGTACTACCTCATCATTACTGCCGTGAATGACATAGACAGGGCACCTGTGTTGAGAAGAGGAGTACAGAAGGTTGTAACATGAGCGTATGATGTGAGAGTAAGGCAATGGCGGAGACAAAAGGATACTCACGTCAAGTCACCAACTCTATCAATATTCGGAAACAAGTCCCCAACAGTAGTGAACCCAACATCAAACACTACACGGATGACAGACAAGAAGGGACTATGCAATACCACCCCACCAATTACTTCTTCACTGGTTGTTGAGAGGTTACGCTTCTGAACAGTAGTAGTAGTAGTAGTAGTAGTACGTGTCCGTGTCTCCTCCTGGATAGGTTCACGACTTTCAGTAGCAAAGCAAACTTCATCTGTAACACTGCATTTCTCTTGTTCTTGAAGGTCATTACAGCCGAATCTACCTTGACAGAGTTGTTGTGCTAACCAACATGTCGGACCTGAGCCTACACTCTTGCCATATAGAATGATATGCTTACTTGGTATACCTTCCACGGAAGTTAGATAACTGTATACACTTGATATGTTGGCATAACAATTCTTCTCAGAGGGTGTTGGTACCGACCATGTATGAGAGTTTAGTAGGTTTGAGTTATGATGACTGTGTCGATGTTGGCTAGTAGAACTATGTCGTGAACTACCTGACATGTCCATGTTGTTAAAACTTGACTGACGTGTTGATGACGATGATATTGATCTCTCGTACGGAGTTGATTCATGATGATGAGGAGTAGGAGTAGGTGATGACCAATCACCACAGGCATTGGAGAAATCACACGCTCCGCCACTCTCTTCCTCTTGTTGCACTACTCGTTCATCATTTACATAGGAGGTACTAAACATCAACTCATCCATACCCCCACCATTACAAGATGCTCCCTCATTAGGATGAATAATTGGTGCAACAAATACATCTCTAGAATAACGACATCCACCAGGAGTTTGTTCCCAACGATGCTTATCTAATCCACCAAATGACTTACACCATAATTTCCATGCATTAATTTCTCTACCATATACATTATAAAATTGTGATACATATGTCGATTCTTCAATACTAATCCCATATCCAGAATAATCATAACATATTACATTCACTTGTAATAATCGTGATAAGTCTATTAGGAAGGAGGAGATTAAACCAATATCCTCAGCATTACCGTGGGAGTAGAGTAGTGTATACTTTTGTGTTTGTGCTAGTATTGGATTATTATTGGATGTAGATTTGTGTTGAATATGTATAGCTGGTATTAAATTGTATTCATCCTCTCCTTCTTCTTCTGAATTGTTGTTGTTGTTGTTGTTCTTGGAATAGATCCAGAGATAGTCGATTGATAAGTTGGCATATCTTTTAGTAGCTAATGTGGTTTCTCCTCCTCCCGTATTATCCCCGGCTCCACTTGTAATAGGGATTTCCAATACGTTAGGCGGAGAAGGTGGTTGGAATAAGATACTCGAAATGACTGTATTACCCATGATTTTATATAACTATTCAACTAATTGCAAATGACTCTCTCTTTACCTCTCTCTTCTAATTTAGCAATTCAATCGAAACAACAAATTCAATCCCAATTTACTTCTCTTTTCAATACGTTCAATAACAGCCGAACAATAATTTAATATATCACCCAAGTAATGTAACGTGATATGTAACCAAAGTAAGAAACAGATTAATTGGATAGTAGTTGTTGCAACACTTATGATTATTGATAGATCACTTGAAGATATGCCTCCGTAGTAGTAGTAAGTTGCTGAGATAGCTGTGGTATCCTTGAAGAGTGATAGATTATCTTCAGTTGAATAAATGATAGTATAGATATTGTAGAATGTAAGTATTGATAATGTTGATACGAGTAAGTCGAGGAATTGTAGGAAGAGATCAGCAGCAAACATTTTTCCCTCTTGGAAAAAATGACGATGAGTTGGGACTCTTTTTTTAGTTGGCTAATTTCAATGCAAGGATTAGTCTATACTATCAATAACACTGCAGCTGCTTATATAAAGGTTAGTAGTAGTATAGTGGCTGGTTACTATCGGCCTTTCACTAGTTATTGTTAGTGCCACTTTGTGTGAGTAGTGGGAGGTTATCTCTCACTCACAAATTTTTAGATGGGTGAATTTTTTATCCTTTGGGGTATCCTTAGAATAAATGTGGTAGTCTAAATTGTACGTATTCCTATGTACTGGGTGAACAGTAAATTAATTTGATATCGTACTTACTAATTATTTCTTGGGTTTATGAAGTTTATTCTTGTGAGTAGCAGTTGGATATTCAGGTCGATACATAGACATCTCAACCTAAGAACCCAATCTTCTCCTTCGTCCTTAGTCCTTCATCATTTTTTTATTTAACATGGTGGCAATAGCCACAGGAATGGAAGGCTGCCCGTGCATCAATACAACCACAACACTATCAACTCTTACTGATAGATATTGTACATTATCTAATGGTCAAAAAGGTATACAATTAACACTAGGAGGATCATGCGTACCATTTTCATACGGAGCTTCAACTTGTCAACAACATGATCTTTTACACGACCCTTCGTGTAAGTTAGATCAACTAATTACTGATCAAACAACTTTATCGAACAATGCTACAAATAGTAACAATATAGTACCACCGTATTGTTTTCGAGCATTTTGTTTCGTCGATGCTAAAACTTGCAGAAAACATAGTGAAGAACGCGTATATCGTTCGGGCTATTTTGGATATGATGAGAGTAATAATGAGAATATTGATGTATACTATTCATATTCGACGTGTAATTCTACAGCAGATGATTGGTTAGAAGTTGAGAATGATATTGTAGGGAGTAGGGCGTTGGGTGGTATTGATATTGAGGCGTGAGTTTTATTCTTTTGTGCATATCTTATGTCTCTTATGTCTGTATGTGTCTGACATTATATATACATTTCAAATCTTTTAGGGCGGTGCCAACTTATCTTAATCCATACATGTATAAGGTGGATAGTGAAGGGGGGATTCTCCTTGATAGGGGAGATGAGTATTATAATGATAATATCCCGTATGACGGGGTATACATTCACTTTGCAAAACAAATTATGGAGGTGAGTTGTAGAAGAATTGAGTTGTATGTGGTGTATAGGATTATAAGTTTTTCATTCTATTGTTTATCTACTTCTTAACCGATTATGATATAATAACAATACCAAAAACAGATATCGAATGGAGACATACAAAGTATGAACTTTACACATCGGTCGAGAGTGTCAGGGATTGTACATCCAGCGAGTAGTTTCACGGCTGCTGTTCAAGATATTGAAGATGGATTAGTTGATATGGCAGTCGGTCCATTTTGGGTTACATCACAACGTCTCCAAATGGCCTCATTCTCATTACCCTTTTCATATGATAAGACTTACTTGGTGATACCCAAGCCAGGAACAAAGGATACTCTCATGGATCAAGTTAACAAAGTATTGGCACCCTTCTCTTATGGATTGTGGGGATTAGTTTTGGGTGTGATTGCCGTGGCTGCTTTGCTGTCGGTGTGGTTTACAGATAGATCTCCTAGTCAATCAAACAATACTGATGCAAGAATGAGGAGTATGTACCGAAACAGACACCAAAATGGTCGAATAGGAATGAAGTTATACAGTCGTTTAGCCCTTGATCAATGCTTAGAAAAGGGATTGGTAAGTACAATATTTTTTTCTGCTGAATCCTCTTCTCGTATTGAAATAAGTTTTGACCTTGACCATTATTATTGCATGCTTCGTGTTATTAGTTCTTTTGCAGTGCCGGAGTTGAGCAAGATGTAAAATCTAGTCTCCCGACTAAGCTCCTTCTCTTTGGATTCGGCTTCTTCATCCTTATTGCCGTTAGTGCATATGTAGCCAACCTTGCTGCATTCCTCACATTGTCTGGTACTTCAGATGCTGTGAAGTCAATTGATCAGGCAGTTGCAGCGGGATATAGGATATGTGCCCATCCTGCTCTCAAGAAGGAGTATCAGATTGCCTACCCTAACGCTAACTTCTACTTCCACGAGGATGGGAATGAATTTGCCGGAGTAATGGACGACTATCTGAAAGGTAAGTGTCAGGTGCTTGCAATCGGATATGAGGATACATCGATGGATACGAGCTTTTTGGAGTCCATGTGTACGAATGAACTAGTGTATACTACCTCAGTCGTTGCTGAGGTACCGATGGCATTCCCACTCAGACAAGGTATAAATTCAGGAGTTTCGTACTGGATGTATCGAGGTGAACGTCTTGGTGTGTCACTTCAGACTTCCAAAGATGAGTTTCCGACTCAGATTGGATGCGACGTGCATCTATCAGATGAAGCGGAAGGAGATGAGATGGATGAAATAACAGTCAAGAACTTCTTCTTGCCCATTATGTTCTTTCTTGTGTTTGCGACCATTGCCGTGATTGTTCAGATTCGTCACCACCGAAATATCAAAAGGGGGAAGAAATCATTAATGGGTAGGAGATCTTCTTTCGATCTAGTAGCTGGTATTGATGGCAGGAAAAAAGAGGCAGCAAAGAGGCGTAGTATGAATTTGAACTTTCAATTCCCCAAAGATGATGAATCAGATTTAGATGATTTGTATAACGAAAACGATGGCAAAGCAACTACAAACGGAAGGAGGGAATCGGTAGATCAACAAAGTACAAGCAGTAGGTCACTCATGACAGGGGATCTGCCAGAAGAAGGAGGGGATAATTCTTCTGATGAGAAACGCCATGTATCGTTTGGTGTAACTGTTCAAGAGGATACAGGAGGATATCAGTAACCGGATAGATGCTCAACATTCAAGTTAGTACCATTTGCTGGGGATGAATGATGAGATGATTATGTGATATATTAGTATATATAGTTAGAATTAGGATATAAAATTAACGAAAGAATATGAGTAAGAACACTATGTAGAGCCAAGATGTAGTTACAAGGGCAAGGAAAGCAAGAATACCATAACTCGTCTATCATTTTTAAAGTCCTCTCATGGCGACAATAAGATGTCATAACGTGGAGGATAATGTTACTTTATACACCTTAGACATACAGCTGCCAAGGATGATCCAGCGTTTATTGTGTGTAGACATGGTGTAGATGAGATGGGTACCGGTATTCTAGATGATATCTTTTGAGTCAAAAAGCTGTCTAACATCAAGTCTCGTGGTGGTATCCTATGGTCGTAGGAGCGGGATACACACCGGAACCAGCAATAGTAGTCCAGCCATCACACGGCGGTAGATCCGCTTCACTCTTTGAGATGCAATCCGCTCTGTAATATGTCTTGTCCAATTTACTCGTTCCCTCATTCTCAACCCATTGGAATCCTAAATACCAAGAAAATACATCACGCAATAGTATAAATCGTCCGGGTTTTCTATCTAGAAAGATTCGACCTCTGGAATGATACTCCGGATAACCATTCCGATTAGTACTCTTATTGTATGTTCCATTCATCTCAGAGATCCCACATCTTATTACCTTAATGTTTATGAACTGCTTTATTGGTTGTTCATACTTGTTCCTTCTAGTGGTAGCTCGAGAAAATGACTTTTGCTTTTGATAATGAGACTGAGCATGAGCTTGAACTTGGTTTACATTATTAATCCCTAATGCCGGTGGTGACATGTATGAGTTTAATGCTGTCACTGCTGCTGTTGTCCTCTGATGGTATCCCCCCATATGATCATTAATATAACTTGATGTATTCGTCAATGAGTCTTTCATTTGCAGCAGTGAATTACTACTATATTCTTGTAAATAATTAGCCGTTTGTGGAGGAGCACATTGAGCATGCGGTTGTTTTTGTTGTTCTGTAGTTTTAGTTTGAAGTGGTGGATTATGTCCTCCCGAAACAGACGAGTAATCAAATGATGTTGCAGTTGGAGATAGTTTAGAAAAAGAAGAGACAACTTTATTAGTTGCAGTCAATTGCTTCTTCTTTGGCAATACAATCTCATCCTCTGATCGATTATTACCAGAGTTTGATGCATCTCCTTTTTTGCAATCTGAATTGTACTTAGGAGGTCGTATCATTTTAAGTGATAGAGGTCGGTTCTGTGCTGCCGCTACTTTTAGATGCAATACAATGCCGCTATAACATCTCTGGGAGATTGTCTGGGATTTACTAAGTACTTGAAACTTGATACCAAACCACTAAGATGATGATAATCTTTATACTCATAAGACGAAAGACATAAACAGAAGAGCTTGCTTATTCTGGTAATAAATGACAGTACATTGTATCATATCGATATCGAAGAGTTGATTGATTAATTGAAGGTGATATCTTTAGCACTAGATAATAGAATAGCACACATACATCAACTTAGCAAGCGTGGGTGGCGCCCACTTTAACTTGAAATATGCCCCCTAAAATAAGCATTGAGTTGTGAGACTTGATTCTCAGAGATAGTATATATGAATATGAACACCATATCCACCATAACAATCAGTGCAATATGCACTTCTCTTCTTACTCTGTTAGTACTTTCCCATAATCAATCGGTAGTATCAGCATGGTCAATCTATACAACAAACAATAACAAATTAGTATACCCATCAATATCAAGATGGAGTTCTTCTCATAGAATTGCAAATCAATATCATTCTACTACAGTATTATATTCTACTACCCCAGAAGACGATATAGATGATGATGATATAATCAACAATGGTAACATTGAAGAAGTTGATATTATATCCGAAAGGAAACGAAAACGAGATATATTCAAACGCACTTTAGGCCTCTCTTCTACTGAGGCCTCTGGTGATGATAGTAATGAAGTGAAGAAATTAAATACCGACAATTTGTTCAAAGGAATGCCACCCATTAATTCTATATTGGGTACTTCTTCTTCTGCTACTAATATAGTTGGCAATATGCCAGAAGATATTAGTAGTCCTAGTCCACCACCTCAGTCTTCTCAATCTACATCTGAACAAACAGAATTCGAGAAGCAAGGACAGCTACAAAAAGAGTTAGATTTATTAACACCCTCCGAAAAGGCAGAATTAGAATTAAAGTATAATACTATGAAATTACAAAGTGAGGGATTGGTTAGTGATGAATTAGACAAGGGTAAGGAGGGGAGATTGGGTAAGTCTAGTTATGTATTGTTTAGTGTTTTGTATAGAGATGTTTGTTTTGTAAGAGGGATTATACTGTACAACTCCGGAGCCCATTATATGGTATGCGGAGAGTGATTAAAATGCTCTGGGGGTATGGGTTTGAGGGTAGGGGTAGGATGTGTGAAAGCATATGCACGAGCAGAGGATATATGTGCATAAGATGTGTTCGTTTCTCATTGAGAGTGATGTAGTGATATGCTCAAGACCCCACCCCCGAGCTATATTAAGAAGATTCTGTTGCCATTGTCTAGAGTGATATACTCACACACGTTGACCACATATGCACTCCTCTCTCTCTCTCTACACACACACACACAACACACAAAACAAACAGGAAGTGACATTGAAGGTATGGATAAACTAAACATAACCACCAATGAAGCTAAAAAGATTGTAGATTATGCAATAGAAGAAGAAAAGTTATTAGAACAACGTACACTCAATAACCAAAAGAAACTTGAATTAATTAATTCATGGGAACAAGAGGGTATATTAGCCGAACAATCAATAGATAATACAATATCATCGGCATCATCCGAAGAAGAACGACAAGAAATTATTAATTCAGATGGTATATCACGTGAAATTATTAATAATGCTGAACAACGTGAAATACAAGATACAACTATCCAAAAACAAAAGGATGAATTAGATTTCTATAAACGACAAATGTTACAAAGGAAAGAAGTGGAAGGTGTAGTTGAAAAGGCAACATCATCCAATTCAGGTGAGGATATGGATACTATCTATGAAGAAACATTAAATCAAATCCAATCATCACGAAAGAACAAGTTAGGTCCACAAAGTTTAGGTGTATTGTCCAATTCAATTGCATTAGAAGAGGGTAGAGAATATGTTACTAAACAGAAGGAGCAGAAGGGGTTTTTAAAGGAAGTTGAAAGAGAAGCTGGTTTGGTTGATGCTAGTGATGAAGAAATTGGCAAGTTTTTCAAACCACCTACAAATGTTGTCGAGGAACGAATGTATAGGAGTATCGTGCGGCAGATTGTTGATAAACGGATACCAGAATATGATGAAGATGAATCATCCATGGAATTGAATGATATGAAGAGTGATATAATGAGCATGACAGAAGAATACGACGAGGATAGTAGTGGGGAGACATTGGACCCGGCAGAAGAAGGATGGGATGGATCAACTTTTGCATCTTCTGCTGACAACAAGAAGAAGAAGTATCAACTCTCTGCCAAGGAAACTGTCGAGGCATACAAGTTACTCAATCTATGGCGTGAGGTACAATCTGAACAAGATGCAATGGAGGTAGCACTGGGCATGAAGGATGATGAACGTACTGCTAAACCTCGGGCATTGAATAAGATTGAACCATTCTTTCTATATCAAGAAGATACCGAGGAGAAACGTGCAAAGGAGAAGGAAGAATTGACTAAGGTACTTCAGAAGGGATTACAAAGTGATGATGATGTGGAGAAATCAAGTAATGATTTGTTAATGAAGGAGTTGTTAGAGGGAGGTATAACCAAGGATAGGGCAGTTCGATTATTAGACAAGTTGATGAGTAAGGCTACTGATGATACTATTCGTGAATCATTAGAGGAATTACGGGGTACGTTGCTAGAGGAGGAGGATGGTTGGATGCCTGATGATGCCGAAGAGGATCGTCAATCAGCTGCATTCTTGCGGAAGAAGAAAGCGAAGTCGAATGGACCGATTGATTTGTCGGGAGTGTTTCGCACCTCGGATAATATTGATGAGGAAGAGGACTCAGCCGCTGCAGCTACTCCGCTAGATACAGAATCGACACAAGCATCAACTGGAGGTACCCAAAAGTCTATGCCAGCCTGGGTAGGATCAGAAGTATCGTTTGTTGACGATATGTCAGGAGGATTGGAGGAAGAAGAAGCTGTGGAAGAAGAAGAGGCTCTTTCCTCCTCATTGCCACCGCCACCGCCACCCAACACTCCATTCTTCTCAGACTCAGAAGGTACCAGAGAAGGAGATGATGAGTCGTCTCCTACCGGTGGTATGTTCGGTACATATGAAGAGCAGAGACTACAGAACCTTGCAAGTAAGGTGGGTGCCCAAACGGAGGAAGAGATTGAAGAGTTGAGGAAGAATATGGAAGGTAAGAACTTGTCTTCATTTGGGAATCTTATCATTTATATATGATCTTACTGATACTGGTCCTCCTCTCATACACAGCCCTCAAGAAGGCAGAGGAAATGGCTGATGCACAATTAAGTGATGATGAGTTCGATGTTAGTGCAGCAAGTGAACAGCTTGGTATTGATCTTACTGCTGTTGATTTAGATAATGACGATGATGATCAGATCATGTCCATTCTCGGTAAACGTCCTGTAACAGCAGCAGCTTATACTTCCGATTCGCCAAAGAGAGCAGTACTAGAACTCAATGAGGATGAGCAGGAGATACAAGAAGATATCATAGTTGATGCCAGTGGTAACCTAAAAAGGATGGAAGAGAAGAAGGAGACAGACGTGGTAGATGATATTTTCCGTTGGCAGGTACGATTGTTTATACTTTGTCTATCTCTTTATCCTGATCCACGCCCCTCTAACAATACACGCTATATCGCATATAGACTGCTGGTAAACAGTACCAAGACAGAGAGGCGCGAGATGCCGACGAGGCAGCATTTAGAGACTTTATGAAGATGGAAGAAGAGGCAATTAGTAGTGTTGATTCAACTACTGCTGATGAGACTTCTCTGTCAGAGGATATAGATGTAGATGAATATGCTGATGATATCATGTCAGAGATAAAACCACGTCCCTCTCGGCCAAAACGGGAAGACTTTATGTCTCTAGAAGACCTACAACGAGAACGGAAGAAGGAGAGCATGTTTGGCGTAGGCTACGATGAAGATCCTTTCCCTACTAGTAATGAAAGTCAACAAGCAGCACCATCTGGTGATGGATCCATGCCTGAATGGTTTCGAAAAGAGCAAGAGACACTGGGTATTAAAGCAGAAGATATGAGTGATGATGACTTTGACGAGGCACGACGAGAGTGGGAAAGAGAAGAACGGCAGAGGAAGGCAGATGAGTATCTTAAAGGAAGAGGTGAGGGGATTAGCATAAGTGATGTCTTAGGTAGAGAGGTACGTCCTAGGATGATATGCATTTAAATTTGAGTTTGGTCATTCTTGAGATGAATCTTCTCTAACCTTCACTTTACTCACCTCATAACATCAGTACTTTGGACCTATGGACGAACCAGATTACAAAGATACCCGTGACGAACCAGATTACTTTAAAGCACGAAAAGAAATGTTACTTGGATATACCGAACTGACTGTGGAAGATATCAATAATGTGGTCGATTTCAAGGTAGACCCCCTCGCCACTGGCTACAATCCTTACCTTTCAAGAGTTCAAAGACCATTCAGCGAATATGGTGCAATATTCAGATTAGAAGGCGTCCTTGTTGACATGATTGGAATGCACGCAAAGGCTTGGAAAGCTGTTGCTGATAAGCACATGTATACTATTGATTCAAGTGATGAGATTAGACAAGCATCACTGTACAAACCAGAAGATGCTGTTCGTGAGGTGTTCCGCTGGACAGATGACATATTTGAGTTGAGAGACATTGCCGAGACATTTCATGTTGCATTTCAGGAAGCCTTCAACAACTGGCTTGAATCTGATAGTAGTGTAGTTACTGCTTCAATTGATCAAGATTCACCCGCCGGTGTCAGTTCTTCTTCTACTACTACCATTCCAAAGGCCACACCAAGCGATGATGAAATGAATTCAATGTACTATCTTGCCTGGTCTAAACTAGCGAATAATTTGGACAGAACTGCCCCATCAAGTGATCAAGTCAACCAAGGAATCATGGGTCAAGACTGGGAAGTTGCTGTGAAAGATATATTTGGATGGAGTGAGGATGCAAATGAAGTCTATGGCATTGTTGTGGCCTATGATGTAAGTGTATCTTTTGGCGTGTGTACATTTCGTTTGGTTGATGAGTGCCTTGCTATTACTCATACCGCACTTTCGCTTTCTCTCTTGCAGGAAATTTTACAAGCTGATTACAGAATCCTGCTTCAAAAGTATGGAATAGATTTAGATAAGATTGATTCACAAGAGGAGGAATCTCTATTTGGTTTGGATTTCCCTGATATGTCAGTACAAGAAGATATTACAGAGTGGCTGTAAGTAGTTGTTATATGGAGGATATTCTCGTGAAAGTGCACCACCTTCATTGCTCACTTTCTCCTCTTCCCCTTCTCTCACCATAGTGACGTACTTCGAGAAGTAGATATGCCAATTGCAATAGCATCTCATCTTGAGTCATCTCAACTTGATTCAGTACTTATTGCAACTGGCTTAGCCGACTACTTCCCATCTGATAGAAGAGTATCCTTAGATGATAACTATGAAAATGAAAGATCCGAGCTACTCGGCGCTGCCTTGCGCTTAGAGCAGCGGCCAGATCAATGTATAGTCTTTGATAATACCCCCAACTCAGCGAATGAGGCACACGAGGTCATGATGAAATGTATATCTTTTGTTAATCACTATGCTCGGTATGAACTGTTAACGGCTGACTTGTCTGTTGGATATGTCGGTGACTTGGAGTTGAATCAACTGGTAAAGTTGTTTGACAAGAGAGAGGACTTGGAACCATTGTTGGAATTAGATGTAACCAGTGGTATGCAAAAGGAGCAGAGAAAAGTAAAGACAGCGTTTTGGGACGAGTGATGATGAAGATAGTAACCTTTTATATTATAAAGTAAAGACCCATTTTAAGAGTACATAGACTCGATACCCATCTCGGCAACAGTTGCAGCGACACGAACATTCAATGAATTGCCTAATAACTTCCACTGCTGTTTCATGGTAACCTCTGATGGAAAAGAAAACTTTCGATATCCTACTTCCTTCTCCTCCTCCTCTGCTGTTTGGCATTTCTTCTTCTTATTATCATTATCAGCAGACTCTTCTTCATCATCAACTGGAAATCCCATCAATCTAGCGACT
>Ga0214481_100247_pt1 | contig 28988 bp, 21 predicted proteins | sample M1_20Mar14CPVII9_4_FD_165057 | JGI IMG/M metagenome (GOLD analysis project Ga0214481, IMG submission 165057) | Marine eukaryotic communities from Monterey Bay, California, United States - M1_20Mar14CPVII9sort6BwellG10 | ecosystem: Environmental > Aquatic > Marine > Unclassified | place: USA...
TTCGAATCTCATAAAATACGAGAATGCCATGGTAATGTGGAACTTTGGCAGTGTCATAACTTTGCTTGTGGTACAAACTCTACTAATATGAGTTGTGGGGGATCTCTTGACAGATTTGAAAATGATGATGATAGTGAAGTGGAAATGAATAAAGAGCCGGTACAACAACAAGAGCAACAATGGCAACGCAGACTCTGGCGGCTTCCTCTTGATCATCACTTTGTAGTAGATAGTAACAATATGGCGGCACCAGAGACACGAGTGAATGAAGAAGCAACAAGCTCGATTCCTGATAGTCCAGTATCAAAGCGGAGAAAGTCTACAACTAACAATGATTGTCACGATAACATCACAGATGATACCGCTACAGCTTTGGCAGGTATTATGGAAGATACTCTGAAAAATCATCTTGAGAATGGAGGTACAGACAACGCCGACACTGATATCAATAAGAACAGTCATGCACATGTTGGAGATGTGCACGGTAAACCTCGGTTGTTTCCTCTCAAACATATGAATCATCCAGACAGCAGTACACAACTACAAGATCATTTCCTTCCAATAGCGTCAGGTGAAAACTGGCCGAAATGTCCACGATGCAATGAGGGAGCTAGACCGGCAGTACTCATGTTTAATGATCTTGATTGGGTATATAATAGAAGCCAGGAAGAACGATGGCAGAATTGGTGTGAGTCGCTACTCAAGCTTTGCAAGAGAAGAAGTCGCGGATTAGGAGCAAATGACGAAGATGACGATAGTATGAGCACTACATCTGAAGCAAACATGAGCGATTCAGGATGGAACAATATGCCAGAGCCTGATATAGACTCCAAACCTTTATCTTCGTCAGAGGACAAAGTTGACGAGAAATCGAAGGCCTCATCTCATAATCAACAAAACAGTATTACATCGCCTCAGTCCTCAAATGATCCGCTGAGAATTGCAATCCTGGAAGTTGGATGTGGTTACAATGTACCAACATGTAGAGTAGTTGCAGAGAGTTTGATCAGTGAACTTTTGATGCGTGGTGGAGATGCCACTCTCATCAGAATTAATCCTACTCATTCAGAACCTGATGACGATGATATTGAAGATAATATCATTATTATACCGGAGAAAGGTCTAGCAGCTTTGAAACTAATTGATGAGCATTATAAAGAGCTGATTGAAGCAGGTGAAGACATACTTAGAGGAGAAGATGAGAGAGGAGGAGGTGATAGCGTAAGCTAATTCTCAGTTTAGTTTTAGTTTTAGTATCTCCAGCAGAAACTATCAATCCATTCACCTCATAACCAATCATTTTTTCACAGAACAAATATCAAGGCTATATGCTATAACAATATTAACAACTATCAACAACTGTTCAGTACAAACAACAACAACTATGCCAAAGAATAAGAGAATACGACGTTCAGGTCCAACCTCTGCTTCGGCGGTTTCATCCTCTGCTCCCTATTCACTAGCATCTCGCAATAATGCATCCACAAACAATAATAGTGCTGCAAAGTCTACATCATCAAATCTAATAGCACCAAATACATCATTGGGACAGCATTTCCTGAAGAATCCAGCAGTTGTTACTGCAATAGTTGCCAAGGCTGCTATTAAGCCGACTGATTCTGTGTAAGTTTGCTCATATCATATTATGTTCACATCTTATGTTCAATCTTATGCTCATATCATTCATGTTCATATTATATGCTCATTCATATTATCATATGTGTTCATATCATGCTGTTTCGTACATATCTACTACTTCAGATTAGAAATAGGACCAGGAACAGGAAACATGACAGTACCATTACTACAACAATCCAAGAATGTAATTGCAATAGAATATGATAACAGAATGGTCCGCGAGGTAATAAAACGTGTCGAGGGAACGTCAGATGAACGTAAATTAAAAGTTATACAAGGTGATGCAATTAAAACGCGTTTTCCATTCTTTGACGTATGTGTGGCAAATGTTCCGTATCAAATATCAAGTGCATTAGTATTCAAATTATTAAGTCATCGGCCAATGTTTCGATGTGCAGTTATGATGTTTCAAGAGGAATTTGCATTACGATTAACGGCACGACCGGGGGAGGCATTGTATTGTCGACTTAGTGTGAATTGTCAATTATTAGCAAAGGTGGATCAACTAATGAAGGTTGGGAGGAACAACTTCCGTCCACCACCCAAGGTTGAAAGTCGTGTAGTTCGACTTGAACTAAGAAATCCACCACCTCCAGTAAACTTCACTGAATGGGATGGTTTAATACGGCTACTATTCAACCGTAAGAACAAGACATTGCGATCTGTATTATTGACAAAGCCGACTATTAAAATGCTTGATGAGAATATGAGAACACAGAGGGCATTAAATAGCAGTAATAACAACAAAATGGATGAAGATGATGATGAAAAGACATCTGAACAAATTATAGAAGAGGTGACAAATATGGAACGGTGGAAGGGTAAACGTGCTAGTAAGTTGGATTTAGATGACTTCCTTGCGCTACTTGCAGAGTTCAACTCGAGAGGAGTTCACTTTGCATAGAGAGGATTATGTTATTGTTGAAGTGTAGCAATTACAGAGAGTAGTGTAAAATAGGAGTCCTAGTCGTTTAATACTACACATTTATTGTACAGTTGTATTAGCCGCAAGTAGCAATAGCATCTAGCACAGAAGAATTTACAGAAGCACTAGATCCTTGGCTCTCTTGTTCGGCTCTACTAGTTGTCTTCTCTTGGCATCGTCGAGCTTTTACCTCCGTTCTCGTTACGCCTAAGGCTTGAGCTTGTTCTGTGGTATCTGCCGAGGCGAAGGATGACCCAGACATTAATGTTCTAGTACTATCAACTGACTCAAGTTGAATGAGGTAATGCTTGACGCTGTTTCCATCAGTCTTTCGTCTCTTGTGGTTATTAGGATTAGCATCTGGACCTGAAGACAGCACTGGACAAACGCTCATTCGGCAACGGATAATGGGTATCTCTTTCTTGTTTTGTTCTTCTTCATTGAAGACATCTTTGAAGTTGTTTGGTACTGTGCATGCGACATTAACGTCGTGTATGTGCCCATATCCTCGTGCCACAATCAGACGATCAATCTTCAATGGGCGTGCATTAGCATCTTCTGTCGGTACTTCGACATCATCTCGTTGGACGATGGCATCATTAGCAATTGGGTCAGAAACCGTGCCACCTGAAAGTGATGACATTGCATCTTTATTGACATTGTCGCTGTTGCTAGAAGAATCGCCTTCTTTGCTTGTGGCTTTAGAGATATCATTTGGTAGTGATATAATCGAAGATACACCCACTCCTATCACCGCACTTGATTCGATGCCGCACAAGTTTGTAAACGCAGCGTTTGAATGTACTGCTAGAAAAGGCGGTAAAGCTTGAACTAGAAGTCTTGCTGTCTTGGTAAAGAATAAAACCTCTTCAAGAGTGATGGGCTTGCCTGCGGGAAGAAGTGTCGACGAGTTTTGAGGGTCAGAGCTACTAGATGAATCTCTTCTTTCGTTTTCATACTCTCTGCGCATATTCATCCGGTGTCGACGTTTCTTCTCGATGAGTTCCTCCTTCGAGGCCATAGTATCAATATTGCTTGATATCGATTGTCGTTTGTCAGTCGTCTTGGGGTGATCGACATCAACATGCTGGTTTTCTACAGGTGCCATTTGGGAATTGTCTATATTCATAGGACTTGACTCGGACTTGCTTGTGGCTGTAGTGGCAGTAGTTGCATCCGTTGTAGTGACTAAACGCTTTGTAGTCTTGCTTAGTGGCGCTGTAGTTGCTACTGCACAGCCTGTTGACGAATCAAGACTTTGAGTAAGGCTACTCGAGGCTTGGCTTTCTCGATTTCTTACCACGGATATAGTATCGATGCGCATGCGCTTATTGGATGCCATCCCTTCTTCAACAGCTTTATTATCACCACCACTGCTGCTCTTCTTCGAGCCGTCCGAATTAGATGACAAGTGCTTTCGCTTTACCCTAGCCAAAACAACTAGAGATGAAGTATCAGAGTGATTGTCTGCTTCTTTTGTATCAACATGACAGGCTGTATTCACTTTCTTATCACGGCTTGTATATGATTCGCTTGAGCCAGCGCTATTTGTACCCTTTGCTGCATCTGTTGTTGTGAAGAAGGACGTGAATCCAGAAGAAGACTGCTGTGATGAATCATTGGCAGGTTGAGGTGGTTGAGCGGTAGCAGCAGGAGGGGGTAGATGGATTGATGGCTGAGGGGACATTAGTGAGTGTACTTGTTGAACTAGATTTGTATACTGATCTTGATTGTTATCCTGTGGAAGTCCATTGCCCTGATCTAATATATCAGAAGCTCTCTTTCCAAATGTAGTTGATGCATTAGTATATGCTTCTTGAAATGATTGCCACAGTTGATCTATCACCGGGGGTCCAATTCGTGTGACTTCTACTTGATTGATTTTGTCGTTATTTGGAACTTGACTTGCATCATTGACGTGCTGGGCTTGCGCTGCTCGGCATGCATGTAGACTATGTATTTCATTGATATAGTAATATATATATATATATATATGAAGGTATCCATAAGGGTATCCATAAACAAAAGTAAAGTGAGCACATACCTTTCTCTCACAAAAGATAAATACAGAAGATAACTGAGGCATATGGGTACTCACCTGACGTTGTATAAGTTCATTATTTCATCCATTTGACGGTTCATATCTTGTGTTGTTTCTTTGTGTTGGTGATGATGTCTATGACGATGTGTGTTCTGCTCTATAGTTCCAGAGTGTCTTCTCTTGGCATGATGTGCATTGTTCTCATTTTGTTGTTGCTCATTATGGGGATCGTCTCTTGAGGGAGAAGCAGCATCAAGCTTCTTTTGGGTGTCCTTGACGTCTATTGTATCATCTCCTCCGTCATTTTTATTTGTGCATATAGTATGTCCCATGGTATCCCTGCTCTCTCTCCTATCCGAAGAAGATGATGATGATCCTGATGATATTGATTCTGAATAGTCTGCGGAATATCCCTCGGAGGATGCAAGAGCCCCCTCGGTTTCCACTCCACTACATGCATCATCTTCTTCACGAACTTGGGTGCTGTTGTTATCATTGTTATCGTTAACATTGCCATCTTCTCCTTTTCCTCCCCGACCGGCGCTGTCCATCGTAAATACTGTTATATTATTGCTGTTCCGTTACTCGGTTATTGTATTGAATTGCATTATATTTCTTTTCACCATAGTTTTATTAATTATTTAGAGCACTTCTTTATTGCAATAAAAAAGAAGGTCCTTTTGATGACGTTTTCCCGTTTTCTTGGTACACATCTTCTCTGCGAAGTACTGGTTGAAGAAGGAGGCGACAGGGAGGCAGGGTGAAAAGAAACAAAGATGACCAAAGGCTAGTAGTATGTTTATTGAATGCTTAGGTATATTCTTGATCTAGCAAAACATATCTATCATTAGTACATATAAGTCTTCCTACCACAAAAGGAAGTGATCCACTGGTGTCTTCCTCAATCTCGTTTCTTTCCCATAGCCCCATCAGTCAGTGTATTCTCTTATTGTTCAATCTAAGCTGACTCCGGATTCAGTAACTTATCTAATTCTTCTCTACCAGTCTTGACAATTTTGTTGCGACCAAACTACCTTGTATCGAATGCCCTCAACTTCAGCGTCAGTCATCTTGCTCCCAGCCGAAGGACCTGGGCTCATAACTGTATCTGTTCCAGTTGTTGTCTTTCTTGATGAAAATGCAGCTCTTCCTGAACACAGGCGTGTTAATGCTGCTTGTCTTTCAGCAGATACATTACATTGTACCCATCTTTCACTATCTAGTGCCGCAACTAAAGCAGACATATTGGACTCATGTTTCCTTTCCACAAAACTCTTAGCCTGGGCAAGTAATGTACTGCGCAAGCCATACGCCTTTCTGCCCGAGAACTTTTCGAGCTGATGTGTGAATGTTAGACTTGTATCCCACAACGTTCGCATCCCATCAAAGGACATGAGGGAATGTGCTTCCCTTCTTAGCCTTAATAGCTCTGAAACTGACTTTTCAGATAAGTCAGCAGCGGCAGCGAGTGCTGCAGCAGTGGCCGATGGTGTGTGTTCATTGTTGGAAGTTGTTTTCTGTATGTTATCATCCAATATGAACCCCTCATCAATACAGAATTTATTCACAGCAAAGGCACCCCATAGCAATCCAAGGACTTGTTCAAAAAGCATGTTGAGACAGTCAAAGAATTGTTCAAGCGACATATTAGAAACTCCGGCCATTGTCTTTGGTGGAGGGGCTTTACCACTACCATCGTTACTAGTACTAGTGGATGTTTTGGCTGAATCTTTAACACACTCGGTGACAATTGCCCTCACCGTAACACTGATTAATTCACACAGCTTCTTTCGATATGCCACCCCAGCACCCGACAATTTACCGCAAACACGTAATGATTGGACAACACCTCGAATCTTTGCCCGTTTATCTGTAGTTAATGATATTCTGGGAGGTGCACGATAATCAATAGTACTATCCGTACCCCACGAGAGAAATGTCTCGACTAATTCATCTGTTAAGTTTTGTACTACCAGCTTTTCATACTCGTTGAGTTGTTCTCCTACTTTGGATAATGCTTTAAGTTTGCCAAGAGATAAGTGATTTTGATGTTGTGGATGTGACGAGGATGAAGCTGATCGTTTAATATCACCTTCGGCATCATCATCGTCTTCTTCGTCATCATCATCCTGTTGATCGGGAGAATCAGACAATAAAGATCTTGCCAAGGTAATTGCCTCAATAGCACCCAAGTGATCTCCAGCGCCCATTAAACTTGCAATACTAGCCTTGCAATTAACCACATCTTCCACAGCCTCCAATACTTTTGATATAGAACGTAAATCCTTCCGACTATCATCCATAACTGGTACAATCTCAACATTTGTCACACACCGTTCACGTATTGAGTGTATCTCAGTACGTAATTCACGTACCTCATCAACACTATTGGTAACTAATGATTGTAATTCTGAAAATCGATTAGTCTCTCGAAAGAACCGTTCTGACTTGGATCGTACTTGATCTAATAATACTAATTCAATCGCATCAAGATGTGACGTAAATGTTTCAGGTTTACGTAATGTAATAACATTCCCATCTGTGGGTGTTGCTGTTGTCTTTGCATCCTTGGTTAACGATGTGCTACCTTGTGTTGCACCACTTGCCACTTCTGATTCTTCAACTTTTTCATCTTGAGTATGTGCAACGGGAACACGAGGTACAACATTCTCATTCTTGGCATCAAGATCGGCGACTGCCTCGGCCTCCATTACCTTTTGATCAGCAAGAGCATGTAACTTTGCCTCCTTTTCACGTATTTGTGCAACTTCCTCATCACTAATGACTAATAATGATTCAAAGGATGATGGATCAGTCAAGTCAAAGTATGGTGAGAAGAATATTTCAGGAACTTGTTGCATAACCGTTGCCATTGTTGGTGAGTTTTCCATTGTATACTCGTCATGTTTTATTGTTGCCATATTCTTCCTCTCTTCTTCTTCTTCGTCTTTATTATCTCCTTGTAACAACTTTTCCTTTCGTCGTTTACTACGTTCTCTCATTGCAGTAAAACCACCGCCACGATCTTCAAATCTCATACCAAGCTGTCCACAACTTTGCATTAATTTGTCAACACTTGCCAAATCTAAATTTTGTAACTCTGGTGGTAATTCCTCTAATTGGGATGTGGGTTCTTCTTCTTCGGGTTCATATTCCATAATCATACTTGGATGCACACCGCTATTACTACGTTGAATAGCACCCACCATACCCCCGCCTCCAGCCGCGTCTCCATCTGATATATCCTCATCTGCTGTACCTAATATACTCATACCAATACTACCACTATCAATACCAGCAACAGTTCCTAAATACTTACGTGAATAATGATCAAACCATCCAGTGACATTATCAACACTTGATGCTACTTGGTTTGATGATGTATTGGCATATGCTGCCCATTCTGATAATCCTGCGGCATTTAACATACCTGCAACAGTTGATGTATCATTTACATCTGACGATGATCCACTTTGTGTACCGTCGGAACCGACATGATCTAATGATATAGGATTGCCATGGGATGATAATCCTCTTTGGGAATAGCTCTTATTATGTGCTGAATTGTTATTGGGTGATGTTGGTAAGTCATATTGATGTCCTGATGTGGGATTTGTTACTACTGATAATAGATTGAACCAATCCATTTGATTTGTTGCATTAATAGTTTGTTGTTGTTGTGATTGTTGTGTAGTATTACTTTGAGATATGTTGTTATTGGTAGGGAAAGCGGCTGGTTTTTTATCACCTTCGAGCAATTTAGCTCGCTTTCTCTCCTCGACACGACGCTTTGCTGCAGCCAATACATCACTTCTAGACTTTGGTTTATTATCTGCTACTGCACCGGTATCAGTAGGTGATATCGTTTTAGAAGGGCTGTCAGTACTTTCTGCAATATTTTTTGTTGGAGAAGAAGATGTATTGTTGTTTGTAGTATCGCCATTCTCAGCCGCCTCTATACTATCGCCGACGCCGCCGTTGGTTGAGACAGCACGTAGTACTGATGCTGCCTCTTCTAATGCTGCTTTACGGGTGTCCAACATATTGAATCCTATTGCCAAACACTACAACCACTACACAACTAACTCTCTATGAGCGGTATCCTTATTTTCATGCTGTCGCGGAGCACCACCAATAGACTATTGTGTGTATTCAATCTAGTGGTATATACGCAATATATAAGGTAGGAATTGCAATAATCTAATCCTGTGATGAGGCCAAAATCTATGACATTGTTGCTAAGTAAATAATATGTTTGTCGAGTTCATTCGACGGACTACTCTCATAATTTTTTCTCTCAGTCTTAGTGGGTGCTTTCTATACAGTGCTATTGTTAGCGTTCTTATCTTTATTAATTGGCCAGGCATTGTTGTGGCTTAGATATTCGTATTACTCTATAGCGCTTTCTTCTGCAATTCGCTTGAGTGAGGGATTTATAAAAACATTCACATCTATCTTGTGCACAAAATAATATAAAAAATGTCCATAAAGCATTCAATAGTTAAGTTCAAGTTTGAAGACTTTGCAGGACTTACAGAAGAACGTGGCACGGCCATGCATTCTCGTATTACGGAAGGTTGTAATGGAAATTTTTGGATGCTTGCTATATATCCACGCGGTGATACCGATAGCCCAGACGATATGGTCGAAATAACACTTTATAATAAAGGATCAAATGATGTTTCTGCTGGTGCTACCTTTATTGTGAGGGATGCAATTGGGAAAGTATACGCAGATATGACGGTGAATGTCGACACGTTTAAGTGCGGTGGCAAGAATGGTCGAGGATATGATATGATCAAAAGGTCTGATATACTCAACAAAGAGAAAAATATCTTAGCTGATGGTGCATTGCATGTAGATGTTCATATTGAGATTATGCCGGAACAAAAGTTGATTATTGTACCCCCAAGTCCCCTTGCTAGTAACATGCTGAGACTACTTGATGATACAGAGAGTGCTGATGTTCAATTTGAAGTCGAGCGAACAGTAATCACTGCACACAAGTTGATCCTCAAAACAAATGCACCACTTCTTTACGAGTTTTGTAAGGGAGATAAAGAAGGGGAGAAGATACAAATCAAGAATGTAACACCTGATGTATTTCGAATTGTACTTCGATATGTTTATGCAGGAGAGCTTCCTGATAGAAAAAATAGTTTTGATAATGGTAGGGGGATAATTGAAGCCGCTGATAGGCTTGGAATTATTCCTTTAAAGATGGCAGTTGAATCGGGAATGGTTAGAAACTTACACATCAATCGGTATAATGTTACGGAATATCTAATATTTGCTGAATCAAAGACTTGTTCATTTCTCAAAGAAGCTGCCATATCATATTTTGTAGCCCGGGCAACAGATTTGCTCAACTCAAAGGCATGGGAAAAACTAGGCGAATCGCCTTCATTGTTGGCCGAGATAATGAAAGAAATGTCGAAGAGGGTTGATACTGACACACGCTTTGGTGAATATAGTAATCTTTCGGTCAATGAACTGAGGAAGAGACTAGCTGATGAGGAACTCGATATTGATGGATCAAAAGAAAGCCTTGTCTCTCGTCTTCAAGAATCTGCAAAGAAGAAGCAGAGAACGGAGTGAAGAATATTAGGGTTGTGGAATTAGGGATGAGTTGAAGTAGGTGAAGATGTTTTTGGTGTTATTGTAAATGTATTCTAGGGGGCTTTATTCACATTATAATCATTATCTAATTGAGCCCCTTCAAACAAGAATCTTTCAACATATACACTCTTTCTATAGCCAGCGTCTAGCTACACCACTTCACGAAAATCCAACTCCAGATGACATGTGGGCATTTCTACCTCTCATGATTGAATCCGATAACGATTCTGGAAGCAAATCTACACGTGTGATGATACCAACAACTTGATTGTTGTGGTTGACAACACAAAGGAAACGAAGACCAAGTGTTCGGAACAAGCGGTATGTTCGCTGTTTTGATTATATCAGTGAAGGACAAATGATATGTTAGTGCCGATAAGAACACATAGGACAACTTAAATAAGCAAATACACATACATACCTGAATAGAAGCGGTCTCATTGATTGTGTACGGTGCAGTATTGGCGTAGGGTCTAAGATCTAACCAACAATTACGATCCCCATGGCGTAACTGAACATCATCAATCGTTGGATACCGAGGGTAGACTCTCTCGATCGTATCCCATTGAACTAATGGAGATAGGCGCTTTGGTCCCAATAGTTCTGCATAGTCGACACTTCCATCTGTATTCGAGTGATAGTGGCCATTGTTGACGTCGTGTGGTTGACCAAATGCTCTACGTTGGAGTAAGGTGCAAAGCATAGCACGGCTAGCCGTTCCATACAGAGTGCCCGATGAGGCGGTATCTACAATGGGAAAGTTGCCATGCCCAACACTTTTCAGCAAGTCATAAACAATACCAACACGCTCTACAGGACGAAGACATTTGACTTCAGTTGACATTACTTGACCAGCAACAATCTCATGCCGTTCGGCAATAGTAGGTACCTCTGGCTCTAGGAAGGGGATGTGCTTGAGATGGATATGAATATCGTACAATCCCTCATTGAAAACATTACCAGTAAAACGAGCCGCCATAAGTGTCATCATCAGTGGTAGTACATATTGCATGTTACCGGTTGCTTCCAGCAGAATAACAGTCAAAGAAATTGTCATACGAGCCATCCCTCCCAACACTGCCGCCGCACCCATGAGTGCATAGGTGCCTGAATCGGCAAATGTTCCCGAAGTATGATCAAGTTTGTGCAATAAGTGCCCAAAGAGACGTCCGAATGCAGCCCCTGCCAATAGGGACGGCACAAACAATCCAGATGGGACAGCAATTCCATATACCAACGAGGCCAAAGTGACATATGGGATGAAGAATAAGAATAAGGCAGCACTGGAGAATGTTGATGAATCCGTCTCGCCCGTCTCCCGAAAGTGGAACAGTTGACGAATGGCAACATCAGCCTCACAAAAGAAGAGTGAAGCCACTTCATTGTATTCTTTTCCTGGAATGCAGTTGAAAGGGACAAGGTTCCCAACAAGCTCCTTCTCCTGATTTGTCCAGTCCTGCATATCTGTGGGTAGCTCTGTACACCTACCCCAAAGGAGAGGCATCACAAATGATACCGTGGTGACTAAAACACTCATAACCAATACCTCAATCAACCTCCTCTTCTTTGAGAAGTTCACATTCTTCATACGCCAAATAGTCAAGTGTTCATTGCCGGCGTTGAAGCAAGCACCGATTAATCCTCCGAGACATCCAATTAAGATAAACAACAAAAGCTCCCACACTGAAAAGTTAGAACTGCCATCACCAATCGAGGTGAACTCTCCAAAGGAAAAGAGTTTGCCGACATTTGCTTGACCCCATTTACTATCCTGATTACGAATACCAAACAATGTACCCAGTGTAATCATGGCACAAAAGAAGGCACGCCATGTTAGTTTTGTTGACCAGTATGAAGCTCCCTCTTCTAGAGAAAAGAGAACTCCGCCAATAGGTGCACCGAAGGCAGAGGCTACACCTGCAGCTGCTCCGCATGCAACAAAGTCTCTCTTCTCGCGATCATTTCTAAAGTCTGAAAACTTGGAGAAGGATGTGTCGACGCCCCAAAACTTTGTACGTCCTTGGCTAATTCCGGCAGCAACGACACTGCCACTATGGACCATGGGTCCTTCCTTTCCGACAGGCAAACCAGCGGCGACACTAAATGTAACACCCACAACCTTACAAACCAATGTCTTGAACCGTACAATCCTTGGTAAATCTATACCATTTAGAAAACATTTCACTTCGGGTATACCTGATCCACCACTAACCGGTTCAATATATACAAACACCGCTGCACATAATGCAAACAAAGTTTGGTAGAATAAGAATGCCAAGAATGGTGAATTACCAAAATTAAACCAATAATCACTCAAATTTGCTCCCTCGCCATTATTACTTGAACTTTGTTCCGAGTCTGGTATACCATCTTGATTCATATCTAAATAACCATCGGCGGTGTAGTAACTGTAATCTTCACCGCCCGCACCACTTGGACTACTTTCACTACCACTTTTAGTCAAGGTATTATATTCTAATAAATCATAAACATGATCATACTTTATTTCACCCAATCTCTTGGATGCAAAGTTACATACCACTGCAATAATAGCTTGCAGTATACCAACGACTAATGTTAATCCCCATCGTTTTAATGCCCGTAATTTGCCTGTAGTCCACCATTGACCACGGTTTGAGAAATGTTGTTGCGCGACGTATGCACGCCATACTTCGGACTCGTCTGGTTCATAGTTATGTGATTGAAGTGATGATTTGTACGGATTGCGTGGTGCTGGATGATTAGATGGAGCACTATGACCGCCACCACCATATCCGTCTCCTCTGTGAATGTAAGGAGTAAAATGATTATGAGTAAGTATGGTCAGTGCATGTAACAAAATAGGTTTCAAATGTTCTCTAACACAAAGACTTATACGATAGATAATTTCTAACAGCATATATATCCATTGCTACATCCATTGCAGCCCTGCTCAACAACCATCACCAAATCAACCATTCGCACACAAACATAGCCAAAACAGCAAACATATTACTAGTAAAACTTACCTAACAGTAGTAACCAACTCACTAGCACCAGAATTATAATACTCCTGTGCCTCACTATTTAAATCATCATACTCCTCGTTTTCATCATCAGTATATGTTTCATTCAATCCATACCCACCACTTAATTCATCACTATAATCTTGTGAATAGTCGTCCATATCTGTTGAGAAGTTATTCATGTTAGAGTCTGAGGGCATGGTGTTGGATGAGTGTGTTAGTGAATCATATCGTGGTGCTGAGGTACGATTTGGCGGTGTTAAGTTTGTGTTGGGACGTTGGGGTGATGATCCTGTATTACGCTTGAGTGGATGTGACATATTGTTTTATTTTTGTTTTGCTTTCGTAATGTTAGTGCATCAAGTTGCAAAAGTGGTGAACCGTGAAGACTAAAAAGTAAATAAGGTTAGAAACAACCTATGCTTAAAAAGTACACACTGAAATCAATTGCGTATATACCACCATACACACCTATATGCAGTGTCTATATCGTAGACTAGATACCTAGGTCACTTGCATGAGTAGTAGCAACAATAACTAACAACTTCCTAAAACAAAAGGGCATAATGCCCTTCAAATATGCCCGGGGTCGTCCTCTCAAATTTTGCTTTAGTCAATTTTTCATTTGCCGCGTACCTAAACGATATTGAAGGAGATGATAACGACGGCGGAGTAGTAGTCTTTCGCCACATACAACATTGCAAACACTATTAGCACAATAGAGGCTAAGTTTATCTATCTTGATACTTAAATAATAGTCTAAGATTCGAATATATATTGTGTGCATAAGATGTGCACAAAAATAAAAATGCTATCATATGATACTCATCGTCGGCGGCGGCGGCCTTGTAGTATAGGCACGTCGACTATAAGTACAACTCTACTTATTCTAATATTATCCACGTGTCATATACACTCAACTTTATCAGCTGCTGCTACTTTTCCTAGCGGCAGTGATATTGATATGAAAAATAACAATGATGAGGATGCTCCATTATTATTAAACTTTGGTGGTAGGCGTAATCGTTTGTCAGAGCATCGTAACCGTCGACGAGAGAATACAAGAGGATTGTTGCATAGTGACAATATGAATGATGCCCACGACACAGAAGGAGATGGGGTAGTAGAGAATAGTCTACAGTATGATATCTTAAACGACGTCGAAGGAGAAGATAGTTCGTCATTTATTCCAAGGATACTCAAGAAGAAGAAGGACAAACAGAATGATAACCAAGACAATAAGAAAGTAAGGACGGCCAATAAGAAGAAGATAGCCGATTCAATCAAAAAAGAGGTAGGAGCTACAAAGAGGAAGAAGGCCGGTCAACGAAAGCGAGCTAAAGATACCTTACCAAAGAAGAAGGATATACAACCAAAGAATAAACCAATGACTAAAAAGAAAACAAAGAAGAATGCAGCCCTATCAGATTTGAATATTGTTGATACTATTGAAAAGTTAAAGAAGAAGGATAAAAAGTTATTATTGTCAGGACAACAGCAACAGCAAAATACCGATGAGGTATCTTCAGGACTGATTACACAAAAGATGAACAAGAAGGAGAAGAAGTTGGAATATTGGAATAAATGGGGCAAGTCTGGTAAGTCAAAGTCTGGTAAGAGTAAGGGTAGTAAAGGAGGAGGTTGGGGTAAAGAATGTGTATGTATTAAGTGGTCAAATGGTGGTTGGGGTGATAATGATGCTTGGTGGGCTAGTGATAATCTTGGCACAACAACTTCTACTACAGGTCGCTTTGACTTTACGTACAAGTTCGATACTGATGCTATGAAGCAAGATAAACTTAACAATGCAGCATCGAGGTTTGCAAATCCCAACTCGCGGGCATTAAGCAATTGGGACGATGATGATGATGATTGGTACTCTGGTAAAAGTGGTAAGAGTCGAGCCAAGTCTTCCAAGAGTAGTCAATGGGGAGGATGGGGCAACAAGACATGTAAGAAATGGAAATGCAACAACGGATGGAAGTCAAACAGTAGTAGCAAGGATGGTTGGGGAGGGAAATGGGAACCAACTCTATCACCAACAATGAGTCCAACTTGGGAGGAGTATGATGATGATTGGTATTGGCATTCGACATGGAAACCAACATTGAAACCGACTTATAGTAAGATGCCTTCGGTTTCACCTTCTGTAAGTGTTTTTGTTGTATTGTGTATTCATATCATTTTATTTCATATGGCACTGATCTTATAAACATCATTGTATCTCTTTTGTTAGGCATTGCCTTCTGATAGCCCATCAAAGGCGCCCTCCAAGTCTCCAACGGTGAGTTGATTTTAATGTGTTGCAATATATAACTTGTTATAATGCCCGGTATACTTAACGTTTAACTCTGTCTTTCTTCGTCTCTTTCGTCAGAAATCACCTTCTTCCAGTCCTTCCAAAGCACCGTCAAAGGAGCCAACAGTAAGCATCTTTCTTTTCCGTGCCGCATTTGCTTGCTTCACACTGAATTTACTTACCCATATCATACATTTGCTACCTCTACTTTAGACTTCACCAACTTCTGGCCCCGAAAACTCACCTTCCAAAGCACCGACTGTAAGTATCTTTTGACCTCTTGGTGTATAAAGTTTGCCCGTGTATTCATACTCTTACATGTTCATATTATTCTCTCTTCGTTGACAGACATCGCCTTCTACTGGACCAATTACTGCCACTCCAACCTCTTCACCAAACAAAGACCCCACTCCAAAGCCTGTAACAACTGGTTCTCCTTCGAGTAGTCCAACGTCTGAACCCAGTAAAGGCCCCACATCGTCCCCTTCATCTTCTCCTACTATTAAGATTCTGGATGATGAGATCATCTTCCCTCCTAGCTTATCTGACAATTATACCTTTGGCGCATCGATTGATACATATAAAGATGATAATAGAGAGACTGCAATAATTGGAGCAGCTATTGAGGGTGGTGTTGATTTTGGTACAGCATATGTTTATGATTATAATGATGAGCAGTGGTCATTGAAAAGAGACTTACAGCCTACGAACATTACTATTGACAATTCTACCTCTTATCTCTACCCCTGTGGCAGTGGTACATCAGTTGCTGTTTGGAGAAACTACTATTTTGTCGGATGTCCTCAAGATAGTACAACTGGTAAGTTTTGATCTCGTTCATCTATTGGATAATCTGACCATATTTATATCTCCAACTAGGTACAAACATAGGTTCTGTACATATATTTGAACGTGTCGGTGACCTCGCTGACACATACACTGAAACAATTTTGTATCCCCCTTCCGATATTGGATCAAGGGCTCTGTTTGGGTGGTCACTATCAATTAATAGAGATGGGATACTTGCTATAGGAGCTCGTGCGGGTGATCAAGGCCAAGGATCCGTGTATATGTACGAGTTTGATGATGATAATACTGGATTGATAGAGCTTCCAAAGCCCGTTGACAACCCTGTTTCCTCAAATAGTGCGATCAATGGTGGTGGTAACTTTGGGTGGAGTGTTGCTGTGGATGATAGAAATACTGTGTATGTCGGGGCTCCGTATCAAAAGCCTCCCAATCAACAACCTCCTCCTGCTCCACAAATCCGTACTGGTGCTATATTCATCTATGCTCAGCAAGAAGACGGAAGTTGGGTTGATCCTGGAACTTCATTCATATTTGGAACTCGAGGCGGTGACGAGTATGGATTTAGTGTTGCCACTGATGGTAGGGTTGTAGTAATAGGTGCACCAGGTGAAAGCACCGATGAAGTACAGAACGCAGGCATGGTCCATATCGTTGATATTAGTTCGGGATCAGAACAACCACCTCTTGATGCTGGGGAGAATGCTGTTAAAGATGGAAGGTTTGGGTTTTCTGTTGCTTTGAGAAACGCCGATGGTTATCTTGCCGTAGGCGAACCAAATTCCTCAAACTTGGACAGCCCAGGTGCTATTTATCTTTACAAGCCTAATGAAGCAGGCCTCATCTCTTATAGCTTTGAGAGACGATTAGAGAGTTCAGAAACATATGATGAGTTTGGTTATTCAGTTTCGTTTGGAGGGGAGACGCTATTGGTCGGCAAACCTAATGCTAATATAAGATCTACAGTGGGCGCAGGGACAGTAATAGCTTATACCATTGGAACGTCAGCCAATACTGATGTAGCTGATCCTCGAACACCTGAGGAGACTACCACTCCATCATTCAGCCCGTAAGTACAATGAAACTGCAACACATATACTGTACTATCACTGCCTTTACTCACACCATCTTTTGTCTCTTCAATAGAACTGTTGGACCAACTCTTGAGCCTACTGTTCAACCTGATACTGGTAAACCTACCGTGAAGCCTAAGCCACCTCCCACGGTCTTGGCTGATAATCCGGCAGCAACATTGATGCCAGTAACGAATGAGCCTTCATCCAAACAACCAACACAAGAGCCATCAAGAGAGCCAACATTAGAACCAAGTTACTATGTAAGATACTTGTTTCAATCTCCAGTCCAACTTTGTATACATCTCGCCTCACCTTTGTTTCTCTCTTTCCTATTAATATCAGCCTACAATATCAGAAGATCCTCCTCCAATGGATAGCGATCAAGTCTCACTTTCAATACCCGAGAAGAGATATGTTGAATGGTCATCACTAAGTGAGACTGATAGATCAGTGGCTACTTTCTACTTGACATATACAGAAGATACTTGGAATTTACCTGGTTCAAATTCTGAAATCGAAGAGATAAGTTATGTCGACTTGACTAATAATGGCAAAGCTGGAGTTATATCACTTGGGATGACTGAAGAAGTATACGATTGTCATATAAACCACTACTATGGCTATTGGTGGTCTGATCTAGAGGAGGTTGGGCTTGATCAGTATTATTCAATACTGGGATGGAATGCTAATCTTTGGGATAACGACGATGGGGAAGTACCTGACAGCGAGGAGTTGTATTGGAGTGAGCTAACTTCTGCACAACAGTTAGCAGCTTCAAACGTTTGTTTCTTTGAAGACCTATGGAACGGGGAATCTATACCTGATTGGTAGGTTGATGTAGAAGATTATTGGATGTAACACATTATATATAATGCATAGTAAATGATGTTTGTTTGTAAAGTGTATATCACCTTATCATCCAGCTCATTCCGGTATGATGACATTTGAGTGATATCTTGCACATGTATTATAAAATATGCCTGTTTAGTAGATGTATTCTTATTCTTAAGCATTCATCTCCACAGATTGGCCATTGGACGAGCACTTGGAAGTTCACTCCCTATTCTCCTTTCTCCATTTACAAGATAATATGTACTCAAACACTCAGCTCATTCTCTCTGTCTACTCATTATCAACTCCGAAGCCCAAACATGAACCCGATTCCAAACCCACTCGCATCTGGAAGATTGTCGGTTAATATCTTCTTCACCTTTTTCAAATACTTCTGTATATCTTTATCAGTTATTTCTCCATCTTTATCCTTTTAATATGGTACGTAGTATGTGTATGTATATCATATATCATTGTCAGAGAGATATATATGTTTTGCAATATCATGGTGTGAGTTAGCAAACAGGACACATTAAAATACATATATATTACAATGACCAGACATATATCATAACAAACATATATCATATATCTAACATAACGCATATGATATATACTCACCGTATCAATAACATCCGTCGCACTTTTTTTTACTTTATTCCAATCAACTTCCACAAATCCATGATGAGCTAAGCCCTGTATCACCACAAATCCCAACCCTATTACCACAGCTAAACTCTTTCCAACTCGTTTAAAAGATATCGCAGAACAATATCCCATGAATGAAGAGATACTCAATTTTTGTAATAATGGTTTGTATTGAGTGAGTAGAGCGTTGAATCCTTCATCGCCGCTGTCATCGGGTGGTGCATATGGATCGTTTGGGTTTCCACTCATATTGCTAGCTTATATATTTTAGTAGTTGAATGAATAAAGTAGTAATAGGAGTTGTCTATTAGCTTATGGGCCGTATATTGTAGTTGAGAGCTCTTTAAATCTCTACCAATGCTCTACCAATGTTGTTGGAGTAGGAGAGGAGAAGTAAATAAATGTCGAGGCAAATTTTTACTCGCAGAAAAAAGATATGGGGGTATCCTTCTGTACAAATTCAGTGGTATGCCAATGATAGCGGGGGTAGGTCGGATCTCTACTACTATGGAAACCAATACTCAAAGTAAACGATATGGTACCATATTGGCATCTGTATTGATGTTGGTATATTGGCGGCAGGTACTTTTTTATCAACAGAGCAATTCTACACTCAAGTTGTTTCTACACAACAACATTCATTGCAAACAACAAGTAGAGGTGGTAATTATACAGTGAATGAACTCGACAATATACATAAAAAGAATGAAGACAAAGATAGAGATTTACCAATAACTGATGAGCTTTTTGAGGGGCCTAATAATGATAAAGAAGTAAGTAGTGGAAATGGGGAAGATCAGATTAGTATTGGCAAGATAATAGAAGAATCTATAATATTGAATGATAGTGATGATGAAGTAGATGATAACGAAGTAGATGATGAGAATGAAACAGATGATGATTTGTATTCAATTGCCAAGAACATTGCCGATACAGATGATGATAACATATATGACAAGATATTAGAAAGAATACATGAAACAATTCAAAGGAATAGTACATCTACAGCAATACCGGTTTCACCAGCATGTCATCCTCATTTCAATTTAGCTCTACCCAACAATAAATGGAGCAATACAACAAAATTTAATAGGATATACTTTTATCATTCGAGAAAAGCAGCTGGATCAACAGTTCATAAATATCTCAGAAAGGTAGCAGATAAGTATGGTATAGAGTTTAAAGCTGTAGAGTGGAGAGGTATGGAAGAACCTGGCACAAGTTATGAAAACAACAATACGAATACATTTTATGTGACGAATATAAGAGAGCCAATCTCGAGAAGTATTTCTCACTTCAAGTACCAAGGACGATGGGACTGCAAAGACCTAGTCTTTTCTAGAAAGAATAAGTTTGTACCCACTGAAGAGAATGCAAACAGTTTACTAGCTTGGAATGAGACCGGCGGTCATGAACCAAGTAAATGCAAGGTTAAGGGTAGGAAGAAGAAGGGTGGAAAGACAATGTACTTTCATTTGGGAATGTGTGGTAAGCTTTATTTCGTTGTTTCTTTTTTATCGCGATGACAATAACTTACACTACCTGTCTTCACTTCTAGCGGTTAACTGCTATACTCAATGGTGGAGTGGAATATGCAAACAAATGAATTTCACACTTGATCAACAGTATGACTTAGCTATGCAGAAGGCAAGCAAGTTCAACTTCATCTTTGTTGTAGAAAAGTTCAAAGACTCGGCGTATATCGAAGCAGTGGAGCGATTCTTTAATGTGTCTTGGCATACAGATGAGGAAAGAGGTAGTCCGTTCTGTGAGAAACAATCGCACAAAGCAAATGAACAATATCCATTGGAAATAAGGAATGATACCCGTGCTTCGCTTACAGACCTCAACAAAGTAGATCTCAAGCTTTATCATCGGCTCACAGACTGTTTAGGCAGTGGGAAGTATAACTTTCCCAACTTCGATGAGAAAAGATGGGACATGAATACATATAACTTTACAGAAGCAAAGGCTAAGAAAAAGGCGGCTAAGGTGGCTAAATTGGACAAGAGTTGATATTGGTCAAACAGTATTATACATTAACTTTACAATCTGGTATCTCTCTCTCTCCTATTCAATCAGTTTTAAAGAACATATAGTAATGCCAAGCCCACAGATGCTGCAGCAACCACTATGGACCGCGATGATACAGCACTGCTGCTATTTTCATCTGAAATATCAAGTACAACCTCATTTTGGGTGTTGGTAACATCTAAAGGCAGTGTCTGAGATGTCGGCGCGTTGGTTGATTTCTGGCTGGGAGCACTAGTACTCCTTAAAGTTGGGTTAGATGTTGTTGGGAAGTTGACAGGGCTGTTAGAAGGGCTTTTGCTTGGAGCAGAAGACGGTGAATCGGTCGTAGGCTGAAGATTCAAAATGAATTGAACGGTTAGGAACAGATTAGATGTGTAAGCATGCAAAGTATTCAACAATAACTTACACGAAGAGTGGGTTTTGCAGTAGGCTCGACTGGAGAACTTGAAGGGTTCTTAGTTGGCTAGTGCGATACAGTGAATGCATATAGTATGAGTAAATGAGTGTGAACATAAAAAGTGCATGAGATGTTAGAAAGGTCTCACCAGATTTGACGGAAGTTTTGTAGGAGTGCTACTTGTTTTTGAGATTGGGATGGGTGTGATTGGAGCTTTAGTTGGGGTAATTGGTGGTGATGTGGGCAGTCTTGTAGGAAACCTTGTCGGGAATCTAGTTGGAAATCTTGTAGGAAATCTTGAAGGAAACCTACTAGGTCTTGGAGTTGGAGATGATGTATCACTTTTCTCAACGTCAAAGAACAAACTCGATACAGGACCTTTGTACCCATCGCTGTCTTTTGCTTGAGCATAGAGTATATGCCGACCAGATGATATCCCTTGCCTTTGCGATGGCACAGCAATTTCTGCTGCATCAAAGTTGATCTCTGTCTCAAAGGTATAAACGCCTGAGTTGCTTCCCTTTAAAGACATTGTCCAGGTTGTATCTCGGCCTAATTGATAATCGTCGGGGTGTACATCTAGGTACAGTTGCACACTACTCACTCCTTGGTCGCCAGTTGATTGTCCGGCGGCTCTTTGGCTATCACTGGCTTGAACTGAAACAACCATCTCGCCACTAAATAATGATAATCTGTGCTCAACAATATCAGGACCTTTCACTAGACTGAATGGTTGCTTTGAAATCTTTGCAGCATAAAGTAATCCTGGCAGATTAATCCTAACAATCTCGGGAAAGTTATTGCATGATTCGTAGAAGTCTTCTCCGAGCTCTAGGCCAAAGCTTGCTGTACTAAGCGCGCCATACATATAGTCGGATGCGTCTCCGGCAGCCGTGTATTGAAAGTCTGGCGAACCAGGGGCCCACAAATCATAATTATTGTAGTATTGGATCTTTCGTCCTAGTGCTTGCAAAGCGTCGTCATCAGGTGATCTCTTGTTCTCATGCCCCCAGGGGAAATAGATATATCCTCCCGAGGCATGAATGTCCACATACATGCCAATTGTATCCTCACCAGCCGCTTGATTAAGAGGATCGCTCCTTCTCTGTCCCTCCGGAAATAAATCTCTTGCATATTGTGAAACCGCCTTAGTTTCCGGCTCACTTTCTGGGAATGGTCCGTGGTAATCACTATCACAGGGATCATTTGATGCACCTTCTTTATCCCCCCATTTGAAGTCAAAGTTCCTATTAATGTCAACGCCATAATCTTCATCGCTACTACATCCACCTTCATCATTAAGATTCTTTCTCCAATATATACCTTTATCGTTTTCTGCAACATACCGTCCATCTGGAAGATGCGCGTTATCGCAAGTTATGATGATGAAGAGAGATGATATTAACATATGTTAGTGCATGTGGGATGTACCATAAAGGCAATCAAATAAAGGCAAACAAAGTTCAAATGAAGTATTCAAATCACTGAGACTTCAATATAAACACACGAGTTCATATCATAAAAACAATACTAACGCGGACTTTCCTGGGTTGACGTGTATAATGAAATGTACTTCAACGTGTTGTAATATCCATGTAATATCGCTATCAGTATTATACCCGTCTATCAAACTTTCTGCAAATCGCATTGCTAATTCGGGTGGTGCATATTCTCTTGAATGTAATCCCGATGTTATCAATGTTTTCCCCTTATCAGCCGATGAAATACCACCATCTAATGAAGTGATCTTCATTGCATAGATATCATAACCTTCGACGCCAAAATCATTGCTCTTGCCTGTTGTTTTGATATAACTATCGCCGATATCTTTCACTGATACCAAGTTGGGATAATCTTGTGCTAAATCGAACATTGTTTGCATATGACCTTCGAGATTACGGAAGCAACTATGACCATCGATGGTACCATATTGTTGTGCAGATATAGGGTGGAGGAGAGTAGAACACAACAAGAGAGCTGTAGAAAAGAGGAATGACGACATGATAATTGCAATGTGCTACCTAACTCTCCCTACTCTCCCTCGATGAAAAAATGAGCTTCATCATAATAACAAACTCCACCTATTTCTATTGATCCCACTTCATTCGTTGCAAAGGTGGGATAAGTGGAGAGGAGAATGCATGCATTACTTATACTTTACTTGTCTTTCGAACGACAAACTTGCTTGAGGCGTTGAGAACTCAACGTATACCTGTTATTTTTTTTATTCACATACTATCAGGATTGATCCTAGGCTATCCGCGTGGTAGAAGTAAGTATGGTACAATGGCTTCCAATGATAATGCCGAAGAATGTCAATGGATTCATCTAAATACTGGCAAGGCGTTTAGCAGGCTATTATATACAAATCCGGTATGTTTTGTGTGCACAAGATGTGCACAAACGACTTTCGACTCAATGTCAACATCGTGTGCAAAAGATAATGTGATGGTTCTTTCTTGGCTAACTGCTACAAACAATGAAGGTAGATTTATCTTTTCTATCCACAAATCTCGATATTCAGCATCGTTACTGGCACCGCCGACAGTTGATAATACAGATAGGATACGTTCAGAAAAGGATACTGATAATAATTGCAATCACACAAACAATTTTCAGGTAGGGATTGAATTTACACTCTCTGTTCCAATTAAAGGGCTGGAACAAGTGGTATTGGATGTTGGATTGATATCAGGAAGATATGGGTCAAAGTATCCTGCAGATAAACATAATAATAATGATAATGATGTAAAGAATGAAGAAGATACCAATATAGAAACACTCAGTAATAGACAAAGGAAAAGGCAAAGAGTGCAACAGTTAACAACCAACGGAGTACCAGGATTAGTCGCTGTTCCATTTGGAAATGTAAATGAAGCATCACAATCATCCCTCTTTGCTATCAAGGGAACTGTTGCACATTTGAAATGCAAAACATATGCAGTGATGGGGTCATCTATCGGAGAAGAAGACGATGAGAGATCGCGACATGGCAATGAGAAAAGACAAAGCGATGATAAGATTCATTCTCCGATCATAGATGATGATCATCTTCTGATAATGGCAGAAGTTACTGATGCACATGTCCATTCGTCATATTGGGATGATAAGAAACAGTTATTCCGTCCTCAATCATCAGAAGTACTGCCCTATTTGAAGTTTTTCGGCTCTCAGACATTTGGATATGTAACATCAGGAGAATGAATACTAGATCAATAGTCGAGGAATTTGTCAATTGTTGAATACTCTTTTATATACATTTTTTGAATAGATCAGTAGTCGATTGAATATGCCAATTGATGCTTCTCTTCTAATAATACATTTTATTGTTTTAATTGACGATTGCAACACATATTGAATCTGGCTCTGATGATAGATTACATACATAATCATCTTTACTACTACAACTACAAACACCATCGGTTAACTCAAATCTCACTGCACTTTTAACCACATTCTAATTGAAATTGTTGTGTGTATCTAATTCATAATATCATCCACTTCCCCTCTGATCGTAATCTTTAGCCCATCAAATTTTGATACTTATTTATAATATTGTACACCACTCACATTCACCGGGCGTAGTTGAATTGAAAGTATGACAATTCGGGCTAGGACATCGCCATGTTGTAGCTCCATCTGGTAAATCGTAGGGCTGATTCAGTTAGAAGATATTAAGTGTGAGATCATTAAACAGATATAATTATCTTAGCAACCTATCAAAACAATACCCCGTACTAAATGAACACATAAAACGAATAATCGAAATATAGAACAGCACATAGGATATCATACAATACTCACCGCACGACACTTTGAACAATAATATCTAGAATGATTCGGTGGTATGGGAGTTTCGTTATTTTTCCCTCCAACTTTCTCCTCCACGCCAACAGCGGTTGCTAAAGTTGCATCCGGTTCTGCATTTACTACAATATCCTCGTCTTCTTTAACTGTCATGTTTATAGTGTCTTCTTCCTCTTTTATATACCTTCTTCGTAGAAGAGTTCTTGCTTGATTGATTTTCTCACTTTTTGATTTTGTGCATTTTGTGTGAGTCATTGTCAATCAAGAAGAGAGTGGAGCTATCATTCTTATCTCAATACGATTGTTATGTCGATTGCAAAGATCTGATATTGCAGTATAGATATGCTAGCGTCTCTACCCACTGTACGGTGAGATATCACTCTATTGGTGGAGTTCGGTGACAAAGTATCCTTTTCGGTATCTTTTTATGAGATAGAGACTAGAAACTTGTTGTTTGAAATTGAGTGTAGGCTGTAGGAGTTGGCGGATTGGTATGTTGTTCATGCATTGCTGCACTCATTGATATCTTATTAACGCTCTGTAAAGTATTATCAACGATTCTCAGGCGGTGGAGTTAATACAGCTTGGTATCGTCTTTTATCCAACTAAACACACATATACCAAAGTTTGTGCTGCAAATAAGAGATAGGTACCATACGATATACCATACTATATAGAATGGCAACATCTACTACCACAACTACACCACGGCGTGGTCCACTATCACATATAGTAGATGCACTCCGTCTTGATAATCGTCAATTATTACTAGAAACACTAAGTCATGATCCTCGTTTGGGTGATATGTACAACCAACCTTCAAATAACAATGGAGGAGACTCAGCAGGTGGTTTCATTACACATCAAGAAGAAGGCGTAGGCGATGATGACAATAAAACTACAGTAGAACAACAATTAATATTCGGATCAGCAGATTTACGCCGTGTTATCTTACGCCAAGTTATGCATAAGAAGAAGGAAAGTAAAAGTAGGAAATCAAAGAAGCATAATGTAACTTGTCAAATTGAGGAAGAGGAGATTATTAAAGATTTAAATGATGAATTAAAGTTATTATCTTCAAGTGATAGCATTGATTATGTGTCAAAGATTGTTGGTGATGAGATACTCTCTCCATCAGGGGATGGGTCGGCTATTTCGCCTTACAATAATGCAACTTCAACTCCTGCTGGAAGCAATCCTTTTGGACACTCTACCAATCCCTTTGGTGATGATGACACTGATGATAATACAAGTAGTTCCACAATCACTACATATATTCTCCGTGGTGGAGGAGTTGACTTACCATCATTATCGGCTGCGGCATTACATCGACGACAGCAATTAAAGTCTTCGTCGGCTGCTGTTGCTAGCAACAGGTATCATCCACAACAGCAACAAAAACAACAAGATAAGGTATTTAGATTTATATTCGTACCAAGAATTACAGAAATGGAACGTGCCTTCTTGAGTGAGTTAGGCGTAGTGGATGATAATATATCTAATACTCCCTCATCACAAGTTGGGACAAATTATTTCGAATCCCTACCAATTGATTTAATACCATTGGATGATGATGTATTAAGTTTGGAACTAACTGGTGGAAGTAGTGCTAATTATGGTACATCGTTAGTAGTAAATGAAAGTGATAAGAGTGGAGGGCTTCCCTCTCCATCTGTAGCGGCATGTATGCGTCATTCGAATATTGAAGGATGTGAGGCCGATGTTGCTGATATTGTCGCACGGAGTTTGATTAAATTACAGTTGTTAAATCGAGGTAATAGTGATGATAATGATGAATCATCACTCAAAGGTGCCATCGCGCGAGTTCAAGGATTGGGTCCACTAGCAACGGCTGTAATTGATCGTATGATGTTATTAAGAATTGAAGAAGAAAGGATGGAGGCAGCACAGGCCGAGGAAGATATGAATAACCAATATGATATTGATGGTGAACAATCGGGAGGTGTGATAAATGATCATGATGAGGTTGTGAATGCAGCGGATGGAGTTGAAATCACAACACATACAAGAACAGCAACGTCTTCTTTGCGACAGCAGAATGATAATGATACCAATTCAACTCCAACATCCCCCTCCATTCAGGCTCTACTTGTGATTGATCGAAAGATTGATTTAGTAACACCCATGCTAACTCCGCTTACTTATGAAGGTCTAATTGATGATGTGCTTCAGATTCAAGTAGGCGGATGTGTTTCTGTCAAGAAGTCGATAGTTGAACCTGATGATGAAGATGGCAATGGCGACCAACAAGAGGTTATTCTACCATTAAATGATTCAGACCCGTTGTATGCCGAAGTACGTGATAAACATGTAGAGACATTTGGCTCGTTCCTTCAAAATCAAGCCAAGGCTTTGAAGGAGAGTCATTCCCAGTTCACAAATCGCGAGACGGCTCGTGATCTTACAGAGATACATCAATTTGTCAAACAGATTCCTGTATTTACAAGGAATCTACGTTCCTTGACGAATCATATACATATTGCCGAACTAGTAAAGAGTGCTGCCGAGGCTAATAGCTTTCGTCAGCGATGGCAAACAGAACGTAGTATGCTGGAATCAGAGCCATGTTATGAAACTCTGGAAGATCTAATCGCAAGTGGTGAACCACCTTACAGATGGTTACGCCTATTTTGCTTACAATCATTAACGAGCAATGGTATCAAAGCCACAAGGTATGATTCATTGAGGAAGGAGGTAGTGCAGACATATGGATATGAATATCTGATGGTGTTGAATGACTTGGAGAAGGCTGGCTTCTTGCGCAAAAGAGAGACATTCTATATGGATTCAATGGCAACACCCTACTCAACACTACGCAAGGCTTTGAACTTAATTAATGCAGATGTTGACCCATCCAATCCTGAAGATGCAGCCTATGTTACGTCAGGTTATGCTCCTATGACTGTTCGATGGGTTCAAGCAGCAATGAAGGGATATGCTGGACTGGATGAGGCAATGAAGGAGTTACCAACGTCTCCCCTCCATCGAGGACCATTAGTAGATATACAGCAACAATGTCCAGCTGAAAGTTTATCAACTGCTTTAAAAAGAAGAAAAGAACCAAGTCTTGGAACATTTGCAAAGAGATGGACTAGTGAGACTTTATCCTCGGTTGAGAAGAAGCCAGTTATGTTAATATACTTTGTTGGAGGTGTCACTCTGACTGAGCTCGCTGCACTACGATTCTTGAGTAGGTCATCATCATTTCCTTACACTATTGTCTGTTGTACAACGGAGATTGTGAATGGATCCACATTGCTCAAATCACTATCATGCTAAAACAATAAAGATAGATGATATTGTTTTGTATTAAAGTAGAATGCACAATGATCACCAGTAGAATGCACAATGATCACCATATGCACATATGCTCCTACACACATTCCCAAGTCCTTATCTATACATTAGATGGCTTTGACAAGCACTGGCAGGAAAATAGAGCACAGGAAGGTAGTTGCGGACACCCAAACATCCAAAGGAGACAGATCGATCATGATCGCCGAAAAGTCGGGATTCATCCCTTGTCTTTCATGTGTAGCCGTCTTGTTGTAACTCCACCATGAGTGATGCATATGCTATAGTACACATTCTCAAGTCCTTATCTATACATTAGCTGGCTTTGGCAAGCACTGGCAGGAAAATAGAGCACAGGAAGGTAGTTGCGGACACCCAAACATCCAAAGGAGACAGATCGATCATCGCCGAAAAGTCAAGATTCATCTCTTGTCTTTCATGTGTAGCCGTCTTGTTGTAACTCCACCATGAGTGATGCATATGCTATAGTACACATTCCCAAGTCCTTATCTATACATTAGATGGCTTTGACAAGCACTGGCAGGA
>Ga0214481_100248_pt1 | contig 28953 bp, 19 predicted proteins | sample M1_20Mar14CPVII9_4_FD_165057 | JGI IMG/M metagenome (GOLD analysis project Ga0214481, IMG submission 165057) | Marine eukaryotic communities from Monterey Bay, California, United States - M1_20Mar14CPVII9sort6BwellG10 | ecosystem: Environmental > Aquatic > Marine > Unclassified | place: USA...
CTCAAACATCAACTATATAACCAATCCCCACCTCAACTCAACTTAACCAAAACTCAAACATATACTTGATATACTGTCATCCAATAAACTCCACACATCAAAAAAACATTCATTACCCCATCTAAACGCATTATATTGTCGGTTTGCCAATGGTTTTAGTGCCTAATCACTCAAACAATGGTATCAATATCAAATAACATATTATTGCTGTATATTGTTGTGTGTTGGTGTATTGTTGTGCATTATCCATTTCCCTCCTCTTTCATTGGCTAAATCATCCGGCAAAACACAACAATATCTCTTCAATAAATATGTAGTTGTGTAATTGTATACCCACCCACTTAATACCATATCATACAATAATACTGTTGTAATACTTTGGCCGCTACAGATTGCGTTGTGTATTGTTTGTTGCTGATTGAGGATGGACTCCATTAAAGTAACACCAATACTTCAATACTCATAGCCACATTATAGCATATACCAACCAATAATACATAATTAATCTAACCCAACATACCCTACTAACTGCAATTGTTGTCACCACCCTAACCAACAAACAACAACAATTAAATTAATTATACCCACTGCCATTCAAAATACAACCCTCCAAACTCTAAGCAACCAATACTAATTCATCTAACAACCTTTAAACTAATTGCAATTATTTGTTTGGTGTTGTTGTGTTGTACATACCACCCAATATATTATTAACATAACAAGGTGCACCTTAAAAGAAACGACATTTTGACGGCGGCACCTCCGACATAGGTGTACGCACTCCAGCAGCGCCATCTAAGTGGACCACATCATCACATATCATTATTTATCAGCCTCAACGATTATGTTGATGTATATTGTTGTATATGTTTGTATATTATTGTGTATTATTGCAATTACATATCGTTGTAACGGCTCATTTTGTTAGTAATATACTGTTGGTACAATTGAAGTGGTTCTGGCCCTATTCCAAAGTATCTAATCCTCGGCATAAATCAATATGGGTCCAGTGAGTAATGTTCCGGCGGTATTTCATTAGTATAGAAGTGTTGGTTGCCGTGCCGCCGCCGATTGCCTACTCAATGGTTAAATTCCTATGTTTGAAAATGTGTGAGAGTTCTATGGGAAACTTGTGGAACTTACTGGAACTTATTTTCGATTAGGTATCCTGCGTGCTCGATTTTGCAAAAGTGACACACTCCATTGAGGTATCCTAGCGTATCTTTTTCATCAGTGGAGAGTGGAGGCATGCCAACAAGTATTAATGGATTTCGGAGGCGGCGGCGGCGGCCCTGAACAATGGTTTTATAATCTACCATCAGTTACAAGAATATGGCTAGGATCAACAGTCATTATAACAGCTTTAGTAAACTTAGATTTTATTAAATGGAATGATATCGATTTCACATCATTCGATGATATTATTGGTCATCCTGCAAAACGAGTTGAGGCTTGGAGGTATGTGTACTTTTGTATACTTTGTACAACTCTCTAATATATTATCAATATACTAACAACTTCTGATTTCCATGTCATGTGACACACATCTCTAGATTATTGACATGCTTTCTATATGCAGGTAAATTCGGCTTTCATACAATTATCAATCTACATCTATTGACTCAAGTTAGTAGCCGATATGAAAAGATGGGCGTGATTTGCACTAGGAGAATACCTGAACAACAAAATAATAATGAACAACAACAACAAAGAAGACAAAGTTATACATCTCCATATTACGAAAGAGGAGAAACTTCCGATTATATATTTTGCATACTATTTGGTATGATTGGTATATTGTTGAGCCATGTATATCTACTTCCAAAACTACCATATTTTATAACACACAATCAATTCCATCGTTTCTTCCAACGACACTTGACATTCTATATTATATACATAACGAGTAAACAACATCCAAATAATATGGTGAATTTCTTTGGTATGCCATTTGCTGCAGCTTATTTGCCGTATGCTTACCTCCTGATGGGATATGCAATTAACAATCAAACAATACCAGTGGATATACTACACGGCATGTTTATCGGGCATGTCTACTTTTACATGGCATGTATAGTACCCAAAGTGTTAGGGAGAAGAAGGGCTGTTTATATACTCCAGTTATATTGGTTGATCTTTGTCATTGGTTGGAAGGAGGAGTAGGAAATGATGATAATGGCGGAGTTGCTCCTCCATTACCTGATGTTGATGGTATCATTGGAGGTTAGTAGTAGCGTATCATCTGTTATAATCTATCTAAACATACATTGGGGGTATAAGATCTATATCTAGGCACACAAACATCAGTCGCATACGCTCTGTTGTGTGCAAATTATTGATTTACTCAAACACTAGTGTTTGTCCAACATATCTAGATATTTTCTGCTTTACTGAGCAAATATATCCCAATCTATCCTTTATCGTATCCACGGCAACATGCATCACAATCTCTAAACGTACCACAGTCGACCACAGTCCATACCCAATGATCTCCCTGGCTCGTCGGATCACCTAGATAGGAATATATCACGAGATCATTCGTCCCATCAAGCCAGTGATCAGGGTTTGCACCCAAACCTATTTATTATTTTGTTGATTAGGAGAGATTACATAGGAGACAAATGAGATATAAGGATAGGTAAGCATAGGTTAGAGAGTCACATCAATATATAAGATATGATCAAAATATATACAGAACGACAAATAAAGTATGCTGCTTACCTGTACGAGTTTTACAATGGCAATATGTCGTGTCTGGAGCACTATCAACAGCTGCATCATCTTTGCGAAGTTGTCGAGATTGCTTTGCAAAAGATGATGATGGTAAGATGGCTAAGAAGCCGACGCCGAAAATATGTGAGTACTTCATTGATAGTAGTGTGTTATATGTCGATGATGTTAACCAAATGGATTATCTAGTAGATAGTTGCAAAGGAAAGGACGGCAAGTTGTCGGTGATCGTTGATGTTTTGCTAAAACAATAAACATTCATAGAATCAAGTTCAACCTCAACACATTATTGCCCCCCTTGAGATTTTTACCTCAAATCACCCGGAAAAATGAAAATAGGACCGAGACCGTATTGTACATCCTCACTACTCGTTTATTACTCACTCCTCACTCCACCTCCTCTCGTGTACCCCTATTAAGATTAGCGTGAGATGGGCATTATTCTTATTTTGTTTAGGGCGGCGCTTATTGTGCAGCTGAAACCTACCTTAGCATTCACAACAATACCACAATCAACTTTACACGGTGTTCAAACTACAGTCCAAACTACAGTCATCGCTAGATTGAAATCGAATGATGATGAATTGCAATACGATTATGTAATGATAGAGGAAGATAGTACCATTATTGATCGACGACAAGTATTGCAATCTACCACTAAAGCTTGTATATCATCTCTTCCTTTTCTCACTACGACATCATACCCATCTAATGCTCAAGAAGAACAGAGTAGTATACCACGATCACGAGGCAAAATCTTTGAAATTACCGATAAAAACTCATTCTCTGGTGTTGCATATATACCAAATACAATAAAGAAGTCATATCCTCTTCTAGTAGTACTACATGGGGCTGGAAATAACAAACAACAATCTGCAATAGATGCATTTACTACCGGTGATCATAAGATGCTACCACCCTCTCTACTATATGCAAATCAAGCTCCATCATCATTAAGTGATAACTTTATTGTGATAGCTCCATATGTTGGAAAGGATAAAAGGAGTTTATATGATGAACCACGTTCAAAGGTTTTAGATTTTATAAGGTATTTCAATACCTATATAGAATCTCAAACTATACAAGATGGTACTTCAATTAGTATTAATCGACAACGTATATCATTATTTGGATTTTCCGAAGGCAGTACACTGGCAGTCGAGTTGGCAACTACAAGACAATTCAATGGTTTAGTTCTATGCTCGTACGGCTTTACTGGTATTTTACCGCAAAAGGCAATCGAGAGATTACAAGGTATACCTGTATGGATATTTCATTCAACTAAAGATGATGTGTACGACATAAAGTGTTCGAACCAACTAGTTGAAAGTCTCTTAACATTTGAGGGACAAGGTGCACTAGACGCTTTCAGTAAGTTTACCAAGCTTCTTCCAAATGATAAAAATGATGATAGTATAAACACTGCTAAAGGGGAAGGATATGAACATGTTCGGTCAGCATTAATTGCCTCAAAGAGTAGTGAAGTTTATTCATGGCTATTATCACTACCTTAATGAAGTATGTATCAGCTGTGGGTTCATTGGTCAAATAATTAAGGTCACTTGATGTACATACGGTATGTATCGATATATATGTTATATATTTCTCCTTGGTAGGGTAAGTAGAAAGTACTTTTTCAAGTAATTATTTCACTGGCAGCTATAAAGAGTCTGTTTATATCGTTGCAGTTTGATTTTATAGATGGCATATGGACAGACATATTCACTTGGCTAGCTATTGATGCTGAAGAGATAACGCAGTGATATTATACTAACAATGCCAACGAATAGGAAAGGTTCAATCCTTTCATCTATCAAAAAGAGTTTATCTCCAAAAAAGTCAAAGCCAAAGAAGGACAGTAAAACAAAGCACAGAAGACACCGCGATGAAAAATCTAGCTCATCGTCCTCTTCATTATCATCGGTTGACGATGATGAAAGCAGTTACTCTAGTTTGAGCAGTGGAAGCGGCAGCAGCTTTTCATCCTTCTCTTCATCATCATCATCAGAGTTGGAGAGATATTCACGTAGTCGCAAGAGCAAGGATTATGGACGTCATTCAAGAGGAGGCGGCAGAGATCGGGATAGGAGGAGACGAAGGAGGCATTCACGTAGAAGAGATTATGATGAACGAAAATTATCACTCTCCTATGGCTACAACACACCCCAGAAATCACACCACCGAAATGCTGCCAATGACAATGATGCTGCTCAGATGGTTGACTTGTTGATGCGTATACTACCACATTATGGTCGGGGTGATGGTCATTCAGACGCGGTTGTAGTTGATACACTACACAGACTTCCGCCACATGTAATGGAGACTAGGGACATGGAAGGAAATACTCTTCTCATGCTAGCCTGTCAAGCAGGTGCATACGATTTGTTGCCTGTTTTATTATCAAAGGGATGCAATGTGAACACAATCAATGCCGTCGGAGCAAGTTGCTTGCACTTTGCTTGCTTCACAGACACCTTCTCCCCTGATGCAGCAATGGCATTGCTTCGGCATGGTGCTGTCGCAGAAGTTGTTGAAAGGGAGTTTGGGTGCACACCTCTTCATTGGGCAGCATTCAGTGGGCATGTAGAGTTGTGTACATTACTTTGTAGAGCTGATGCGATACCTACCACAGTGGATAAGAATGGCTGTGATCCGATACATTATGCTCAGCAAAACGGACATACTGGTTGTGCAGCACTCCTTACGTCATTCTCAAAACAAAATGTTGCTGTACCTTCAACCCTGGCAGATGCCGCAAGTAATACTCCTCCTCCAACATGGGTTAGATGCTTGGATCATAACGGCTCTTCATTCTATAATAATAGCAATACAGGAGAAAGTCTATGGGGTGACGAGTACAGGGAAAAGATCAGTGAAGACAATAGTGGTAATAATGCCAATGCCGCATATCCTCCTCCTCCTCCACCCAAGAAATCAAACGCCCCAATGTCACCAGGCACGGTAACAAGTGCTGTGTCTGCACTTACTTCCATTGCAGAAGATCAAATTGAAAATAAAACCACTAAACACAGTGAAATGTCAGATAAAGTGCCACCGGTTAATAATCAACAATTGGATATTGCAGAGGATATCATAGAAACTTTAAGCATTGAAGATGATGAACCGACTCAAATAAACAAAGAAGGAAAGAAAGAAGACAGCCAGGTTGCAAATACGAATCCAAGATCAGCCGTAAAGAATGATACCAGTCTCGAGAGGAACCAGTCATTTGAAGCAAGGTTATCATCTTTACATACAAAGATGGAAGCTCAACTAAATGCACGTTTACAGCATCTTGAAGATAAGATTAACAATCAGCAAAGCCATGAGACATCTATGAGTGTGAAGGTTGACGATGATGCTTCCGAGATGAATGGTAAAGTAGCCGAGATGACGTCGACAATTCTACAAAAGGACTTGGAAATCTTGTCTCTCAAACAATCTATTGTCAAGTTGGAGACAAAACAAATATCACAAGAGAAGTCATCCCTGGATGCCTGTATCGGAGATGGCTATGTCGATGGTGATGACGATAATGCCGGTGTCAGTGATGAACTTCTTCAAGCTACAAAGGAAAAGCATAAGCAAGAACTACTTGTCGTTCAGACTGAGGTTGAGCAACTCAATAATAAAGTTGACGAAGCTACTAGAGCAGCTACTCTTTCCAAACAACAATATGATCAGTGCCAAAGGGATCTTCAAGTAGCAGAATCGTCTCGATCTTCCATGGAGGCTGCTCTATTGGAAGCACAGAAGGATAAGGGCGACGACGATTCAGCAGTTGCATTAGTCAAATCTCTACAGGAACAACTGCGACAAGAAGAACAGATCGTCAGTCAGATGAAGCAACGAGTGCAATCCCTCGAGGAGAAAGGTGTTGAGGATAATATTAATCATCGTCAAGAGGTTGAACAATTGCAATCAAACACCAAAGGCCTCACAAAGGAACTTGAGATGACTATCCACTCTATCACAGTACAGAGGAATAGGCATAATGATAAACTATCGCAATGTCAAGAGGAACTGACTGGTGTTAGAGCAGAGTTGCAAGGTATGCAAGGACAGCTCAGAGAAGCCAAGCTGTTGAGCTTGGAGGCTGTACTAGCAAGAGACGAGGCTGTAAATTCAATGGAGGTTGCTCAAGATAAAGCTCGCTCAGCTCAAGCAAAGCTGAAAGAAATGACCAACTTTATAAATCAAACAGAAACACTCAAGAAGTCGAACGATCAACTACACATCTCGTTGCAAGAGGAAACTAAAAAACGAATGATATTACACAATACCCTTGAAGATATAAAGGGTCGTATCCGAGTTTATGTTAGAGTCAGACCACTTAGTGACTCTGAAGTAAAGGCAAACTATCAAAATGTCATGACTAAGGAAGACGACAGGACGTGTGTTATGGCTAGTGATACGGCCACGGCATCTGACGTGCGCGATTGGGAGGTAAGAAGTCACATTATATGCACATCAAGTGTACTTAATTTTTCACTTAATTCTTTCATTCTAATATAATCTTGCTACTTTCCACCTACCACAACATACGTCACACATATCAGTTTGACAAGATTTTTGCAGGCAGCAACGCCGATGGAAATACTCAGGAGGCAGTATTCAAGGACACAAGTCTTCTTATTACATCTGCCATTGACGGGTTCAATGTTTGTATCTTTGCATATGGACAGACAGGTTCCGGCAAGACGTATACCATGCTAGGATCAGGTGATGCTAATAATGAAGAGCATCAAGGTCTTGCGCCTCGTGTAGCACATGAACTATTCCGAAAGATCACTGAAAAAGAGTCAACTCACCACATTGAAGTATCAACTTCAATGATGGAACTATACACCGACAAGCTTCGTGATTTGCTCAAAGATGAAGATGACGAATCTCCTCTCGGTGACTTGAAGATTAGATTAGCAGAGCATACAAGTTCTGGACTTGTAGAAGTTGATGGCGCCAAAGTAGAACGTGTTTCCAACGCTACAGAATTGCTTAATGTTTTTGGTAGGGCATCCCTAGCAAGGGCCTCTTCCAGTACTAAAATGAATGCTGACAGCAGTCGAAGTCATATGATTGCATTAATTGTACTCTCACTTCGTAATAGACGGACGGGAAAGATTGTTCGTGGAAAGTTAACATTGGTAGATCGTAAGTGGAAAGATTTCCTTGCTGTTTCTTTGTTGCTATCATGATTTACACGAACATACACTCATATTGCTTCCTCTTATAATAGTCGCCGGAAGTGAAAGAGTAGGAAAGAGCGGCGCCTCTGGTCAACAACTAAAGGAAGCGCAAAGTATTAACAAGAGTTTGTCTGCGCTAGGAGATGTTATTGGAGCACTAACAACGGGAGGTCGACAACACATACCTTATCGTAATCATCCATTGACAATGTTGATGAGTGATTCTATTGGGGGTAATGCAAAGACTCTCATGTTTGTCTGTTGTTCGCCCGCAGATTACAATCGTAGGGAGACTGCACAATCACTTGATTTTGCAAAGAGATGCAGAAATGTAACAAACAATGCAAGCAAGGGTGGCAACGGCAACGGATCGGCGCAGATAAAAGCTCTTCGAGCGGAGTTGTCAAAGATTAAGAGGGAGAAAACGGGCAGTGGTGCATCTAAACGCCTCCCAAAAATGAGAAGTATTCCCTCTACTCGAGGAGGCAGATGCTGAGTGGCAACTCAACTAATATAATAGATGGCGTTCATGTTTTATCAATCTACCCTAACCCTAACATTTAGCTTATTGTGTAGAGAGGAGAAACACACTCATGGATCAATCCCTCGTAATCTATATCCCGACCCTGAAGCTGTCTCCCAATTATCGTTATCATGTCCTTCATTTTCCTCACTTACACTCATTGAGCTGCTGAATAAAAGAGGCAGCGTTGTTATATTCCCCTTTCGATTTCGTGATCTAGATCTACTTCGGGTTCTAATTTTCATCTTTGCTGTAGTAAGGTTGTGTACCGAACGATGAGCAACGGGGGCACTTTGAGCACTACCAACACTAACATCTGAGGAATGTTTTCGCATCAAATCGCCAGCTACAGAGTTGGCAACTCTCCTCCCTCCCTTGTTATTATCCAAAAAGGAACCCAACGACATTGAAGGTTTGGGATTGTCCCTTTTCTTAACTCGGCGGACATATGTTCCCCATTGAGAGGTTGGAAATGCCTTTGTTGAGCCCCGGACATTCACCTTGAATCGAATGGTTTCAGTCTCCCCATATGTTCTGTCTTTAACAACCGCATATGTCCAACTACCATCACTTCTACGAACGAATGCAGCATCATTGGCACGAATCTCTGCAACTAGAGCAGCAGTTGCCTTTTTCGAATCAATTATCATGTCATCTTCATTGCCCCTATCTCCAATGGAATAGTGCGGTAGTGTATCTGGAATGTATGTTTCAGCGAATTTGGTTTGATCACCATCTATTTGTTGACCATCATCACCGCCACCATCACCACCACTACCATCAGTGTCGAGGACGCCATTGTACCAGTAACCCGTAGACTTCATGCCACTATCGTATACCATTTCACCAGTACCATGTGGTAAGAATTGCTCATTAACTTCACCAGTATATCGACCAGAGTGACCATTATAATCACTCCAAGGAAGGCCATTCACCTTCTTCCTCATGGGATGTTTTGGCTGAGGAATAAGGGCAAGTGTTTGATCGTCCGCTATTATTTCTTCGTGTGGGTCCTCTTCCTGCTGAGGTCGATCTTCTTGTGGCGAAGGAGATTGATGATGGGGAGTCTGGTCTTGCTGTTCATGATCATCATCTTCCTCCTCATCTTCCTGTTGAGGCTGATCGACGACGACCTTTTCCTTTTCATTGTTGTCATCGATCTCATCGTCATATACTGGGGTAGGTGCTTGAAGAGAAGCCAATCTTGATGCAGCCAACTCTTTCTTAATTCTTTCCTTTTCCTTCTTTTTGCGTGAACGCTTCTTCTTCGCTTTGTCTTCTGATACAGTGAAGTCCTGATCTCCCACATCCTTTCCAATTATAGGATCAACATGTTTCTCCTTCTCCCTTTGATTCTTCTCCTTCTCGGTAATACGCTTCTTCTTCCTTTCTAACTTTCTCTTCTTATGCTCTTCCTTCTTTTGTTTCTGAATCGCCGCCAACTTCTCCTGTGTTTTCTTCATATGTTCTACGGCACAGTCTGGGCAGTGTTGATATAGTATCTTCCATCCACCAAATGCCTTCTTCTTTTGAAGGCGAAGGTGTGGATGGAATACGCATCGGCCACGATCATCACACAATCGTGGTACCTCATCTGAATCCATGTGAAATTCAATACCACGTGAAACCTCTACTTCGTCGTTACTTTCAGTGGGTCCAAACTCACGTAAAGATTGGCTGATCATATCAGTCTCGTTTTCATTATCATGATAATCAAGGCCATCTGTCGTTGCAAGTCGTTTAATAGATTGTCTTGGTGACGAACCAAAGTTGGACATACGCGAAACCATACTCCGGCGGCGCTGGACACCATATTCACTGCCACCAATAGACCCCATATTCTTTAGGGGAGATTCATTCTTGTGATCACTATCTCGTGAGAAATATCCGCTATGTAACGATGATGCACCACCAACTGATCTTGTACCACAAATATCATTAGAACTAACAGAACGACTTTTAATACGTCTTGATAACCGGCTAATGACACTTCTACCACTACTACTATCCAATTTCTTACCACCTGCGCTCCCGTCTAATCCATCTAGCATACTAAGGTTGGCTAGACTGTGACCAAACGACTGAGGAGTTGAAGGGCTCTGAGGCGAGGGAGAACTCTGCTGCTGCTGTTCTTGTTCCTGTTCTTGACTGCCAGTATGACTGTTTCCATTATTCTTTGTATCATGAAGAAAGCTTACATTGTGGTGTTGGTCTTGTGGTGCATTGCCCTCTGTGGCAGCTCGTTGTCGCGTTCTCGTCTCCTTTGGTTGATGATTGCTTGCATTATTCGTCTCATCTGACAATCGTCGACTGCTACCGAACACACCACTTATTGTGAGGCTTTCGTTGTAGCTAGTTATATTGTCTTTCGGAACCGTTTCAGCATCAACCTGCACTGGACTTGAAACTGGCATGGAGGAAGCAGCTCCTCGTATTATCGACGGATCCCATCCACCACTTTCAACTTGTGGCGCATCAGTAGAATCATTAGCAGCCGTATCATTAGAAAAACGTCTATCGTCATTACTATCATCACTGGTAAAGCGTCTATCATACAGTGGATTATTAACTTGTGATGCTATTCCTGTTTCAGCATTATCATTCAGCATCAGTCCAGCTGGCGGTTCTTGTGTTCTATAAGAGTGTTGTTCAGCACGAAGAGTTTCCATCAATGCTTTGCGATCTAATGGTGCTGGGTCGATTGGCTGTGGTGGTGGATCAGGAATGCGATCACCATGACTGGGATGACGAAAAGATTGTGTGCGTTGAGCTGATGCATATCGTCGTGATGACGTCTTCTTTCCAAGTTTATGATGATTAGGCTGTTCAGAATTTGAACGGCGGTGTTTCTTCTCATGTCTATCAGATGCACTTGTCTTATTTTTGCTTCGATGTGAACGCTCTTTGTTGGTATTGTCCTTTTCTCGCGGCACTTCTGATCTTGAGCGTGTCGATTTCTTCCTCGATGATTTGTGTGCCTCCGAAGTTGCTTTTGATACCGTTGAAAAGTCAGATGTGCTTGACTGCAAACCACTTTTATGCTTCCCATGTCTTCTACTGCCACTTGTCCTTGAAGGTTTTGGCGCCTCAGATGATGATCTCCTATGACCTCTATTTAATTCACCATGATTACTTCGGACAACTTTTGACGTGGAAGTTGAACGTTTAGTATGGTCGACGGCAGTATATTTGGATACTCCACTATAATATTGTGTAGCCGCTGTTGTTTGAACATGCATCTCACGTTCTAAGGCAGCTTGAACCTCATTTTCAAGTTGATAATTGGTATACCCTCCTCCACCAACTGATTGAGATGATGACACCATTGCAACTTCTCTATCTTGGTATAAGACCAAGGCTGCAGAGCAATCATCATTTTGTGAATGGTGTCCCTTTCGATTTTCCGTATCTTTTCTATGCCTTCGACTACTACTTTTGCTTTTGATACTTGAACTAACATGGCCACTATCAAGAGTTGATCTTCTACTTTTCCCCTTCTTGCGACTTTTTCTATCCTTGGTCTCCTTGTTATTAGAAGAAGAGGGTGGTATCGGATCATTCACAGCAACATTCGAATCATAATGAGTATGCTTTTCTCCTCTATTTTTGTCATATGATGCCAGCTCATCTCTTGATGAAGGCAATGGATCAGATTTTCTAATATTGTTGTTATCATAGTCATAATATCCTTCCCCACCATCATTATATGAAGACTTGATTTCACCCCCCTTATATGGATCAGATTTTCTATCATTGATATCTAACAAACTATTACTATACATTTCTTGCTCAGATGTCTCATTACCATCCAAACACACATCTGAAGATGAAGGGGGGAGTTGATGCATTTCATCTGATGACGGTATTGGTCCTCGATGATCTGATATTCTACGATTTTCTTTATTCATCTTTCCCACTTTTTGTAATGATTCTATACTAGTATCAGATTGTTTAATAGCCTGTGCAGCAGGATGGACATGTATATCTCTACTGTCAACACTTTTATGGCTTTCATCATCTCTATAATCTTCATCTTCTATTATATCCTCATCAGTTACAACTAAGCTCTTCTTCAAGGCAACTGAATTATTATCGAATAAATCGGTTGTATCTAAACTACGATTTGTACCCGACATTGATAAATCTAATACATCTTCATCACTATTTATTGGGATTGGACCTCTTGAATCAGATAATACACGCATGTTCTTTTGAGAATGTATAGTTTCTAATGTTGGACGTTGTGATGAATTGTGTGGAGTTTGTCTAGACGATCCATGGCGGGGTGCCGACGATGATCTACTGTTGGTAGTTGATATTCTAGGACTACTACCCCCACTGTTATTACTACCATTCGCAGACTTGGCACGTAAACTTTGCATCCTTAATGCAATTTCTGCATCATGTGAACGTTTTGTTTGAATAGCCTCTGCTGCCAACAATGCAAATGAGTTTGGATCTGCAACTTGTGAATAATGTCCGTCGGCATTCTTAACTCTCATCCCCGGTGATCTGTTGGTCAGTTGTATTGGTGATTGTTGTTGATTTGGATTATTCCTCCATAAACCTATAATATATTGTGTTTATAGATGAGAAGTGGGATGCAGTATTATGAGTATATGAACATATAAAATGATCAACTGATACTCAATCAACCAGTAAACACATTCATCAAATCAACAACACCTAATTACACTAACAACTTACCAGAACTAACATTATGCTGTATTTGTGCATCAGTATAACTCATCATACCCAAAGAACTAACCTCAGTAGCATCATCTGTATATATTTTCTTACCAGATGCACTGCCCGTTGAATAATGAATCCCCCCACTCTCTCCTCCTCTACCGGGAGATGTTGGCAGCAAAGTATTAGGAAGAGGGTGCTGACCAACACTTGGACTAGATGGAAGTGAGGATGTATTATTATCATTACCAGGTAATGAACTTAATCTATATAATAAGCTTGGATCTTTCTTCATATCACCAATCATATTCTTCATTGCCTGTAAGTCATCATTCGTGACGTCCTCTCCTCCCTGAACTCTACTATTATCATCATACGATGGACTATTGAGTAATGATGGCATATCTATACTATTACTTCGTAAAGGTGGAGCTGAAGGTGATCGTTGTACAGCCCCGGCTTGTGATCCATTGGAATATTTTCTTCTATAGTTGTTGTACGCCCCATTATTAGACATGCCTTCATCTGCACTGTTGCTCTCTGATGGTGGATCCATACTATATCAATTGATCTTATTCTTAAGTCTGTAGCAATTCAGGAAGTAATAAATGGTATGTATGTACTAATACTCCGGCATATCACCAGTAGTTGATAATATTATCATCAAGGCCATTTGCAAACAGAGCGTTGTTTGCAAAATGAATAGCATGTCTTTCACCTTGATCCCCTATAAAAGATGACGCCCAATATATACTACGCAACTTTGTCCTCTCCTCTCTGCCTACTTCTAATAATAGAGCTATCATTAGCAGTAAATATTGTAGCTTGGTGACCTCTCTTTTAATACAAAATGACTCTGCTGAAAACCATTCATTCTTCATTCAAGTTTGCTCCTTCAAAGCAACCTAATAATCTACTTCATAGGTACTTATTATTATATTGATTTAAAAGATGGGTGGTGGAAATGCACAAAAGTCGGCGGCAGCACGTAAGTACGCTAAGTTAGTATTGTTTTATGATGTCTTCAGTTCATATTACACGAAGTAAGTCACCCTTGCAAATGCAAACCATATGTACTAACAGAAGTTATGTATTACAGGCCTGAAGAATATGAAGGATGTCGGAAAGACACCTGAACAAAGGTAAGTTTTGTTTGTGAGTTTGTGACTTATATATGCAGCATACGATACAATATTATTACGATACTATGGATAGATAAAAATATACTCATACCATACTCAACTCTCTCGACAAATATACTTGATACTTGATAAATACAATACAATATGATATAAATAAATAAATGACGGAACACCAAACGTTGCTAAACTCATAATAACTACACAATCTAACAATCGCACAATTGGTTCAATGGATATAAACATTTATTGGAAACTCGAAACATTATTAATATCAAAACTCATTTATACTGAACAAATACGCTATAACAGAGCAGAAGCAGCAAAGAAGGCAGCAAGAGATAAAGAAGGTTTCAAATGTAAAATATGCATGACAACATTTATGATTAATGTTAAGCCACCAACATTATATCTACACATGACATCGAAACATCCAGGTACTACCGATTGTGGATTATGTTTTGATTCAATGAAAGGTTATGATCCTAATGCACCTACGGAAAGTACCAAGGCAGCGGCACCAGTTGCCGCCAAGAAGAAGACCAAGAAACAGGAGGAAAGTTTAGATGATTTATTAAGTGCTGGATTGAGTTTGGGTAAGAGTAAGAAGAAGGCTGGGAAGAAGAAATAGGCGCTTTATTATATTACATCTCTATCAACATCAGCACACAGACTATAAATTGAAATGCTAATAATTTACAAACTATATCTTGAAGTTGGACAGCATCGGCAATGCTAAGACCGCAAGAAGATTGAGATATTGATAGGTACATACTTATGTAGAATTGACTCACTCAAATAAGAATAATTCCTCTTATTCCACGTGTACTTTTTCTAGAAAATCCCACCTGACCACTGACCACAGTACAACTTGATTGAGCACGACAATATTCATATTGGGTTGTCTCAGGGCAGCAATAACAATAACAAAAGATGGGAAAAGGATCTAATGTGCAGAAGGCCCAGCAGGCTCGTGAGAGGAATCAGAAAAAGCTCGGTAAAACAGATGAGGAGCGACGGTGAGCCTTCATTTTTTTGCTTTGCAACAATTGATCGGGTAAATTTGAAGTGAAGAAATTCATAATATGGCTGTTGAAGATGACGGCTGAGATGACGGCTAACTATGTTATGATTATATGGTTAGTTGAGATGACGGCTGAGATGACGGCTGTCTAGATGAGGACTATTTGGTGTTGGTAAAATTGGTATATTATTTGAAAAAAATCACAAACATAACATCTCACACTCTTTTCTCTTTCTCTCTCTCTATATATCACATCTATATCTATTATACAATCAATTGATTAAACAGAGCTGCATCAGCAAAAGCAGCTAAAGATTCAACCGCTTTTATGTGCAAAATATGCCGTCAAACTTTTATGGTACTTATGCGTTTCATTATGTAATTATTTTTTCAATTAATTGCAAAAAATATACTAACTTCATATCTTATGCATCTGCAATGTACATAGGTAAATGCTAAAACGTCATTATTATATCTACATGTAACAGCAAAGCATGATGACAAAGCAGCTACTCCAACTGATTGTTTTGATGCATTAGGTAAGCAGAAATTAATATTGAAATAATAACAGCTTACATGTAAATGCAATTAGCCCATATAATATTAAATGGTATTATAATGATATATATTGTGATATGGTTTTTCACTTTCACTAACAATTTCTTACACCCTTTTCATAGCTGGATTTGACCCTAATGATCCTGATGGTAAAAACAAAACATGTACAAAGGCAGCTCCTGTAAAGAAGAAAGCTACAAAGAAGGCAGGAGGTGGTGATGATTTATTGGATTTGTTAGATGCTGGCTTGAATATAAGTAAAAAGAAGGGTGGTAAGAAGAAATAAGACAAAGCTTATACATATTATTAATTGGGATGTCGGCAGTAAAGGCAAATCTCTAGTCTATGAAATATCTTTTGCAGACAAAGCTATTGAAGTATGCAAAGATGCATCCATTGCTTCTGAAATTATCCTTTGGACTAAATCATCAACAGTTGGAATATCATTTATAAGACCTTGACATTGCCCTATAAATTGAACTCCTTCTTTATGGTTACCTTCCACAGTTGCTTTCATTATTTGTTCAGTAGCCGCACCGAACTGGGCAATAATGTACATCTTTTCCCATTGTGTAATCAGCCCGGGTATTACGTGCATTAAAGGTATTATATTCATCTTCATTGCCGCGTTGAATGCACGATACACTACCAGTGGTAATGGAGCAGGACTTTTCATTGCCGAGGATGACGAAGCACTCTTTAATACACGTGCGGGTATTCCATCAAAGTTCTTACCATATAATGTATCACTTTCGGTATTGTCTGGATTAGAGATGATATCTTTCATTTGTTGTGCAAGAGGTGATTCCTTTGTTGTGGCAAATCGTGAACCCATGGCACAAGCGTCTGCGCCTAGACTAAGAGCAGCAGCTAGTCCTCTTCCGTCTCCGAAGCCTCCAGCAGCCACCAGGGGTATATCTGGAAATCTCTTTGATATTGAAGGTATTAATACCATTGATGTAACATCACCACCGTGTGCAGCGGCCTCATGACCAGTAAGCATCAATGCATCCGCTCCACTTTCAATAGCACTTTTGGCATGTATATGATTAGTAACAGTGGCTAAAACTTTTCCCCCATATTGATGAACTTCTTTTGCAATCCAATCACCCTTTCCTAAACTAATATTAATAATTGGCACCTCTTCTTCGATTGCAACCTTAGCGTTTTCTGATGCACCTGGCATTAATAAGGTTGCTCCAATCCCGAAGGGTTTGTCAGTTTTGGAACGTATCTTTTGTATGGCATTGCGTGTTTCATCAGCATTTAATGGCCCTGTTGCTAATATCCCAACCCCACCTATAAAAAAGACAGGACAGAGATGTTATACGATGTTCTCATCTTGTAACACAGAAGCATTATATGTACATATTACAACTAAACTCACCTGCATTGGAAACAGCCGCGACTAGCGTTGGTTCCGAGCTGTGAGTTTAACATTAAGCAAATGATTTATGGTGGGGTTATCATTCTGAATTAACATCAGAATAAATGAAACAAAAAATATACATGCAATGATTCAACTCACATCCAACTCATGCCAGGGCAAATAATGGGATATTTGCAATTAAAAAGTGACGTAATGCGTGTTCGAACGGCAGCGGCGGACATGATTTGTATGTACAACAAGAGGAGGTAATAATTGCAGCAAATTGCGCATATAAATACTAGAGCATTACATACTACAAATTACAAACGGTATCTTAAAGACATAATGAAAGGTGTCTCCTCACAGTACGCCGCGCCGAGACACTATCAGGGTAATAATGGCTAATGGCGCTTCTCATATAAGATTACTTTTCTTGGCGACACAAGTAGTAGTCCTACTAATCACACAAACTTAGAATTGTATTGTGGAGGCTGTTCTTTGTAATAATACAAAGTTCAAAGGTTCTGCCAACAACCCCCTTTGAGCACATCATAGGTATTATAGTTAAATAGTATACTACCTATACAATAATTTAGAATTTACAATATACAACAACAGAATAGAACATATAATGGATGAAACACAAGAGAATAATAATAACTCTATTCATACAAGTGATACAAACGATGAGGAATACAATTCCTTCAAGGAGTTTCTAAGCACGCCACCCGGATCACCTGCCACATCAAGACAAAACACCAAGGATGAGGTTGATGATGGTAAAGTTGAAGATAATAATGATGATAAAAAAGATGAAGAGGATGTTGCGGCGGCGGTGGAACCAGTAGCAGTTACTACACATACAACTCGAAGCTCATCATCAGATGAATTGTTAGAAAAGGGTTTACCAGTTGCAACAAATACAGTAATGCAACAAGATGACGACGTTGATGATGTTGAAGATTACATTAATAATGAACAATACAAACAAAACAAATGTCATAGAATTATGCACTTTACTTCTACGATACTATTCGTTATTGGTAGTGTGTTATATCTAGTAATGTCAGTGAAAGATTATAAGTGGGCTAATAAATTGAACGAATTGCCAATGTATCTGCGTTTAGCAGATGATGATGTTACATGGATAAACTTTAGATTGGAAGAGCAATATAATGCGTCGTTATTGTTAGATGGTGAAGGTGGTAGTGGTGGTGGAGTGAGACGGATGAAGACCAGGGAATTGTGGAGGATGAGAGAAGAGGAAGCAGAAGAGGAGGCAGAAGCAGAAGAAGAGGCTCAAAGAAAGTTATTGGAGCATGGTCAAGTAAGTGCAGCGGATGCATCAGACCCCGAATCTTCTCCATATAATCCTCGAAAATTGCAAACACCCGAAGAATTATATTATGATGAAGATTGGAATGATTTACCACCTGGGATCCAAGAAGCATACGAAATCCTAGGTTTTACCGAAGGTGAGTGTTACAACTTGTGTACAATTCTATGTTTCTGATAATATGCATGTTGTTGCTCATACACTTTTTATATATTTTGTATCTGCATATCATCATTACAGAGCGATGGAATGAGGCATTAATCGATGAAGTATGGTCAGAGGATGCTGATTGGATAGAACTTACTCCAGAACAACTAGAGGCTGCCTTGCTCATTGGATATACAGAGGCCATTTGGTGTGAGGATGGATGTGATAAGTTAGTTGGTGAAACTCTGACACAGAATAATGACGATCCAGCAACAACAGCCGCTACTCCTTCAAAGGCACCAACAGTTAAGCCCATTACAAGCTCTCCAACTCTAAGACCTGTGCAGACTACTTTATCTCCCCTCCCTCCTCTCAAACCAACCACTGCAAGTCCGATACAACCAGTATCTGATCCAATATATTGGGATGACTTAACATCAGGTACGCAAGATATATATACTGCATTGGGTTATAATGAAGAGATATGGGATAGTGGAGGTAGTGCTGAGGTAGATAGCATGTCCTGGAATGAATTGGATATTAAACAAAGGTTTGCATTAAACGCTCTCGGATGGACAAAAGACACATGGGATGCTTCTGAAGAACGTTTCCCAACCAAGCCCATGTCATCAATTGACAAGTCTGAGGTAAGACTTGTATCAACAATTATATTCTTTCCTTGTAACGCTTTGTATTCACACTGTCTCCTACTTCTCTTGCCCTATAGTCAACTCCTAGCCCCGTCCGAGTTACTTCGGCGCCAACAACAAGCAGTCCTTCCACAACAAGTCCATCATCTTCACCGACTATCGCTTTGCCTATTCCTGATGCTTCAGTTCCTACCCCCTCTGTTGAGGTGTTGCCTCCAGTAGAACCAGATCCCTCTCCTCCTGCGATTGATGATACGACCACAGATGTTGTCGAGCCGTGCCCTTGTGTGGCACTGTATGAGGATGAATGGTGGAAAGACTTGCCACCCGATATTCAAGGAGCTTATGGTATTCTAGGATACAATGAGACAATGTGGGTGAGTATTTATGACGAGCACCTTTGTGTTATAACCATCATTTCCCTTTGAGCTGACTCCAATTCATTTTCATTGGTATAGAATCAAGCTATCCCGTCCTCATCTGATGAACTTAATTGGGATGATCTCTCGTCAGAAATGCAAGATGCGGCCTCATTGCTAGGCTATACGAAGGAGATTTGGGATGCTGATGAGGGTACTCAAGAAGTGCCTCCATCAGAAACAAGTCCAAGTTCAAGTCTTTCAAACTCGAACTCAACCTCAACTGTTTCTGAAGGAACTAGTACTGAAACCACTGTTTCTGAAGGAACTGAAACAATGGAAGAGGACACTGCCGAGATTGGTATTTATGATAACTATGGATGGGATGAACTGCCACTTGAGATACAAGAAGCTGCAACTACATTGGGATATTCTCAAAACATGTGGGACCTTGGGGTTGGCGTTGCTTTCTCAGAAGCTCTATTTTGGGATGAACTAAGTCCAGAGGAACAAGCAGCAGCTGCCCTTTTAGGGTATTCAAAACAATCTTGGGATAATGCTGATGCAGAAGAAGAAGGGACACTGGCATCATATGTAAGTTATGACGATGACTATGTTATCCAAGGAACGGCCAAGAATGCAAACTTGTGGATATCAGAGTAAGTTCAAAAGTATGTTTCTCTATTTCTGGAACATTGATCAACTAACATTGACATTATCTATTATCTCTCTTGTACATCAGGTACCAGATATACTACTTCTTTGCTGCTCTGTGCTTCGTATTTGTAGGATTACTAGATCTCATCCGAGAGAGACATATCTTTCATGTACTGATGATTTTGGCTGGTTTGGCTGGTCTCGTATCAGCCATCTATATCGAAGCAAATATTGAATTGAGCAACGTATTTAATTGTGTTTCTGTGCACCTCTTCTTGTTTGAAGCCTTGTACATCTTTGGTGACCACAAACGAAGTGGAGTCTCGATTAAGACTGCCTCATGGATTAAGAGGACTCTAATGCTTGGAGACCTGGAATTTGTTGTCGGGGCTTTGTTGGATGTAATACTATCATATATGTATCTGTTTGATGATACCTCGGATTGGGATGTATCTTTGACGATTGTTGCAATCTTTGCAGCCGTATGCTGGCTTCACTGTTCGATTATTTATATTGCAGCGTATTTCTATGCACCTGAAGCAGTCCTTTAAGGGTCATATCTTAAGTGTACATGTTTGCAGCTACAATGTAATACCATTATGAATACGTAGCAGAGTTCTCCAATCCTATCAAAGCTTACCCTAGTCTCCGGACTCTTCTGAAATCGATGAAATAATATCTGATGAGGTCAATTATTGGGAGTCTTGATTAATAAATGGAAAATATTTTGTAGTAGAGAGTTAGGACGTTGACTCTAGAGAGAGAGAGGTGTTCATCCTGATAGAGAACAGAGAGTGTAGCATCTACCAACTTAATATTGTTGTAACCGTACACATATCAGCATATCGATCATCATTATTTTCAATTGCAATAGTGAACACTATATTATCCTAAGGTACATCACAAACAAAAGATGTGCACTGATACTGATAATAACGATGAACTCAATATGAATAATTTTGATGAAGGTACTACTTTTGATAGTAGTGGCGAGATGATTGATGATGAAGAAGAAGAATACAGCTCGTCAATAAGTCGTAGTAGTAGAAGTGATTCTAACTCATCATCTATTGGTAGTAGTAGTGATGATGATTCATCGAGTGGTGGTGATGATGATATTATGGATGATTATGAAAGTGAAGGTGAAGCTGATGCAGCATATGAGGCATATGGTGAACTTATGGGACACGAAGATGAATTATTCGTATCAATGAACAACACTATAAACGATGATAATAGTGATACTATTGAAAGACAAGTAACAATTCGTCGTCAAGTCATAGTGTTAGCTCTACCAATACTTCTAATTATATTGTTGACTAATTTTGCATATGCTGGGTATCAACTGTTGCAATTATCTAAAGACTCTAATGATAAATCAATTGTTGACAAGAATAATAATGATAATGATGCAACAAGTACGACACGGTATCAACAATTCTATCCAGCAAATGTTCAGGAAAAGGTATACACGCATAATGCACAAGATATTGATGATTATCAACTACCCAAACATCCAGAAAGGATATATAAACATGCATCACTGTCATCCAAAAACTATAGAGCTGGTGGTATATTGTCTGATGAAATGTTACACAGATACGAAGAGGATGGTGTATTAGTTATACGGAATTTGATTTCTCCCAAGTTATTAGATAGATTAGATACGGCAAGTCAAATGTTAATCAATAATGGTAAAGACAGAACAAGGAAACGAAAGCAATTTCACATGGTGAAGAATGGTGCTATATTCTTAGGTATACCATCATCTACAAATGAGAATGATGACAATAAGGTATGTGGAAGTGAAGATGCATCTTGTGAGGCTAAAGCAGATAAGTCTACCGAAGACGACAACAACATTATACTATCATCATTTCGGGATCTAGCAATGTATAGCAAGATTCCTCGAGTGGCTGCATCGCTACTAAGACTAGACGAGTTACGCGTTGGAGGTGAAGATAATCTTAAACACAAGAAGAGAAGAAGACAACACGAAGAAGAAGATGTAACTATTGATGACTCAATCAATCTACGAATATCGCGTGACATTTTCCTAACAAAAGACGATGATGATTATGCCTGTGGTTGGCATGTAGATGATACAGGTTTCTGGCCAAATGTAGCCTCTGATCCAGGAGTAAATGCATGGATTGCATTAGATGATATGCCTTGGGAAATCACGTCATCTTCAGATTCTTCTATGACTACCGCCGCTGATAAAAAGACACAGAAATGTGATCCAGTTGCAACATTTGCACTTAGTCTTGGCTCACATCGTTCATCTTGGCGTCATGAAGCATATGATGTCACTGGCTCGACCCACACCAATCCTCCAGAAGGGTATAAATCTGCTGCTGATTTGATACAACGTCGGAGAGGTAGTGGTACTTGCAACATTGAGTCAAGTGCTCCTAATCTGTATGAGAAACTAGAGCAGAACAAGGTAATTTATGACTTGAAGAAAGGGGACGTAATCTTTCATGACCGGTGGTTATTTCATAGAACAGTCACTGTCGGTGAATATGATAAGATGACTCGTGAGAAATCAGGCGAGCAACAACACGAAGAAAAGAAGATCCAGACTGATAAAATCTTCAAACGCTACTCTATACGTTATGCACCAGGATCCTCAAGAATTCCTCCAGGATATGGAGTTGAACTATCAGTCTTACATGACGAAACTAATGCTAATAAAACATTAGATACTATTGTTGAGAAGAGTGGATCGCCATGGTACCCCAAAGTATGGCCACATGTGCTCAAGACAAAGCCCATTTCAAGCAAAACAGCGGATGAAGAAGAAATAGAAGGCATCACAGATCTGGTTCACAACAAGATTCCACGAGCAGAGGTATTGCAAAAGGAAAGGAAGAAAGAGATACAGAGATTACTTCAACGCGGGTAAGGGTACTAGATAATTTTAAGATATGGTATGGTTTATGAACTTTGTCGATATATAAAGCTGGTATGGTAGAATATCGTGTTGGAGTATTCTTCCAGTAGTGATGGTTTTATGAGTATCTTTAGGCAGAAGGTACCATAAGCCTTTGTGAAGGTAGGGGAGAAAAAGGATACCGAGTTGTCAAATTCAGCTGTTCGAAGTTCGAAAATATTTGTTGTCAGTGATGAAATGTGCCATATTATATTGTGTTAAGATATTATATGATTAAGAGGGGCAGAGTATTAGATTATTAGACTGTATATAAACGTGTATTTCTTCATTTCTGCTGGTGTTGCTCTTTGGGTAATAGGTACAGTATAAGTACCAATTTGAGAGCAAAACAAAATACTACTTACAGCCTATTGTTCAAGTATGTTTGGAGATTCGCCACAAATGGAATCATCATCGCCTGATCTGAAAGTTGATCCTGATAGAGGCTCTTCGCCCAATAGCGTAGCTGCAGCTGATTCTACATCTGCTGATATTTACACAGCACCACCTACACAGCCCAATGATATTTCTGAACAGCAGACATATACTACAAGCAACACAATCACTGGATTAATATCACCCCTAACTATTATCAAACAACAACATGAGCAATCTCAAGAACATGATGATAAAACTTTACTCAAGAAAATATCACCTACTAAAAGGAAACCACCACAACAGCCAATTAATGATGATATCACTGAACAACAACAACTTACTACTTTACAAGTTGACATGGAAAAATTACAATCAACACGTCAAAAGTCTAAACTATCATTCCAAAATTCTGAATTATTATCTAATGAAGAGTATATATTTCCAAGATTTGATATCCTAAAGGATATAACATTGGGTAAAACATTAGGAAAAGGTGGATTTGGTACTGTTATTGAAATTAAAGATATACATGTTAATCATGATATAGTAGAACAAGAAGAGAAGGATAAAGAGATTGGGATGGTTGCAAACAGCAGGGCAGAAAAGAGTAGTATCTTCCGTATAGATGATTATGAACACGAGAAGCAAAAACGAAAGCGATCACATTCATTTAAATTACCAAGACGATTCTCCAAAGATGATAGTCTCAAAACATCTAATTCACATGATGGCTGTGAGGGATTATCGACTTCAACAAACAGTAGATTATCGAAAATTAATGAACGTGAAACACAGAGTGAGCGCACATCAAGTATGCAACAAAGTAAGAGTCATGATTGTATACTAGATGAAAGTCACCCCACCGCTGGTATTGTTATGAAAGGAAGTTTTTCATCATCAGAAGAAAAGAAGTCAGGACGGAGGAAACAACGTTCAAAGAATAGAACAAGATCCTTAAGTTGGAAGGCTGCCAAGGAGGATGTATCACATTTCTTTCATCGACCATCATCGAATCATCATCGCAAGCAGCATCATAATGATCATGGGGTACATCATGCTGTAGATGTTGTTGCCGAGGGTATCCATCATGTTGAGGATGTTGTTACTGAGGGTTTGCATCATGCAGAGGATGCTATAACAGATGTAGCTGAACGGATACAAGAGAAGATATCAGGAGAACATCATGATGACGGCAAGATTGGGGAGTATTTGCATGAAGAGAAAAGTCAGGAGTCTAGACATGAAATTAATAATGGGGATAATTGTACCCCAATTACACTAGAGAGACCACCGCGAAACTTTTCCTTATTAGCGTGGAGTGATTGCGCGGCAGGAGAAGAGTCGAATGATGCACTTTCTCCTGAGGAGTGGAGTAAGTTCAACATAGATTACAGTAACATATCAGAAACTTCGGTTGGAGTTAGTATGCGTCGTCTATCAGATGTGAGTACTTCTGATAATAAAAAAGAGGGAGATAATTACACTGGCATCACATCTCAGCTTTCAGCATCGGGTGCGAGACATGAGTTGATAGTCGAGCCCGAGGTTAGCAAGAGACAAAGACGTCTGGTTCTCTTTTCAGCTCCTACCGTTGTATCAGATGACACCTCTATCGGGGAAGAAGAATCAGAGAGGAGTAGTACCTCATACCATGAAGGTTGGTATCAAGATATCACACATGTAAATCAACATGCTACAGATCATGTCGGGGATGCACGTTATGTCATTAAAATCATTTCATCGGATATAGTAGAGAACGATTTCAAGAAGTTCTTGCAAGCTGCCAGGAAAGTCCGCGGTTTTATTGTTTCATTGTGTCAATGCTTGTGTTTAATATAATGTTTCGGCCATTGGGTACTTCATTTGATCTTCATTCGCCATTATACGACTGCCTTTAAGCCACATGTACTAACACAAGTCATATTCACCTCTATTTCATCATCATAAATCGTGAAACGCGCTCTTCCAGGGATATGGCAACGGAGGTATACTTTTTGTCAGGACTTAGTCATCCAAATATACTCAAGATGCGAGCTGTGGGACAAGGTGATATGTTTAGTCCGAGTTTCTTCTTAGTTCTAGATCGATTATATGATACATTAATTGACCGTATTGAGGGTACATGGAAAGCACAGTTAGATCATTTAGAAAACGATATCCTCGTCTGGGGTCGAGCCCACAAGTTGAAAGTCTTGTGGGAGGAAAGGATGAGTATAATGAAGGACTTGGCAGGAGCATTGAGCTACCTACATGAAATGAAAATCATCTACCGTGACATCAAGCCAGAGAATATAGGCTTTGATAGTCATGGAATTGTGAAGCTATTTGATTTTGGCCTGGCCAAACAAGTTAACGAGGAAGATATGTGTGCCAATGGCACTTATAAGCTCACACCTAATACCGGAAGTATAAGATACATGGCACCAGAGAACTCGAATTCATGGCCATATAGCTTCCAAACCGACTCATACTCGTTCGGAATCATGTTGTGGGAAGTATCGAGTCTTGAGCGACCGTTCGATAGTTACACTCCAAAAGAAATACGAGATATGGTGCTACGATGGGGTGAAAGACCAAAGTGTAAGGAAGAATGGCCAGATAACTTGACTACTTTGATGACAAGTGCATGGGATTCTAACTTTAGAAAAAGACCCACTATGAAAGAGATAGAGGAAAAGCTAGCAAAGTGGGATGAAGTGGAAAGCTAGATAATCTACAATTAACATGGGTTTGAGCCTTATTCATGACATTGATTCAATCACTTCGACCCTATCTAGTAATTGCTTTGCACTGTCAACATGTAATTGTTCTATCATCATGCCATTCAATACAGCAACACCCTTGTCTGAACTCTTTTCCCAACAAGAAACAACTCTTTTTGCATTCTCGATCTCTTCTTGTGACGGTGCAAGTATTTCATTCGAGATTGATACCTGATTGGGATGTATGATAGTTTTACCATCCATTCCCCACTCCTTGCCCTGCATGCATTCGTCTCGAAACCCTTCTTCATCACTAAAGTTGTTGTATACACCATCAATTACTGGCTTGTTATAAGCTTTTCCTGCAAGTAATACAAGCTGTAATGAGGTTGCCAAGCCATCTCGGGTTGTGTTGGTAGTACCAGATAATGATCCGCATGTTGGTCGCAATTGCAGCTCTTTCGACAAATCATTTGTACCAATGATTAGTCCCTGGACACTCGAATTAGCTGCAATCTCAGCAACCGAAAGTATGGCACAAGGAGTTTCAATCATTGCCCAAAGAGGCACGGGTGATACAATTTGTGATGATCCATCACTTTCATCTACCAAACTATCATCATTATTGCATAAACTAAGCATGTGTTTGGCAATCAAATCAACGTCTTGTCTACTCTCGATTTTGGGTAATACTATACCGTTGATATTAATATTCTTACTCATGCACATTTGAAATGCAACATTAGCATCATCTTCAAACCATTTTGTATCAACTCTATTAATCCGAATCAAACCAAAGTAATCCTTATTGGAGGTTGCTATTGATGATGGTTTTCTATCTTGTAAGAATTGATATATGTGTCCTCTACTCTCATCTTTCTTATTTGGTGCACATCCATCTTCCAAATCAAACATTACACAGTCAGGTTTGTGTATACCTAATAGGGATTCTAACTTTGTAAGTGCTCGATTGTTAGATGCCGGTACATATAACATTGAACGCAGTGGACGTGCATTTATATTTGGATAACTTTTTGTTGTTGAGTGAGATCTTTTATTTTGAAAAGGACATATTGATGGTGTATTATGATTGGTACCTCGTCGAGAAAGGGTATAATGTATTATAGATCGTCTAGCTGAACTGGGTATTAACACTGACATTAACATCATCTCGATAATAACCTTCTTCTGGTTCAATATACTAGCATACCTTTGACCTTTAAGCACTGAGGAGCAGCCGCAGCGCTACTACCTGCTACTACAACAGGCTACACGTAGGGTCAGGATCCTACGATTGTCAAATCTGAAAATTGCAATGGAGTTGAAAGTTGGTTGATACATCATTGGAAAGCCCTTGATGAGTAGAGTCCAAAACCATGTTGCCCTTACTTAGTTTTAAACATCGTGTGATTTTATGACCCATTTTGGGGGTAAAAGGTATGCCAGCTGGAACAATTCTCCCCAGGTTGAGGATAATCCCTAACTAGCCCTAACAAAATCACTAACAATTTTTTTATTTTTCAAAAAAAGGGCACAATGGATTCATTCCTAACTCACTGAGAGCATTCGATTAAGCCTATTTAAGCCTACCATAAGTCCCCTGGGGGCTCAGATTTGACATAGGGGGTAGGATACCGGACCCTGACCCTACGTGTAGCCAACAAATTGCCACACAGCTCTATGTAGAGAGAGGAGCCAGTCGTCCTGCCTCTACATAACATAAAATAGTGAGAAGAATTAGGTGATTTTACTAAGAAAAATCAGCGGTATCCTCAAAAAGTGAGACAAATTGTCTCACAATCGTAAACTTATATTTCATAGGTATCCTTTTTCTCGTAGAAATTTGTTAGTAAATCCTCTCTCTCTAAAAATGTGCTCCATATTTTGAAAAAAGTGAGACAAATTGTCTCACAGTTTTCAAGCTCATAACCTGTTCTGCCGACTCTTCTTGATAACTTTAGCTGCTCATTACGAGGCCGCCGGAGGCTGCCGAGAGCCAATACATCATCGTATCATCAAGAATTATACATAAAGAGAAGATATCTATACTCTTTTGCTATAGTGGAACAGCGATACGTCTATTTCTATGCAAGTCTAGATTGAGTATGTATTCTACCACTTTTGCATTTACATTGCTTCTACATATGTATGATTTGCTTATCTAGGGTATGAATTCATAGTTTTAGTACCTAATAATGTGAAGAATCTAGTTTATTGCGATATGAACTAGTTTTGGGTGTGTTGTGAGATGATTCATACATTTTCAGGCATATGTTGTTGTGTATATATCATACGAACATATTGCAATCCAATAACCACAAGGTGTTCCTATGACTCGATTTTCTGTCTTCTAGTACCTCAATAATGCTCACCAAATCGTTCCCAGCATCATTTAACACAGGATGATGCACATAACATTTTGTGCATATCATGTGTGCATTTTTATGTCAACTATCAATATCATATCCAATCTACCTCCACACTGCCAAATCATACTATATATGCAGCAGGATATGTTCTCCTATATCTAATGATGATTGTTGTACATCATCATACGTATTCTACCAATAT
>Ga0214481_100249_pt1 | contig 28853 bp, 27 predicted proteins | sample M1_20Mar14CPVII9_4_FD_165057 | JGI IMG/M metagenome (GOLD analysis project Ga0214481, IMG submission 165057) | Marine eukaryotic communities from Monterey Bay, California, United States - M1_20Mar14CPVII9sort6BwellG10 | ecosystem: Environmental > Aquatic > Marine > Unclassified | place: USA...
CATTCATGCTCAATGTGCTACCTATTGAGATGTAGACTCCTCCAACCCGAAGCGCGGCGAAGTAGCCGTGCAACAAATGGTTCATGATGAGATCTCATAAAATAAAATGAAAAAGATATCATGTCAACAACAACAAAAACAACAATCAGTAATACAAAACAAAAGAGGAAGATGCAGCAACCATCAACTTGCAATTCATTGCAACCACATCAACGATCCAAGTCATATCATACTGCTCATGGTAAGTTATACATTTGCAAATGTATATCTTTATATAATTCTATATTATGATACTAACAATATTCTCCATATAATACAAATTGCAATAGACTTTTGGAAACACTTTAGTGAACGTCCACTAGATACAATCTTCCATCCCAAATCGGTAGCATTAATCGGTGCTTCCGAAAAGCCAGGGTCTGTCGGTCGTACAATATTATGGAACTTACTAAGTAGTCCATTTGGTGGTACGATATATCCAGTGAATAATCGATTAAAGAAGAATGGTACTAGTAATAATATATTTGGGATTAAAAGTTATGTAAATGTAAAAGATATACCAGAGGAGGGAGGTATTGACTTAGTTATTATAGCAGTGCCTTCTCGTGCTGTTAAAGAGGTATGTGTGTTTATATGTGTTGTGTATACATGTGTTTGCTTGAGCATACTCACACATCATAATCACACATATCTAGGTTATGAAAGATTGTGTCTCCGCATCGGTCAAAGGAGCAATCATAATCTCGGCTGGATTTAAAGAGACGGGAGAAGAAGGGGCCAAACTTGAAAAGGAGATTATGGATATTGCCCGAGATGGAAACATACGTGTAGTTGGTCCAAACTGTTTAGGAGTTATGGTAAGTCTATATTTGAGATATCATGTGCACATAATATCTAAAAGTATCTCTTACACTCATCTACCATTGCCAAAACAAGAATCCTATCAGCGGATTGAATGCTACATTCGCCACAAGCATGGCTAAAAAGGGCAATGTCGCATTTATAAGTCAATCTGGTGCCATGTGTACATCGATACTTGACTGGAGTTTACAAGCTAATGTTGGATTCAGTGCATTCATCAGTGTGGGAAGCATGTCCGATGTTAACTGGGGAGATCTAATCTACTATCTCGGAGACGACCCAAATACAAAAGCAATTGCAATATATATGGAAACTATTGGTGATGCTAGAAGCTTCATGTCGGCAGCATCAGAGGTGGCAGTATCCAAACCAATCATTGTAATCAAACCGGGCCGAACAGAACAGGCGGCAGCGGCGGCAGCTAGTCATACTGGAAGTTTGGCAGGTAGGGATGATGTACTCGATACAGCATTTAAGAGATGTGGTGTTCTTCGTGTTAATAAGATACGGGAAGTGTTCAATATTATCGAGTTACTTGGCAAGCAACCCAGGCCAAGAGGCAAATACTTGTCTATAGTGACGAACGCTGGAGGACCAGGGGTAATATGTACAGATGCATTGATTGATAGTGGTGGAGAGTTAGCATGGCTTAGTGATGAAACTATGCAACAACTGAACGAGCTTCTTCCTCCACATTGGAGTCATTCGAACCCAATCGACATCTTGGGAGATGCGACGCCTGATACTTATGCCCAAGCTGTCAGTATCGCAGCTCAGAATAAGTTCTCGGATGGGATATTGATTGTGCTTACACCTCAGAGTATGACAGATCCGACCGAGACAGCAAGACAAATTGCCGAGGTAGCAAAGAAGTTCAGAGGTACAAAACCAATAATAGCATCATGGATGGGAGGGGCAGGCGTGAGAGAGGGTATTGAAATCCTTGACCAAGCTGGTATCCCAACATATGACTTCCCTGACAGTGCTGCAATCATGTTTAGCTACATGTTTCAGTACAGTGTATCTATCAATGCTCTATATCAGACTCCAAGATGGTGTACTGATCTACATGCAGAGAGTTCGACTGTGGACACCATTCTTGCTCGTGCTCAATCAACAGGCAGAAGAATACTTACGGAACACGAATCAAAGCAGATCTTATCTGCGTACAGTGTACCGACAGTCAAATCTATACTTGCAAGTAATGCTGAAGAAGCCATCTCTGCGGCAAATGAGATTGGGTATCCCGTTGTTGTAAAGATCAATTCTGAAACAATCACACACAAGACAGATGTTGGAGGAGTCAAGCTGAATCTCACGTCGCCAGATCAAGTAAGAGATGCTTTTGTTAGTATCAAGAATGCAGTTGAAACTAAGTTTACAAAGGATGACTTTCAAGGTGTAACAGTCCAGCCTATGATTGATACTAGCGGTGCATATGAATTAATCTTGGGAGCCTCTCAAGATTCACAATTTGGCCCAGTGATGTTATTTGGTAGTGGGGGTACCCTTGTTGAGGTGTATAATGATCGATCATTAGCCTTGCCTCCTCTCAACACAAACTTGGCTCATTTAATGATGAAGAATACAAAGATTTACAAGGCTCTGAAAGGTATCCGAGGAAAACCTCCTGTTAGTATTAAAGCTCTGGAGAAACTCATCGTCAACTTCAGTCATCTAGTGATGGAACAAAACGACTACATATCAGAGGTAGAGATCAATCCACTTCTTGCCTCTGATGACGGTCTTCTGGCTTTAGATGCTCGTATCATACTTCATGCAAATACCGATGATGTGATTCGACCTGCAATAAGGCCTTATCCAAGTCAATACGAACAGCGTTTTGTATCAAGGAAAGGAAGGGGTAAGTGTACACATAACTTATGGAACTGCATCAACTTTCTGTTAAATCTCACATAATACTCTCCACTCTTTCAAAGTGATGCTAATTCGGCCTATCAAACCCGAAGATGAGCCATTGATGGTTGACTTTCATAAACGTTTATCGTCAGAGAGTGTATACACAAGATTCCTCTCTGACATCAAATATGAAGATAGGGTATCACATGGCAGATTAATCAAGGTGTGTCATGTCGATTATGATAGAGATATTGCGCTTGTTGCACTTGATCAAAGCTCTAGCACTGGGAAAGTTGTTGCCGCTGCGAGATTGACAAAGTATCACGGCAGAAACATCGCCGAGTTCTCTTTGTTAGTAGCTGATGACTACCAAGCAGAAGGGCTGGGCAGTAAGCTACTTCGTGAACTCATTCATCATGGAGAAAGTGAAGGTCTAGATGCCATCGAGGCGATTGTAAAGCAGACTAATCGAGCCATGATCCATGTAGCCGAGAGAGCTGGTTTTGAACAATTGTATGATAAAGAAGATGGAGTAGTAAGACAGTATTTGAATCTGGCGGATAGGAAAGACGTTTCAATGGACATAGATGATACGAAACGACGCCAATCTGCACCCATTTTCATCTGAGTAGAATATGTTGGATAGATTAGGACTGTAAAATAGATTGCTTTATGTACATGAACACTATTCTTATCCTGCCTATCAACATCTATCTTCTCTTGCCTATTGAAACTCTCCAGCACTATCAGACAAGTCATCAAAAGTTGTCTCTTCTTCAATCACCACAACCGCATCACTACCACTCGCATTTATCGTTCTATCCATCAGTACACGGAAAAGTTTATCATTCATCTTCTTATGATCATCTTCTACTTGTAGCATCTGTTTCATCCATTCTTGTACAATCTCACTTCGTATTGATAAGATACGCTCTGCTATAGACAGCGGATCAATGAGACCTACTGAATTGCCTCTATCAATCAGGGATGGTGAAGAGTTAAGCAGAGTATCTAGGAATTCGTCAGCTCGACCGAACGTTTGATCTCCATCAAAGTAGAGTGGAACATTTTCTATATAAAACTCTTTGAACCACTGATATGTAACATCAGTATCACTTGTTGCAGACGACTGCAGTTCTCGAAGTAGCCGATGAGCCGAAGCCTGTGTACATAAACTGTATAACAAATCAAAGTTACCCTTTCGGAATGGAGACGATGAACTCTCTTGATATTCAATATGATTTGATAATATATCCACTGATATACGATCAAAAGCGGCCTTGCTCTGGGTGACATCCGTTTTTATACCAGCCATATCAGCAAGGATCGGCTCATCCCTTTCGAAACGAAGGTTGCTCACATAACTTGTCATTATTTGTTGATTCACAATTTCAACGATTCGTAAATCAGTTGCAAACTCAGATGCTAATTGTAATCTAACTGGTAATAATCGTTGTACTAATGATGCAGGACGTATATCATGATTGAATTCTACCCAACGTTCTTGTAAGTATGGATTATTCTTACTCCAACCTCCATGTCCTCGACCTCGTCGTTTGGCTGATATAATCATTTTGGTGTTTGGTTCATTCATTATGTCATAAAGTGGTGCATCCCACGTGGGATAGTTTGTAATGTTAATTGCACCAGTGCCGTGATAATTCAGGAGATTTTGTAAACCTAGATAATCTTCAATCCACTATAAGAGTTGAATTTGAAAGTGTTATAAGTCATGTGCACACAATGGAAAGATGTATTTAGTGAATCATTAAACACTTCTAAAGTATACAAATCAATTCTATATATTGTTGTCTTACCTTGCCAGAGTGTGGATCTCTACATTCTTCTAACAAATATATAAAAGATTGCAAAGCACGCTGTGTTAAGAATAACTTTGGACAGAGTCTAGCATTGTTGTATTGTACCATCTCTTCATAACTCATTTTTATTGCTGGGGGTTTCTCCTTTTCTTCTATCTGCTCCTGTTCAGTATCGATATCATCATCATTGTAGTTTGTAGTAGTAGTATCTTGATTATTGAAGTTATTAAAGTAACTGTTAACATCAAACGCACCACTATCTTGAGAGCTGCCCTGATCTAATCTTCCGCCACCTATATAATTTCCTTTACTACTAGTATCTTCTATATTAGTTTCATTACTATCACCTTCTTCTTTATCATTGTTAGTACTGAAGGATGAAAAGTAGTCATTAAGATTATAGTTCAATGAACTTCCTTTATATCTCAGTGCACCATCACAAATTTGATGTTGATGCAAGTTGTTGCAATACGGCTTGTTCGATCCACTAAAAGCTATAGAACTTGGAAAACCTATACAACATATTGTCATATAGACTGATAGGATCAGTAGAGAGGATAGCATGATTAATAGGAGGCTAATAGGGCGGCCACATCCATACCTATCGTAACTGCTAGAACTTTTAATGTCAAGCCAGATTGCAAACTATCGCCAAAATATCGCCACTTCATCTGCCGTCACATGCACTACCAAGCAAATAAAAGCATAATATAACGGCGCAGTGCTTAACATATATGCAGTGAATATATCAATGATATTAATGCCCAGCCTTTAATAATTGAATACGAATGTTACTACAGGCTAGAGAGTTAGAGAGAACACATAGAAATAAATACAAGTGTTGCAAATCCTCACAAACTCTCATAAATCATCGTCAGTTGTCAATCAATCAGCATGAAGACCATAATGTTAATAGGATTGGCCTGCCGCTCTATATCGGCCTTTCAAACTCACCCCTCAACACCTATACGTACTCTATCATCATATCTTAGATCTCCCACATACAGACGTACGTCATTTTCAACACTATCTTCATCTACGTCATCCGATGACGAATATGATTATGATCTACTGGTAATTGGCGGTGGCAGTGGCGGTGTGCGTGCTTCACGTATCGCTAGTGGCTATGGTGCCAAGGTTGCCTTGTTGGAAAGTCGATTAACACATGGGATTAGTCCAGAGTATTCGGCTATTGGTGGTACTTGTGTTAATGTTGGTACGTATGTGATGATATTTGTGCATATACTTTTGTGGGTAAACGATATATAACTCACACAATCCCATATCAATATATTACCAGGTTGTGTACCAAAGAAACTAATGGTATTTGCATCCCGCTATCCTGGTGAGATTAAGGAAATGGCAGGCTACGGATGGGAAGGTGCCACAGAAGGGAAATTTGATTGGAAAACTTTTCTAGACAATAAGAATCAAGAAATCACCCGATTAAACAATGTATATCAAAACTTTGTATTAAAGAATGCTGGCGTGGAAGTTATTGAGGCAACGGGCTCGTTGGCTGGACCAAACTCAGTGAATGTTCATACCACTGCCACTGGTGAAACATCGACAGTTACCGCCAAGAACATCTTAATTGCCGTAGGCGGATGGCCATTTAAACCATCATCAGTACCAGGAATTGAACATGCAATTACATCAAACGAAATCTTCTATTTAAAAGAACAACCGAAACGTATTGTGGTAGTTGGTGGTGGTTTCATTGCATTGGAATTTGCAAGTATCATGGACGGCTTGGGATCAGATGTTACATTAATGTACAGGGGTGACTTATTCTTACGCGGATTTGATCAAGATATGCGTGAACACCTAAAGGAGGAAATGACTACCAATTCTAATATTGATTTACAATTCAATACTGATCCAAAGGAGATTGTTAAGAATGATGATGGTACATTGAGTGTTACAGATCAAGATGGGAATGTTGTTGAATGTGATGCAATCATGTATGCCACTGGCCGGAAGGGTAAGATTGATGGATTGAATTTAGAGGCCGCAGGAATTAAGACTGAAGGATCATTCATCCCGGTTGATGACTATTCACAGACGAATGTACCAAGTATATATGCAGTGGGTGATATTACAAATCGTATTGCATTAACACCAGTGGCATTAATGGAGGGACATCGATTAGCCGATACGGTCTTCGGTGGGATGGACCGTCCGGTGGATCATGAATATGTTGCATCTACTGTCTTTACTACACCCGAGATTGGTACCGTGGGATACTCGGAAGAAGAGGCAGTTGCCAAATTTGGTGATATTGATGTGTATAAGAATCGATTCCGTGCAATGAAGCATTCCTTCCCTAAAAGTGAAACTTACTCACTATTTAAGCTCATCGTTGAAACAAAGACACAGCGTGTTGTTGGATGTCATGTTGCTACCGATGGTGCCGGAGAAATGGTACAGGGCGTTGCTATTGCAGTTAAAATGGGGGCAACCAAGGTGAGTAGAAGTTAATTGTGCACAATGGTCACAGACCACCCTTTGATCTGGGCATTCTGTGTTCTGATTGTGAAACCAGTGATCAAGACGACATACTCCTTGGCCGTGGATTGTGTTGACTTGTGCATATGATATGGGTTTATGAGAACCCTAATACAAACGGCTTTATTTAGTCCATTGCGACATTCAACTTGAAGTTAGCTCTATTACTTATTGCAATAGTCTGATGTGACATATTAAAATAAACTCTTTGGTTAGGTCATCTAAACTCATTTTACTTAAATGAAACAACGCCGCTAGGAAAGTATGACTGAAGAGTGTGGAACGGACCAGTCTCACTTTGACTTAGATATGAAGTCTTCTCTCTGCCCTTGACATATCCAGCCTCATAACATTGTTGCATTTCAGCGCTGCTATATGGACCTCGGAGTACTGCTTTTTTGTTCCATTTAAAGTACCAAGAGGTGTTTTGTATGATTTCTGGGGCCGTCACCAACTGTTCCTTCTTCTTAGTTGTCTTCTTCTTAGTCTTAGTAGTCTTCTTCTTAGCAGTCTTCTTCTTAGAAGATGATGACTTGCCTTGGGTAGACTCTTGATGTAAGACGGCACTAGATGATATACTGAGCCGTTGGTTTGTCGGATTCATATTCTTAATGGCTTCTGTAATAGGTTTGATATTGCTGATATCATCAGTGAAAGTGCCAGCTATTCCTTTCAGCTTAACTCGACGGCCTTTGGCAGTGAACTTTACAATTTTACATTGAATACCATCATTAATAACTTGATCACCAATCGAGAATAGCCCATTAATCCCTGCCTTCTGAGCTGCCTTCTGAACTGTTTCTTGAGGGTATGCATATCGTTTAGCTTCTTCCTTTCCACTAAAGCATTTACCATCTGGCGCCCGAATGGCATAACAGAATTGTATCTTACAAGCTAGCCATCCTTTGGGAAGCTGTGCCATCAATATTGCACAGCGTTGATTGGTTTCATTGTCCTTCAATGCTGCCGCGACTCTCAAACGAGCATCTGTATCATGCTGGAAGTTGCGACCCAAAGTCAACAGATTGGCTGAGAAATCAGAGCAAGGAAACTCGATGTCATATCCAATCTTCATCGTCGTTGTAAAGTTGGCAATACCCAACACGGCCACCAAGCAAACTACCTTGAGGCTATCGATACCATTTACTGGACTGATTTTCTTGCCTAAACTTGCAGTGCCAGCGCGGATTGGATCACGGCACAAGTCTTTTGGTAAAGCATTACGTATCGCCTTCCAAACAGATCCTGTACAGTTCTCGGTACCCTTTTCTAGATTGCCAAATCCCTCCATCTCAATCAATTGTGCACAGAATATCTGTACTTGCTTAAGCAAAGCCGCAGAGGAAGATATGTTGGCATTCGTCAATGATCTCATAAATGTGATATATGATTGTCCATTGTTGATCCTTCCTTGTAATGTATTGTTATGTCCTCGGATACAATGCCAAGAAGGTGTGACAATAATCTTGATAGTCTTGCTTTTGTACTTGTATTTGTAAAGGGTACAAGCAATGCTCCCATCATTATTATATAGATGATATGTCTTGCTATCTGGAGGTAAAAGCTCCGCCTTTTCTTCATTGCTGAGTTGATTAATTACTTCCTTCTCTGTGACGATAATCTTCTTCTTATTAGATGTAGTAACAGCATCTCTCTTGTTCTTTAGTGTATTGTAACATCCATCTCTGTAAGCAGATTTGTCTGTAGGTTCGATGTAACGAGCTCCAAGAGATGACTTCTTATCAATTGATGCAATGGCAGTGTAGAATACTTGTTGAATTAGCTCTGGCTTGGCATTTGAGGCAATTGCCTTTCGTATCTCATCTGCCGCTTGCTCAACTGCCTTGAACCCCTCACTACCATATGCATCAACAAAGCGATTGAGAGTTGAGCTTCCATCAAAGAGTGTTTGAATCTCATACCACTGCAAGAATTCGCTTTTGTGCATCGGCCGTATCATTGCTTCAATGGCCAAAATTGTTGCATCATCAACGCCATCTTGCTTCAACTTTAGAAGGATGGCATATGCACTAGACTTCTCGGTGGTCCATGATAAGACATGGTCAAACTCTTCCGTATCAGACACCTCAGTTGTAAACTCTTCGTTACGGCCTGCCATCTCTTGAGACGGCGACTGGCAGATACGACGGACTTTAATACTACCAAGGTTGAGTAACTTCTCCAATACTGGCCCCGGGATACAAGAGAACATGGATGATAGAGATGCCTCCATAAAGTAGTTTGTTGCTTCTCCTTTTGCATCTTCTTTGTTGTCGTTGTGCCATTGAAGTGACGGAGTAATGAGAGTAGCAAGCTCTACAATCTCTTTCAGAAGTGGAGACTCATCATTCATCTTCAGAGACTCGGCGAGGTTGTAGAAGAATCCAGCCACATCAACCATCTTCGATACATCAATCTTCACCTTCTTCTGTGTTACTGTATTAAAGAAAGGTAGAGATGAAAAAACGTGAGAAACTGGGGTGTAGTCTAATCATCTGCCCGCTACATCTAACGTCCGAGGAAGCCAAAAGAAAAAAACTCCCAAGATATGCACTTACCAGTTGCACCTTCCTCCTCTTCCACCAGCTCCTCTTCCACCTCGTGCTCGACACTTCCGTCAGTAGATGAAGGAAACAGTTGCTCCCAGATTCGTCTGAGCATTCCCTCTACCTTGCGGTTGGATATTCCAATCTTCCATCGGCCATTGACAATATCATCTACATCCTTGAGTAGTCGATACTGACCCCGTAGCTCACCCACAAGATCAGTTAGTTTCCTCAGCCGAAATATACCACCATTACAGTCTTCACCGATGATTGGATGTATCTCTTGCAAATGGAGTAATCCAAGTATTGACAAGAGACCCCAAAGTTCCTCCTCGGCATCTGATAAAGGCCCTTTCTTTTCTTTTCTCATCTGCTTCTCAGTTACATTCACAAGATATACGAATTTGCTCATTGCATCACCCAACTCCTTTTGTCGAATGAGAAATGGATCACTTGGCTTGGTATATTCAGCATAATCAATCTTGGTATACTTTTCTTTCATGCCATTCCATATGACAAGAAAGGAACTTGACTTGTACTCTTGTTGAAGTTTTGTGAAGATTGATGAGAGGTTAGGTCCAAGTTCATGACTCTGTTCCCAAATATCTTGTATTACTAGTGGTTTGGGAGTTGTGTCCAATTGTAATTCGGCGGTAGGTGATTCATCAACTAATTGAGCAGCATTGCACTCTGTAAAATGATGCACGTCCGATTCCATATCCGTATCAATATCATAGTTTGTATCATTCAGCAGTGGAGATTTCAATTGATTGAACGTTGTATTATTGAATAGTCCACAAGAAGAAGTAGTGCCAAATGCTGATGTAGATGCCAATTGAAATGGTGATGGTGGTATATCCACTCTATTCAGTTGCACGGATGATGGATAAGGTAGAAGAGTAGATTGTGATGGGTTGGTATGGATTGTATTTTTGTTCCCCACGATACTTCTACTTCTCACAGGAGTGGCTAATTTATTAGATAATGGATAGAAGGCGGTGAGATATACCTCAAAGTAAAATGATGATACAATAATAAACACATAATCATAATGATTTACCTTTCTTGGGAGATAAGGAGCGGCAACTACTACTAGTTGGGATTTGACATGTTTGGGCAGCAAATTTAGTAGCCGTATCTCTTTCATCTAATTCATCTAAATCAACACTATCAGTCGAAGGAAAAGGTGTAGGTGATGCATCGTTTTCATTTGTAAACGTTGATACATCAAACATTGTATCTGCAGGTGAAGGTTTAACACTTCTTTCGCTACCATCATTCTTCTCACATCTATCTGTCCTTGGTGATGTATCATCATTACATCCAAGTTCTGGTTCATTCTCATTAGTAAAATCCATATCATCTTCCTCTTTCATATTGATATTTAATGGTAATTTAGGTGAGGGTATGGTGGATTGATCATCGTCATCCGTATAGGACTCATCCGCCTCATCATTATTTTGCATTGATGCAATGGCTATACGCCTTATACTTGCCTCTGACTCTAGTAATTCATCCATTAAATCATTAATCTTGCTATTCTTCTCTGCATCATAATTTTCAATATTGTTAATGTCTTTTTCTAATAATTCAACCCCGCCGGTAGAGTAAAGGCCAACTAATTCACTGACCAAACCTTGGGTGTGTTGTTCCAATTCGTATTCATTGAACCCTCCAGTAAGTATAGAACATGAAATACCTGCATTATATAATAACCAATATTTGGTAATGTTATCTGATGATGCCAGCATATTACGTAATTTACCCTGTAGGGTACCATCATCTAATGTACGCTTTAATCTTTTCTTATTATCATTTCTAGTTGCAAAATCCAAACGACGTTTGTCTGCTTCATTTTTTGGTTTATTGTTGGGTTGGGCGACTCTGGATGGTTTCTCTTCAACAACAGTCTTCTTAGGTCCATATATTCCTAACACCACACGCCGCCATCCGCAAGATATCCAGGATTCAGGCATGGTGTATGAGATGATACAGAGTTGCCAGTAGAAGTGCAATGCTAATCAATTAATCAAAAAAAGAAATAACAAACCGGTATCCAATCGTTCTTTCGCCAACACCTCATACAAATCTTTGTGTTACAGTGTCTACAATATTTATGTTGAAGTCACTAAGGAATTAAGGCCTATTGGGACTCCCGTGCATTCTTAGCAAATGAAGAGGAGTTAGAGTTGTTGTGTGGTGATTGATACACGCTACGAATTGATTACGATTAAGTGAAGCCGATATATATCTCAGAGTAGACGTTTGCATTACGATAGTTAGGCGTTTGGAGTTGCGTAGAGAACAGACAAATCTTTCACTGAGTAAGTTTCTTTTTTTTTAAAGATTTGCATGATATTTATTGCAATGGGCGGGTATGTAGGTATTGTTGTGGCTTTTGCGAGAGTATATGTCCCGTATCACTGATAAAACAATGTTAGTGGACTTGCAACTAATATTTTAGATGCAGTTTGTGGCGGTGGTCGATGACGGGGAAGATATAAAGAGATATGCTCATGCACAAATGTTTTTAGATTGGCCTACAAGATACTTGTAAACTGGATGATCCTTAAATTGTTCACAGCGCGACTATACTGCACACTATGTTGAGGATATTTAGTGGATTTTTATGAGAGTTAATATACCGCCTTGCAACCTGATATCATTTGACTTATATACTCTTATATCTTTTCTTTGCAGTTTCACACAAGGATTATAAATGCATTCTCATAATATGATACAACAAAACACATTAATAATGAAGAACCAAAATGATCTAGGCGGTCATGATCAACAACAACAACAGCAAGATGAGGAAGAAGAAGAACAGCCATTAAACTCCCTATATCTAAACCGTCCAACACGCGGTGCAGGCTATTATTACAATCCAAACCAAAAAACTATAAGTACACAATCTATAATATCTAATTTCAATTCGGATAATATTGATCTAAAGAAGAAGGAGACGGCAGTTGCGGCATTATCGGCTACATTGGCCTTTCAAAGATTTGATAATGGATTATTCCCATCAAACAATAACAATTTGGATGATTCCATAAAAAGTAGAGAATCAGTAAATGATACCATAAAAAAGATACAGGATGGCACCAATATAACCTCAAATATATCCGATATGAATAAAAGAATTTCACCAATGAAGGGCGCGACAGATATGAATACAATATTTATGAATATGAATAAAAGACGTATTAGTAGTAACAATAGTAAAAGGGCAGATAATAATGCATTACGAAGGAGTTTACAGGGCACTCTAGGTTTATCACCTGGTGCCTCGTCTTCTTCTATTAATGCAGGATATATCTCGTCATTCAGGAGAAGTTTACAGGAAACACAGAGTGGTAGTCAGCTTACTTTGGATATAAGTGATGATGATGATAAGGATGATGATTCCATTGATTCTAAGAAAAGAATCAATGGAATCGATATCAAGTCCGAGTCCGAGAAAGAGGGGAAAGAGATAAACAATACGACAGATTTGGAAGAAGAAGATAAGGAATCAAGCATGACAATGAATGTATTGGAATCTAAACAATTATCACTAAAGTATAGCCAAGATGGCACAACTGCAAGTGGTGACGGCAGTGAAAATAATAATGATATAATAAATGGGGAAGATGATAATATGGAAGCATCAAGTAAAAGTTTAGATTTGGAAGCTTCTGATGAATTACATCAGATTGAAAAGGATGCAATGAAGCATTTATCAGAACATAGTATTGTGCCTCCGGAGAGTGTTGATTCGAGTGCAAGGGAATTTATGAGCTCGTTGCAAAAGTTATATAAACCAAATCTTCAGGATAATGACAAAGCACAGGATATAATATTGTCACCCCAAGATGTTAAAGTTTCAGTACCTAAAAATGTCCATGGCGCTTCATCCGCATCATCTGGGAAACAAACTCAATCTTCTTCTCCTCCTTCTTCCAACAATGTAAATAAACCTACTATCACCATAAAACAGAACAAAATGGAAGTATCAGCAACGTCATTTAGCAACCATAATGACTCTCAAGATTGGAGTAAGATCTACAACTTGAAAAAGAAGGAATCAACTTCCAACGAGAATATGACGGCACCCTCAACACAACCATCACTTGATAATTTAAGTCAAGGGCAGACATGGAATAACATGTTAAAACGCACATCGAATAGACAAAAGAATAAAGATGGCAGAATAAGTAGTAGCAATAACTTATCAAGAAATCGGAAGAAGTTATCATTTAATAGCAGGGGTAGTAGTGGCAGTTTAAGTGGCCACCGGTCGAGGTTATCATTCCAAAACTTGAGAGGGAGGATACAACGATCGTCTACTGCAAGTATATCCTCACAACAAAGTAAAGGCAATGGTAGTGGAGGATATAATAAGAATAGTGAATGGAAAGAAAGTGCATCCCCTCTATCCAGTTGTCTAAAGCACGATGATGCATCAAGTACTATCAGCCCAAGTCTACGCCAGGCTGGTCGACAGGGAAGAAGATCATCGACTCGGTCTTGCGTCTCATGGCAAATAGATGACACGAACTTGGATGAGGAACTTCGTAGTCAGGCTCCTCGTATATCTTGGAATTTAGATGATACAAAATTGGATGAATTACTTCCTGAGCAAATTGCACCGTCGACCATAACAGCTAGTAGCAACACTGCCCGTCGTTTCTCGTCGGTAAGTCATGGTGCTGAAAGTATAAGTGAGGCTCAGTTGGAACAAACAGAAACTCCACCACACAGTCCAACAGCAAGAAGGGCATCGTTGGAAGCCGATGAAGAGTTGTTAGCGAGTATGCTTCACCTTGCTAAACATATGGGAGAATCCCATTCAGCTAGTAGCACATGGGGTAATCATGTTAGTATTTCGTCGCTTGAGCAATCTACTGAGATATCTGCTGATCAAGAAGATAATGAAAAGAAGCCCAGTGCTATACAACAAGATAAGACTCTAGCTACTCCACCAACTTCTTCTTTGGAAACAAGTGAGGGTCAAACTACCGCCGAAGAAGCTGCCGTCGTTGCTCAAGAAACAACCAATAAGAGGCAAGATCAACAAGACGAACTAGGTGGATTAGTCCGGTCGGCAACTACAGCCGCGGCTGTTACCAGGTTGGTATATCAAGAAGTCGAGGACTACAGAACTCGACTGCAACGGAAGCGGGCTTCCATGGAGGAGATGTATGGTAAGTGCAACAGTACAGATGAAGCGACCAGTAATGCTGCTTCTTCTACCTCATCAAGAGAGGACGAGTTGAATGAGTTGCTACAAGAGAATGCAACGAATATTTCCAACGCCTTGCTGCTGCAAAGAGCGTTATATACGCTTGGAATACATAATTCGGAGAGTAATAGGAATCTTGTACGGGGGGCATCGGGGGATGATAATAGTATCCAGGAATCTGCAACATCAAATACTGCTTCAATGCCTCGAGCACATTCAGAACACACGGGTATAAACCGAATGGCTATCAATCATCTGCTTACTCTGTCGGGAACTACACCCAAGAAGAGTACCCCTCCTGTCATAAATTCTTCTATATCATCCGGATCAAATGCACAATGGGGCACCTCAATACCGCCGTTTAATAGCAGCAATACTAGTAATCCAAGCACCACTTCACAAAGAAGAAGATTCACCTACCAAGAGGGTCCCGAACCACCAGTTCGAGACGAGGCAGCTTTCCAAGCCCAACGAAGAGCATCTCAAGTAGGAGCTTATCAATCTAATGAACCAGCGCCTCTTTTGTTCAGGAGAACATTCAATGCATCTGCACCAAATCGAAGAGCGACGCGTGACGAGGCTCGACGGAATACACTCCAAGCCTTGGCCATGGAAAATGCAGCAGAGGCAGCTGCTTCTACTACGACGACACGTAATCATAGCTGTCCAGCATCAATGTTTGATTCGGATGTACATACATTTGATAGCGGTAGTTCTGCGGGATCATACTCACGATCAGACTCATTGAATAGTAATGACCAGCAGCGGAATACTCATCAAATTTTGGAAGAAATAGATGAGACGTCATCGGTATCAAGCACACATTTGCGTTCAGACTCACTGAATAGTCGTGAGATGGAACGTCAAAGGACAGTAATGACCAGTAATTTGACAAGAACATCTTCATCAGTACCATCTTCAGAAGCCGAGAGTTATGATGATACATTCTGTCCAGTTAATATAGCTCCCGCTCCTCCTGGTCGTTCTAGAGTTGGCAGTAATATTTCTTCGTCGACAAACACACAGAGAAGTAGTATGTTTTCATCAACAAACACCAGAGGAAGTATACGCTTTGCTGATCTTGAGGAACAACCGGACCAATCTCCAATAACTGCCACTCGTCCTCGAGGCGGTAGTGTAGGAAGTGATATCGAGGCAACTGGTAATAATGCAAGTTTACGCAATTATCTAATGGCGTCGGTTCGTAGGCAGAGTTACAACTCAAAGAAGATGCTCCAAGCGATATTAGTTTCAGATGAGATTGTTGAGGCTGATCATATAGAAACGACATATCACGAAGACAGTACTGATGGTATACATGGAGATATAGAGATGGGAGAATCTCAAGCCTCGATGCAAGCAAGGCTAGTTATGATGGAAGAGTTGCTTGAGGAGAATGAAGAAGAGCAAGAACTTATTCTTGAAAGGTATGAAAAACGAGAAAGGATAATGAAAGGGCTGGTATCAGTATCAGTTGTTGTGATTATTGCATTGGTAGTTGTTATTATTGTCTCATCTACATAAAAAGAGGGAGCTTGATCGACTGTACCATTATATACTCTTCTAATGATAATAGCTACTTACTGTAAAACTATGATATTGAAAGTTCTGTCATTTATACCTCCAAAACTTTGCGATAACTAGATCTGGGATTTTGCAGTATTATCTACAAATCACTTTGTATTATATGACTATGATTGTGTCAATTGTTTGTATCACACACAGTGAATATCTTAAACTCTTTATCTCCTTCTTCTCAAACCTTCCCCGTCATCAACATCATCATTACCCTCTCCCAATCTCATCCCTTCCCCGCCCCGTTTTTCAAATCTTTCTTCAGTCGGAGTCTTAATATGCTTCTTTTCTCTTTCCTTCTTAATCCGTATCTTCTCCTCTTCAGCTGCCTGTATTGATCTTTCAATTGTTAATTGTTGTTGCTTAGCTCGTACTCGTTTCATATCTGGTTGTAATACTGCAACTCTGTCGGGATTTGTGGCATCCTTATATGATTTCTTGGTACGATAATTGTGTATAATGGGATCAATAACTGTTGTGTATGAATGGGTTTATTAGATATGAGTGTTATAGTATATTATCATTATTATAAAGAAAGTTAAGTATCTATCAAAAAAAATATCTTTGTACTTACATTGGTCATAACAAAAGTACCCTCCTGCAATGAGGAATATAATCGTCCAAGCATTCTTATGCAGATACTTCAATCCATATTTGATCTGTGATGATATTGTTTCATAGGAGATCATGATAGGGCCGCTGCTACATAGATATTGCCACGCCAGTGAGGCACACTCTCATAAAAGGATACCTCTTATGAGAGTGTGATTTCTTCTTACAATATACCTACAACCAACCATTCATTATTTCAAAGAACATCGATACTCTTACTGGCGTTACTATATACAGCAGCATGGTAATGAAGAAGGAAAAGAGATCTCGAGAGGAGGAGGATATTACATTCGAAGGCGATGGTGCTACCAACGACGACGAAGAAGTAGAATCCACAAAGAAGAGTAAGAAGGCTAAAAAATCAAAATCCAATAAAAAGAAGAGTCGTCAACTCAATCACGATATTGCAACAAATTATGACAATGATGCTACCGCAAAAGCTATCAGCAGTAAAGAAGAAAGCAGAGCGGCCAAAAAGGCTTTAAAGAAGGCACTTAAAGAAGACCTACAATCAAAGATACCAAAGGTTGATGATGATGGCATTCCATACAATAAAATACAGATACGTCGAATGATGCGGAGGGTTAAGCATGGTTTGGGTGAGTATTATTAAAGTAGAGTTATTTGTATGATTATGTAGTTGATGTATGTGATGTGCGTTGTGCATGTATGTGGTACAAATATATGCATGTGATGTGCTCACTAACATACCATACATATTTTGCTTTTTCTATTTAATACATACAGCTCCCATACCAACTCAAGAGGAGGAGAATGAGATACGTGCACGAGCAAAACGAGAACGAATTGAAGAAGATTTGTTATATGCCGAACAGACAAATGATGTAGACGAAGAAGAAGAAAAGGAAGTCGATGATGGAAGTGAAATTGAAAATGAACAAATTGAACATGTGAATGAGGATAACAACAATGAAGCTACTGCTACCGAATCAGAACAGGAACAACAGCAAGAAGCACCAAAGAAGAAGTATCACAATCCACCATCCAAAAATTCTAAACGTTCCAAACCAGTACCGCCCGATTATATCTGCATGGCATGTAAGAACAAGCCACCACCATCCGTAGACGGTATAGACTCCCTAACATTATTCACTCCACATTGGATATATGACTGTCCATTAAAGACTACTAAAAAGGGATGTAATAAGGTTGCCAAGAAGTTACGAGGGTTACATGACCCACCTAGTCGTAAGGTATTTGTTAGTGGACTACCCTTCGATTGTGATGAGGCATCTGTGAAACGTTTTTTTGAAGACGGCATGTCCAACGAAGAAGGTGGTTTTGAATTGGTACATTGCAAACTTCTAAAATTTGAAGATTCCAAACGATGCAAGGGAAATGGTTTCTTAACATTTGATTCAGATGATGCTGCCAAGTTGGCAATCAAATGTATGAACGCGTCAGTGTGGAAGGATATTGAAGAGCCTGGTATTAGTAGTAGTAAGAAGACGAAGAAGGGGAAAGATGTAAAGGTTACAGAGAAGAAGGAGTTGAAGATCAAGGTTGTGCCAGTATTGAATCGGTTTGTGACAAAGAATAAGAAATGGGAGGGAGGTAATAAGGGTGTGAAGTTTAGAGGTTGAGAGTTTCCAGGGTGTGTTTGTGAGGGTAAAGTATAAATTTAGCTAATCAGCAGTGTTTGATTGATTTAATGCAGTAAAGCACTGGTGGTATATCACGAAGATCTCCCGTGTTGTGCTCTTATCTTGACTTAGCTTTTGCAAGTTGCAATTTGCCCTTGGGCTCTCTAACCTTTGCCCTTTAAGACACAATAAGATTGCAGTTGTCATTTCATGGTGAATGGTGGCCGATAGCCGATATAAGTCTCCGGTCCTCGCTTCGGTATACTGGCATATCCCTTCGATAGAGAGGTGGCATAGTTAATGGTATCATTTTAGTGGGTAGATACTGGCCAAAATAATATTGTGCACATCAACAAGAAGGTACACCTTCATTGCAACTAACAAATCCACCATACTTATTGTACCTCGAATAAAGAATAGAATATAGTGTCTAGTAGTAAGAAATGGATACTACGGCCGCAGATAATTATGAGCAATCGCTGGATAGTGGTGATATGCCTATAGAAGGAGATATATCAGCAGATGATACGAGTATGAGAGTAGTAGAGCGATTAGATAGTGGTGATGTACCTCAACATCCGCATATATAGAAGGAGATATTGCAGATGAAAAGAAGAAGGTATTACTAGAACGGTTAGATAGTGGTGAACTTCCTCGAGATGAACATTTCGATGCACAAGTACAAACAGATGTTTCTTCAAAGAAACAGCCCATGGATGATGATGTTCAACCAGTTACTCTTAGTCCGCCAACTCCATTTAATTATGCAGAACATGAGGACGACGATACTATGAAAAGAAAGACTATGGAAAATGTTCAACCTCTCAGTCCACCTACTCCATTTAATTATGCAGAACATGAAACAGATAATGACGGAGAAGTGAATATGCAGATGGTAAATAGAAAGATTGGGCGCGAGGTACAGACTGTATCCTCTACTGTTGAACAGAATAACAATACAACACAAAGTGCAAATAGAGATGAAGAAGAAGAAGACGATGTTGTACAAACCCGACAGGCAATAACAGAAACAGATGAAACTAATTTCAACGACAGTGCTACAATAGCATCTAGGAGTATGATTATTCAAGCAAGTGTACATCGAGCTGCAAGTCTTGAACAAAATGTACCAGTATATCAAGAACAAGGTGAATATGCTGCAATTATACCGGAAGCATTCTTGGTTGAGCCAGAAGAACCAAAAGAAATCGAACCAATCATTGTATCTGGCGAAGCAATACCATTATTACCATGGTATAAGCAAACACGAACATACATATTCATCGGTGTGTTTGTTATAGTTGTTTTGGGGTTAGGTATCGGCTTGGGATTAAGACCAAATAAGGATGTCAGTCCAGAGATTATCTTTGCTCCGATCCCAACTCCTAATCCATCAGTTAGTTTACAGCCATCAAGTTTACCATCAGAAGAACCAGAGGAGCCCTCATATTCACCATCAATAAGTAGTGCGCCATCTCCTGTACCGTCACTCTATTTAACAGGTTATATAATGAACAAAATGTGGCATTGAACGGTACAAATATGGTAATGGTTACACAAACAAATGTTTGGGAACCTTTGGACATTGTGTTTTACTCGCTAGAAAATGGAATACTGACACCAGTCAGTGCTTTCATTGAGGAGAGTTACCACCATGATAAACTTACAATATCAATCAATGATACAACAACTGTATTAAACTTTACCAGGAAGCCCACGCCATCCCCAACTCCATTTCCAACATGGAGTCCTACTATTAGTTCTACTGATACCGTCGAGAGTGTACGACGATTGAATCAGCGCGCATTAGTAATAGCAGTAGATGATGCAATCTCTCTCCAATCAGGTACCACCGAGGCATTCATTGCCGTGCTCGAAAATGATACAGGATCAAGCTTAATAATCCAAGCCATCACATCTCAACCAAACAATGGACAATGCTCAATTTCATTAAATCGATCAGAAGTTGTATACATTCCAAAGGATGCGACATTTGTCGGTAGTGATCAATGTACATATGAGACATGTGATGATGAAGAAGATTGTGACACAGCTATTGTTCGTATCAACATCGGTAGTGGAGGCGGAGCAAATCCTTCAACTTCTATATCTCCGCCATCTCCTCTTACACCAATCCCAACATATGCCCCAATCACACCGTCTCCTACTTATAATTGTGATGTAGAGAATGAGTATTTGCTCTATACACGAACTGGTGATAGTCTAAACAGTACATGGGAATTAGAAGATGATACTCGTTGTCCCTATCCCTTTGAGGGGGGATCGGATGCTGGTGGGTCTTCCACCGGATTATCACCAGAACCAACAGCAACACCGATTGCCGTAGAGATTGATTCGTCAACTGCTCCCTGGATCATTGTCATATCAGTTCTTATTCCACTCCTCTTTTGTGTCTTACCATTGGCCATCTACATATACTTACGGCATAAACGCTCTAGCAAAGATCAGGCAGAAGACATATCATCAAATGATGAAACGGAACGAATGCTTGCATTAAAGTGTCCTGTTTGCTCGGCAGTTACTGATGAGAATTACTTTTTGATACCATGTGGACATTTCGCATGTGCCAAGTGTAGTGCAGAATACGAGTCCAAGCCTTGTCCGACTTGCCATGGTACCTTGACAGGTCGACATAGGGTTACATGTAAGACTAGTTTGGCGTGAAGTCGTTTACTTTAGAGTAGGCCTGGAAGAATCTGAGAGAAGAGGATACCGTCTTGAAAAGTGCATGCAGTTTCTAAATACTCATAGAAAAATAGGAGCTCTCATTCTATGTTACATCTATCCTGCCCTCATAATTGCCCCATATCATATATGAGAACTAATGAAGGCCGACTATACTTGTAGAGCTGAGATATTGTATGAAGGGGGGCAAAGAAGATACTGAAGGCAGTGTACTTGAGAGTTAAAACTGAGCAAAGACTAGATGGTATCGAACCTATAATGGCGGATACAAAAAAGAAAGTTTTCGAACGTTTAGATAGTTGTGAGCAGCCTGCAAACAATAATAATGAAGCTGCATGGATAGTAGATATATCTGATGTTATTGTTGTGAAGAAACAGCAAGGTCGTCGTCTAGAAGAAATGCAAGATGATGGAGGGCCACCAACATTAGGCCGATTGGGTTCACTTCCATTAGAACAGAGCACTGTTGATAAAACAGCTTCTTCAAATGAAAATAAAGATGATAATAGTGATGTTGCAGATGCCAAAGAGTGGAGAAAGTTCATTGGAGATTCTTCAAGTCATCGTAGTAGTAATATCGAGTCAATATCAGAGACAGAGAACAACATACTAAACAGTGGAGTCAGTAGAGACAATCCACCCGTAGATCAAGCGGTAACTGTATGTCAAGAGCAGGCTTTAGATGTTGATCAAACTGCAGATCAAGAACAACAAGGCAAGTTTGCAGCAATCATACCAGAAGCATTTCTCGTCGAAGAAGACGACCATGATCAACGAATCGTTATATCTGGACACGCCGAGCCACTCATTCTCATCCCTTGGTGGAAAGAGACAAGGTTGAAAGTTCTCATTGGATTAATTGTGGTAGCAGTACTATCGATTATATTGGGTCTAACACTATCATCATACAACACCAAGACTGTAACTGATGTTCAAGTTGTTATTCAATCTGTAATAGCAAGCGAATCGCCATCAGTTAGTTTACAACCATCATCTTCTCCTTCCAATATTCCTTCGATGGAACCATCATCAAGCAGTTGGCCATCACCTTTCCCCACTACGCTTCTACAAAAGCTTGAGAATCAACAGGTAGCGTCTGATGGAAACAATATGGTTATGATCAATCAAGATCGCGGGATTATGCTGGTCTTGATTTATACTTTGAATGCAGACGGTAGAATGATACCTATATCATCCTTTTCAGAAGAGGATTATGGTGATGAGTTTACAGTGTCAATCAAAGACAATACAACCATCGTAGATTATCCAAAAGAATGCTATGGTTATGGTGCTCAAATCGTATATAGGCAAGACAGCTCTTCAAATAAGTGGGTTAAAGTACAAGACTTTGAATGCCCAGAGCCTGAAATGGTAGAAGAAGAACATGGCCATGATGAACATGATTACTCTGGACATGACCACTCTGAAGAACACCACTCTGACGAAGACGCCGATGATATGCGTCCTCCATTCGAAGCAGCAGAGGATTCGTCAAAAAGTAGTTCTGGGTCTATATCCAAGGTCAACATCATTGTTTCTACTTGTATAATGACAGTATATTTGATCACGAAGTAGGTAGGAGAAGAGAGAACGATAGTAACCCTAAGAAGATAGTATAGTGCATAACTTTATAGGCCTAAACAATTCAATTGGTGTAGCTCAAACTGTATATGAGGCAACTGCACACTATATACTCATTTATCAACTAACTACTTGGGTCCATGAAGAATGGTTCTCCATAAACTTCCGTCGAATCAACTATTTGCCTCACGTACAAAACTAGTAATCTAATAACACAAATCAAACCATCTCCTCCTTGACACACCTATCATCTTTATCATAACTACCCTTGCTCTACTTTCTCTCATCATATATCTATGCATCAGGGTTGTTCTTGGCAAAATTCTCCAACCATTCAGGTGTATGACTCTTTGGACGTTCTAATGGTAATCCTAATGCCCTATCCCAATACAACTGGCATAATCCACCTACGGCACGTGAAACACCGAACAATACCGTGTAATATTGATACTGGGTAAATCCATAATGCCAGAGTAACACACCCGAATGTGAATCAACATTAGGGAAGGGATTGGCAACCTTGCCATGTTCTGTCAAGATACCAGGCATAACCTGATAGATTGTTTCAACAATTTTGAATAACTCATCATCTGGCATATGTTTCAATCCAAATTCACGTTGACAAGTGTATCGAGGATCAGTCTTACGAAGGACGGCATGTCCATATCCAGGAATGACCTTCTTGGCATTCAATGTTTCCCATGCAAATTCAGTAATGGTCTCAGCAGTTACAGCCTTACCCTCTTTTTCAAACTTTTGTTGCAATGCCTGAATCCATTTGAGTACCTCCTGATTGGCAAGTCCATGAAGTGGACCAGCCAAAGCATTCAATCCAGCCGAATACGATAAGTATGGATCAGCCAATGTTGATCCTACCAAGTGAGTAGTATGAGCGGATGCATTACCACCCTCATGATCAGTATGAATACACATGTATAAACGCATCAATTCATCGAATGATGGATTATCATATCCCAACATACGACAGAAGTTACCAGAATAATCTAATGAATCATCCTTGTTAACGACACCATCGAAGTAAACATTACGATAGATTGTTGCGGCAATCTCGGGAATGACGGCAAAGACATTTAGAATATCTTCTAACGCATACTTGTGATACTCATTCTTTGGTACACCATCGGCTGTTTTAGATTAGAAGATAGAATGTGAGATGCAAAAAGTCAAAATGAACATATGTGCAATATTCAAAACAAAACACTATTAAAACTTACCATAAGCCTTGGCAAATGACGAAGCAGTCTGTGCAGCATTCAATCCAATACTAAATTGTGTCATGGGGTGCATATCCTTGGGTAATGAATTGAGAAGTGGCACAACATGTGCGGGCAATTTGGCTGAACGTTTGTGTAATTCAGCAGTTAAAGTATCAACCTGCTCCTTTGTGGGTACTTCAGATGTTAATAGGAGCCAGATTAGTGACTCTAGAAGAGGTTCTCCGTCTCCTGCTTTGCCAGAGAATGTTGGTAGGACCTACAAGATTGGAGAAATAGATATAAGATATGTGAGATATAAAAATGAACATATCATGTGCACCAAATCAGCAAAGAACTTGCAATACGAAATGTTATATATAACATCCATACATCACTCTCTAACTATTTAGATAAGTGTGATACAATTGCAACGCCGCCCTAATAAACTGCCTCCACTACCCTATCTATCCAAAAACAGATCAGCCCATCTCCCTCACTCCCATATCTTACCATCAGCAATATACACACAACAACAACCCTATCCTAATATAATCAATTTATAGTATGGCACAATACATCTTCAATATCCAACCCCAAACATATCAAACATGATGATACATCAAAACATGAACTGTCAGTCTTTCTTATATGTAAAACTTACCTGCTGACATTCAGGAATAGTCAATCCTCTAAATCGGATACCCTCCTCAGGATCTAAGTTGGATGTTTCCCATAACATACATTTCACACCACGGGCACCACCAATTAATTGATCAATAGTTACATTGCCAATAACCTTCGATCCATGTTCTTTCTTGAGTGTTGCCAATTGAAGTTGTTTCGATGGTACCTGTTGTTCAAGTGTTTCTTGTAATGTTGTTACTGATCGGACTGTTGTTGTTGTTGCGGTGGACAGTGATGTTGAACGAGTGACTCCGGAACGGAGAAGTGATTTAGTTGCTTGTGCTAGTGAGTTCATGATTGTTATATTATATTGTAAGTTGATGGCTTTGCCGCCTGCCGCCGATAACAAAAAGTTAGTGGTAGAAAAAATTATGATCCAATGAAAAGATCTACAGGATACCGTTAGCTCGGGAAGGATTCGTCGACGCGATAAGATTGCAAATCAACTCCCGACCTTCTGCTGTCCAACAAGTCACAGGAGACTCAACTCTGCTTGTTACTCTAGCTGTGTATATGTCATTGGCTTTAGTAGCTATGCTATTCATTAAATGTGCTGTTGACTTTAGTAGCTAAATTTAATATCAACTTAACTTCACTGAGCCTCATCTTATCACACCAAACTAGTCTTACATGTAACCTTGTGACGACCTGTCAAGGTACCATGACATGTCGGACAAGGCTTGGACTCATACTCTGCACTACACTTGGCACAAGCGAAATGTCCGCATGGTATCAAAAAGTAATTCTCATCAGTGACAACCGAACAAACAGGACATTTTAATGCAAGCATTCGTTCCGTTTCATTTGATGATATGTCTTCTCCCTGCTCTTTTCTCCGCTTATGCCTTAAGTATATGTAGATGACCAATGGCAAGACACAAAAGAGGAGTGGAATGAGAACTGATATGACAATGATCCAGGCAGAAGTTGATGCACTACTCTCTTCAATTGGCGTCGGACTTGGTTCTGGGGTAAAGATGGCCGAGTCTTCAGATCCACCATAAGCTCCGCCAAACCTTGAAGGAGCGGGTGGACAACGGGTATCATCTTCTAAAGTCCATGTGCTATTTAAACTGTCACCATCTCGTGTAAAAAGCATATACTCATCCTCTGCATCGCAATCGTCATTCATATCATCATCGAATGCTTGCACATAGTCGTTTAGAAGCATCAGTAAAGTTCAATACAGTTGTCGTATCATTAATTGATATTGTGAAGTCTTGATAATAATCTTCTTCCGAAAAGGCACTGACTGGTATCATTGTATTGCTTTGCAATGAATAGAACACAATATTGAGATTACCATACTGTTGTGTAACCATCACCATATTGGTACCATTCAATGCTACATTTTGTTCTACTGATAATCTATTTAAAAGTGTAGTTGGTACTGGAGATGGTGCACTACTTATTGTTGGTTCATAGGAGGGTACCTCCGATGGAGATATTGATGGTTGTAAACTAACCGATGGTTCCGAAGTTCTATCAACTATGTTCGGTTCTTTTAATCCCAAGCCGATACCTAACCCCAACACAACTATGACAAACAGAGCGATGAAGATATACGTTCGTATTTGTTTATACCATGGTAATATTAATTCAGCCTCTCCTGATATAATGATTGGCTCAACCACTTCTTTTGGTTCTTCTTCTTGTGGCTCAACTAAGAATGCTTCGGGTATAATCGCCGCATATTCACCTTGTTCTTGATATACTGGTACATTTTGCTCAAGACTTACAGCTCGGTGCACACTTGCTTGAATAATCATACTCCTCGGTGATATTGTAGCACTGTCGTCTGTTTTATCAGTATCTCTTCTTATTGCAATCCTCGGGGGTTGTGGCATATCTTGTTCTTCATTTACTCTGTTTGTATGAGGTACAGTGCTATCGTCGGCTGTTGGTATAGGTTGTTCTGATACTTCTCGACCAATCTTTCTGTTAACCATTTGTATGTCTACTTGTTCTTTATCGTTGTCATCTTCATGTTCTACATAGTTGAATGGAGTAGGCGGATTGAGGGTATTAGTTGGTTGATTGATATCATCTAGAATTTTCTTCTTTGAGATATCATCTGATTGTGCTTGTGCTACTAAGAAATCATCTCTCGGTGTTTCACCACTATCGAATCGCTCTAATAATATCATTTTCTTTTCATCTTCAATATCTTCTTCTGTATAAGCAGGATGTTGAGGCTTATCACCACTATCTAATCTCTCAACCAAATCAGTTGTGGTTGTATTTGATACCACAATCCTTCTACCCAACTCAACATCTTCGGCATCGGCGGCCATAGATGCAATTCCTCCTTTACTATCAGACATATTATATCAATGATTTATGTAGTGATACAGCTAATATGGAGCCGACATGAAGCATAGGTAGAAGCAAAGCAAATATTGACCAAGATCGCTCATTTGTCTTTTTGCAAAGAATGGTATCCTTACTTTCACTCTTACTTTACCGCCATCATACTATGATGACTCATACTCGCCGCCGCATACGGCACACTCATAATAACATAGCAACTAACGCCTCACAACGATCAATATGAAGCTTTCAACCTTATTACCAATCTTCCTGACGCCGGCGGTAGCTATGGCCTTCTCCCATTCTTCCCCCATCACATCCCCTCGTCATCACAATAATTTGTCATCGACATCATTGTCGGCAGGAATATTTGACTCCATCTTTGGTCCTAAGGAAGCACAAGCATCACATATTCTACTGAAGGGTAATAATGCTAATCAACAATGTGAAAAGCTAAAGGATGATATATATAAAACAGCAATGAAGAAGGGTAGTGTAGAAGGAGGTATTAAACCAGAGGCATTAATGACTGCTTTCTCTCAAGTAGCATCTCGTAGGTCTACATGTCCTAGTAAGAGTAATGGTGGATCATTGGGAGCATTTACACGAGGAGAGATGGTACCAGAGTTCGATGCAGTTGCCTTTGGCAAAGACATTGGAGTGATCCATGGTGTCCGCATTGGCGTTAGTATTGTTATCTAATGATTTCGTGTGTTCAATATGATGTCTTGGTGATCTGATTGCTTCATTTGTCCTTCATGTATCTTTATTTGATTGCCTTTGCAAACAAATGCACTAACATATGTTACAATCATCTCTCTTTCATCTTCATAAACCGCTAAACTCGCATCGTCAAGTTGAGACGCAATTTGGAAGTCATCTAATTCTAGTAACGGGAAGGAAATAAATATATTCATTAACCAATATATAGAATCCAAAAGAAACACATACCAAAGACTATCATCTTTCTTTTTGTTTTATGCTTTATCTTATATTGATAGAGGACTGATGTGATTAATCAAAATACTAGGAATGATTGGGATTTCTCATTTGAGATATATTCTCATTTGAGATATAAACTAAAACTATACTTTCTCAAACCATTACATCACCAACAAATCGTTCCCACAATTCCTATTTGTTTAAGTACACATAGCTCGTTTATCTTCTTTCCAATTTATAACTCCAATCCATATCTTCCTTTTGTGATATTTTGTTACTCTTTTTTTTTACATACTACCCTGTCTCTTTTCTAAACTATCTTGAACTGCCTTCCTAACATCTAAAAATCTATCTTGACAATTGGCCAAACTTTATAATATTATTATTGTTTTGAATAATGAATATTGATTGTATGAATTGAATATTTTGAATGTTTGCAGTTATGTTTTGTAAATAAATGGATGCACATCATATATATTTGTACAGTTAGACCGTTTGCAAACATACAAAATATATAATATATAACATCATAAAACACTTACCAACTCTGTTCTTTCTTGTCTAATTTATCACCACTGGTACCTGCACATTTATCAAAACAACTCAATGTCATCGATTCTATCATTGTTGACATGATTTGTTGGTTAGCCTGTTGTTGAGCTTGGGCCATTACGGCCTGCTTTTGTTCTGGTGTTAAATTTTGTAATGCTGATGCGTCCATGGTATATAATGTATCTTTGTTTTAGATGTCGTGTGATAGAGGGCGGCAATGGCATTTGCGAGTTGAGTTGTGGTGAAGG
>Ga0214481_100251_pt1 | contig 28832 bp, 19 predicted proteins | sample M1_20Mar14CPVII9_4_FD_165057 | JGI IMG/M metagenome (GOLD analysis project Ga0214481, IMG submission 165057) | Marine eukaryotic communities from Monterey Bay, California, United States - M1_20Mar14CPVII9sort6BwellG10 | ecosystem: Environmental > Aquatic > Marine > Unclassified | place: USA...
GTAGATGTTCAATGCCTAATTTCTGATATGAACGGATAGGTCCGCGATATTCCTCACACATATTGATGACTCCTTTAACATTAAATTGTTTGTTTAGTCTTTCTGGATATCCACACCAACCGAAAGGTGCACCCCCGAGAACAACGGCATTGTCAACTACTGTACTCCATTTTCCTATTCTTCGTGATATTGTGATTGGTATTGTTGGCCAAAAGAGAGTTTTGCTAACGACTCTACTAAGCTGTAATGGTAGCATGTGCTTTTGATTAAGGATGTATAGCGTAATGGTAGCCATTGCAACAGTTTGTAAACATAAAGTCGAAAAGCTTGGCACTCCTGATATCCATATTGATTGCGATGATGTAACGTTTCTGATTGATGATGACCAAGATGTACCATCATTATTTCCACCGCCATTCTTCTTTCCATTTGTGGCGCTTGATATAATTGGTACACCACTACTACTCCCAGCCGTCATGATATTAAATACTGTAGGAGAGATAAGTACCTGTGGTTGTTGTTGTTTGAGGATAGGTTGAATTAACTTACTTGTATATGATTAATCCCTTACAACACTGCAAAACTATAGCGAATTGAATATCGAATATCTTAGCAATACTTAGACAAGATGCCTTCGTCGTGAGCATCCAATATAATACTTAACTAGAGGATAGCACCGCACAAGTGTTCAACCGACACCATAAAAAGCAAACAAATAACAAAACCGTATTCACATAATCTGTACTGCATATCTAGAAAATACAGTACGAAATGAAACGGTAGAGTTTTAGAGTGTGGATTATCGCGGACCTATCCGTTCATATCAGAAATTAGGCATTGAACATCTACGACTACCAACAGTTGACCACTTTGAACCAAGTGTTGAAGATCTTAAAAAGGCAGTAAGCTTTATACAGAAACATGAAGAGAAGGGTGGTAGAGTATATGTACATTGTAGAGCAGGACATGGTCGCTCAGCTGCGGCTGTTTATGCCTGGCTGTTATACAAAGAACCATTAGCAGACCCTGTAGAACTTAATGAGAAGCTATGTGGATTAAGGAATGTGAGAAAAGCACTATATAAACAACCAAACATCAATATCTTTCGACAGTGGCTCCAAGATGGGGGTATGATGAGTGATAGTGATAGCGAAGAAGATGATGCATCATCATGGTGGTCAAGACAACAAAATCAAAGATTTGATTCAGATACTGATGATGATTCTGATGATGGAGTTGTGCAACAAAAGAAGTTTGGGCAGGTTTTCTCATCAGAAGAAGAGTCAGAGGAAAGTTCAGATGATCTATACTATGACAGTGAAATCTCTGATGATGAGAAAGATTATGCAGCATGGTTACGAAACAACAATCGAAGATCTCTGGACCTCTAGTCGGTATACTTTCTAATCAATCATTTAATACACATTAGAAGAGAAAGTGCTGGCTACTCGTTTAAGCTATAGTGTAGCTGAACTATCTATCCCTATCTCATATCTACATTGTATCCATATTGTACATTTCTTAATCACCGTCGTATGTTGCATCATCACTTAATCGTATCCTTGCATAAGGGACATGTTGGATATCCTCTCCTCGAATCTGTTGCAAAAGTATATATCCATTTATCAAAGCAGTGCAAGTGGAATTCATGCTTACAATGTGTGACACGCATTATGTCTCTAAAAAGGGTCAAAAGTTAATGCGGTAAGATATAAACATTTGCACAAACTCAACAAGCAAGTTACATGCGTTCTTACCCTTCTTGGTATTCTTCAGCACAGATGGCACACTCTTCATTGTAGTTTCTCACTTTGCAAATTTCTTTTACAAGTTCATCCCTTTCGATACAAGCCTCTGCGACACTCGATTCTCCTCGATTAACTAGCATTCGTTTCAGCCTTGCAATTGAACATTCTCCATTATTAATGGCCTCTGGTGAAACATATTCCTCTACGGGAACTTTATACACAATATCAGCAATCTGAATCACAGTCAGCTTTGTCCGGCGTCTTCTCAATCCAGGATAATCTGTCACGTTTCCATCAATTAGATTTCTAAGCACACGATATGCAGCCAACGCCTTGCTTACCTCTGTCGAATAGTTGGTATTTGAAAACCTGTACCATAGCAGAAGCAATATTCTGAGTTGGTCGTGTCGGTTCATTTTGACTGATACCTTGGTTATAACTTGTATCATCAACCACAGCGTTGATGGTAACTAAGTCCTGCTTTTGCAACGATATTTCCCAAGTATATGTTGTCGTATGTTGTGTTTTAGAGGTATCTCCCTTTCGTTCAAACAGAGGAGAGAGGTATCTTCTGATTCTGTGATGAGGTTACTAGAGATAGAATAGACGGCTGACCCTTCATCAAACGGAGTAACAAGAAGATAATAAACCCAAAGTAGGTATGAGAATCTTCGGAATTGATATGTTGAGAGGTATCTCTCTTCTATTCCTGATCTAACAGCGGGGAGAAGATTAGAGGTATCTTCTGAGATGAGGTAACAGTGGCTTGTTTAGAGATGAGATAGAAGTATCTTCTATGATGAGGTAACAGCAGCTTGGTTAGAGATGAGATAGACGGCTGACCTACAGATAGAAGCTTAAAAGAGACGGAGTAGACGGAGTTACAAGAAAGACTTTGTTGCAATGCGTGCACGATTACTTACAATCTACTAAGTAATTTCATAGTATCCTCATTTTACTAAGTTAGCTTGAACCACGACTACTCCGCGCTAAAAAAAACACGACGACATCTTTTGCAACTCACATGCACCATCTTGCTCATAAATTTCACATTAGGATAAACACAACATCCTACACAACGCTATCGACTATTCTTATTGTATATTGCAATCGTCCACACATGTAAGTTCTATTGTTTATATCTATATTCTCCTTTGATGTATATGTGATTGTGATGAGCGGTATCTCCTTCTACTCCTATCGGTGGCTTGGTTGGAGAAGTAGACGGTGCACGTGATAATGATCAAGTAATACAGTTTGCAATTGATATTGTAGAGGAGTCTATTATATCATATAATAAGCAGCGTTAGCGGTAGCGGTAGCGGCAGGGTACTGAGAAGAAGTGCACAAGATGGGTACTTTTGATCATATCATGTGTTCAACATTGCAACACAGCATTATGTTATGTGATTGACGGTATGGATAAGATGTGGACTATATATAGTTGAAGTAGTAATAGTGGAGGAGATACAAGATATGTCTATAGCGGCGGCGGCGGCGCGGCGGCGGCGGCGGCCTTTATTATTATGTTTTGATACATATCATATGTTCATAACTTGAATATCATGTGTTCAACATTCAATATCTCACATCATCCAACCCTCCTCTCTCCTCTTTACTTCTCCAACAATATATTACTTTCATACAAATTGTTGTTGATATATTGATCACTCATTCAACTTGCAGCCATCAATATACAACGACTTTGACTTGATCATATCATGTGCCGCATTACACTTACAGGTATCCTCCTAGCACTATTGCTATTACTATCCTTTCAATTGAACGATGCCAACCCTGACGACACGAAAAGGATCAAAGTCCAAGTCCAATCTAATTTGTGGAGTTTCATTTCGAGAAACAACAATCCAAACCCACCCCAACAACAACTTCCAAACCCACCTGAAAGTCCAGTTCATGTTCCACAACCTCCTGCTAATGTTCCCATCGTTGATGAGGCTGCATCAGATGATGTTTCTGAAAACGATGATGACGGTGTATCCAATGAAGACAATGAAGACAATGAAGAAGATGAATCTAATGATGATTCCTCTGCAGTTGAGGAAGATACCTCTTCATCTTCATCCCATCGTATCAATCAAGCAGAAGATACCTCTCATGATGATGACGGTAACCAAGATTCTGATAATGATGACGTACAAGACGGTGGTGAAGAAGGCCAAGTTGTTGTAGACCGTCCTCTAGGTCCTCGTGGTGCAGGTCCTACTGAAGCATATCGTTTGAATCTTCGTGATGCATGGGATACTTATGGACCAGATAGTACTACTCTTCGTCGATTTATTACCCGTCCAGTGACTGATGCTTTAGCTCAATTGGTGCAAAGTTCGTATTCAGGTTTGCACCGCATGATTGAACTCGGTAGGAATGCAGGAGGAGAGCTTGGTACCCATCTCATCTTACCTGCCTCTTGGACACCTGATACTAGTCGTATTACGACCGTCTTCGTCGGTCACTTTCCCCCGTCTACACATCTCCGACAAGTTCTCAGCAACGGTATCTTGTGGGCAAATGATAGTGGTATGCTAGGTGAATTGTGTTGGAGAGCTGTGGTTAATGTCCTTGTTGATATTGGCCATAGGCATTTCGGTGTGCCCGAACCAGGTATGTATTGTACGATGTTACTCTGAGATACTTATAATTTTGTGTCTAACTAATATTAACATTATGTTTTACTTCCAAATACATGTACACAGTGGCCAGAGCCGTCATTATGAGTAGCACGGCGTTTATCAACCGCAACCCCATTGCTATGGCAGGTAGTGCTCACTCGGATCCTTCCACCCACCAAGCATACTCCCGCTTTGCTAGTCTAATGGATCCTCTCAGCAGAGAGCTAGTTGGATGGCTTACCAATCAACTTCCCAACCTTGATCAAGCTCTTGCATTTGGAAGTCCCTCATATACAGCAGTTATTGAGGGGGGTGGAGCTCTCCAAGGATCGTGGTTCGGTGAAGAGTTGGGACGTCATCTTACACGTTTTCAAACACAAGCTCTTCCCCACATGCTTCAAATTCAAACCCGTTGGGCAGGGGAGGCGGCCCGAGATTCATTTCTTGACTCCGTTCTACCGATGCTTGAGAACATGTTTCAAAGATTCAACTCCGGTCCACTTGTCGATCGAGACTCCTATCTACGAGCAGCATCCTCTCCCAGCTCAATCCTTGAAGAGATTACAAGATTAGTTCCAACTAATGACGGTCGCTTGTTGAGCCTTGATATTGTTCGTCAGATGCAGGCTGAAGAACCTTCCTCTCAAGTTGCCGTTGTAAATCAATCCAGTGAAAGAGCAATGGGATCTCTCTACAGTCTCCGTACAGCTATTCGAAATGGGGCAGAGGAAGCGTTTGGTAAATGGGCATGCAGTGCATGCTCAGTTGTTCACGAGAGTGGAATTTCATACAATGCTCCGCATAGTGACTGTTCTCATAAGCCACGTGGTTGTTTTACCCTCATTGGAGGTATTGATCCTTTGATCCGTGGATATTGCTCTCATTGTGACTATTCTGGATTGTACAATGGACAGCATCGTTGTTCTGTTACTGGTAGCGCTGCACAAAGATACGACCGGCTTGTTCCAAGGGAGGGATTTAGTTATAAGATGGCCAGAAAGAAGACTCCCATGTTGACTCGTTTGTACGATATCACTACTGAACGTCTCGAAGGCACATTTACTAATCTCAAGGAGATTGGTCTCAGCTCAATTGAGAAGGCTACTGAACTCCTTCAACAGGAACAAAGCCAGCTTGGTCGTAATATTCCATTTAGCCGATCATGTCTCCCGAAGTGGATATTGAAGCATACAAGTGGAGGAGGTAACCTCGTCTATCCTCTTGCTATCAGCGACTCGACAAGTCTCGACAGGCGCGACTCAAGAATGATGAAATATATCAAGTGTGTGCTTAACTATGAAAACAATGGCCTACAGGATGGTTCGTTTGTGATTGGTAATTACAGGTATGAAGGAGTTCCTATTATGGAAGAGTAGATGGTTTATTGTTTTTGTGGTTTGTTTGTGTCGATAGTCGATAGTCAGTAGGGCTGGCGGAGACAGTCCATTGTAAAGAATAAGTATACTGATTCGTAACATTCGCTTTCTTTTGTGCTGTACCTTACGGCATAGCATACATCCCTCTGAGTATGATACTTCAACTCCCTTATACCCCTACCCTATCACGAGATGCCTAAGCAAACTTATCATCCATAACCTTGAATAGGTCCTCTGCTCTGTATAATGAATGATAGAAGGCGAAAGTTTATGATCTTTCATCTGTTCTAATAGCTCCTCGGCCTCGTTTCCTAGCCCAAATTTAGCAAGTAGCTTCAATCTGTGTGCATATATGATCTCATTATTGCCAAATTCCAGCTTGTCGGTTAAAGAATGAGCAACAATGGCTAGGACGGCCATCTGCAACACACCCGGGGTACCAAACTGTCTATGCACAACCCCAGTGAGCCCATATTCATCTTGAAAACCATCCAATAAAAGCGGTGCCAGTATAGTTAAAGGAACAATAAATCCTAGTGCAAGTACTAAATGTATTGGTGATGGATTCCTTATCACAGCTAAAACACGGTTCCATAAATGAATTAGCACTGATTCGTATTCATCATCATCATTTATAATAACTGGATCATTCCTAGTACCAGCTGCTGGTTGTTCTGTATTGTTGCTGTTTTGATTTGCAGTATTAGTGTTGTTATTATTCTCTTGTGCTGGGCTAGGAAAGAAACTATCCCACAAAACCCAGACTGATGTGATTACAAATCCTATTGACATGACAACAGCCAAAGTAAATTGGTCAGGGGATGGTAATCGTTCCTCGAGACTTCTTCCATCAACAATATTTTGCATACCAATATATGCCTGTAATAGTTCTTTAATATCAATTGATGTATGTAGTCAGATTATTGATATGTTTTCTGCAAATAATATTGATGACACAAATATACTTACGAGGAGCAAAGCACTTCAATACCATAACAATCATGAACACGGCATGAAGAGGACTAGGAGCAGTATCTCCAGTCCAAATTAGAATCATGATTTATCGTGTCTCTAGAGCGAGGGGGGCGTAGATTGATTGAGAGATGTATATGGAAACTCTTTTGGTTAATGAATACAAAAACTGATGTTATCATATATCAAATATCGATATTACTATTGCAAATTTATGCCACTTACTTTGTATTCTTCTTTAGGATATTGCAAATTGCAAATAGCTGAATGCCCCTGGAATGGGCCTGTCCGTCGTTCTATGTACTGCCAAACAGAGTTTTCTATTTTTCATTTACACGAAAACTCATGACTACTTATTGTTGTTGTTTAGATAGTGTGTCGCTATTCTCTATTCTATTATCAATTACTACACATACTAACGATGGCATTCAACTTTAGTGCACCTACACCTGCACCTGCTGCAGGTGGTAGTGGATTTAGTTTTGGAGGAGCTACTACGAACGCAACACCGACACCATCAACATCACTTTTTGGTAAACCTGCCTCTTCGAATCCTACTCCAGCTTCTGGTGGTTTGTTTGGTGCTCCTGGTAAGAGAGTGCATATATACTTTATATTAACTGTGTGTATATACTCAATAATATATGATGTTTTCTATTTTACATTATTGTGTTTATATCATATGTCAAAACTCATACAAACATATATTATTTAACATTATTCTATTTCTATTACTAAAGCACCAGCACCATCAACTGCTGGTGGAGGATTATTTGGATCAACAACGGCACCTGCTCCTTCTACAGGTGGATTATTTGGTTCGACGGCAGCACCTAAACCAGCATCTACAGGATTATTTGGATCAACTCCAGCACCAGCACGTAAGACATAGTTTTGTGTTTAATTTTATTGTCTCCAAACTCTTAGTTGGTGATATATTGCTATTTGTATATGTTTTGTGTTTGATTTTATTTGTCTCTGAACAATATGTGTTGTTATGTTAATAATTGTATCTCTAACTTAATTTTTCTTAATATAGCTGCTGGCGGTCTATTCGGTTCAACTCCGGCCGCTGCACGTAAGTTTTTGTGTTTAATTTTATGTCTCTAATTCTCTTGCACTATGGCGTTGTGTTGCTAATATTTCTTCTTAATTTCTTTCTAATACTATAAGCTGCTGGAGGTCTGTTTGGATCAACAACCACTACTCCAGCACCATCCACTGGATTGTTTGGCTCGACAACTACTCCTGGTAAGTATGTGTCAAAGTGTATATTGTTTAGTTGAAAAATTAAATTGTTAGAATCATCAACTCAATCCGTGCTCATACTAATCTACACTTCACTCTATTCCAATTCTAGCTCCAGCGGCTGGGAGCCTTTTCGGAGCACCTGCACCAACCATGCAACAGCAGCAGCAACAACAAATGCAGCAGCAGATGCAGCAATCATTCAATGGAAATACACCATATTCCCAACTTCCAGATAATGCAAAGAGAGCAATTGATCAAATTTATCAATTAATGATGCAACATCGTCGTACTTTAGCATCAGTTAAAACTATGGCACCTTCGTTATTACAATCAGTTGATAATAATGGCAGTAATAATTATACACAAAGTAATACCAGAAGTGTATCAACGCCTGGCGAGAATCTATCCCCCGCCGATGCTGCGGCTGGGAGTCCTCGTCGTTCAATAACAAATCAAGTCACAACTGCAGATCCATCAAGTGAACCTCTACCTCAACTAATTACATTACAAACTCAAATCCAAACATTATTACAATCGGCAGAAACAAACTTAAATGAAGCCAAGCAGCTTAAAGAGCGTGCAGGTGAGGCGACAGTTCAGGCTAAGATGCACGGGGCATGGCCAATTGAGAATGTTGCTGCACGAAGAGGTGTGGCATTATCAAGTATCAAGGAATTGGTTCATAGTAATAATAACGCGACACCATCAACTTCTGGTGGGAACACGACAAGTGGTACCCAAGCCTCATCGATAAATGTATCAGGTATGACTAATCTTGATGCCATTGCCTTGCAGCAGATTATGGATATCCGTGCTTCACATGTTGATCGGATTGAGTCGATGCCCAGTCCGTATTACTGGGAGGTATTGCATAACTTTGAACAACGTGTATCCATGGTACAACGCGATGTTGAGGCTGTACGATCCCGACTAGCAATTGCCGAGGAGGCCGAGCGTGTACAAGCTATGGGAAGTAGTGGAATCATGAGGGATGAAACGGCTCTATTGCGTGCAAATACGGAAGGAAGTTTGGCATCACTCGTCTTATATGAAGGTGGGTCTGCTCCATTATCAACAAAGCTTGCCACATTGGCAAGGAGTCAACATGATTACTTCATTAGGATTGCAGCACTAGCGGCACAGGCACATGATGGATTGGAGGAAGCGAAGCATCGATATCAACGATTCTGTCAGACGACCAAGGGAGGGTATTACGACGATCCTTTCTTAAAGGCTGATATTGAAGAAGTAAGTCGTGAGAGAGAATTACAACAGCGTATCATGGAGGAACGTATTGCAACAGCACCACCTCCGCAAGCACCACCGACAGCTGCACCTAATCAGTTTGCCCCATCGACCTCAGGGGGATTGTTTGGTGCGAAAGGTAAGATTGTAGTGTTCTATTTTATTATGTGAAGTTGTTAAATTTGAGGCAATCACTCAATGTACCCTTTCTCATATCTCATAACAATTTTTAGCCCCCGCACCCTCGACAGGACTCTTTGGATCAACCGCGGCACCAAAACCGGCAAGTGGAGGACTCTTTGGAGCAACGCCGGCTGCAGCAGCACGTAAGTATGAGTTTGTGCCACTATAATGATCTGGAATCATCCACTTTTCTAACTTCCTTCTTTTTCTTCTATCTTCCGATTTGTTCTTCAGCTGCTGGCGGCCTATTTGGAGCGACAACAGCTCCTAAACCAGCCACTTCTGGAGGACTATTCGGAGCTACACCGGCCGCAGCACGTAAGGCAACGAGTGTGCAATATATTGTGTGTCAAAAAATCATTGTCCTTCTAACTTCTTGTTCTATCCTTCTCTTTCTTAGCAGCTGGTGGTCTCTTTGGTTCAAATCCAGCACCTGCCCCAGGTAAGAACTATATGGTTTTGTAAATAGTTCTATCAATCATTGCCCTTCTAACTTTCTGTTCTCTATCTTCTCCTTCTTCTAGCTGCTGGTGGTGGTCTCTTTGGTTCGACAGCACCAGGTGAGTCGCTTTGTAGAGAGAAGGTGTCTTGTGTATTCTGAATCTCTCACTTACTGTTGATACTCTCTTCCAACTTAGCCCCAGCACCCACCACTGGTCTCTTTGGTGCTCCTCAGCCTGCTGCTGGTAAGATTGTATGAATGATTCTCAAATTTAAGGTTTTTATATTGACGACAACTTGATGCTCACCTTAACATTTCTCCTTTTTCTAGCACCGGCATTTGGCGCAGCACCTACAACACCGGCTTCTACATTAGCACCACGCAAAAAGAGTGGATCAAGGTCAGGCGGACGACGAAGGTAATAGTAGACCTTATAATTCTATAAGGGTGATAAACCTAGTACTACCTACATTACATCTATTCTACAATTAATCCTAATCAGTTATACTTTCTTCTATGAGACTGAGAGTTTCAAGCGCAGCATCTGTGATTCTCGTTCCCGGGCCAAATACGGCACTGCAACATTTTGCCTCTTTGAGTAGGTAATCATAGTCTTGGGGAGGTATGACGCCACCGGCAACAATCACAATATTAGAACCTTGTTTCTGTAGTTCTTCTTTGAGTGCCGGTAGTAAAGTTTTGTGGCCTGCTGCCTGGGATGAAATTCCGATGACATGCACATCTGAGTCTAAAGCTTGTAGAGCCACCTCGGCGGGAGTTTGAAACAAGGGACCGATGTCGACGTCATAGCCCAAATCGGAAAATCCACTGGCAATTACCTTTGCTCCTCTATCATGACCATCTTGACCCATTTTTGCAACTAGGATACGAGGCCTACGCCCTTCTTTTTCTTCAAACTGTTTCACCTTATTCAATACATTATCATACTCTGACTCGCTTCCATTACTCTTGGAGTTGTTACCTGTATTTGTAAAGGATGCACCATAGGCGCCTTGTACTATTGTTGATGACGGCACATGTCTTCCCCATGCTTTTTCGAGAGCTAGTGATATCTCACCCAATGTGCATCTCACTCTTGCAGCATCTATAGCTAATGCCATGAGGTTGTTAGTATCATCGCCCTTGCTTGTACTGTGTGATAATCTGGCACTTGTTTCGAGATCACTCAATGCAGCCTCTACCTCATCATTATTCCTAAGACTCTTCAACTCATTTAGACGATTGACTTGCTTCTCTCGGACAGCAGAGTTGTCTATTTGCAATACTTCCTGTCGTTCTTCCTCTTCTTCTTTTGATCCTAATTTGTATTTGTTCACACCGACGATGACATCTTGTCCAGAGTCTATTCTTCCCTGCTTCTTGGTAGCACTCTCTTCAATACGAAGCTTGGCCATTCCACTGTTTATATAAGATGTCATCCCTCCAGCAGCTTCTACCTCCTCTATGGTATCCATTGCCTTGTCTGCTAACTCGTCAGTGAGACTTTCCATCATATGACTTCCACCCCAAGGATCAGCGACTGCACATATACCTGCTTCTTCTTGAAGAATCAACTGAGTATTTCTTGCCACCCTTGCCGTGGCAACAGTTGGAAGACCGATGGCTTCATCATAGGAGTTCGTATGAAGACTTTGAGTACCTCCTTGTACCGCAGCTAGGGCTTCTATTGTTGTACGAATAACATTATTCAGAGGCTGTTGTTCTGTTAGTGTATATCCTGACGTCTGACAGTGCGTCCGTAGTAAAAGAGACCGTGGATCTTTGGGTTGAAAGTGCTTCTCAACTAATGTTGACCATAAACGTCTGGCAGCTCTCAACTTTGCAATCTCCGTGTAGAAGTCCATACCAATGCCAAAGAAGAAGCTATATCTAGGAGCCACATCGTCAACTTTCAAACCTGCCTTGTTAACAGCTGTCCTGATGTACTCCAAACCATCAGCTATTGTGAATCCTAATTCTAATGCCAAGTCAGCTCCTGCTTCTTGCATGTGGTATCCACTAATACTAATTGCATTAAACTTCGGCATATGTGTAGCGGTGAATCCGATTATATCTGCAACCACTCTATCCATGGATGGTTCTGGTGGATAAATGTAAGTGTTACGAACCATGAATTCCTTGAGTATATCATTTTGAATAGTCCCTCGTAGTGAAGATAAAACAGACTTGGCATTAGTATCACCACTACCTTCTCTAAACTTTGATTCTATACCCAATGCCTCCTGTTGTTCAATAGCTGCTTGTGCATACATGGCCATTGTTGGAAGCACTGCACCATTCATAGTCATACTAACGGATATCTGATCTAAAGGTATACCATCAAATAATATCTTCATATCATCAACAGAATCAATTGATACGCCAGCCATACCAACATCACCAACAACACGATCATGATCAGAATCATATCCCCGATGTGTTGGTAAATCAAATGCCACGCTTAATCCCTGTTGACCCGCGGCTACATTTGCTCTGTAGAATTTATTTGATTCCTCGGCTGTTGAAAATCCTGCATATTGACGAACTGTCCATGGTCTATTGGTATACATTGTTGCATATGGTCCTCTTGTATATGGTTTGATGCCCTAATTTTGTGTCAATAATATAATGTGTAAGAAGTTGTATTACTGTTTTGCAAGAGGCTGTCATTTTCTATAACATTACAAACTATAAACTTACCGGCATAGATGGGTTAGTATCATCTAGATCATAGTATACAGGTTGTATTGCTATCCCTTCCTATAATAATAAGAAGTAGAAGGTATGAGAAGAACATATCGACAAGTATAGATGAGAACTCATTGTACTGCAAAATAAGAAACATATGTACACTTACCGGAGTCACCCTCTCAGTACGCAGGGAATCAACGCTCTTACTTGATTTTGATAGTTCTTTAGTTGCTAATGTTTCCCACTGTTCTACATTGTGTGGCTTTTCATAGGGTATATTATTCTGATACGCAACAGTTGATTGTGAAGCACTGATAATGATTCGAGTGGTTTGTTTACCAACTACTTGTCGACGGATTGCACTTGAAATCAGAGAACTACACGGCATGATGATGAACAATAAGAGGGTCTATATGTCTATTCTGTTATAATATAATTAGGATATAGGATATCAACTCGATTAGGTACGGCCTTCTGCAATCATCCTATTGTACATAGGGTATCGTACAATTCTACTCTCATAATTTTTATCTGTTATTGGGAGGCTTTGATAACTAAATGGGACATTGTGTCTGAATGATGAATGGTAAAATAACTTGTTGGTTGATGTTGTATAATTGATAGATGATAATTGAATAGATGTTAGTAGTTTGAAGAGGCGATATAACCACATTTCGTAGCAGCGTACGCAATATCTGAATTATTTTGTATGATGAGGTCTCGTAATGGAGGACAATCACAACAACCATCTAATAATCTCAACGATGATATAAATAATACCAACAACCTAACAAATAACAAAGTAGAATCGTCTCCCAAAGGATACAAAGTCTATAAAGAGCGATGGTTGATGCTTGCATATCTCTCATTACTAAACTTACTTTCGGATTGGACAGGGTTGTCTGTAGCACCTATTGCAACAATTACAAGTAGAGCGTACAGTTCAGATGATGATTATATTTATGCAAATGATAATAATATGGATGTTTAGTAAGTCTATATATTTGGTTTTGTGCATGAGACATATTTGTGCTATTCATTCACATATGTAATATCTAACCACTTTCTTATACTTATAGTATACAACCAGAGGCTTTGGTAACAGTGTTTCTTATTGCTAGTAGTATTGGAACTGCATTAGAACCTTGGATATTGGGTAGATTGGGTTTAAGAAGGACTATTGTATTCGGAGCATTCAGTAACATGCTTGGCAATCTAATAAAGAGTGGAGGATTGCCGCCAGTATTTACAGTTACTGCACTTCTTCATGGAGTATGGGGGACAATGGCTTTATATCTTGGATTCTTTTTAGTTGGATTTGCACAGCCGTTATTTCAGTGTACGCCAGCTTTGTTATCAGCAAGTTGGTTTCCTGAAAATGAAAGGACAATGGCAACTAGTATCGCATTAAACGCCAATCAATTAGGAGTGGGATTGGCATTCATTGTTGGTGCATTATACGTCCAAAATCCAAATCAGATTGCAAATTACTTCTCCTTGTTGAGCCTCATTAGCGTTATAGCATTCGTGGGTACAGCGTTGCATTTAGACGATGCACCACCTACTCCGCCATCTGGTAGTTCTAGAATAATGAAAGGTACGTTAGAAGTTAGTATACGAGACGTATTGCAGAGGGCAACAAGTTCTACTCTTTTGAATAAAAACTTTGATTCATTATGTGGAAATGAAAAGGATGTAGTAACACCAACAAGAAGTGCTGGTAATTCTCTAGATGACGAATCTACTGCGTCACTTCTAAGACGACATGTTAGAACACGAGACGACATAACTCCTCCGCATTCTCCTTCATCTAAACAACATCTAGGATCGCCGTACTCAACAACATCCTACTACCCTGCTGATTGTGAAGGAGCTGAACCGACACTTACATTAACGCCACATCACATAGAGATCGAGATAAGAGATGATCAAGTTTTCTTAGCTGCTAAAGCATGTCTTTCAAGGAAAGGATTTCCCCAGGCATTATGTGTCTTTAGTTGTGTTGGTGTCGTCATCAATGTCTTATCAACGTATTTAGATTATCTGGTTCGTGGAGACTATTATGGTAGTGACTATAACAACCAATCAGGAGGTATCACAACGGCCTCCATTCATGTAGCTGTTATTGGGTGTCTCTTTCAAGTCATTATTATGGTGTCTAGTATATACATCGGAAGATATACAGACAAGACAAGGTCATACTTTATGATTACATTGATTCTATTAGTACTTGGCGTTGTGGCACTTGCTGAATGCGGTGTGAGCTTAGATAAAGACCGAGAAGGAGATGTTCGGTGGACAATGCTATTAGTATCGGCTTTGATGGGTCCCTTACTCCCTGTTGCCACAGAATTGGCAGTGGAAGTTGCATATCCTCTTAGGTAAGAGTTTGATACTTGTTACTTTTCATTTGATAATCATCCTCTATCTTGTCCTGTGTCATTCAACTGGCTTTTCTCTCTATTGATACATATATAAAGTGAAAATACAGTATTGGTTGTGTTGCAACTTGCATGCAACATATGTTCATCCATGTTCATACCAATATTTCAAGCCTTTAAAGATGTGGATGGTGCTAGTGAAGACGACCAAGTTGTTGGTAGCCAACGACCGCCTTACACGATCTCATTTTACATACTGATCGTCATCACATCGGTCTCTGCAGTTTTCTTTGCAACATTCAATGGAAATTATTCTAGATATGAAGCAGAGCTTGCCAAGAAGCGAGGAGGTAATGTGCCTGATCTTGTATGAAGACGAAGTGAGTCGATGTGCAAACTTTAAACTAATCCGGATTGATTGATTCAACAATGAGAATAGAGGAGAAAACGTGGTTTATTGGATGAATCATGCAGGTGAATAAGCTAAGCTAATGCTAATAAAGACATAACATACAGTGATACGCCAAGTATAGTATAACTATGAGAAAGGATACCATGTGGTATCCTCCTCAAATGAGAAGTTCAAGTGTTCATAAGAATGGTTGGGCTTACAGATCAAACTCTCCTCTCATCGTGACGCTGATATCCCCACAGTACTTTAACAGGGGTTATGAATAACAATCCTAGTCGACGGTATACCGGCGTAGTACATACTCAACATATAAAGTTCCATATATCAACAAAGAAAAAACATCGCCAATAAAAAAATGACTGATAATAATTTGCTCTCGCAATGGTCTAATATAAACTATTGGCGGAGACTATGTCCCTATCTAACCATTGGCAATACCTCAATAGATAGTGATGGTACTACTAGTATCTCAAATGATGGAGGTGATGATACAAGAGAGAAATTATTACAGCTTCTGATTAATGATGGATATGCATTAATCGACAAATCAATATGCGATGATGTCAATCTACAGAAGAATGTATGTCGTGGTATAACAGATATGGAAGTTGAACATTCATTGCCTGCTACATTCGTACTTTTATTCGATGAAACTTGGAAGCTGGCAAGAGAATCATATCATTTACTTTTACAAGATGATGATAGAAAAAAAGATACACAACAACATCAACAATCTCAAAAGGGTATATTACATCGCAATAGCAGTACTATGACATTCAACTTTGATATGTTAGCATGGTATATTGATCCAAAACTCAATCAAGCCGGGTTTAGTCCTCACAGAGATCGTCAACCAGATTCATTAGCTGATCTTAAACAAAGTTTCTACTCTGATGGGCAAGCCAAATATGTTACCCACTGGATTGCTTTGGCAGATGCAACACCTGAGAACTCGTGTTTATATGTTATTCCAAAACAATTCGATCCTGGATATCTACAAGGAGATGATATGCCAGAAGAAGAAGAAGAAGAAGAAGAAGAAGAAGAAGAAAAAGAAAAGGATACAAACAAAAGTAATGATGATGGTAGTTTCAATAACAATGATCAATTGGAAGATCCACTATCAAGAGCTTTACAAACAAAACAATCATATCAGAACATTCGTGCTCTACCTCGAACTGCTGGACAGTCAGTTATCTTCACACATCGGATATTGCACTGGGGTTCTAGAGGTAATCCACATGCATTGAATAATCATCCTCGAGTTGCAATCTCATTTGTATATAGTGATACTGATTTTGAAGCGTCATATCTACCAAACCAGTCATTCTCAAAAGATAGCAAAGGGAACTGGAACTACCCATCATTTGAAACTCGTTTACTACTTGTGTGTGCACAACTACTCATTTACTATCAGAGGTTCAATTTGTCAATATCTACACTTCGGGCATGTTATCAATACTGTAAAGCTAATTCTGATCAGTTAGATGAGAATTATAAGAAGAAGGTGTTTGTTGAGTATGTAAAGGCGATGAAGGAACAAAGAGATGGGATACCAGATTGTGACAAGAAGAGTGATATAAATGATCCAAATTGTGATGATGGAGGAGCAAACAGTGATGATGAAGAGGCACTATTGGAAGAAATGCTAAATAATAGTGGGGATTTTGAAGATGATTATGACGACATGTTGGACGAATGCAGTGATAATGGCGAAACCCAACCAAAAAGAAGAAAGCATGATCTGAATAACATTAACATTTAAAGTATCTAGTTCAACTTCATATCTCTTCTTTACTACTAACGCTTTCCATATAACTTAATATCAAGTACCAAATCAGGTTGATATGGTATACGAGGGTTGCAATAAAACGAATACCAACGTTGATATGCTTCATAATCTTGATCCTTTGGTGGGATAGGATTAACAGAGCCTTCGACACCGCTAACACATACTTTATTACTCTTTGCAGTCCGTAGCTGATCATATCCCAGTGAAGCTGGTACAATAACTCTTCTAATACCTCCAGGCAACATCGCAGGTATATCATCTGTACCTAATATGTTCATTTCAATGCCCTGAATTGTACTACCGTCACCTAATGTCCATCTATAGGGAGCTCCTGTATCTTTTGTTGAGTATATTTGCGGAAATCTACCAGCAGTACTTGCTATTGAATAATCAATACTGCATGTTTGACCAATACTTAGTGGTTGTTGGTTACTCTTACCAACCTTTGCATCAGCCCACTTTAATCCAGATGATGATACTATTAGAGGTAAGCCATTTGATACGGCAGCAGATGCTGATTGTGGCGGATCAAATGACAATAATGCAATTGAACTACCAGCTGATGATAGGATGGCTCGACGCGTCAACTTTGGATTATGAACGAGACTGTTTGTATAGCTTAGTAGTACTAAAAGCAAAACGAGCGATGATAATACCATTGTGGTCGTCATTAGCTTAGGCAATATGAGCTCTTCCACTACTTGTTTATTGGCAGGAGATATTCTACTCACATCATTTTGCGGTATCCTCTGCTGCCAGTTATGTGAGTAGAACATTGAAATACTTTGACATCGCAAAGCCAGCAAGCAATAAGAGATATGCGTGCAAGAGACTAATATAATATTTTATAGAACAATCAATATACATATATAATATGAGCGGTAGTAATCTATCATTAAAGGATGAGTTATTGCTCCTATCATCAATTAATAAACATCGTAACTCTCGTTTACAAAAACGATTGTCATATTTAGAAGAATCATCATCAGGTAATGATAACAATAATAAGCCTTGTCAATTACAAAGTAGAGATGATGATACATACTTTGATGTAGATGATAATTCAGTTGTTACTGAACAAGTATCCTGCTATAGAAGGAGTAGTCGAAATGGGGGCAGACAAACATCAACATTGAAAAGTATAAAACTAGAATCAACAGCAAGTATAAGAAAGGCAACGCCAGAGAATCATAGAAGTGGAAAAGATAGAGACTCCCCAGAGACGATTAGGACAGAGTTCGTTGCAACACCCCGTCATCGTCCCAGCAGCACTAATGTATCTCAACGACATGTGAATAATTATTCACCTATATCAATTCAGACGGAGATGGTATCTTCAAGAGTACAGAGCAATAAGCATAAGAAGAGTATTGAGAAACAACAAAAAACTAGTGGCGTGGTGGTTACCAAATCATCAATTGTGAAGTCTTCAAGTGCGATCCCGTCGAACAAGTCCACAGATTCTTCCATTAGACATGCCAAGAAGACTCCTTCGATATCATCATTCAATACCAAACAAAAGTCAAAGAGTAGGTCCTTCTTTACCAGACGCAGTAAGCATACTGCATCTAGAGATAGAAAGAAGAAGAAGAAGAAGCAAACTAGTAGTAAAGGGATGCAACTTGAATTGAATAAGAAGTCTCAGCAATCATCTGCTATGCAAAGAAAGATATCTGATAGGTACTTAAAAAGCAATGTTGGTAGAGATATTGTGAGTATTAAGGAAGAGGAAGAAGTTGTTGATAAAGTATTGATGAAGACACCCCCGAATCCAGTAGCAGTGGATACATCGCCTAGAGAAACTCAGACTCAAGAAGAAGTTGCTATTGTTGTTAAACAACAGAATGAGGCGAGAAAGAAACAACCAGAAACAACCAAGGTTAATGTAGCTGAGCAAAAGAAACAAGAATCGGAACAACAGATTACCTTATATCAAAAGAATACAGTATCGAATAAGAATGAGAAGGATACCCAACTGAAGGCTGATAAAGTAAGAGAGCAGAAGGAGATTGAGTATAGAAAATGTTTGGAAACTGTCTTGTCAGTAGCCAATATGGAAGCCAAACGAATAGAAAAACAGCTAACCCAGCAGATTAAAGCCAAAGAGATTGAGATTGCCAAGCAACAAGCCGAGGCAGAGATAGAGAAGCAACGCTCAATTGCTGACGAGCTTAAAAGGAAGGAGACGGCGGAGCAAGTCAAACATCGGATTTTGCAGCTTGAGTCTTCATTAGCCAATCAAAATAAGGTTCTGTCAGACAAGGTTGAATTATTAATGAAGGATAAAATGAATACTGAAGAGAAGTTAAAGAAGTATCAGAATGAACTTGAACAAGTCAAGGCGTCAAAAGTTGACTTACCTGACATATCTACTGAGACTTCTACCACACCATTTTCTGCAAATAAGGTCGAGAATGATCATGCTGATTTAAAGAGGGAGGTAGAAAGGATTGTACAAGAAGAAATCCTTCGAGCTAGTGCAGAGTCTACCGATCTTGTTGATGATGACCCAGATACCTCTGATGAACAGCCTGTAGAGACGAATCTCACCACATACACATCTTATGAATTAGAATCAAGCATTGTTCATGCTACTTCAAGTGATGATGGTGGTGGGTGCTTTGTCTGGTTATGTTGCTCGGGAGGAGAAGAAAAATTAGATAAGAGCTCATGGTACGATGCAAGTAGTATCTCTAGTGGTAGTATGGTAGTAGAACATGAAGCAAATGATGGCTTACTTGGTATTAGAGCCGTGTAGCTCTCTTAGTGTATAGTTCGACTGTTGGGTAGAAAGTATATGTATTTGATTCTAATGTCGAATGTAAAGAAAAAGAGTTAAGTTAAGAAGTTAAGTGACTTAGTACTTCAAATCATATCTCGTCATTCATAGCAAATCGAGTTCGATCTGTTTTGTTGTTCGTCCAAGAAGCTCGGCCGATCATGATGCCTTTTGGCTTGTGTGGACTTTTGACATTCGGATTGCTTCCGCCAGATCCATTTTGTCCATTTTGTGTGTTCAGGTTGCTGTCTTCAAGTCTCTTTATCAAGTGTTTTCCCACTTTGACACCAGCAGACCTTGAAAGGTCTTGATGAAAGTTATCACAAGGTACAGATTGCAAACAAGCAGGGCACCCGCCGTCAAATTTAGAAGTATGACACGATGTACACTCCTCTAACAGTTCCACTGCCGCTTTCATTGCGTCTAAAATGAAAGGGTATAGTTGGGCAGTGATACCTGAGCCTCCTGCCCTTTGATCATATATCAGAATCCGCGTTGTATCATATCTACTGTGATCGCAATCAATATCGGCAATACTACAGGCGACAAATAGTGGTGCAACTGCTACCATTGCGTGAGATAACGCATGTACCCCACTATCATAGTCCAAAACTAACTCTCTCAAGTATGTAGCATCGGCATCAATCCAAAGAGCATGAGTATCAAACTCCATTGGCGGGAGAGAAATGGTTGTTCGGGATATCTCAGTTCTATTGACATGAGATAGCTTCTTGTATCCATGTACTGTCCGCTTCACAGTGACAATACCATACCCAGCAACTGTGCTTGAGATTGCCTTTTTCTTCTCTTCCTTTCCTCCTTGTTTCTTCTTATCGTTACAGTTGCTCTCAGCATGTTTAATAAGTTTCACAACAGTGATTTGATTGCATGATAAAGCTTGAGTTGAATACTGTACTGTCGTAGGCTTGGCAAAAGCAAGGAGGTCGTTACATCCACAAGAGTCATATGAAGATCCCCCCACAAATGGCGGTGGATTCTCCATTGATTGTATTCGGTACTTCCTTCCTCGGTGCATGATGACAGCACCTGGAAACGAATGGTAGAACACTCTAGAGTATGGGATCGTGTCCAATACTACTGAAGGATGATGAATCTTATCAGTCTTTTCACCTTGTAGATTGTGACTTAAATCAACAATGGCATATGACACTGGCTCGATAGATCTCAAAGATACCCTCTTCCATGGATTCTTGACTACCGGATGAGTTGTGAAGACTGATATTCTTCTTACTTCATTCGACATTCTTGTGTTTGCAGAGGCAACAGTCACTTCCTTGCTTGATAAGAGTCCCTTCTTCACCAAATAGGCTACATTTTCTTCGTATTCGTCTGGTGCTGGAGAAAGTAAGGTGCAATCAGATGGACAATCGTCGTTCGACTTTCCACACTCATTCAACAGACACGATACAGGTTGATCTCCGGTCAATGGAAACTCTTGCCCTGCACAAAGAAGATGACCTTTGACAACAGTTCCATTCAGCGGTAGTGCAGGAGCTTTATCGCTGCCCTTGGTTAATAATATCTTTGGATTCTTCCATATATATTGTTCGGCCGGACTGCTAAAGGCAATCATTATAGCACATGATTGAGCACTTGCACTAACATCTTTTCCTCTTCCAGCTCTGCCAGCTTGTTGTAGCAATGAAGAGATACTTCCAGGATATCCGGTATGCAGTGTGAGGTCTACTCCGCCCACGTCAACACCAAGCTCGAGCGCATTAGTGCCGACAACTGCAAATAGTTTTCGTTGAAAAAGCCTTTCTTCAATACTTCGTCTTACTTCTGCTGTATAGCCACCTCGATAGGACTCTACCTTGGATGTCAAGTCAGCAGTATCAGGGTTAGACTGAAGTATTGACAAAGTCTTTTCATATACCCACTCAACCAAACCTCGAGTCTTACAAAAGGCAATTGTTCGAATACCGCCTGCTATTGCTTTTGCAAGAATATATGCTGTCTCATCAGCAGCATGTCGACGACGAATGAAGATATTTGAATGCTGTGAATGACTGTTTTGTCCCATTGTAGAAGTTCCCTTTCTTTTCCTCTTTCGTGAACCAATTGGTATGTTAAAGGTCGTTGCATCATTATCAGCTTCGCATTCTATTGCCTTTTCATCTTTTGTTTTGTTTGCTTTAGGAACAAACACACTCTCTGTGGAGTTACCATTGACATCAAGAATCGGAGGGTTCCAAACGAAAAAGTGCTTTGCATTGCACGGACTGCCATCATCTTGTGAAGTTAGAACACTTACTTTCTCCTCTTCTCCAACAGGGCATAATTGTCGAAAGCAAGCTTCGGGATGTAACATAGTGGCAGAACATACAATAAACGTGATTGCTGATGCTCTGTTATTGCCAGTATTAGATGGAGATGACGCTACACGGCATACTCTCTTCAACCTTGCTAATACTAAAGAAACATGTGCACCGAACGCTCCATCATAGACATGTCCTTCGTCTACGACAATAGTTGTTACCCTTGATAATAATCTTTGATATGCCTGTTTCTTCTTCCAATTAGGTAGTAGAGCTGCATGTAAAGTGTCAGGATTTGTCAGAATAATCTGACATGTATCGGCAATATCATCTCGCTGTTGATGAGGCGTATCACCATCAATTACACCTGCATTAATCGGAAGTGATTGAAGTAACGACTTAATCTTGGAATACTGATCTTGTGCGAGTGCCTTCGTTGGAAATAAGAGTATTGCTGCCTCTCCTCCACCAGAGCAGCTTGGAGTGTTACCTTGTTGGATAGATCTCATGGCTTTTGCTAATACTGGAAGTAGGAAACACATACTTTTACCACTGCCTGTAGCAGTTTGTACAACTGTATGTGTATTGTTCATTGCAGATTCAATAGCCTTTGCTTGATGTAAATATAATTGTCGCTTTGGTTTGGCACTACAACTCATTCCATTTTCATCTGAATCTAATAAATCAAATAGCTGCAAGATTTCAGATGGAATCTTTGCCATTGTTTCTTTAGATAATACGCCGTATCGAACTTCTCTACTTGGATCAGATCCAGCATATGCAGCCTGACATGGTAGCCATTGCTTTGTAGATTGTTTCTTGTTATCATCATTATTGTGTTCAATTGTTGCCATGGTGGTTTGTTTCTTCTCTGCAGATTTACCACTTAATAACGAATCTAATGCCTGATATGCAGACCGGCGTTGTTGACAGTCATCCAGTCTTTCGTCAACTTCTTCTGTATTTTTGTCATGTTTCTCGTCGTGCATGTCAATATCCTTTTCAGTTGTTGCATTATTATTATCATCTTTACTTTTCCTCTTCTTGGTACCACTCTTCGCCTTTGGCTTCTTAGCACTTTGAACTGGTGTATCCTTTTGTTTACAAACCCAATTAGGAACTTTATCTAATGTCCATTTTAATACCTTCATTCGACGCTTGGCAGCCGGTTCCGATGAACCATGTAGTCCCTTCCCTACCATTTTCGATGGTGGCTTTGGAATAATTAAAGACTTTTTTGCAGTAGAAGTTGAATCTGTTGAGTAGTTATCTGTATTATCAGCTGAGTTAGAGGGAGAAGGAGGTAATGGAAAACCAACAGTTTGTTTACTGTGATTATAATTCAATACACCACGATGATTTAATTCATGTAGTATCATCTCACTCATATTATTATTTGATTCTACACTCATTGGCTTTTTTGCTGACGGTGCACTGTTCATATCATCAGTACTAATGCTACCATTTGTATTGCTACTGCTTGATGACTTGGGTAATACCTGATGTAGCAACTTGATAGGAACACATGTCTTACCCGTAGCCTTTGTTAGGAATCGTAAGAATGGATCAATCTTCTGCATTGCAGTGATAATGATATCATTATGTTTTGTACTCTCATATTTTTTTGTAGATTCACCATCTTGTGCACAAGATTCTGTAGCCGACAATGGTACTGCCTTTTTGGTACTCATTTTATATGCTATTAATATCTTTGCTGTACAGTAGTATATCTACTAAATATCGTATGTAGATATATCAATATCTCCGGCCACACGCCCCAGTAGGCAGGACTACCTCGATCAAATTTTATCTTCAAGATGTTTTACCCCATGGTTTTACTCACGTTATTTGCAAAAGAATACCGGCTTATATATCTATCATATAGGGATTGTGGGTGTTAATAGAATACACATCTATTGGATAGCATACCATATGATCGTACCTCCCTTTGCTAGTGTTCATATGTTACACTGTTTTCAATTCGTAGTAATCCGTGACACTTGACTTACTGCCACAAGATAACACAATCGACACCAGTAATTTTCTTCATTCAAGATTTGCCAAAGTTACTAACTACAGCTGTACTGAGAAACAATCATAAACAGCATACGATTTGCAATAGATATCAACTATGACGACACCAACAATAGCCACAACAGGCAACGATACATCACCTACACAAACATCATCTGAACAACTATCATCATCAACAACAACAACACGAATATGTATAAAGAACTTACCACTATCAATAACAAATGAATCTAAACTTAAAAATCACTTACTTCAACAATCATCATCAACATCAATACAATTACAAATAACCGATGTAAAAATCTTAAAAACAACAGAAGGTAAATCACGCCGTATTGCATTCATTGGTTTCTCAACACCCACACAAGCATCAGCTGCAGTATCATATTATAATAAAAGTTTTATTGGTACATCGAAACTAAATGTTAGTTTAGCATTTAGTAAAAAGAAACATTCCAAAGAAAAGAGTGAATATAGACCATGGAGTAAATTTAGTGTTGGTAGTTCACGATATGATAAGTTACATAATCAACAACAGCAGAGTGATAATGAGGAAGAGGAAGGGGATACCACAAAGGATAAAGAGCAGCAGACCAATGAAGTAAACACAGAGGCAGATCGTAAAAGAGATGAGTTTCTATCTGCAATGGGTATTTCTACATCTACTTCCAATAACAATAAACAAAAGGATACAAGCAGTAGTGGCGGCCCGGTATCTAAATCAAAATTTTGGTCGAATGACGATGCCATGGAAGTTGAACAGCAGATTGATGAAACAAAGCAAAATAAAGATGAAGAGATTAATAGCGATAGTGACAGCAGTAGTGAGAGTGAGAGTAGTGATAGCAGTTCAGACTCCGATGAAGAAGAAACAGCCGACAATAAAACAAAGAATATGATTTCATCTGACTTGGATTTCTTAAAGTCGAAACAAGTCAAGGCTGATATATTATCAGATAATGATGAAACTGATAATAAAGATGATAAGAAGGGAGGTGATAGTGACAGTAGTAGTAGCGTCGATAGCAGTAGTGACTCGGATGATTCTTCAAGTAGTGATGAAGATAGCAGTGAAGATGAAGCTGATGAGAAGGATACACCTCAAGCATCTACTTCTAACAAGGTATCAAGCGAGAAGACAGCAGATACTCAACATCAACCAAGCACTATTACCACAACAGCAACATTAAACGATCGACTATTCGTACGAAACTTACCATTCACAACAACCGAAGAAGAATTATATGAAACATTTACAAACTTTGGTAATGTAACATCAGTACATATACCAGTTGATGATACCAAACGCAACAAGGGATATGCCTTTATAACATATGAACATTACAAACATGCCAAACTTGCATTGAAAACAATGGATGGGGAAGATTTTCAGGGTAGATTGATACATATATTACCGGCTAGACCTTCTGCTGTTGATCAATTAGAGTTGGAAGGAGGTGGCGATGATTTGACATATAAGGAGAAACAAGCATTGGCACGTCAGAAGGAGGCTGAGAAGACAAGTATGGGTTTGTCAGCTAGTTATTTACGTGGTGATGCCGTTGTTGATAACGTAGCTGATCGACTAGGTGTATCCAAGGGAGACGTCTTGAATGTTAAGGATGGTATATCATCAGGTAATGCCGCTGTTCGATTAGCATTAGGTGAGACACATATAATATCGGAGAATATTGCCTTCTTTGAAGAGCATGGTGTAGATGTAACGGCGTTGGAAAATAACAATACAAGGAAGCATGGTCGCGGAAGTAGTGGTGATGTTAAATCAAAACGAAGCAAGACAATGATATTGGTAAAGAATTTACCATATGATACAACACTCGAAGAGTTGACTAAAGTCTTTCATGGTATTGGTGGAGATGTACCGCTAAAGATGTTGCTACCACCATCCAAGACTGCTGCTCTTGTGGAGTATGGTCATGCCACCGATGCACGTCGAGCATTCAGAAGACTGGCATATAAAAAGTTTAAACATGTTCCGCTGTATCTTGAGATGGCTCCAATGTCTGCAGAGTCGAGCAAGCGTCAACAAGAATCAACTGCTCCAAAAGAAGAGGACAAGACAACAAAGAAGAGAGATACTGTTAATGATACAGTTGTCAAGCAAGGAGTTGTGGATCATACCGAATCAAACGACAACGCTGGAGTCTCTCAAACTGTATATGTCAAGAATCTCAACTTTTCTACTACTGAAGAGCAGTTGGAGAAGGCATTTACAAAAGCTGGATGTCAACCTCGTGCTGTTAAGATACCTACCAAGGCAGCACCAGTAAAGAAACACAAGACAACATCAGGAAAAGCGGCACCACAAGAGATGAGACAAGTATCCATGGGGTTTGGATTTGTCGAGTTTGCTTCTGAAGAAGAGGCACTTCAGTCAATCAAGACACTACAGGGAAAGCTTGTTGATGGACATTCATTGGAGATTAAACTCTCAACGAAGAGTCTTTCCTCGTCCTCGTCGAAAGCTCCACCTGTTGACAAGTCTTCCAAGAATACAAAGATTATGGTCCGCAATGTTCCCTTTGAAGCAACTCGGACTGAACTACTACAGCTCTTTGGATCGTTTGGCCAACTTAAGAAAGTTAGATTACCAAAGAAGTTTGATGGTACACATCGTGGATTTGCATTCTGTGAATTTGTAACAAGTAAGGAAGCTCAGAATGCCATGACGACCTTGTCGAGGACACATTTGTATGGTAGACATTTGGTATTGGAGTGGGCAACACAGGGAGAAGATGATGGGAATACAGCAGACAATGTTGGTGTGGCTCGGGAGAAGGCCAAGAGAGATGCCATGAGTGCTGGTTTCGGCTCATCAGGAAAGAAGGGAAAGCATCTCAAGTTTTAATACAGTGCCTTGTGCTGTGTGCTAGGACGATGATGAAGAAGAAGAAGAATAGATAAAGTTTAAGAATAGATAAAGTACTAATTAGTGTATTCTTATGCCTGTATTGAAGTTACTCTCTTGCTCTATTGACCAACCAACACCACCTTATCTCCTTTCTCCTGAACTCTTCCACTGATGGAGGATACCACTGATGGTATCCTTTTGCAAAGATTTCTCCCCCTTCTTGTTGATGTTCTCGTGTTAGATGAAGCACGGTATATAATGAGGGCATTGCGTAGTATTGCATTCATCTCCTCAACGTACACATCAAGATCTTATCGCCATATAATAACATTAAACATGAGCACATCATCTATCAAGTCAGAATCATGCAGTAATAATGATACTAGTTTGCTTAGAAAACATCTGAAAAGATTGCAATCATCATCGTCAGAAACTCTCATATTAGATGGTGGTACTGGTGAAGAGTTATTCCTGAGGGGAGTTCCAGACGATCGAAAGATATGGTCTGCAAAAGCCATTGTAGATGAACAATACCATTCTAAACTTGAGGATACACATCAAAGCTTTGTCGATGCTGGATCTCAAGCAATAACTACAAACTCCTATGGTATTACACCAGGTGTTGGCTTTACAGATGTAGAAGAACGGAAAAGATTAGTAGGTATATCAGGAGAGATTGCCCGAAGAGTAGCAAGCGAATCATCTACTCCAGTACTAGTACTCGGTTCACTAGGTCCATTAGTTGAGAGTTATAGAGCCGATTTAATAATGAAGCATGAAGATGGATGTGCAGCATATCTTTATGCAGTTGAGGGTCTACACCCATACATCGATTGCTATTTAGTAGAAACAATGTCGTGCTGTGAAGAGGCATGCCAAGCCATTGATGCGATATCAAAGTATTACAGTGATCATGTCAAAGTTATCCGGCATCCAGTATTAGTATCATTTACTCTCAATAGTGATGGGAAGACTAGGGCCGGGGAGTCTGTTGTACATGCGATTCATAAGTTAATTGAATATGCTCATAATAGGAACGTCGAATTAATTGGAGTGCTGATCAATTGTTGTGAACCAGAAGCAATCAGCAAAGCCCTTGACGAGATAGGAGAGAATCAACAATTCCACAAGTACTTACAGCATCCACCAAAACAGTCAATATCATCTGAAACACAACAAGTATTGAAGGATAGGCCGCCAAAAATACTATTAGGAGCATATGCTAATCGACTGACACCGGTAGAATCAGATTGGACTTTAGAATCTTCAGAAGAAGCACAAGGTATGCGGGATGACTTGTCACCGATACAATACTCAGAGTTTGTGAATCGGTGGCATGGAAGATGTAAGCATCCTACACATCATGGTTTGAGTAGTAGCAATGACAGTAGTATTGATCATAAAGTAGGTATCCAGTTGATTGGTGGATGTTGCGGGATAGGACCTCAATACATTTCAGTATTGGCCAAGCAATTGAAAGAATAGAAGAAGTGATTATTGGCAGTATGATTGTTGATATAGTGTAGAGAACTCTAAAGTTAATCATCGTAAGCTCCCGGGCCTTCATCAGATATGCACTGTCTATTGCTAGATATCAAACCACTTTTTCTACAAAGCCACAAAGCCCCTTCATATGCACTAAACCTAGTTCCTGATACTATGAATGCTCTAGCAATCGTTGGACTCACTCCACTATATAGTCTAGTGAATCCTTTTGCCTTCAACTCTCTCAATACTTCCAATGC